>JADMIO012854141.1_pt1 | contig 153088 bp, 69 predicted proteins | sample 8958161 | NCBI WGS metagenome assembly JADMIO01 (sample SAMN16585339, study PRJNA669376) | soil metagenome | isolation source: Crop rotation soil | place: USA: Cullars Rotation, Alabama | collected 2011 | reverse complement strand
CTGGGACCACGGTCCCACTCGTATCGTCGGTCTGATTATTAGTCTGGGACCACGGTCCCACTCGTATCGTCGGTCTGATTATTAGTCTGGGACCACGGTCCCACTCGTATCGTCGGTCTGATTATTAGTCTGGGACCACGGTCCCACTCGTATCGTCGGTCTGATTATTAGTCTGGGACCACGATCCCACTCGTGTTGTCGGTCTGATTATCGGTCTGGGACCACGGTCCCACTTGTATTGTCGATCAGACTATCAGCGTGAGACTACGATTCCATCAATGCCTGTCAAGGGCAAGTATTGACATTCGTCGTAACCTGTAGAACGGAGTAACCTCGGTGTGCGGTTGTATGCCTGCTGTGGATTGCTGCTGTGTCCTGCTTATCCACAACATTTTGCGCACGGTTATGTGGACAAAATACCTGGTTACCCAGGCCGTGCCGGCACGTTAACCGGGCTGCATCCGATGCAAGTGTGTCGCTGTCGACGAGCTCGCGAGCTCGGACATGAGGTTGCCCCGTATTCAGTGTCGCTGATTTGTATTGTCTGAAGTTGCTTTTACGTTAAGTTGATGCAGATCAATTAATACGATACCTGCGTCATAATTGATTATTTGACGTGGTTTGATGGCCTCCACGCACGTTGTGATATGTAGATGATAATCATTATCACTTTACGGGTCCTTTCCGGTGATCCGACAGGTTACGGGGCGGCGACCTCGCGGGTTTTCGCTATTTATGAAAATTTTCCGGTTTAAGGCGTTTCCGTTCTTCTTCGTCATAACTTAATGTTTTTATTTAAAATACCCTCTGAAAAGAAAGGAAACGACAGGTGCTGAAAGCGAGCTTTTTGGCCTCTGTCGTTTCCTTTCTCTGTTTTTGTCCGTGGAATGAACAATGGAAGTCCGAGCTCATCGCTAATAACTTCGTATAGCATACATTATACGAAGTTATATTCGATGCGGCCGATCTAGCAGAAAGTCAAAAGCCTCCGACCGGAGGCTTTTAACTTCTGTCACCTAGGTTACGCCCCGCCCTGCCACTCATCGCAGTACTGTTGTAATTCATTAAGCATTCTGCCGACATGGAAGCCATCACAAACGGCATGATGAACCTGAATCGCCAGCGGCATCAGCACCTTGTCGCCTTGCGTATAATATTTGCCCATGGTGAAAACGGGGGCGAAGAAGTTGTCCATATTGGCCACGTTTAAATCAAAACTGGTGAAACTCACCCAGGGATTGGCTGAGACGAAAAACATATTCTCAATAAACCCTTTAGGGAAATAGGCCAGGTTTTCACCGTAACACGCCACATCTTGCGAATATATGTGTAGAAACTGCCGGAAATCGTCGTGGTATTCACTCCAGAGCGATGAAAACGTTTCAGTTTGCTCATGGAAAACGGTGTAACAAGGGTGAACACTATCCCATATCACCAGCTCACCGTCTTTCATTGCCATACGAAATTCCGGATGAGCATTCATCAGGCGGGCAAGAATGTGAATAAAGGCCGGATAAAACTTGTGCTTATTTTTCTTTACGGTCTTTAAAAAGGCCGTAATATCCAGCTGAACGGTCTGGTTATAGGTACATTGAGCAACTGACTGAAATGCCTCAAAATGTTCTTTACGATGCCATTGGGATATATCAACGGTGGTATATCCAGTGATTTTTTTCTCCATTTTAGCTTCCTTAGCTCCTGAAAATCTCGATAACTCAAAAAATACGCCCGGTAGTGATCTTATTTCATTATGGTGAAAGTTGGAACCTCTTACGTGCCGATCAGATTAAAACGAAAGGCCCAGTCTTTCGACTGAGCCTTTCGTTTTATTTGACCATGTTGGTATGATTTAAATTAATACGACTCACTATAGGGTCAGTGCGGCCGCGACTTCAAGTCACGTGAATTCCAAGCTTCGGATCCCACTGTGCTGGAAAGATAACCGCGCGCGTCCGCGACGCCGGCCTTTTTCGAAACGTCGGTGAAAGTTCCGTCACCGTTGTTGTGAAAGAGGGAATCACCCGCGCCCGGTAATCCGCGTGGTCCACACTGGACGGGAACGCCTTTAAATTGACAGGTCGGACCCTCGCCAAAAGTGGGCAGGTTATTTATGTCGAAGCCGACGTAGTTTGTGACGAAGAGATCGAGTTTGCCGTCATTGTCGTAATCGAGAAAAGCCGCTCCCGTGGAGAAGCGCGGATCACTTACGCCGGCTTTCTGGGTAACGTCTGTGAACGTGCCGTTGCCGTTATTCTTGAACAGGTGATCGGGACCGATGCTCGTGACATAGAGATCATCAAAGCCGTCGTTATTGAAGTCGCCGACCGCGCACCCCATTCCCCAACCAACATCGCCGACTCTTGCTTTGTCCGTCACATCGGAAAACGTTCCATCATGGTTATTGCGATACAGCGCGCTGCGTGTTTTCTTGTTCTCCTTGAGCAGCTCGACGGTGAGTGAATTAACGAAGTAAATATCCAGATATCCGTCATTGTCGTAATCGAAAAGCGCGACCCCGCCACTCATCGATTCGGCGATGTACTTCTTTTCCGGCGACAGCGTGTGTTTGAAGGTAATACCAGATGCGCTGGTTATGTCGTTGAACTGAACGGAGGCTGCCAGAAATGCTGCCACTAGAATTAGCAAGTTAGATATCCTCGTTCTCTTATCCACAGATTACACAGATTGATTAAATAGAATCTGTGTAATTTGTGGATGGTTTTACTGAGGTGTTTGCTTTTTGAGTTTACCCTGTTCAAGCAACGCCTTGCCAAGTTCTTCGCGAACTTGAGAGAGGCGAGGTGTTGTACCAGTCAACATTGCCATTTGCTCAATTGCGCGCGCGGCGGCGTCGAGCTTTCCTTCTCTGATTAGTGACGATGCAAGTGCGTAGCAGAGCTCTACATTCGTCGATCCGGCAGAGAGAACATCATGCAACAACTCAACAGCTTTTGAATATTCTTGAGTGTTGAAGTAGCTGAGACCTAACAGCCATCTCGCCTGGATGTTTGTCGGATTGACTTTGAGCTCACTTTCGAGCGGCGCCAAGGCTTCCTTGTACAACTCTGCGCGAAAGTACGCCAGCCCGAGATTGTAATCCAGACCAACCTGCTGAGGGTTCCACTTTTTGGCGAGGCGGAATTCAGCTGCTGCGCCAATAAGGTTTTGCTGTCCTGCCTGCACGAGTCCGAGACGATTATGAAGAGCTGAAATGATCTTTGTTAAAGTCGCTTCGTTTGCTTCGAGCTCTGATCGCGTCTTTTGGTCCAAAGCTTGTGTCACGGTTGCGCCGGGCTGTGAACGCGTCTGATCGTTTTCAGCGGGTATTCTCGATGCACCCATTGCCGATTGCTGTGTTGTCTCGAACGCGCGGGCCTTCAGCTCAGCTGCCACTTGTAACTCTTTCTTACCTGCTTCGATCTGTCCTGTCTGAAGCAGAGATTGTGCGAGCCGATAATGTGCAGTCGTGACCTGAAACTTGTTGTGAGCGAGATCCGGATTCAAGTCGATCGCTTTCCTGAGCACGTCTATTGCCTGATCATGCTTCTTCAATTCCTGGTAAGCCTGGGCCAACTGGAAATAAGGATCGGGATTGTTCGGCTGAATTCGAGAGGCTGTCTTCAGAAAGTCAATTGCCAGTTCCCATTTTCTTTGAAAGAGGCAGGTGATGCCGAGATAGTAGTTGCTGAAGAAGTCGTTTGGATTTGCAGCTAACTCAATCTTGAACTCTTCCTCGGCATTGTTTACTGCGGAGCCGCCTTCGTTCCAGAGATATGCGAGGCCCAGATTGTAGTGAGCGCCCGGAAACTGTGAATTCAAAGCGACAGCTTTTTTGAACTCTTCGATTGCTTCAGGTAGACGGCCAGCCTCACGAAATGCTCTACCGATAGCGATATGGATCTGTGGCTGCTCGCCAAACTCGGCAATCATCGAATCAAAAACCCGCCTTGCGGCAGTAAACTGGCGTTGCTGTAGATACGCAATTGCGAGAGTGAAACTGGAGTTGAAGTCTTTTGGGTCAAGCTTCACTGCGATTTCGAGTGACTTTGCAGCTTTTTCGTAATCGGCCAAAGCAAAATAGGTTTTGCCTAAAGTCCTATGGACGTCCGCGTTGTTTGGTTGGAGCTGGGCAGCTTTGAGGAGAGGGTCGAGAGCTTTATCAAACTGCCCTGCCTCCAGATAAGCCGCTGCCAATTCAATCAGAAGATCGCTGTCCGTCGATCGATAATTCGCAGCTGTCTCCGCGGTCTCGAGCGCTCGTTCACGATTCGATAGCGCTACATAGATTTTGGTAAGTGTGCGGTATTCGGCAGCCAGAATTGCTTTGAACTCAGTCTCTGCCTCAGCCAATTTACCGGCGCGAACTAACTCCTGGGCCGCCTCATATCGTTGCGTCAAGGTTGCGTCCTGTGGCGAATTAAAAGACAGAGGCGGGAGTAAGAACGAAAGAATGATTAAGCTCAGAGCCATGGTGGAGACCAAAGGTTAAGTCTGACCGAGAGTGGCTCCTTTATATCACGATTTCTTCACCGTGAGTGGATCGAAGAGCTAACCCAACCAACCCTCGAGTTGATCGGCGTACGTGCGACTGGACCGGTGCTCCGAACCATCACATAGCTTCACGACGTATTCACGATTATCAATCAGTCGCAGTTCACGGATGAAGTCGCCGCGAATTATCCGTGAACGATGGATGCGCACAAACATGGCTGGGTTGAGTTTCTGCTGCAGCGAGTTCATCGTTTCGCGAATGAGGTAGACCTTTCCGCGTGCGTGTAGCTCCGCATAGTCTCCACAAGCTCCGATCCAATCGATCTCCTCGGTCGGTACAATTTGAATGCGTTGACCGGTGCGCACTGGAAAACGCGAGACATATTCTTCCGAACGGCTGCCGAGCAGTCGCAGCACTTGATTACTCAACTGCGTCTGGCCCAGCTTGAGCGCGCGATTGACGGCAGCCAGGAACCTGTCGTCATCAAGTGGCTTTACCAGATAATCAAGCGCGTGCACTTCGAAAGCGCGCACCGCATGTTGTTCGTACGCAGTCACAAATATAACTGCCGGAACCGCATTGGCCGGCAACGCACGCAGCACCTCGAAACCATCCATCTCCGGCATCTGCACATCCAGGAAAACCAGATCAGGAGCAAGCATCAATATCTTTTTGACTGCGCTCGCGCCGTCGCCGCATTCCCCGACAACTTCGATGTCTTTGAACTTTCGCAGGCGCAAGACAATTCCTCTGCGGGCCAACGGCTCATCGTCGACTATCAAAGTGCGCATGAATCATATTCCTTGTGTTCTGAAAGGCAGATCCAGTCTGACTTCGCATCCGCCTTCGTTGGGCCAATTGAGCTCGAGACGATAGTCCTCGCCATAGATCGCCTTCAATCGTTCTGTACAATTCTTCAACCCAATACCGTGCCTATCCACAGGTTTACCATTGCGCGGTGGGCCTGAGTTTATTATGAGAAGCTGCAATCGTGAGCCGGCTATTGAGCTTCGAATCACGATCTCGCCGCCCGCAACTGACGGGGCTATTCCATGTAGCACTGCGTTCTCAACCAACGGTTGAAGCAGTAGAACCGGAACTAACGCTACGAGTGTTTCGGGCGAGACTTCCGTCGTCACACGCAGCCGGTCGCCTAGTCTGATTTGTTCAACTTCAAGATACTGATTCGTGAATTCAAGTTCTTGAAGCAACGGGATCTCGGTGTTGGATTCTTCATCGAGTGTTCGCCGCAGCAGCGAGCTGATTCGCGAGAGCATGCGAGTGGCGCGTTCTGCGTCTCGCTCCAGTACAAGCGTTGAAACAGCGTTCAAGCCATTGAAAAGAAAGTGCGGATTCAATTGATAGCGCAGTGCATTGAGTTTTGCTTCCCGCAGCTCCGACTCGGCCTGCAGCATGCGTTGCCTTTGTTCTGCCACCTCGCGCCATTGGTGCGCGCCGAAGTAAAGATTGCACCAGAGAAAGAAGACGACACTATTCTGAACGAAATCGAGTGGCAATCCTGACCACGAGGTTGCCTGATCATCAATAACAACGACGTAGACCAGCAGCGCAGTAATGGCGGACAGGACCATCGCAAACACGAGCGCGTGTAGTTCAAGAACGAACCACGGTCGCCGTTGGCGCAGAGAAGCATGGCAAGCCGGCCATAGCAGCCAACTCGCGGCGAATAGAACGAAGACCCAGAACGTGTTGTCGACAAAAACACCTGGTTCCTTTAGATAAGGCGCGGTAGCTACGATCGTGAGCGCGTAGAAGCAGCTCCAGCCGATGACCTGAGCCAGCCAGAACGGCAAGGAAGGAATTTGGCGATCATGCAGCACGACGGAAATCTAACACACTTCCAGGAGCCGCTGTCGTTACAAAGGAACGGCCTGACGCATCAATGACACGACCCAACGACTCGGCGTCCAACTCGCAAAAACATGAGTATATTTCCGCCGCGATAACGAGATTTCAAAGGAGCAAAAAAGATGAAGTCGCTACTATTATCAGCATTGCTTGTACTCACTGTGTCGATCAACTCTTCCCTGGGCTGCACCACGTTTTGCGTTCGGTCTAAGGGTCGTGTCCTCTTCGGCAGGAACTACGATTGGAACATTGGCGACGGCCTGATCTTCGTGAACAAACGTGGCCTTGCAAAGACGTCCAGTGTTAGCGAATCTCCGAATCCTGCTAAGTGGATCTCACGCTACGGCAGCGTGACATTCAATCAGTACGGCCGTGAGAATCCGACCGGTGGAATGAACGAAGCCGGTCTCGTAGTTGAGGAGCTGTGGTTGGATGAGACGGAGTATTCACACGATCAGAACTTGCCCGCGCTCGACACACAGGAGTGGATTCAGTATGAGCTCGATACGTCGGCAACAGTGGAGGAAGCGATAACGAACGCTCGCAAGGTTCGAATCGATTCTGAGGTCAAGGTTCATTACCTGATCGGCGACAGGTTTGGTAACGCGGCGTCTATCGAGTTTCTGAAGGGCTCGCTTGTCGCACACACGGGAAGGGAGCTGGCAATTCAGGCGCTGACTAATGATACTTACGCAAAGTCCGTCGCCTATCTAAACAATGTGAAAGCGACTAAGGCTACGAGTTCCGGATCACTCGACAGGTTTTACCGGGCAGCGCGTCGCACACAGAACTTTGATAAAGAGCAACGAAATGATGAGGAAGCAGTCAACTATGCGTTCGACATCCTCAGCAATGTGGCTCAGGAGCCCGGTGGCACTCAGTGGACCATCGTGTACGATCAACTGCAGCGCAAGATCTACTTTCGCACGCAACAGAACCGACAGATTAGAACGATTGATACTACTCGTTTCGACTTCGCTTGTGGCAGTGAGGTGAAGTTACTGGATGCTAATTCGAACGACTCGGGAGATGTGACGGACAAGTTCGTCGACTACACGCGCAATGCGAATCGAAATTTGCTGGAGCGTAGTTTCAACGGCACTGACTTTCTGAAGGACATCCCCAGCTCAATACGAGATTTGCTTGCTTCATATCCTGAAAGTTTTCCTTGCCAGGGAACAAGCTCGAGATCCTCCGCTCTGTAGCGAGCAACGCCAGCCAATTTTAGCCCCAAAGAGGCACAGAAAACTCAAAAGGAGCGCCGTCATCTAGCATAAAACCCACGCTTCGTTCTTGCGATGGCGGCGCCCTGCTTCACCTTCACGCCAACATTCCGCCAGTTGCCGTCGTAGTTTTTATCCGCGGGGTTATAGGAGACGCTGTAGAGTGTCTGGAGCTCTGAAGCGACGCGCTGGTAGACACCGTCAAGATCTTCAGCACGATCAGCTTTGAACATTGTGCCACCAGTCTCATCCGCTATTCGTTGCAGCTGCTCACGGGCTGTAACGTACGATTCGTGAGTATCACTGCCATGCATTCTGACAGTCACTTGATATTCAGTGTCGAAGTAGATGGGATAGATTGTTATTTCATCCTGGCTGATTCTCGCGAGGACCTCGTCAAAAGGATGCTTGGGTTCGTACTCCTCATCCGAAAGTGAATTGTCCACGCCATCTGTCATCATCACGATGGCCTTGCGCTGCTCTTTCACTTCTTTGAAGAGATTGAGGGTGGACCACGTGGCATCGTAAAACGCCGTTCCAGAGGAAAGGTTTTTGGTTTTGTCGATCCGCTGTTTCAAGGTTTGTCTATCGCAAGAGAAGTCACAAATAACCATGAACCTTCGGGTGAACGCGGCAACCGCGATAGGCGTGTTGGGGCTCAGCGTCTCGATAAACTTTTTGGCCGCTTTCTTTATGATCTTCCAGTGTTCCTTCGTGCTACCGCTAGCATCGAGTAACAGCACTACGGAGACGGGCGATGTGACTGGCTCAAATCTCACAACTTGCTGTTCTACGTTGTTTTCAAAAATCTGAAAGTCGGCCTGCGACAAATTGGGGATCAATTTACCGGCACTGTCGGTCACTCTTACGTTTAGATTGACTAGTCGACTATCGATTTTGATGATGTCGGCAACAGGTGGATCGTTCGGATCGATCAGAGTAGGCGGCTTTGGCCCCGCTGAACTTCTACTTCCTGAATCCGAGCGAGCAGAGCCTTCATCCTGACCTGAGAAGGATGACGCGTTCATGAACCCCGGTGGATCGATTCTGCCCGCATCTGCGGTGGTTATCCGATCTGCTTTGTCAGCAATCAGTGAAACGGAACCAGTTGTACTGCGGATGATGATGGGAGTGCCACCCCGGCCTATCCGGCCTTCGAGGTTGTGCGAATTGACGGGGCCGAATGCGCGCACGTCCAACTGTGAGCTGACCGTTCCGTCAAGTGCTCTCAACGACAAATCGGTGTTCGCCGATTTTGGAAGTGAGAGCGAGATGTCTCCGGATTCAGTCTGCACCGAAAGTGCATTCGTTATCCCTCGAATTGCAATCGTTTCGGAGTCGCCCCTGACCGCAAGGCTAACTTCACGCGGAACAAATACCAGTAAACTGATTGGGCGTTCGTTCTTGTCGTCCCGAACCTGGATCTTCAGGTCTGTGTCACTCACCTGAAATTGAATCCGAGAACCAATTGACCGGCCATCAGCAATGGTATTGCTCGAGGCAGAAACCCGAATACGGCTGCTGTTCCACGTTTCAACCTCTGTGCGACCGTTCGCATTTTCGATTTCGATCGCCGCAAATTTTTGCGAAAAAGTCTTTTCGTAATTGTTATCGCTGACCACCCGGGCCTGCGCTGGAATGGTTGAGTTGAAATAAATAAAAAACTGCGCAGCGATCAAAAGAATCGGCAGAAAAGAGGTTCTTCTGGTTTCCATAAGGTCTTTCCTTTACGAACTTAAGAAGCGAGATGTCCTGTTTAGGGTCTTTCCCAGGGATAGCAGCGCAGATTATTGGATCTCAAACGCATTGACGCATATGGGGCCGAGAGTGTTAACAGGATTAATTCAGCCTCGGACTAAATTCCTTGATAGAATCCTGATTCATAGCGATAATAGGCCCAGCCTGTAATAAAGAAGCGGAAGCGGACACCAACTATCAGCTCAGGAGTTGTTGGTAACCGATGCCCTCAATCGAATCCGGTCCTTCGCGGATTACGAGCCTTAACAGTCGGTAATTGCAGGCGTGGAAGTCCTTTTTACCTCGCACCCGGGTACAAGAAATAGTTTTCGCACGTAGCTGATCAATCGTCCTGGTAGCTTTCTCATCAAGACGCCTCAACCAATGATGAAGCGCAATAGTATTCCCGTCTGAGCATATTTGAGAGGTAACACTAAATGGATTTTACCTTCCATGGAGTCAATAGTCTTCTGGATCGCGTGACCTACCACTACGGGGAAGGCCGGAAGTTCGTGTTTCTGATCGGCTCGGGTGTTACCTGTCCCGTTGGCAACATGAAGGGGGTACTTGGAGTCAGTGGAGTAATTGATCTCATACGCCAGGAGTTCTCTAATCCAGACTCAAAAGAGGTGATCGAAAAACTCGATGCGTACAGAAGCGGAAATGCAATTGACGAATATCAAGAGGCCTTTCAGAACATCAAAGGTCGTCGTGGTGCGGATTTTGTCAATCTAATCATTCGCAAGGCAGTCCTGGAGGCAAGAATACCCAACGACACCTATTACGAAGAAACTGTGCGCCTCGCTACAAAGGCGCTGAATCCGGTCGAGTCTAAGGGACTTTGTGAGTCGCTGGAAAAAGATCTTAACCACTGGCATCTCCGTCCAGGAATACAATCATTGGGAACGATAGTGGCGGACTTCAAGGATAATTTCGGCAACTTCGTACTGACCACCAACTTCGACCCGCTGATAAGAGTCAGCGCGAGGTTAGCGGGCGCAACGACAACAATCTGGTCGCTGCATGCCGATGGGCCAGCGGAATGGCCCGAGACCGATTTCCCATCCTGTTTCATTATTCACCTGCATGGCTCCTGGACCGGTGATACTTTGCACACAAATTTCCTGCTCAAACGTGATCGACCGAATCTGGAGCAGTTGCTGGCAAACATTCTGGCAGACCAGGTGTTGGTGGTAGTTGGATATGGAGGCTGGGACGATGTCTTTACCAAAGCTTTAGTAAGAATCAATCATCATCCTCTAGCTGGGCATAATATCCTTTGGACCTTTTTCCAATCGTCTGAGGAAGAGATTCAAGCAACCAGTGGCTCACTATTAAGTTCGCTCTTGACCGGGTCTGGCGGAAGCCGGGTCGAATTTTACAAAGGTGTAGATGCTGATATTTTCTTCCCCGACCTGCTGAACCGCTTACGTAAGAAAGACGATAAGACCACCAGTGACGCTCCGCCTGTAGAAAATATTCTTCATAACGCAGCGGAGACAATTAATGCAGCGCATGTCATTCCCACACCAGTCTCAGCCGAACAGGAACCGCCGTTACCTCAATCAGAAATCAGCCAGGATTATGTAGATTTCATCAAGCTGCTAGAAGAACGCTGCAAATCGACGCCGCAAGCGGTCACTCAGGTTGACGTCATCCCTCCGAATGAACGCGAGTGCATTCAAGAGCCGAACTTCCTTTTGTTTGAGCGCGAGGGCAACGTGATCATGACCATCGCTGCTGGTAGCGATCATATCGATGTTAACAAACTGCAGAAAACCACCGAGCCACAAATCAAAAGTGTTCAACTACCGGTACAGCGTGTGAAGGAACTGGGATTTACGGGCGCGAAAGTCCATCCGATCTTTAAGGACCAGGGCAGGGAAATTCACCGGATTTACTGGGACGCGGCACTGCTCGTACAGACGATCCTTTTTCCCGACTCGAAAATCGCGCTGCCGATCTACGAATCCGGAGGTGAGCGGAAGCTGCTCGCTCCCATTCACGCGGTCCTGGAACAGCTAATCGACTGGCACGGCTCCGACAAAATCGCATTCGCCAACATCGTCGATCGGGACCGTAAGCACGGCGACAATCCGATACTTGAAAAACTCATCAGCGAGAAAGCGTTTGTCACGCGGTTCGCTCCAACTCCGTCGAATCCATTACATCTCGGCAACGTCAGGACCGCTTTGGCTAACGTTTTAGTAAGTTTAAAGGACCAGGATCGTTCACGATTTTATGTTCGGTTCGACAATACCGACAATACTCGTTCCCCCAACTACATCATCAAGAAGATTAAAGATGAGCTTCATTGGCTGGGGCTTCGCTGGGCTGGGGACTTCGAGCAGGATACTGCGATCGCAAGCGACCGTTACAACTCGCTCTTGAAAGTCCTGACATTGGCCGGATTCACCGAGCGTGACAGAGACGGTAGAGTGATTCTAAAAACTCTTCCAACAGAGAAGTATTATTGTGTCTATTACGACCGTCGCGAAGGTCCCATCATTACGCATCAGCCGCCCGTTACCAAGAGGGGATCATTATTTAGTCGAGCCGATTTAAAAGATCCGGCAGGACTCATTACCAGGTTGCGTGACCCAGATTCGCCGTTAGCAAAATACTTATGGAGCCAATTTTCCGCCCCGGCCCAAAGAAAATTGTCAGCGGAGCTGCCATCGTCAACGGTGCCGGCAGCTCTCCAGGACACGCTGATATTTGAGCTGAATCGTCTCTTATCCGGACCACGCCTGTATGAGAAAAAGCGTTTTGCCCAAGTGAGATTGAAGAAGCAGACGCGCCGGCTTGTCGAAGACAAACTCCGAGATGAAGACGTCGGACTTCTTAACAGGCTGTTGCTCGAAGATGCTTATCCGCACGACTTCGGCAAGCGACCAACTCAAAGCAAGACGATAGAGCTTTCTCGCGGTGACGATTTGAACGTGTTTTATCGCTTTGCGGGGTTAATAGACGACACTCGGAGCCTGTGGGACAAGGATCACCTCACCTGCGTTCTGCGGGACTACAGGCAGGCAGAGCTCACTCAAGTGCAGGCGCATATACGTTTCGCCTTGGAACTTGCGCGTCAGAATCTCTCTAAAAACCCGGAAGCGCAACATCTATTTACAGCGTGTGGTTTGAACCCGCAGAGATCGATTCCCATTCCACTTTATTTTCATCTTCCGGTCGTCACTGATAACGGTGAAATCGCACCGCCCGTGATGAAAAACGGGAAGCTTGAACCGGAATACATAACTTTGCGCAAACGAAAGGCAGATGAAGAGGGACTGGAGAAATACACGCTCCACTACTTGAGGCGTGAGAAAAAGCTGTTACCCGAAACGATCGTTGCGTATCTCATGGCCACCATAATCCCGCGTCAAACTAAGAGATGGAAAGATCATCTCGCGCTGATGGCCTTCGTCTTCAGTCAGTTTGGAGTTCATGCAGGACTTCAGCTTTTCGCAAAAAGTTTTACTCTCGATGATCTGGTGAAAAATCAAAAGCCCATCCGGTGTGTCTTACGTCACTTGAATGTGGTTGAGCAAATCATCCTCAGAAAAGTTCCTGGCTGGCGCTTGCTCGAGAGGTTGGAGGATGACGGCTGGATTCGACCGCCTTCATCCGATCTCGATCGCGAGCGGTTCATTGGGTCGGTCGTCAGGCATTCAGGCGTGTTCTGGAGCTATTCGCAGATACTATCAACACTCAACGAGCCGAATGATAAAAAATCACTTTCAGAAGCAACGGCGCGTCTACTCGAAGAGATCGGTGCTGAGTGCAAAGATGATGCTCAGTTGATAGAAAGAATCAACTCGGAAACTAGCAGGTATGCAGAGGCGCTCAAGTTATCGAACGGCGATCGTGAGCAGGCTAAGGCCGCGCTGTCTGAACTACTCGAAGATTTACGATCTGTACTCACTGACGGAGCTTCATCGCCTGAAATCAAATTATTGACGAAGGCCCTCGGTGATAAGGAGTCCGCGGCTCGAATCAGGAGATACATAGTTGGAGGAACGTATGACCAGAGATGAGGTATTTGAAAAACTTCCTGAAGACGCGCTTCGAGTGCTGGCGCAGAAGCTGAAGCCCTTACTCCAGGAAATGCACAATCGTCTCGGACCGGGCCAAACGTTCATTCAGTTCATCACCGATCTCGCCGCCAGCGACGATGTCGCACTAATATCGTACCCGGTGTTTTTGTTTCGCCCACGCGGACTGAGAATTGTAGTGCTGCACGAGGCAGGCCCTATCGGACTGACGCACTGGTCAGCCCTCCACAACAAAACAATTATTTATCCGCTGGATCCTGTCTCACGCGGTATCTATGTGGAAGGTGATAGGCGAGTGGAAACCGAGATCGTCGGGCCAATCCATTTTAACGATAAAGTTACCGGCATCGTGCTATGCGATCGAATTAGAAATGAAGGAGGCGTTTACGGAGAAGAGGAAAGAGTCGTCTTCGACGAGTTTCTACGTCGAATCGACGATGTAATTTCCAGGAATGTCGAGAGGTTGAGAAAGGAGCCACAAATCCGGGAGCAACTAAGGGGACTCATTTCTGATTGCTACAAAAATACTTTGAGCACACGCGGATACATCGCGATTAAACGTTGGGACGGACTGCTCGAGTATTTCAAAGTCGGAGAAAATACTGAGTTGTTCCTAGAGCTGGACCCAAACGAGGGGCTCTGCGGAAAGGTGCTGCGTGAAGGTGAAATGGTGAAGGAAAAAAGGTTGTTGTCTGAAAGCCATTACGTCTCTTCAGACAATAGCATCCAGTCAGAAATTGTTTATCCCATCAAATACAAATCAGAGACCGTCGGGGTTATCAATCTCGAGAGCAAAGCTTCCGATACTTACGACGACGACAGTGTTGTAAAACTGCTTCAGGAAACAGCCGAGGCGGCGGCCGAGGATGCAATGTTCTACCGGCAACCGGAGCCCAACGTCGCTCTCGCGATAGCCGATCTGCATCAGATTTCTCTTTGGATTCGACCTCCTGATTCTCCAGTGGAGCTGGAGGAAACAACAAAAAAGACTCTCAAGCAATGGTTGATGAGACTATTAAAAGCCAGGAGATGTGAAGAGTGGGAGAAGGACAAACCGACGCCTGCTTTTGTTCGACACGTTCCGTGGGAAGAAGCTGTGAAAGGTAACGCTACACCATCGCCCTCCGGCAACCGAACCATCTTAACCGCGCCAGTATTACTGCAAGGAAAACCATTATACGTAATGGCTCTGGAGTTGGAGGGCAGGAGTAGTCCTCAGGACATCAACACAATGAGAGCACTCTTACGCATCGGAGGCGAAACGATACGCCGCGCGAAGTACGAATACCGGATGCGCAGGTTTATCAAACTCACCGATCAGCTGATCTCAGAAACCCACAGCGAGTCACTCATTGATAAAGCCGTTCATGAAATTACCTATATCGTGCAAAGCGACCACTGCACGTTGTTTTATCAAGGGCCCTTCGGTAAGCCAGGTCTGCTCGTGCCAGGTCCATCAACCGCCGGTGGGATGTACTTTCGTGGACAATATCCGGGCTACCGGCCCACAGTAACTGACGGGCTGACGGGTTTCGTCGCCGAAAGAGGCGAGTCACTGCTGATTCACAATGTGCGCGATGTAGATGAATTAAAGGCTATCGATGAACAGTTAGTGTGGAAGCATCGGGTTTCGGAACAGGTTGAGTTTGATTGTCGCTCCTATGTCGCCAGTCCGGTATTCGATTTCTCAGATCACGAGCGAGTGATTGGCGTACTGCGTACACATCGAGATTCACAGAGTCACCGGTCAGGTTTTACTCAGGAAGACTTTGGCATGTTCAAAGCGATCGCGCACCTTTTAAGTAAACATCTCTCACTGTTTCTCGAGGAGAAAGCTCACCTGGGCGAATATCAAGAGCGGGCGCCAACGCTGGCGCAATTGTTGGAGAACCTCGGACCGGTGATGGAAACTACTTCAAGACAGTAGTTTTGATTTACTGGAAGCTGAAGGTCTTGCTGACCAGAGTGGCGTCACTGAGCCCATTAAATGACGGTATCGTGTTGTCTGGTCGCGCGAGGTTTAGGTTTGGAATTTCCGGTAAGCTGTACGACTGATCTACAACCCGGATTTTAAGTGGCTCTTGGGCCTTGAATTCCAACTCAATTTCCACACCCTCCGGTGGAGGCGCAACATATCGCATATTCCACATCTGTTTATTGCCTGGGTCGAGCCGCTTTCCGTTCACCATTGAACTGAGAAACTCGGCCTTCGAATCTACATAGAGAGAAAGTACCGGCGCCATTCGCGTCGACGTAATGTGCAAGCGAAGCTGCCGAACCTCACCGCTCTTCTGATCATTGACGACAACGATTTGCGGGGGCGCAATCTGCGCCGCCGGAGCCGAGTTCTGTCTGACTCTCGCGGAGCGGTCGCCTGGCGAAAAGAATTCAGGCAAAGGTTTGTTTTCAGGGTTAGCTGACAAGAGCTGCGAAGTCCATTCGTCTGGCGTCCGGTCAATGCTGGCCCAAACGGCTTTTCCCGTATCCGCGTTGAGAGCGTAGAAGATGTTATTCGGTTTTGGATGTTGTCGATCGATGCTGGTGATTAGCAGACCCGCAGCGATAAAGCCCATGCTGATAAGTCCTCCGAGCACAGGTAGCGACCACTTGTTGGCACGAGTCATGACGTCGAGGTGCGAAATCAGCAAGCCAAGCTGAAGCAGTACCAGCACTGCAACAACAGCGATGGAGTTCAGCGTTAGGCCAACAAAGATCTGGTAAGTTAAGGGAATCAAAAGCAGCAGTCCCGGCACTGCACTGACGAGAATAATTGTGATCGCGAGCGCGTGCTGGTTCCGCCGTTTTAAAGCGAGACCCGCTGCCAAACCAACTACACTAAACATTAATGGCCACGTAAAAAGATAACTCGCACCCGGCAAATAGAAGGTCGTAAACAACATCAAAATTGCCCACCACACTAATCCGCCCGCCGCCAGATTTTCTGTACTCGTCTTACGACGAAACAGGTTGTAAAGCGCGGCAGTAACAGCCACGGCAAGGGCGATAAACCCTATGAGGTAGAGATTGCTGTAGTAGGTTTCACCCAGCGGCCTCACCTCAGAAGCGTAACGTAGTTTGAAAATCACCGCCCACAGCAAATATTCCAACGCGGTGATTGTTACCGTGGTCAGGACAAACGCCAGACAACCGAAGACTATTCCCCTCACCGTCAAGTGCTTTGCTCTCAGACCGACTACAACCAGAGCAACGAAGAGAAGCAAGACGAGGATCGTTATCGGGATGCTCCAGGAGTAAGGGTAGTGAATAAGAGCCGAGCCTAAAACATCGAAATAGACTGAATTAGCTGATCTGATTTGACGCAAATCCAAATTGCCGAAATGACGCGTCAGCGCAAGCAGGTAAGATCCGTGATGCTGAAGGCTGCCCTCGTTAATTCGCTGAATATTGTCGAGTCGTGTGTGATAGCTCGATAGCCCATCTATGTAGGCGAAGTTAAGACCATCAAGTCCGCGGTTTTTGAAGACAGTAAAATCGGTACTATTCGGAAGCCGTTTATAGATTTCATACGAAAGCGAGTTCGCAACAGGATGCGGAGCCGCTCTGGCAAACTCCGGAATGAGCCAGCCATTATTATTGCTCGTCTCGAACATTATTGATGGACCGCCGTCTCCTCGTGCTTCGAAATTGAGCACTAGTCCGACGTCGCGCGCCAACGGATGCTCTGCCATAAAACCATTTGCGCCTAAGAGCCCTTCCTCCTCCGCATCCGTGAAAAGGAAAATCACATCGTTTTTGAGTGGCGGTCCCGCCTTCAAGGCGCGTAGCGATTCCAGCATTGCAACCACGGCGGCACCGTCGTCGCTGGCGCCGAAGGCTTGTGGGCTCGTGTCGTAGTGTCCCGCCACCAGAATGGCTTTGCTGTTTTCTGTGCCCGGAAGTTTTGCGATCACGTTTCGAACGGTTCCAGCCAATAGGACCGGAGCTCCTTGACGATCGATGACGGTTGCTGTCTGGATTTCAGGCTCGACTCCATAACTGCGGAGCGTTTCAACTATGTACTCGCGCACGGCCGCGTGCTCAGTGGATCCCGGCGGGTGCGGTTGTTTCGTGATTGCCTCGAGGTATTTTATGGCGCGCCCGGAAGAGAATTCGTTCGGGCCGGCGTTGGCGGAAACGGCTGCCGGAGAGTTGTCTTGATACAGACTGAATCCTCCCCAGAACAGTATGAACAAGAACGCCAGCACTCCCGGAACATCGGCGATGCGTGACGTAACCAGCACTCGACGCCGGTGCGGTTTGGCAGATGTGATAGTTTGGTCCATCAGCTGAGAACGCGACCTTCTATATGAAGATGGATGCGCTGTCTGTCGTGAAGTCGACTGGGTCTGGAAGCAGACCGATAACTCAAACTTTTAATGAGAGTTCTGGCAGTAGTAGAATGCGCGCGTTTCCAAACGAAACTCTTGCTCAACAAAAATCTGTTAGCTATATCAATGGAAGGAGTCTCTCTCATGACCAGAGTATTGTCACTGATCGCGATCGTGCTTCTAACCTGTGGCGCCGCAGCAGCGCAGGTGGCTGCGCCTGATGAGAATGCCGCGATTACAAAAACCGCTTTAAATTACATAGAGGGGTGGTATGAAGGGGACGCCGCGCGCATGGAGAGTGCGCTCCATCCTGAACTCGCTAAGCGAATGATCTATACAGATCCGAAAAGCGGACGTAGCCAGTTCAATCACATGGGCGCGATGGCGTTGGTGCAGGGTACGAGACGCGGCGGCGGCAAGCAGACTCCGAAAGAGAAGCAGTTGAAAGAGGTCACCATTCTTGATCGTTTTAATAATGCAGCGATAGTGAAGATAGTTGCGTCCGACTGGATTGATTATCTTTCGGTCGCCAAGTTCAATGGCGAATGGAAGATTATCAACGTCTTATGGGAGTTGAAGCCGAAGCCAGCGGAGGCGACGACTTCCAGTGCGGCGAAGCCGTAATTGATATATGCAATCTGCAATCCAAGTTAGGTCTTACTTCAGACTCAGTCGGATCCGTAACAGACACGGCGTTGCTAGGGGGCGTATAGGATACGACCCTCGACATATATTGCCAATTGCAGTGAAAGTGGAAAAGGCTCGCTTTATAGAGCCAGGATAGTCTGTTCCCCCGCGGACTATTTACCCGACCTCCCCAATAGCACAAGCAAGACCCAGAAACGCCCAGCAGGTAGAGCTTTGTCTATAGCTATATTTGCTGGCGCCAAAGGTGTCTTTGTCGGCTTGCTTAGTGCTGTAGGGCGGTGACTTCGCACAAAGTGCTTATCGCACGTTGAGTTTTTTGACTCAAAGTGCGGTAGCTCTGTCTCGCATTGCGCCTTCCGCACTAATCAATCTCTCAAATAGATGTTGTCGATGACCGGCCCCCTTAACGCGGCAGACTGCAAGTTTGACAGCCTGGTCCATCTCCTGGAAACAAGAGCTGCGGATCGGCCCCAGCAGTTGGCTTACACTTTCCTGCGCGATGGTGAGGTCGAAGAGGCGCATCTTTCTTACGGTGAATTGGCGCGCAAGGCGCGCGCAGTCGGCGCGTGGTTGCAAGAACGCAACTTGCAGAACCGAAACGTGCTGCTGCTCTATCCGCCGGGTCTCGAATACATCGTCGCGTTCTGGGGTTGTCTCTATGCGGGCGCGGTCGCAGTGCCGGCATATCCACCTCGTCGCAATCGTCACTTCGACCGACTGCAAACGATCGCGGCTGATGCCCACTCGCAGATCGCCTTAACCACTTCCTCAATTCGAGAGCAAATTCAATCATCCCTCACCGAAGCACCAGCCCTGAGCGAACTAACCTGGGGCGTCACTGAAGATCTCCACCCACAACTCGCCGATTCCTGGCGCGCACCTCACCTCAATCACTCGACTATCGCCTTCCTGCAATACACGTCCGGTTCGACTGCGACACCGAAAGGCGTGATGGTCACGCATGGCAATTTACTTCGCAACGAAGAACTGATCCGCGGGGCATTCCACCAAAATGAGCATTCGGTAATCGTCGGTTGGCTGCCGCTTTACCACGACATGGGCCTGATCGGAAACGTGCTGCAGCCGCTGTATCTCGGCGCACGTTGCATTCTCATGTCACCACTCGCGTTTCTCCAGCAGCCATCGAGATGGCTGCGCGCGATCTCACGTTATCGCGGCACGACGAGCGGTGGACCAAACTTCGCTTACGATCTGTGTTCCCAAAAAATCTCAAGAGAAGAGCGTGATTCGCTCGATCTGAGTTGTTGGACTGTCGCTTTCAATGGTGCTGAGCCGGTGCGCGCGGACACTTTGCAACGCTTCGTGGACTGCTTCGAACCGTGTGGCTTCAAGCGCGAAGCTTTTTATCCCTGCTATGGCCTGGCGGAAGCAACGCTCTTCGTTTCCGGCGCACGCGTAAAAGCGCAACCAACCATCAAGACGATGCAGCGCACTGCGCTCGAAAAAGGATTCGCGGTCGCGGATCAGGTTGAACACGATTTAGTTTCTCTGGTCGCCTGCGGTGCTTCTCAACGCGAGCCGCACATCGTTATCGCCAATCCGGAATCGCTCGCATCGTGCGCGCCTGGTGAAGTCGGTGAAGTTTGGATCAGTGGGCCAAGCGTGGCCGCTGGTTACTGGAATCGGCCGGAAGAAACCGCCAACGTGTTTCAGGCATATCTTTCCGATAGCGGCGCCGGTCCGTACCTGCGCAGCGGAGATCTCGGTTTCCTCGAGTCGCACGAGTTGTTCGTCACCGGTCGCATCAAGGACTTGATCATTATTCGTGGCCGAAATCTCTACCCGCACGACCTCGAGCGAACAGTTGAGAAGAGTCATCCAGCACTGAGAGCTGGTGGCGGCGCCGCTTTCTCCATAGAACGGGGCGGTGAAGAGCGTCTTGTGATCGTGCACGAGATCGGACGCCACATTTCGTCCTCGTACGACGAAGTGATCGGAAACATCCGGCAGTCGCTGGCTGAAGAGCATGAAGTTCAGCCTTACAGTGTCGCGTTGGTAGCAACTGGCGTGGTTCCCAAGACTTCGAGTGGTAAAACTCAGCGGCGCGCGTGCCGCGAGATGTTTCTGTCGTCAACGCTGGCGGTGGTGGCTGTGTGGAATGCGAGCGAGGACGAGCAGGCGAGCGAAACAGTATTGAACGTCGAGACTGAAGAGGATCTCGCCGGTTATTTGTGTACGCAACTAGCGTCGCGGTTGGGCGTCGTCAGCGCGAGCATTGACGTGCGCGAGCCGATCACGCGCTACGGGCTTGATTCGTTGTCGGCGATCGAAATGGCCCACGCGATCGAGTCGGAGTTTGGTGTCGAGTGGCCGATGGCAGCGCTGCTTGAAGGTCCGAGTCTACTCGAGCTGGCTAAGCAACTGCGCGCGAGAATCGAGACTGCAGCAACCAGGACGCCCCTTGGTTCGCGCGCGAAGACTGAAACGTGTCCGCTCTCACACGGGCAGCAGGCGCTCTGGTTCCTGCACCGCTTGAATCCGAAGAGCGCGGCTTACAACGTTGCTGCTGCCGCACGCATTCAAAGCCCGCTCGATACTGAAGCGCTAAAGCAGGCATTTGCATTATTGGCTCAGCGTCACGACGTGTTGCGGACGACGTTCGACGTCGTAGATGGGAAACCGACGCAAACGATTCATGAAGATCGCCAGCTGCCTTTCACAGAGACAGACGCTTCTTCGTGGCACGAGGCAAAGTTTGACGAGTGGCTCGACGAAGAAGCATCACGGCCATTCGACCTCAGCTCAGGCCGACTGGCGTGGCGAGTGAATCTGTTTAAGCGTGCGAACGATGAATATGTGCTACTGATCGTTGCGCATCACGTCATTGTTGATTTCTGGTCCATAGCAGTGATGTGGCAAGAGGTTGGCGAGCTCTACACTGCGCAGCGGCAGTCGCGACCAGCAACGCTGCCACATTTGCAGACGACCTATACGGATTATGTTTGTCGCCAGATGGAGTTGCTTGAAGGGCCGGAAGGTGAACGCCTCTGGAGCTACTGGCAAAAGCAACTCGGTGACAATCTGCCGGTGCTCAACCTGCCCGCCGACAGACCGCGTCCGCCTGTGCAATCCAATCGCGGAGCGGCATACACGTTCAAACTGGATTCCTCGCTCACGCGCCGCCTCAACGCACTCGCGCACGATCATGCCGCCACGCTTTATGCCACGCTGCTGGCTGCGTTCGAAACTCTTCTCTATCGCTACACCGGACAAGAATCTTTTGCAGTTGGATCCCCTTCGTTCGGGCGTGACTCGGTCGCGCTAACAGACCTCGTCGGTTACTTCGTCAATCCGCTCGTGATGCGCGCTGACTTTTCCGGCGAGCCGAGCTTCGTCGAACTGCTGGCGCGTGTTCGCCGCATCGCACTTGACGCACTGACCCACCAGGCTTTCCCGTTCGCGTTGTTGGTCCAGCGATTACAGCCGGAACGCGATCCCAGCCGGACGCCGCTGTTTGAAACCATGTTCGTCTATCAGCCTTCGCAACTACTGAAAGGCGAGTCTTCATCCGCCGGCGAAGCCCCGTTGCGAGTTAAGGCCGGTGAGCTGCTGCTGGAATCGTTGGCACTGCCGCAGCGTACTGCGATTTTCGATCTCATGATGTCAGTGACTGAAGTGGGCGACACACTGCTCGGGTCGATTGAATACAGCACAGACTTGTTCGACGAAGCGAGCATCAGGCGCATGGCAGGCCACTTCCAGACCATCCTCGAAGCTATTGTCGAAAACCCGCGGCAGTGCGTATCCGAGCTCGAATTCCTGACACGCGAGGAGCAACGGCAGTTAGTCGTCGACTGGAACGAGACGGCGCTCGAGTACGATGCGTCACCACGTCTTCATGAGCTCTTCGAAGCACAAGTCGCGCGCACGCCAGCGGCGACCGCGCTTGTTTATCGTGATGAACGGTTGAGCTACGCGGAGCTGAACGAACGCGCGAACCAGTTGGCCCACTACTTACGTGGTCTCGGCGTCGGACCCGAAACACTGGTCGGCATATTGCTGGAGCGCTCGCCGTTGATGATCGTCGCCATGCTTGGTGTGCTCAAGTCAGGCGGCGCATATGTGCCACTCGACATCAGCTATCCACGCGAGCGTCTGCAGTTCACGCTCGAGGACGCGGACGTGAAGGTAGTGTTGACGCAGTCCGAGTTGCAGTCAACTCTGCCACAAACAAAAGCTGAGGTGCTTGTTATCGATGAGCGAGGGCAAGCCACCCTTCCTGACTTGTTCATTCCTCGGTCGTCGCATGAGATAACGAGTCAGGAAGAGGGGCTTGGCCCCGCTGTTGATCTAGCTTACGTGATCTACACCTCCGGCTCGACCGGGCGGCCGAAGGGAGTGGCGATCGAGCATCGCAGCGCAGTCGCATTCATCAATTGGTCCAAACAGCAGTTCAGCGCAGAACATTTAGCGGGCGTGTTGGCCTCGACGTCGATCTGCTTTGACCTCTCGATCTTCGAAATCTTCGTGCCTCTCAGCATGGGTGGAAAAATCATCCTCGCTGCGAATGCATTGGAGCTTCCGTCACTGCCTGCGGCGCGCGAAGTGACACTCATCAACACTGTGCCGTCGGCCATGGCTGAGCTGGTGCGGCTGAATATCGTGCCGGATTCCGTGCGGGTCGTGAATCTCGCGGGCGAGCCACTCCAAAACGCGCTTGTGCAAAGCGTGTATGAATACGAACACGTCGAACACGTGCTGAATCTGTATGGGCCATCAGAGGACACGACGTATTCGACATTCACGCGGATTGAGAGAGACAGTGAAGAAGCGCCGACTATCGGCCGTCCAGTTGCGAACACGCAGGCTTACTTGCTCGATGCACATCTGCAACTTGTTCCGGTTGGAGTGGCGGGCGAGTTGTGTCTGGGTGGCCTTGGCCTGGCGCGTGGCTATCTGAATCGACCGGAGTTAACGGCTGAACGCTTTTTTCCCGATCCATTCTCCGGCCGATCCGGTGCGCGTCTTTATCGCACGGGTGATCTGGCGCGCTACCAGCAGGACGGACGTCTTGAATACTTAGGACGGCTGGACCATCAACTGAAGCTCAGAGGTTTCCGCATCGAGTTGGGTGAGATCGAGACCGTGCTGCGCGAGCACGGCGCGGTTCGAGACGCGGTGGTCGTCGCGCGCGAAACGGAGACAGGCGAGAAGCAGCTCATGGCTTACGTCGTAGCTAACTTAACCACGAAGGAACTACGCGACTGGCTGAAGCAGAAACTCCCGCATTACATGATCCCCGCGGCGTTCGTCGCGCTGGATAAGCTGCCACTCTCGCCGAACGGTAAGATCGATCGCCATGCGCTACCCGCACCGGGTGCTTTAACGCAGGACGTGGAGACTGACTTCATCGCGCCACGCAATCAGATCGAAGAGATAATCGCAGGTATTTGGGCTTCAGTGCTCGGGTTGGAGCAAGTCGGAATTCATCAAAACTTCTTCGATCTCGGCGGTCACTCGTTGCTTGCCACGCAAGTGATCGCGCGCATCAATGAAGCTCTCCGAGTTGACCTGCCACTGAGTTACCTGTTCGAGTCGCCAACTGTGGCCGCGCTCGCCGAACGCATCACCCCGGAAAGTAGCGCGCATTATGCTCAGCCGATTGAGCGTGTTACCAGGGATGGCGCATTGCCACTCTCGTTCGCGCAACAGCGACTCTGGTTTCTGGACCAACTGGAGCCCGGCAGCGCCGCCTATCATGTTCCGATTCTGATCCGGCTCACCGGATCACTCGATGTGGGCACGTTGGAGCAGAGCATTCGCGAAGTCGTCGATCGTCATGAATCGCTCCGCACCACTTTCAGGAAGCTTAAAGACGGCCCAGTCCAGGTGATTGCGCCGCCTGGCTCATTTCGCCTCGACGCGATCGATCTCAGTGCAACTGAGGATGCGGAGGCAGAGGCGCTGCGACTCGCGCAGAAAGAAGCACTGCGTCTGTTCGATCTTTCAAACGGACCGTTGTTTCGCGCAACGCTGTGGCGCCTAAACAGCGATGTCCACATTCTGTTGCTCTCGATGCACCACATTGTTGCCGACGGCTGGTCCATCGGCATTTTTGTGAGCGAGTTGTCGGCACTCTACAACGCATTCGTCACCGGCGGCCCATCACCACTCCCCACGTTGTCATGTCAATACGTCGACTTCGCGCAGTGGCAACGCAAACAGCTTTCCGGTGACAGCATAGCCACGCATCTCGATTATTGGAAGCAACGTCTCAGCGGGCCACTGCCGCCGGTTGAGCTGCCGGGCCGACGAGTGCAATCAACCTCAAATCACGTTAGTGCGGCGACTGAGTCGAGAGAGTTTTCAAAAGAACTCGCCACTGGAGTTCAACGTTTGAGCCGGCAGCGTGGTGTGACGACATTCATGACGCTGCTGGCGACTTTCCAAACCTTGCTGCACCGCTACACCGGACTCGACGACATCGTCGTCGGCACGCCCGTCGCGAACCGCACGCGCATCGAAACAGAGTCGCTCATCGGATTTTTCGCCAACACACTTGTGCTGCGCGGCGACGTGTCGGGCGATCCTTCATTCGACGATTTACTCGCGCGTGTTCGCACGTTGACGCTCGAAGCACACGCGCACCAGGACGTGCCGTTTGAGTTACTGGTGGAGGAGTTGCAACCCGAAAGAAATCTCGACCGCACGCCGCTTTTTCAGATCATGCTGGTGATGCAGAACACGCCATCCGCGGTGATTGATTTGCCGGGCGTTCGCGTCGAGCAGTTGCACCTGGAAAGCACGGCGCCGAAGTTTGACCTCGTTCTTTTCCTGAAAGAGAGCGATGGAAGTTTGACTGCGTCGTGGGAGTACAACCCGGCTCGCTTCGATGCCGAAACCATCAGGGGCCTTGCCTCTCATTTCGAGACTCTGCTGGAAAGCGCGATCGCTGAACCGAATCAGCGAATTTCGCGGCTCAAGATGCTACCGGATGGCGAGCAGCACAGAGTCGTTACCGAATTCAATGAGACTACCGTTGAGTACCCACGCGCATCGGGCCTGCACGAGCTCTTCGAGGCGCAAGTGGCGCGTACGCCAGCAGCGACCGCCATCGTCTATAACGACGAACGGCTCAGCTATGAGCAGTTGAACGAGCGCGCGAACCAGCTCGCCCACCATTTACGAGCACGCGGCGTCGGACCGGAAACGCGCGTGGGGATTTGTCTGGAGCGATCACTGGAAATGGTGATCGGACTGTTGGGAATACTCAAAGCTGGCGCGGCGTATGTGCCTTTGGATCCTTCGTATCCGCAAGAGCGACTGAGCTTGATGATCGATGAAGCAGAGATCCGCACGGTGCTAACGCAGCAGCGCTTTCGCGAAATTGTCTCGAGGCTTTGCCTCAACGGTCAGAAGTCACTGTTGGATACGGTCAGTACCACCTGCGATAGCGGGTGGGTGCGGAGCCATGCTGCGACTGACCTCATCAAGACAAGCGTAAATGCTGCGCACCCATCCGCTATCGCAGGTGGTACTGATCGTATCCAACAGAATTCTCGACTTTTAAAGCAAAGCCTTGTTTCGATAGATGCGATTTGTCTTGATGCGGATTGGGATGAGATAGCCAGTGAGAGCAAAGAGAATCCGGCGCTCAACAATGGTCCTGGCAATCTCGCTTATGTGATTTACACCTCGGGTTCGACTGGCAAACCGAAGGGCTCGATGATCACACACGAGGGGATTTGCAATCGTTTGCTCTGGATGCAGGAGGCGTATCAACTAAGTACCGCAGATCGTGTCTTGCAGAAGACGCCGTACACGTTTGACGTTTCGGTGTGGGAGTTTTTCTGGCCTTTGATCACGGGCGCGCGACTCGTAATGGCACGGCCCGGAGGACAGGGCGACAGTCGCTATTTAGTAGACCTCATCAAGCAACAGGAGATCACGACGATCCACTTTGTGCCGTCGATGCTCGCTGTGTTTTTAGAAGAAAAAGGAGTTCGCGAGTGCCGAAGTCTCAAACGAGTGATTTGCAGCGGCGAAGCGTTGCCATATGAGTTGAAGGAAAAGTTTGTGAAGTTGCTGCCGGCGGAGTTGCACAACTTGTATGGACCGACGGAAGCATCAGTAGACGTCACATACTGGGATTGCCGCAGCACGATTGAACGATCGATCGTGCCGATTGGACGACCAATCGCGAACACACAAATCTATGTGCTCGATAAAAACCTGCAAGCGGTGCCGTTGGGAGTGAGTGGGGAGTTGTACATCGCCGGCATCGGGTTGGCGCGTGGCTATCTGAAGCGCGCGGATCTGACGGCCGAGAGATTTCTGCCGGATCCATTTGGAGATGAGGGCGCGAGGATCTATCGGACCGGAGATCTGGCGCGATATTTGGCTGACGGAAACATTGAGTATCTCGGGCGCACGGACCATCAGGTGAAGCTGCGCGGTTTCCGCATTGAGCTCGGAGAAATCGAGTCGGTCTTGAATGAACATCCGGCAGTGCAGCAGGCCGTCGTCGTCGCGCGGGAAGAGAGGTTAGTGACCTATGTAATTCCGGATCCACAGCGCGCAGCACCGATCAATCGCTTGCTTGGTTTGGAGACGGCGGGACAACTCAAAGGTCTGATTCAGTTTGAATTGCCAAACCAGATGACGATTGTTTGCCGCAATCGCAACGAGACGGAGTTCATGTATGAGGAGATCTTTGAAGATAAGACCTACCTCAACTTTGGTATCGAGATCCCAAACGATGCCTGCATCTTTGACGTGGGCGCAAACATCGGCGTGTTCACGCTTTTCGCGAGCCGCCTAGCTCCGCGATCGCGGGTTTACTCCTTCGAGCCGATTTCTCCGGTCTTTGAGATTTTGCGGCGCAATACCGAGATTCACGGAGTGAACGCAAAGCTGTTTGATTGTGGGCTGTCAAACGTTTCAGAGCTAAGCAGCTTTACTTACTACCCGAATGTGTCGCTCATGTCCGGACGCTTTGCTGATGTGGTTGAAGATAGTGAAACGGTCAAGTCGTTTGTGCTGGGCCAACGGCATGGAAACGGAGCGCCTTCAGCCGAACAGCTTGACGAGCTCATCGCCGAGCGCTTAACGAGCGAGAGTTTTACGTGCCAGTTAAAGACGTTGTCGGAAGTGATCAGAGACGAGGGAGTGGAAAAGATCGATCTGCTGAAGATCGATGTCGAGAAAGGGGAGCTCGAGGTCCTCGAGGGCATCGAAGATGCTGATTGGCCGAAGCTCCAGCAAATCGTGATGGAGGTTCACGACCTCGACGGTCGCATCAGGCAAGTTACTGAGCTACTGCGCGGCAAGGGGTTTACGGTCAATGTTCAGCAGGATGCAATGCTCGAGCAAACGAGTCTGTATAACCTTTACGCCAGCCGAAATCGACAAACTGTTTCGCACAAGATCGACAAACCAGCGGAAATCGTTTGGAGTAGCCGTAAGCTGCTGGTGAACGACCTGCGCGAACGACTCAAGCAGCGCTTGCCGGAATACATGGTGCCAACGGATTTCGTTCTGTTGGCGGAGTTGCCAACTACATCGAGTGGAAAATTAGATCGACGCGCACTGCCCGATCCAGCGGACATTGCACTCGAGCCAACGGCGGCTTACGTCGAACCCCGCACGCGTGTCGAGCAAGAATTGGCGCAAGTATGGGCGCAGCTATTGAACCGCACGCATGTCAGTGTTACCGGTAACTTCTTCGAATTGGGCGGACACTCACTGCTGGCGACGCAGGTCATCTCACGCGTGCGCGAGATGTTCGAAATCGACCTGCCACTGCGCAGCATCTTCGAGGCAAAGACGATCGCTAATCTTGCCGAGCGCATCGAGCGGTCGGTACGCGCAACCGGCACGTCGCCCATCTCTCTCGCGCCACGGGATAAAGCGTTACCACTTTCATTCGCGCAGCAACGGCTTTGGTTTCTGGACCAGGTTGTGCCCGGCAATCCGGCTTACAACATACACGCGGCGGTGCGGCTCTCAGGCTCGTTCAACCCTGCGGCATTTGCTGCGACACTCAACGAGATAGTGCGGCGTCACGAAATTCTTCGGACGACATTTCACATCATTGACGGTCAGCCCACGCAAGTGATCAGCCCGGCTGCAGAATTTCCTTTGGAAGTCAGAGACTCGAGCACAAATCCATCCACAGATTACACAGATCAGCTGCGTAATCTGCGGATGGATCTCACGCAAGGGCCGCTGCTCCGCGCGACACTGTTGCGCCTGGCCGAGACGGAGCATGTGCTACTACTCTCGCTGCATCACATCGTGGCTGACGGCTGGTCCATGGGTGTTCTCATGCAGGAAGTTGCCGCGCTCTATCCCGCGTTCGTCGAAGCCAGACCCATGCCGCTCGCAGAGCTTCCGATTCAGTACGCCGACTTCGCAGTGTGGCAACGACAGTGGCTGCAAGGTGAAGTGCTAAACGAGCAAATCGATTACTGGCGCCAGCAGCTCGCCGGCTTCAAACCACTGGAATTGCCAACCGACCATCCGCGGCCGCCGGTGCAGAATTTTCGCGGAGCGCGACGCTTCTTTTCATTTCCAGCCGTGATTTCAAACGAGCTGCGCGCGCTCAGCGGGCGCGAGGGCGTAACGCTTTACATGACACTGCTCGCAGCGTGGCAGACGCTGTTACATCGCTACACCGGCCAAAACGACATCGTCATTGGCACTGACATCGCCAACCGAAACCGCCGCGAGCTCGAAAGTCTGATCGGCTTCTTCACTAATCAGCTCGTACTGCGCGTGGACTTTTCCGGCTACCCGACATTCAAAGAACTACTGCGCCGCGTGCGTGAGGTCACGTTGGGTGCTTATGCGCATCAGGACTTGTCTTTCGAAAAGCTCGTTGAAGTGCTTCAGCTCGAACGCACACTCGATCGCAATCCGTTGTTTCAAGTGATGTTCGTTTTCCAGAACACGGCGAGGCGGGATTTGGAGCTGCCGGGACTTGCGATGCGCACGCTCGAAATGGACGAAGGAACCACCGCCTTTGACTTGACGTTGACGATAGAGGAAACGGCCGAAGGCCTCAAAGGGTCGATGCGTTACAGCACTGATTTGTTCAACTCGACAACTATCGAGCGGATGATTAAGCACTTCCAAAACATCGTGCGCAGCGTCGTCGCCTCTGTCGAAACACCTGTCCACGCGTTGGAGATGTACGACCCTGAAGCCACGAAGAAAGAACGCACGACGTCTAGGCTGAAGAAGCTAACCACTGCCAAACCACGCGCAGTCACGCTCTCAGGCGACGCGTTGTTCGAGACATCTTACCTCGCGGCCGACCGGCGACTTCCGCTCGTAGTTCAATTCGCGAAGGTGGATCTGGCCACGTGGGCCAGGCGTCACGAGCAGATGATCGAAGCCGAGCTTCTTCGTCATGGCGCGATACTCTTCCGCGGTTTCGACGTCAGGTCACTCCGTGCCTTCGAAGACTTCACCCGCACAGTCTCGCGTGAGCTGTTGGAGTATGGTGAGCGTTCGTCGCCGCGTACACGCTTGAGCTCCGGCATTTACACGTCGACCGATCATCCCGCGGATCAACATATCGTGCTGCATAACGAGCAGTCGTACACGCTCAACTGGCCCATGAAGATCTTGTTCTGCTGCCTGCAGCCGGCGCCGCAGGGAGGTCGCACTCCAATTGCCGGCAGTCGCGAGATTTATCGTCGCCTCGACCCGGCACTGATCCAGTTATTTGAGAAGAAGTCAGTGATGTATGTCCGCAACTATGGTGATGGTCTTGGTCTGCCGTGGCAGGAAGTGTTTCAGACGCGGACGCGGTCTGAAGTTGAAGAGCATTGTCGTCGCGCTGCGATAGTGTGTGAATGGAAAGATGGTGATCGGCTGTGCACGCGGCAGTTGCGTCCGGCAGTTCGCAGTCATCCGAAGACGGGGGAGATGGTTTGGTTCAATCACGCGCTGTTCTTTCACGTGTCGAGTCTCGATGGGGCGACGCAGGCTGCGTTTGCAGGGCTCACGGCGGACGAGTTGCCATTCAACACGCTCTTCGGCGATGGGACGCCGATCGATCCAGCGCTGATGGAGGAGATTAGAGAGGCATACCGGGAAGCCACCGTCTCCTTCGAGTGGCAAGAGGGTGACGTCCTCATGCTCGACAACATGCTCGTGGCCCACGGGCGCGAGCCGTTTGTTGGACCACGCAAAGTGGTCGTCGCCATGGCCGATCCATTTCAATCAATTTCCAAACCCGCAGAGCTGCGCGCAGCAGCTGTGTGATTGCACTTGATTAGCGAGGCAGTCTTTCACAGGATTTACATGTCAATCCTGAAAAATCTTGTAAATCCTGTCTATAACTGTCTCCGACTCCAATGAACACGCCAGTCATTCAGGGCTTTCATTTATCGCATCAACAGCAGCACCTCTGGGCGCTACAGCGCGAGGGGATTAGTTACGAAGCGCAGTGTGCAATCCGGCTCGATGGGGAACTGAACACAAACGTTCTCCATGACGCGCTGTGCCTTGTCGTCGAGCGTTGCGACGTATTGCGCACGACTTTTCAACAAGTGCCCGCTGTCAAACTCCCCGTGCAGGTCGTCGCTGACTTCAGCGCGCCGGAGTGGCGTACGCTCAATCTCAGCGAGCACGACACGTCGCAGCTCGACGTAATGATCGAAAAGCTTCTGCAACAGGAAGCGCGTACGTCTTTTGATTTCGAGAATGGCCCCCTCGTCAAGAGTCTGTTGCTCACTCTTGCGCCACGACAGCACCTGCTCATCCTGACGCTGCCCGCGCTGATTGCCGACACGGGCACATTGAACAGGCTGTTCGGGGAACTGTCGGATTATTACGCCGCCTGCCTAAACGGTACAGCGCCGGAAGGCACGACCTTGCCCTACGTGCAGTACTCAGCCTGGCAACAGGAGCTACTGGAAGATCTCGAGGCCGAAGAAGGCCGGCAATACTGGCGGAAGCAAAACCTTGCGACTCTTTGCGAGCAAACACTGCCAGGCACTTCCGTTGGACCAGTCAGTATCGAGTCCGCGCCGGTGCCATTGACGCGCGAAGTCGTCACGCGCCTCGAAGCAATCGCGCGCCCCGCGTGGTTACTTGCGTGCTGGTACACATTGCTGTGGCGGCTAACGCGTGAAGAAGAAATCGTGATTGGCGATAGTTACGACGGTCGCGAGTTTGAGGAGCTCAGCAATGTCTTTGGTCTACTCGCGAAGTCGCTGCCCATCAGTGTGCGATTGTCGTCTTCGCTGCGTTTCACGGAAGCAGTGGAGCTGATAGAGAAAGCAGTTGACGAGGCACGCGCGTGGCAAGAGTATTTCGTCTGGACACACGAGAATGACGAAGAGATTTACTGTCCTTTCTGTTTTGAGTTTTCCGCATGGCCCAACGCGCGTCACGCGGGCGGTGTTGCGTTCTCCATTCATAAGTTACACAGCAACGCAGATCGTTTTCATCTCAAGCTTTCCTGCGCGCGCACTGACGATTCGCTCTCGCTGGAGCTCCAGTATGACGCTTCACGGTTCCAGACCGATGAGATTGTCCGGCTGACTGGCCGCCTGAGCGCCTTGCTCACAAACACTCTCGATCACCCCGAAGCGCGCCTTGGCGAGTTGGACGTTTTGAGCTCGTCCGAAAAGCAGCAATTGCTCGTCGAAGTCAACAGCACGAGCGCCGCGTTTCCTGAAGACCGCTGCCTTCATGAGCTCTTTGCCGCACAAGCTCAGCAAACGCCGGACGTGAATGCAGTGGTGTACAGCCATGAGCGGCTGACTTATGCAGAGCTGAACGCACGCGCTGAATTACTTGCGGCACGTCTCTGTGCGCACGGCGTCGGGCCGGAAACGATCGTTGGTCTCTGCGCCGAGCGTTGCATCGACATGATCGTCGGTGTGTTTGGGATCTGGAAAGCAGGCGGCGCGTATCTGCCACTCGATCCGACATACCCATCGCAGCGAATCAAGTTCATGCTGGAAGACGCGCGTGTCCGCGTGCTGTTGACGCAAAGACGACTCGTCGAAGATTTACCTGAAACGGATGCGGAAGTTTTGTTTCTCGACGACAGCGACACAACGAGCCTTGCTACGCCGGTGCGCCACACCGTCACACCTGACAATCTGGCTTATGTCATTTACACATCCGGTTCCACGGGCCAGCCCAAGGGCGTAATGATTCAGCATCGTTCGGCGGTGAATCTCGCGGAGGCTTTGCGACGCTCGATCTACGCAGAAGCGGTGGACCAGCACCTGCGCATCGGCCTCAACGCGCCGCTCGCATTCGACGCTTCGGTAAAGCAACTGATCCAACTGCTCTCCGGACACACGATCTACATCGTCCCCGAAGAATTGCGGCCCGATCCGGCGCGACTACTAAATTTCGTCAATGAGAATCGTCTCGACGTCCTCGATCTCACGCCTTCACAACTAAGACTTTTGTTCGAGACCGGAACACTCGAGACGCCGACAATCCTGATTGGTGGAGAAGCGATCGATCCTACTTTATGGGCGTCACTCGCAGCACACTCCACCACTCGTTTCTGCAATGTGTATGGTCCAACTGAATGCACGGTGGACGCTACGTCATGCGAAATCAGGCGCTCACCGTTACAACCGAGCATTGGTCGTCCGCTTGCTAACGTGCAGGTTTACGTTCTGGACAATTCGCTACGGCCCGCGCCGATCGGCATTGACGGCGAGCTCTACATCGGTGGTCCAGGCGTCGCGCGCGGCTATCTGAATCGTCCCGAGTTGACGGCACAGCGCTTCGTTCCCAACCCGTTCAGCGCAGTGCCCGGCGCGCGTATCTATCGGACCGGCGATCTCGCACGGTTTTTACCGGACGGCAATCTCGAATTCCTTGGCCGCATGGATGAGCAGGTGAAAGTTAACGGCTACCGCATCGAGTTGGGCGAGATCGAAGCGACGTTGACGAAACATGAAAACGTACGTCGCGCAGTCGTCAGCGTCCGCGAGACAGAGTTGGTCGCCTACGTCGTGCCACGCCACGCAGCGGAAACACTTACACAGGAGCTGCGCGAAGTGCTGCGCGAGACACTGCCCGAATTCATGATCCCGTCGAGTTTTGTTTTTCTCGATGCACTACCACTGACGCGCCACGGGAAAACCGATCGCATCGCTTTACCGGCGCCCGGTGCAGCCGGTCGACGCCAAGCCATGTACGTCACGCCCAGCAACGAAGTAGAGCATGTAATCGCCGGTATCTGGCAGAACGTTTTGCAAGTGGAACGAGTCGGACGAGAGGATAATTTTTTCGATCTTGGTGGACACTCACTCGCCATGGTCAAAGTGCACGCCGAGCTGCGCGCCGCCTTTAGTCAGCACGACCTCTCTATCGTGGAGCTATTCAAATACCCAACCATCAGCTTGCTCGGTAAATACTTCACCAGTCGTAACGGCCGCAGCGCCGATCTACGTCGGGTTCAAAACCGTGCTGAGAAACGCCGGCAAGCAGTGCAACGTCGCCAGAAAGTGCAAGCCAGTAATTAGCCACAAAGGCAACCCATCCACAGATTACGCCAGAGTCTGTTTTCAATCTGCGGAATCCGTGGATGGTTTTAAGAGGCAAACCACTGTGAAGAACAAAAACGCTACTCAGATTGCAGTCGGAGGGGTCGCTGTTGTTGGTATGGCGGGGCGCTTTCCTAATGCCGCTAACGTCGATGAGTTTTGGACCAACCTGCGCGGCGGCGTGGAGTCGATTACCTTCTTCTCCGATCAGGAGTTGCTGCAGGCAGGTGTGAACGCGAGTCATCTGCGCGCGCCAAACTACGTCCGCGCGAAGGGAATGCTGGAGAACGCCGACCTGTTCGATGCCGGCTTCTTCGGCTTCAGCCCGCGCGACGCGGAGTTAATGGACCCACAGCGTCGCATCTTTCTGGAGTGCGCGTGGCTAGCGCTCGAAAACGCCGGCTACTGTGCTGAGAATTACGACGGCGCGATTGGTGTTTTCGCAGGCGCGAGCGTGAACACTTACCTGCTCAATAACCTGCTGCCGAATCGCGAATTGATCGAGCAGGCCGGCAATCTCCAGACTTCTATTCAAAACCGCATCGATCACTTGAGCACTCGTGTTGCTTACGAGATGAATCTCAAAGGACCGGCGGTCACTGTCCAAACAGCGTGCTCGACCTCGCTCGTCGCAGTCCATCTTGCCTGCCAGAGTTTACTCAACGGCGAATGCGACATGGCGCTTGCGGGTGGCGTAACGGTTTCGGCGCCGATCGCCAACGGTTATCTCCATCAGACGGGCGGCATCCTTTCCTCGGATGGTCACTGCCGCGCGTTCGACGCGAACGCGGATGGAACAGTTGACGGCAGTGGCGCTGGCATTGTCGTACTCAAGCGGTTGGAAGACGCGCTTGCCGACGGCGACACGATCGATGCAATCATCCGCGGCTCGGCGATCAATAACGATGGTTCTCTCAAAGTCGGTTACACAGCGCCGGGTGTGCGCGGGCAGGTTGAAGTGATTGCCGAAGCTCAGGCAGTTGCGGGCGTGCCCGCGGAAACGATTACTTACGTCGAAGCACACGGAACGGGAACAACGCTCGGAGATCCGATCGAGATCGAAGCGTTGACGGAAGTCTTCCGCGCCTCGACCGACAAGCGAAAGTTCTGCGCCATCGGTTCGCTAAAAACCAATATCGGCCACCTCGACGTTGCGGCAGGTGTTGCAGGATTGATCAAGACGGTGCTGGCGCTCAAACACCGGGAGTTGCCGCCGAGTCTTCACTTCCACCGGCCCAACGAGAGCATCAATTTTGAAGAAACACCTTTCTTCGTGAACGCGAGTCTACGGCCCTGGACCACGAACTGCGAGCCGCTGCGAGCAGGCGTTAGCTCGTTCGGTATTGGTGGCACAAACGCTCACGTCGTCGTCGAAGAAGCGCCTGTCGAGATCAGCGAAGATTCGAAACGGCCGGCACAGTTGCTCGTGTTATCGGCGAAAACCGCGACAGCTCTCGACGCCGCCACAGTCAATCTCATTTCACACTTCAAAACACACCCGGACGCGAACCTCGCCGACGTTGCTTACACGCTGCAAAACGGGCGCAAGGCGTTTGACTACCGGCGCATCGCCGTTTGCCGCGACACGATTGATGCGACGAGCGTACTCGAGACGTTGGACCACCGGAAGGTATTCACCGGCTTACAGGAACCGCAACAGCGCCCGATCGTGATGATGTTCCCGGGACAGGGAGCGCAGTACGCGGGCATGGGTGCAAAGCTGTACGAGCATGAGGTGGTCTTCCGCCGCGAAGTGGATCGCTGTGTCGAAATTCTTCAGCCGCAACTCGGATTCGATCTGCGCCAGGTGCTTTTCACCGATGAGGAGCACGCCGCCGAAGCGTCGGAACGATTGAAGCAAACTATCGTCACCCAACCCGCGCTGTTCGTGATCGAGTATGCGCTGGCCCAACAGTGGCTGTCGTGGGGCGTGAAGCCCACGGCGATGATCGGGCACAGCATCGGCGAATATGTCGCTGCCTGCCTGTCGGGCGTGCTCGATCTCGAAGAGGCGCTCGCGCTCGTCGCTCTGCGTGGACGTCTGATGCAGAGTCTACCGCCCGGGGCGATGCTCGTTCTGACGATGCCGGAAGAAGAAGTGCAGTCGCTGCTGGCGGACAGGGAACTCTCCGTGGCGTCAGTGAACGCGCCGTCTCTATGTGTTGTCTCTGGTCCAATTCCGGCAATAGAGGAGCTGGAGCAGGAGCTGAACGAACGTGGTATTGGCAGCCGTCGCCTGCATACTTCGCACGCGTTTCACTCCGCGATGATGGATTCGATCGTTGACGAGTTCATGAACGAAGTAGCGCGCGTGAAGCTCGGCGCACCGCAGGTTCCATATCTGTCGAACGTGACCGGCAAATGGATTACGACTGAAGAAGCAACTGAGCCGCGCTATTGGGGACGGCACCTGCGCGAGTGCGTGCAGTTCAACTCGGGACTGATCGAGCTGCTTCAGGATCGAGATCGCGTGTTCCTCGAAGTTGGACCAGGACGCACTCTGACCACTCTGCTGCGACATCATCCGCAGAAGGGAACGAACCGCGTCGTGCTCAACACTTTGCCGCACGCTGACGAGCGCGGTGCTGACGACGTCGAATACATGCTGACGACGTTGGGCCGCTTGTGGCTGACAGGCGTGAATGTCGAGTGGTCCGGGCTTTACCACAGTGAATCCCGCCGTCGTGTCCCGCTGCCTGGTTATCCCTTTGAGCGCCAACGTTATTGGATCGATCCGCCGCGTCTCGCGAGAAAGGATGTCGAGACTGACGGGAAGACACCGGCGCGGCGCGACGATGTCTCCGAATGGTTTTACGTTCCGTCGTGGAGGCGAGTGCCGAACGTGCAGGTGTTGGAGGATGCAAACAGCGCGGCCTGGCTTCTGTTCGAAGACGAGTGTGGCGTGAGCGTCGAGCTGGCGCGTCAGCTTAGAAACGCCGGACGAAGTGTCGTGACCGTCAAGCGCGGCGAGAGATTCCTCAAGATCGATGAAGGTGCTTACACCCTCAACCCGTCCGAGCGCGCCGATTTCGTTGCGCTGCTCAACGAGCTCACTGCAAATGGTTTTGCGCTCGAGAAGATCCTTTATCTCTGGACCATCACAGGGACAGCACCTGGCACGGAAGAGCTTCAAGAACGAAGTTTTTACAGCCTGGTCCATCTCACACAGGCATTGGGCGAACAGAATACGCGCCAACCGCTGCACCTCTACGTCGTGTCGGACGGCATGCAGGAAGTCACGGGTGGAGAGTCGTTGTCTCCGGACAAGGCTCTCGCGCTGGGTCTATGCCGGGTGATTCCGCAAGAGTTCGAACACATCTCTTGCCGCAGCGTCGACGTGGCGATCGCAGATAACACGAACACTCTCGAAAAGCTTTGCCGGCAACTGATCGACGAAGCGGCATCAGATGAAAGCGACAAAATCGTCGCATACCGCGGCAATCACCGCTGGGTTCAGACGTTTGAACCACTCAACCTCGGCACTGTGTCAACGGCGCCGCGCCTGAAAGAACGCGGAGTGTATCTCATCACGGGCGGCCTTGGTGGGATGGCGTTGGAGTTTTCCGATTATCTCGCGAGGGAAGCGAACGCGCGTCTGGCATTGGTTGGACGCACGCCGCTGCCCGCACGCGCAGAGTGGGATCATTTGCTCGCGACCCACTCCGAGTCCGATCCCACGCGACGCAAGATCGAACGTGTGCTCGCGCTCGAGGCTCGCGGAGTGGAAGTGATGACCCTCGCCGCGGACGTCGCTGACGCGGGGCAATTCGGCGCAGCAGTAGCGCAAGTGCGCGAACGCTTTGGTCCAATCAACGGCGTGATCCACACGGCCGGTGTTCCGGGCAGCGGCCTGGTTCAATTGCTGAAGCACGACGCCGCCGCGAGTGTGCTTGCGCCAAAGGTGAATGGGACGCGCGTCATCGAACAACTCTTCGGCGAGGAGCCACTCGATTTTCTGGTCCTCTGTTCGTCACGCAGCTCGATCCTCGGTGGTTTCGGTCAAGCGGATTACTGCGCGGCAAACGCTTTCCTCGACTCGTTCGCACACGATTTTGCAGCTCGCACTGGCACCACCACGATCTCGATCAATTGGGATGCCTGGAGCGAAGTCGGGATGCTGGTAAACACGGTCGCGCAGTTCGGACTACGCGACGGCGGCGCGCAGAATGAAAACTCTGATACCAATCATCCGCTGATTGATGCGCCCGTTTCCGAAACTGCCGAGCAAGGCGTTTATGCCACGCACATCAGTCCCGGGACGCACTGGGTGCTCGACGATCATCGCATCGTCGGCACTGCAATCATGCCCGGCACTGCTTATTTCGAAATGGCGCGAGCGGCTTTGGAACGTCGCGCTAATGCAAACGAAAAAGCGAACGGGCTCGAGATCAGCCAGGCGTTCTTTCTGGCGCCGCTCGGATTGCGCGACGACGAAACGAGAGAAGTTCGCACCATCCTCGAAAAAGATGGCGACAGCTATCAGTTTCGTGTCTTAGGCCAACTTCCATCCGACAACGGTGACGATCCTGTCTGGCAGGATCATGCGCTGGGCCAGATCAGTTTTACCGAAGTGGAACCGCCGCGCCAATACGATCTCGACGCACTCCGCGCTCGTTGCGGCAAAGAAGAAATCATCATCACTGACGATTACGAGATGGATCCGGATCTCGGTCCGCGCTGGCAGAGTTTGCGACGTGTGTACCTCGGAGAAAAAGAATTGCTCGCCGAGCTGGAGCTGCCGGAAGAGTTCGCGGATGACTTCGCACAATTTAAGCTGCATCCTGCGCTCCTCGATCGCGCCACTGGCACCGCCAAGCATTACCTCATCAATGAAGGCCACTATCTGCCGATGTCGTACAGACGCCTGCGCGTGAAGCAGCCGCTGCCAGGAAAGATCTACGCTCACATCAAGTTTCGTGACGATCTCCCACACGAGCAGACCATCACGTTTGACATCATTCTGATGGACCAGAATGGGATGGAGAGTGTGGTTATCGACGGATTCAGCCAGAAGCGTATCAACAACGCTGCCGACTCGTTGCGCGCTCTCAGCGGAGCGAAGACAGTCGGTGCGGCTGCGCCACCAACTACCGACAATCCCGGTGTCTATCAACGAGCGATGCGCGAAGGCATTCTTCCGCATGAAGGAATCGAAGCTTTCAAACGCATTCTTTCACACCCGCTGCCACCTCAAGTCGTCGTCTCCGCGCGTGACTTACAAGCTTCGATCGCACAGATGGAAGCTGTTACGACTGCGTACGTGATGGACGAGATCGGAAAGCTTGAAGTCGCGCCGCGCGCCGACACACACGCGCGACCAGCCTCGTTAGGAGACTATGTCGCTCCGCAGAATGAAACCGAACGCACACTCGTAGATATTTTGCAGACGATGCTGGGCGTCGAGCAGGTCGGCATCCACGACAACTTCTTCGAGCTCGGAGGCGATTCCGTTCTCGGCATTCAGATCATCGCGCAAGCTAAACGCGCGGGTATTCTTCTGACGCCGCAACAGATCTTCCAGTACCCGACAGTCGCTGAGATGGCCGCGATCGCGACAAACGGACAACCGAAGACCGAAGCAGCTCCCGAACCGATCGTCGAGGAGTCGACGGATCTTGACTTATCTCTGACGGCGCTCGACGAAAGTCAAATGAGTAAGTTGATGGAAATGATCTCTGAAGACGAGCCCGAAGATGAGCAGGTAGTAATTGAAGCCACGAGTGTTTCACCGAACGGCGATCAAAAACGAGACAAGCAACTCGATTTCAGTCTTTTCTTCTTCGCCGCCGACAACCTGCGTCCTGGCGAAGACAAGTACAAGCTCTATCTCGAAGGAGCGAAGTTTGCCGATCGCAACGGATTCGCGGCGGTGTGGACGCCGGAACGGCATTTTCACGAGAGCGGCGGTCTTTATCCGAACCCATCCGTCCTGAGCGCAGCACTAGCGACGATCACAAATCGGATCAAGCTGCGCGCGGGCAGTGTGGTTATGCCGCTGCATCATTCGATTCGCGTCGCGGAAGAGTGGGCCATCGTCGATAACCTTTCGGGTGGACGAGTCGGCATCTCGCTTACTTCGGGTTGGATTCCTAATGACTTCGCCTTTTTCCCGGAGCGTTACGCGAACAAACGCGAGGAGATGTGGCGCGGTATTGAAGAGGTCCAACGTCTCTGGCGCGGCGAAGCGATCACCACGCGCGACGGCAAAGGCAACGCGACCGAATTAAGAGTGCTACCACGTCCGATTCAAGCTGAACTGCCGATCTGGATTACGTGCAGCGGCGACCCTGAAATGTTCGTCAGTGCCGGAGAGCGCGGTTTCAATATTCTGACAGCATTGTTGGGCCAGTCTCTCGACGAAGTCGCAACGAAGATCTCAACTTATCGCCAGGCGCTCGCGCAGCACGGTCACGATCCTGCGACTCGGCAGGTAGCGTTGATGATGCACACCTTCGTGGCTCCGGATCTCGATTATGTATTGAGCAAGGCGCGCACGCCTTTGTGTAACTATCTCAAGGCGCACGTTGGTCTGATCGAAACGATGACTAAAAGTCTCGATATTAAAGTCAAATTTGATCAGGAATCGATCGACAATTTAGTCGCGTTCGCTTTTGAACGTTATTACCAAACTGCATCGCTGATCGGGACACCGGAAAAGTGTCTCCCCATGATCGATCGTCTGAAGGAGATCGGCGTTGACGAAGTCGCTTGCTTCATTGATTTCGGAGTCGACACCGCTGCAGTTTTCGACGGCCTGCAACACTTGTCTCGCCTGCGAGAGCTCTCGGAACAAACGACTAAGGCAAAGCATCTCGTAGCTTCATTATAGTCGGTGGATCCCACAAGCTTTGCCTCAAAAGTCCTTTTTTTTAGCCACAAAGAGGCACAAACGCTCAAAAAGAGCAGAACCTATTTTTGACATACGCTCACTTCGGTCTTCAAAGAAAGGATGCACACAAAATGACTCAACTGGATTGCATCGTCATTGGTTACAACGATGTATCGTTCAACAGCCTCGCGGAGAAGCACAGGCCGTTTCAGGATTACAATGGAACCTATAGCGAGTTGAAGACCAATTCAGTTCTGCTTAACGGTCAGCGAAAGACTTACATGGAACTGCTCAACCATGCGCTGACCGGAATCCATGGAACTGACCCCAATCTAAATGCTTTTGAGGTGCCGAATCTGGGCGCAGTCTACCTCACCAGCTTTCTGCGCAGCCGAAACTTCGCCGTCGAGCTGATCAATTTTTATAACTACGAAAAAGATCGCCTTGCCGACCTGCTCATGGAAAAGCCGCGCGCGGTCGCTATCACAACAACCTACTACGTCGAAGAAGAGCCGATCAAAGAGATTATCGAATTTATTCGGGAAAGGTCGCCCGAGACACGTATCATTTTAGGTGGACCATACATTCGCAGTCTCTGCGCCGACAATCGACCGGCAACACAGAATGCCCTGCTCAAGTCTATCGGCGCTGATCTGCACATCGTCGATTCTCAGGGTGAGGCCACGCTGGCAAAGGTGCTCGAGTGTCTTCGGACTGGGCGCGACTCGCGGCTGGTATTCGTTCCCAACCTCATTTACCAGTATCGCGATTCTAACTGGGTAAGGACTCACCACGTTGAAGAGCATAACAGCCTGGACGAGAACGCCGTTAACTGGCGCTCATTCGACTCGCGATTCTTCACCCCCACCTCATACATGCGTACCGCGCGCAGTTGCCCCTTTGCTTGCTCGTTCTGTAACTACCCCGCGATGTCGGGCGATCACGTCACATCGAGTGTAGAGACCGTGCGCAACGAGCTGAGATATATGGTCGATAACGGCTTGAAGTACATGATCTTTGTCGACGACACATTCAACGTCCCGCTTCCACGGTTCAAGCAGCTTTGCCGAATGATGATCGAAGAGAAGTTCAATCTCGGGTGGGTCTCCTTCTTCCGCTGTTCAAATGCGGATGACGAGTGCTTCGACCTGATGAAGGAAAGTGGGTGTTTGGGTGTTTACCTGGGGATCGAATCAGGCGACCAGCAGATTTTGAACAACATGAACAAGTCCGCGAATGTGCAAAGGTACAGAGACGGCATTAGAAAGCTCAACGAGAGGGGAATCCTTACCTTTGGATCGTTCATCTTTGGATTTCCCGGTGAGACTAAGCAGTCGATTATGAACACGATCGAATTTGTAGAAGAAACGCAGCCCACCTTCTACAACGTTCAGTTGTACTTCCATGATCCAATGGCGCCCATCCACCAGAAGCGCGAGCAGTATGGAATCGAGGGAAACTATTACAAGTGGCGTCACAACACCATGGAGTGGCAGGAGGCAGCCGAATCGGTTGAGTACATGCTGAAGCGCGTGGACCGCTCCATTCTGCTTACGTTGCACGGGTTCAGCATCTGGTCAGTGCCGTACCTTCTTCAGAACGGTTTCACTGTGGAACAAATTATTAGTTTTTCACGAACCGCTGGAAAGATTTTGGTCAAGGGATTGAGCGATACGGAGGTGAGTTATCGTGATGAAGAGAAGGAGCTGGCGGAGATGTTTTCGACATGGAATCCGCAGAGCCGGATAAGCAACTTGAACTATGTTTCCTCACCTGGTCTAAGCGAAGCATCGCCCACCGCGCTGAATCAAAACGCATTCACCGCACCCGCGTGAGGAAAGCATTCTTGGATAGGGTCAGTACCACCTGCGATAGCGGGTGGGTGCGGAGCCATGCTGCGACTGACCCTATCAAGACAAGCCTAAATGCTGCGCACCCACCCGCTATCGCAGGTGGTACTGACTGTGTCCAACTGAAAGTTTCGACTACTCGCCAAGCCCCAACAATGAGGCTTTAAGATGAAACTGAAAAACGTCGCAGACATCTATCCACTTGCGCCAATGCAGCAGGGGGTGCTGTTTCACAATCTCTACGACCCCGGCGCGGCGATGTACTTCGAGATCATCACGTGGACCATCCACGGCGAAGTAAACATCGAAGCGTTTGCCACAGCGTGGCAGAGCGTCGTCGAGCGGCACCCGGTGTTGCGCAGTTTCTTCGTGTGGGAAGGACTTGATGAACCATTGCAAGTCGTGCGCAAGCAGGTGAAGCTGCCGCTCACATTTGAAGACTGGCGCGGTCTGGACCCTGAAGTTCAGCAGGAAAAGGTAGAAGAGTTCTATGCCCAAGAACGCGCGCGGGGCTTCGACTTAGCCACCCCACCGCTCATGCGCATCGCGTTGATCCAGCTCGCGGACGATGTCTACCGATTTGTCTGGAGCTATCACCACGTGCTGATCGACGGCTGGTCGTCGTCAGTAATCTTCAACGATGCGTTCCACTTCTACGAAACGCTGGTGCAAGGCTACGAGTTGAAAGTCGAACCGGGCCGGCCGTTCCGCGACTACATCGTCTGGCTGCGCAAACAAGATCTCTCCGAAGCAGAGACTTACTGGCGTAACACACTTCGCGATTTTGCAGAGCCGACGTCGTTCGGCGTCGGCAATGGAAAGGCGAGCGCAACGCACACGTACGCGGAAGAGCAACTGTATCTGTCCGCCGAGACCAGCGAAGCGCTACAAGCGTTTTCACGACGTCATCAACTGACCTTGAACACGGTGTTTCAAGGCGCGTGGGCCATGCTGCTCAATCGATACAGCGGCGCGCGCGACGTCGTCTTCGGAGTAGCAGTCTCGGGCCGGCCGCCGGAACTGCCTGAAGTCGAGTCAATAGTGGGAATGCTGGTCAACACATTGCCAGCCCGCATCGAGGTTACGCCTGGCGCAACACTCCTCCCATGGCTCAGAGAGATTCAGGAGCGGCAGGTGACGATGCGCAAATACGAGTACACGCCGCTCATGCAAATCCAGGCTTGGAGCGAGGTGCCGAAGGGTACACAGCTATTCGAAAGCATCGTCGGTTTCGAGAACCACCCGATTGACACCTCACTCGGTAGCCGCAGCGGCAAGGCGGAGTTGCGCGACATCATTCACTATCACCACGCCACCGGCTATGCGCTGAACGTAATGATCGATCCGGGCCGCGAACTGCTGCTCAAGATCATGTACGACGTGGGCCGCTTTGAAGCAGCGGATATCCGGCAAATACTGAATCACTTCCAACAACTGTTGGAAAGCAGTATTGCGAACCCTGAAGCGAAACTCGACGAGTTGGAAATGCTCACGCCGGGCGAGCGTAACCAGTTAATAACAGAGTGGAGTGGCGCCCGCACGGCATATCCACGCGAGAGCAGTATTCAGGAATTGTTTGAAGCCGAGGTGGAGCGCGCGCCGGAAGCGGTTGCCGTGATCTTCGGCGAGCAGCAGTTGACGTATCGCGAATTGAATGAGCGAGCGAATCAACTCGCGCATCACTTGCGCGGGCTGGGTGTTGGACCAGACACCCTCGTGGGGCTCTGTCTGGAGCGTTCGCTCGAGTTAATCGTCGGCTTGCTCGGTATCCTGAAGGCCGGCGGCGCCTACGCTCCGCTTGATCCCAATTATCCTCCGGAGCGGCTCGCGTTCATGCTCGAAGACTCTGCTGCGCCAGTGCTGCTCACGGAGAAGTGGTTTGCCGACATCCTGCCAGCCAAGTCTAAAATCGTATGCATCGATAGTGATTGGGAACAGATCGCAAGGTCGAGCACGGACAATCCGGCCAATCAAAACAGCGCGGACAGTCTCGCATATCTGATGTACACGTCCGGCTCGACCGGCCAACCGAAAGGGATCGGCATTCCTCATCGAGGCGTTGTGCGCCTCGTGCGAAACACGAATTACTACGACTTTGGTCCTGACGAAACACTGCTCCAGCTTGCGCCGATCTCTTTCGACGCATCAACCTTCGAAGTATGGGGCAGTCTGCTCAACGGCGGGCGACTCGTAGTGATGCCGCCTGATGCGCCGTCACTGGAAGAACTCGCAAGAGCGTTACAACAACACGGCATCACGACTCTGTTCCTGACTACCGGGCTGTTTCACTTGATGACAGACGGACAACTCGAGAGTCTGCTCGGACTGCGACGACTGCTCTCAGGTGGCGAGGTGCTGTCGCCACAAGCTGTGCACAAGGTTCTTGAAGCGGATAGCGCGCTCACGTTCTGCGATATCTATGGTCCAACCGAGAACACTACGTTCTCGACTTTCTATCCGATGCAGTCAGGCGCGAGCTTCGGAGCAACGGTACCGATCGGTAAGCCGATCAACAACACTCAGGTCTATGTTCTCGACAGCGAGTTGCGGCCCACGCCCGCGGGCGTGCCGGGCGAGCTCTACCTCGGCGGTGATGGTCTGGCGCGCGGGTATCACAACCGCCCGGAACTGACGGGCGAGCGCTTTGTGCCTGATCCGTTCAGCGGCGTCCGCGGAGCGCGACTCTACCGCACTGGAGATCGCGTGCGCTTTCTGAGTGGAGGCAACATCGAGTTCCTTGGCCGCTTTGATTATCAGGTCAAGGTGCGCGGCTTCCGCATTGAGCTGGGTGAGATTGAAAACGTGCTGGCAGGTCATGAGGCTATCAAAGAAGTAATCGTCGAGCTGCGCGGAGAGGTGTCGGAAGAGAAGCGCTTGATTGCGTATGTCGTTAGCGAATCGGATGCGGATTTGTCGACCGAAGATTTGCGGGACTATCTGAGCATGAGGCTTCCGGATTACATGGTGCCGAACAGTTTCGTGATGCTCGAGCGCATGCCGCTGACCAGCAACGGCAAAGTCGATCGCAAGGCGCTGCCGGAACCTGATACTCAGCGGCCTGAGTTAGCCGAGAGCTATGTCGCGCCGCGCACGCAAGTCGAGCAGCAAATATCGGAGATCTGGTCTTCAATGCTTGGCATCGACCTCGTGGGCATCAACGATAACTTTTTTGAGCTCGGCGGACACTCGCTGCTCGCGACGCAACTTGCTTCCACGGTGAGGAAACAGTTTCAGATCGAGTTGCCACTGCATGTCATCTTCGACTCGCCAACAGTTGCCGAAATGGCTGCGCACGTTGAGGCGTTATCGTCGACAGAACCTGAATCCAGCGTGCAGGTCATCGCTCCGGTCGCGCGCGAGCGCGCACTGCCGCTGTCATTCGCGCAGAGAAGAATGTGGTTTCTGAACCAGTTGGAGCCTGAGAGTGCTTATTACAACGTGCCGTTAGCGATGAAGCTTACCGGCCGGCTCAACACGGACGCACTCGAGCAGGCCATCAACGAAGTCATTCGGCGGCATGAAGTTTTGCGCACCACGATCGTCGCTGGAGACGGCGAGCCGGCGCAGGTAATCAATGAAGATGTTCGGCTGGCTGTGACAGTTGAAGACATTTCCGAAGAGGGCGAAGACCGTGCGAGCGAGTTGGCGGCGGAGGAGAGCACGAAGCCGTTCGATCTCAGCCGCTGGCCGTTGCTGCGTCTGCGCCTGCTGAAACTTGGGCCAGAGGATCATGTAGTGCTGTTTACGATGCACCACATCATTTCGGACGGCTGGTCCATGGGTGTATTCGTGCGTGAGGTTGCTGCGCTTTACGCAGCGTTCGTCGAGGGCAAGCCCTCACCACTGCCGGAACTGCCGCTTCAGTACGCTGACTTCGCCGCCTGGCAACAGGAGTCGCTGCGTGGACGCGTGCTTGAAGATCACTTTGATTACTGGAAGCAGCAGTTGTCAGGCGCACCAACCATACTCGACCTGCCGACTGATAAAGCGCGCCCGGCAATACAGAAGTTTCGCGGCGCCAACGAGGCGTTCTCAGCCTCCAAAAATGTCACCGAGCAACTGCTGGCATTGAGCCGGCAGGAAGGCGCAACACTCTTCATGACTCTGCTGGCCGCGTTCAATGTTCTGCTCTATCGCTACACGGGCCAGGCCGACATTCTCACCGGCGCGCCCATCGCAAATCGCAATCGAGCGGAGATCGAAGGTTTGATTGGGTTCTTCGTCAACACGCTGGCCTTGCGTGCGCAGATGGAGAGTGACAAAAGCTTCCGATCGCTGCTGCGACAGATCCGCGCCACTACTCTCAGTGCGTACGCGCATCAGGACCTGCCGTTCGAGAAGTTAGTGCAGGAGTTGCACCCGGAGCGAGACATGAGTCGCTCGCCGCTATTTCAGGTGATGCTGGTTTTGCAGAATGCGCCACAGCAGGCGCTCGAGTTACCGGGCTTAACACTTAGCGTCTTCGAAACGAAAAGTCGCACGGCGAAGTTCGACTTGATGATGACGATCGTGGAGGGAGCTGACGGTCTGACGGGCGAGCTCGAGTACGACACGGATCTCTTCGACGCGATCACGATCAAGCGGATGCTTGGTCACTTCCAGACGCTGCTCCAGAGCGTTGTGGCTCAACCCGACCAGCGTCTAGCGGAATATTCACTCACTGCGCCGGAAGAGCAGCAACTGCTGGCCGAATGGAACGCGACTGACGCGGAATATGCGCGCGACACGTGTCTGCACCAGTTGTTTGAGCTGCAGGTGGACCGCACTCCGGAGGCTGCGTGTTTGATTGGCGATGGAGTGTCGCTCACATACCGGGAGTTGGACCAACGTGCCAATCAACTGGCGCACCGTCTCATACGAGAGGGAATTGGACCTGAAACGCGAGTCGGCATACTGATGGAGCGTTCGGTGACACAGGCCATCGCGTTACTGGGAGTGTTGAAGGCCGGCGCTTGCTACGTGCCACTCGATCCGGACTTTCCGAGCGAGCGTCTGCACTATATGATCGACGATGCGAACGTCGCACTCATTCTGACTCAAACACCGCTTGCGAATGACTTGCGCAATAGTGAGAAATCATTGTTGGACACGGTCAGTACCACCTCTGGTAACGGGTGGGTGCGTAGCCATGTTGCGACTGGCCCCACCCAAACACGCCTAAATGCTGCGCACCCACCCGCTACCGCAGGTGGTACTGACCGTGTCCAAGGTGTGTTGTGTCTCGATGAGTGTGCGGCTGAGTTAGCACGCGAAAGTACGGCGCGACCAGCCGCGCACGTGACCTCAGACAATCTCGCGTACGTCATCTACACTTCCGGCTCCACGGGCCGGCCAAAAGGAGCGATGCTACAGCATCGCAGCATCGTCAACTGCATTGAGTGGATGCAGCGCACTTACCAGCTCGACCAACGCGATCGTTTCCTTTTCAAGACGACGCTCAATTTCGATCCTTCGATCTGGGAATTCTTCTGGCCTTTGATGGTGGGCGCGCAAGTAATCCTTGTTACGCCCGAAGCACAAAGCAACCCGGCGTTGCTGGTGGAAGCAATCCTGCGGCATGAAGCCACCGTGGTTTATCTCGTGCCATCGTTGCTGACGCACTTTCTGGAAGAGCCAAAGCTCGATCAGATCCATTCACTGCGTTATCTGATCTGCGGCGGTGAGTCGCTGGCGCACGAGACAGTCGAACGCTGCTATGAGCGTCTGCCGAATGTTGAGTTGCATCATTCTTATGGTCCAACAGAGACGTCCATCGCTGCCTCGGAAACTATTTGCCGTACTGACTGCTCTCGGCGCATAACGCCGATTGGCAGGCCACTGGCAAATGTGCGGCTTTACGTCCTCGACGAAAGTATGCAACCGGTGCCGATCGGGGTGAGGGGCGAGCTCTATATCGGCGGTGAATGTGTAGGGCGCGGCTATCTTAATCAACCTGCGCTCACGGCCGAAAGATTCGGACCAGATCCTTTCTCCGTCGAAGCAGGCGCGCGGCTCTACCGCACGGGCGATGTGGTGCGCTACCTGCCGGATGGGCAACTCGAGTTCATCGGCCGAGCTGACGAACAGGTAAAGATCCGCGGCATGCGAATCGAGTTAGGCGAAATCGAGGCAGTGCTCGACGAGCAGAATGGGGTCAACAAAGCCGCAGTCATGGTCCACTCGCAAGCCAGCGGCGACAAACGACTGGTGGCCTATGTGACGCCGATGCCGGGACAAGTTTTGAGTTCCGAAGAGCTGCGGCACAGTTTGAAAGAACAGTTGCCGGATTACATGGTTCCTGCAACTTTCGTCATGATGGACCAGATGCCGTTGATGCCAAACGGGAAAATCAATCGTCGTGCGCTGCCGGCGCCCGAATCGCCGACTGAATCCACCAACGGCTTTGTCGCGCCGCGAAATTCCGTCGAGGAATTATTGAGCGAGATCTGGACCGAGGTGCTTGGGGTCGCACGGGTGAGTACGAATCGCAATTTCTTTGAGCTCGGCGGACATTCGTTGCTAGCCACTCGCGTTACCTCGCGTGTGCGCGAAATGTTCGGCGTGGAGTTGCCGGTGCGCAGCATATTCGAAACACCAACTATCAGCGGCATGTCGCGAAAAATTCTCGCTGATATGTTTGGCGGCCGGCTGGAGCAGCCGCGTCAGATAAAGTCCGTTCCGCGTGACGGCGACGTGGCGCTGTCGTTTGCACAGGAACGACTCTGGTTCCTCGAACAGCTTGAATCGGCGGGCGCCGCTTATCACATCCCCATGATCGTCCGCATCGAAGGCCAGCTCGATGTCGAAGCACTACAGAACACGCTTGCAGAACTCGTGCGACGTCACGAGTCGCTGCGAACGACGTTTATCAACGTAGACGGCGAGCCGCGGCAGAGTATCGCCGCTTCGATGGAAGTAGACTTGCCCATCATCGATCTCCGCACTCTGCCCGAGAATGAGCGTGACGAAGCAGCCGCGCGATACTCGTCTGAGCAAGCGCAGCAGCCGTTCGATCTGAGTTCCGGCCCCTTGCTACGCGCCACTCTCTTACGTCTCTCTACAACAACGCACGTCTTTGCGCTTACGTTACATCACATCATTTCGGATGGCTGGTCCGCGGGAGTCATCGTTAGAGAAGCAGCGGCGCTGTACGAAGCGTACGCGGCAGGGAAGGAGTCGCCGCTCGAGGAGTTGCCGCTGCAGTATGCTGACTACACCGTGTGGCAGCGCGACTGGTTGCAGGCGGAAGTGTTGGAGAATCAGTTGGGATACTGGCGTAACTTGCTCCGCGACCTGCCGGCGGCGGTCGAGCTGCCTACTGACTATCCACGCCCGACGGTGCAAAGCTTCCGCGGCGATATCATCAATTTCTCACTCACTCCGGAGCTCACGGCGAAGCTGAAAGAGATCAGCCGTCAGCACAATGTCACACTCTTCATGACGCTGCTCGCCGCCTTTCGCATTCTGCTTTATCGCAGCACGGGCCAGGAGACGATCGCGATCGGCACACCGATAGCAAACCGGCAGGACAGCGCATTCGAAGATCTGATCGGCTTCTTCGTCAATACCCTCGCATTACGGATCGACGTCACTGGCGACATGACCTTCAAGGAATTGCTCACTCATGTGCGAGAGGTGACGCTGGGCGCCTATGCCCACCAGGATGTGCCGTTTGAGAAGCTGGTGGAAGAGTTGCAGCCCGAGCGCGTGCGCAATCTTCACCCGCTGTTCCAGGTGATGTTCGCGATGCAAAACGCTCCGCTCGGTGCGTTGGACTTACCCGGTCTCACTTTCAGTCCACAGGAGTTTGAGCACGGCGCGACTCGCTTCGATCTCGAATGCCACATGCGCGAGATCGACAACCGGCTGCAAGGGCAGCTTGTATTCAGCACGGATCTCTTCAGACGCGAATCAGCCGAGCGCATGCTCAAACACTTCGAGAATTTGCTCGAGGGTATTACGGCTGACGCGCGGATTGCGACGCTTTCTTTATTCACAGAAGCAGAGCAGCAGCAACTGATCGCTGCCTGGCATGGACCTGTGGCTGAGTTTCCGCGCGATAAATGTATTCATCAATTATTTGAAGCACAGGTCGAGCAGACACCTGATGACGTGGCGCTTGTCTTTCATGACGAAGAACTGACTTATCGCGAGTTGGACCAGCGCGCGACGCAGCTCGCGCGGTACCTGCGAAAGCAGGGTGTCGGCCCGGACATGGTTGTCGGCGTTTGCATTGAACGTTCGTTGGAGATGCTCGTGGGCGTGCTTGGCGTGCTCAAAGCAGGTGGCGCATGTCTCGGCCTTGATCCTGCTTATCCGCAGGAACGGCTTCAGTTAATGCTCGACGACGCCCGCGTTAACGTGTTGGTAACGCAGGAGAGCTTCTCGAATCGCTTCGAGGGTCAGAAGTCAGTGTTGGATACGGTCAGTACCATCTGCGATAGCGGGTGGGTGCGGAGCCAGGCTGCGACTGACCTCATCAACACACGCCTAAATGCTGCGCACCCACCCGCTACCGCAGGTGGTACTGACTGTGTCATTGGGAGATCTCAAATCTTTATTGACAGAGACTGGCCTGAGATCAGCGCTGAAGGTGAAGCTGAGCTGCCGTCGAATATGTCGACAGATCAACTCGCCTTTGTCGTCTTCACCTCGGGTTCAACCGGCCGTCCCAAGGGCGTAGCGATTACTCACACCGCGCTTGCAAACCTCATAACGTGGAATGCCGCGCGTAACACTGCGAAACCACAGCCACGCACTTTGCAGTTTGCTTCCCTGAGTTTTGACGTCTCATTCCAGGAGATCTTCTCGACGTGGGCTGCGGGTGGCACGTTGGTGATTGCGGATCAGGATATGCGGCACGATCCGAAAGTATTGCTGCGCGCCCTGACGGAGCAGCGTATCCAGAGTGTGGACGTACCTTACGTTGCACTGCAATATCTTTCCGAGATCGCTACGACGGAAAACATCGCGCTGCCGGATCTGCGGTACTTCATCGCCGCCGGTGAGCAGTTAAAGATTACGCCTACCATCCGCCGATTTTTCGAGCAGCTCGGCGACTGCGCTGTCGATAACCACTATGGACCATCGGAAACACACGTAGTGTGCACATACATGCTTGAGGGTCCGCCATCAACGTGGCCGGAGCTGCCGCCTATCGGCAAGCCCATGAATAACGCGCGCATCTATGTGCTTGATAAACAAATGCAGCCCGCTCCGTTCAATGCCGTTGGAGAAGTGTATATTGGCGGCGCCCAACTCGCGCGCGGCTATCTGAACCAACCGGCGCTCACCGCGGAACGATTCATCCCCGATCCCTTCAGCTCCAACGAGCCTGGACGCCGTTTGTATCGCACTGGCGATCTTGCACGCCTCCGCCCGGATGGCAATTTTGAATTCATCGGTCGTAACGACTTTCAGATCAAACTGCGTGGTCACAGAATTGAGTTGGGTGAGGTCGAGTTGGCGCTCAGACGCGAGCAACTCGTTCGCGAAGCAGTCGTCAAAACACACACGAATGTACGTGGGGAAGCGAGCCTCGTTGCCTATTTATTGGTCGAGCCAGATTCAAGGTTGCAACTGAATGAGCTGCAGGAACGATTAGAAGAACAGTTGCCACCGTACATGATCCCGTCCGCGTTTGTCGTGCTGGATGAGTTTCCACTCACGCCGAACGGCAAGCTCGATCGGCGCGCACTCCGTGCGACCGATGATCTGCTGCAGATTTCTTACACGGGATATGTTGCGCCGCGCACTCCTCACGAGGAGATGGTCGCCGCTATCTGGGCTGAAGTGCTGAATCTTGCGCGCGTGGGCGTGACTGACAACTTCTTCCGACTTGGTGGTCACTCACTGCTCGCGACGCGTGTCATGTCGCGAGTCCGCAAGGCCTTCGGCATCGAAGTCCCACTGCACAAACTCTTCGAGGCGCCGACGGTTGTTCGATTTACTGAGGAGATCCTCGCGGCACTGGCTGCTGGACCAGAGCACGAGCCGTTGCCACTAATCGAACATGTGCCGGACACGGAAGCGCCGCTCTCTTACGAGCAGGAACGACTCTGGGTGTGGGATCAATTCAACCCGGGCAGCACGATTTACAACCTGACCAACGCCTTCCGTTTGCATGGACCACTCAACAGCACGGCTCTCGAGCGCAGCTTCAATGAAATCGTTCGACGTCACGACGCGCTACGGACTACTTTCCAGGCGAGCAAACAAGGTCCAAGGCAGCTCGTAAGTCCCTGGACACCTTTCTCGCTTCCGCTGACAGACCTGAGTAAGTTAACGGAAGTCGAAAAAGAAGCAGAGCTGAAACGCCGGCAGGAAATGCATGCACGGCACAACTTCGATCTCGCGCGTGGACCACTCATGATCGTCAGCCTGCTGCGATTGGGTGAAGAGGAGCACGTGGCCCTCATTACGATGCACCATATCATCTCCGATGGTTGGTCTGCGGGCGTGCTGCTGCACGAAGTAACCTCGCTCTACGAAGCGTTCAACATGGACCGGCCGTCTCCCCTCGGCGAGTTGCCAATTCAATATCCCGACTTCGCCCTTTGGCAGCGGCGTTGGTTGGAGACACGCTCGCTGGCTTATTGGACCAAACAACTCGATCCGTTACCTCCGGCGATAGAATTGCCTCGTGATTATGAACGCCCGGACACGATGACGTTTCGCGGCAATTCGATATTCTTCAACATACCGGGCGAGCTACTTGCAAATCTGCAGACACTCAGCCGGCGTCAAAACGTCACGCTCTACATGACGCTGCTCGCTGCGTTCAAAACGCTCCTGCATCGTTACTCCGGACAAACTGACATTGTGGTAGGTGGGATTTCGGCTAACCGCACACAAATTGAGTTGGAGAAGCTGATCGGCTTCTTCGTTAACATGATGGTGCTGCGCACGGACGTTAGTGGCGATCCGAAATTTACTGAGTTGTTGCAGCGCGTCCGTGAGGTCACGCTGGACGCTTATGCTCACCAGCACACGCCTTACGCAGCCCTTGTCACGGAGTTGAAAGTGAAGCGCGAGTGGAACCGCAACCCGCTGTTCCAGGTTGTGTTCGTCTTACAGAACGCGGCGTTGGGTGAGGTTGAGGTGCGTGGGTTGTCGGTCAGTCCGTTGCCGCTCGAGAGTGACTTCTCTCCGTTCGATTTGTTGATATCGCTGTGGGAGAGGGATGGGGCGATTGAAGGCACGGTGGCTTACAGTGAGGAATTATTCAAGCGCGAAACGATCGAGCTCCTGTTTGATCGTTACCGCAACCTACTGGAGAGCATCGTTGCCAATCCCGAGGAGCATCTTTCACAACTCGGACTGCACGGTTACGTCGATAGCGCAGACTACGCGCTGCCTCAATTCCTCACCGAACTGAGGCCCCGCGAGATGGATAAGCTGCTGATGAAAATCGAGGCCGCCGGCGATTAAGACCTCTCTTTGCCACCAAGAGGCACAAAAAGCTCAATAAGAAGATGAAACTCAAAGACGTCGAAGATGTCTATCCGCTTGCGCCAACACAGCACGGGGTCCTGTTCGATGACCCGCGCGCGGGGATGCACTTCGAGATAATCACCTGGACCATCCACGGTGAAGTAAACATCGAGGCGTTTGCCACAGCGTGGCAAAGCGTCGTCGAGCGGCACCCGGTGCTGCGCAGCTTCTTCGTCTGGGAAGGACTTGATGAACCGCTGCAAGTCGTCCGCAAGCAGGTGAAGCTGCCACTCACACTTGAAGACTGGCGCGGTCTACACCCAGAAGTTCAGCAGCAACAGGTAGCAGAGTTTCTTGCCACAGAACGCGCGCGTGGCTTCGACTTATCAACCCCGCCGCTGATGCGCGTTGCTTTGCTTCAGCTCGCGGACGATGTCTACCGGTGTGTCTGGAGCTATCACCACGTGCTGATCGACGGCTGGTCGTCGTCAGTGATCTTCAACGACGCGTTCCACTTTTACGAAACGCTGGTTCAGGGGCGCGATTTAAAAGTCGAACCGGGCCGGCCGTTCCGCGACTACATCGTCTGGCTGCGCAAACAAGATCTCTCCGAAGCGGAGACTTACTGGCGTAACACACTTCGCGATTTTGCAGAGCCGACGTCGTTCGGTGTCGGCAATGGAAAGTCGAGCGCAACGCACACGTACGCGGAAGAGCAACTCTACCTGTCAGCCGAGACCAGCGAAGCGCTGCAAGCGTTTTCACGACGTCATCAACTGACCTTGAACACGGTGTTTCAAGGTGCGTGGGCCATGCTGCTCAATCGGTACAGCGGCGCGTGCGACATCGTCTTCGGAGTAGCGGTCTCGGATCGTCCGCCGGAACTTGAGTCAATAGTGGGAATGCTGATCAACACTTTGCCGATCCGGATCGCGATCACGCCCGGGGCAACACTCCTCCCATGGCTCAGAGAGATTCAGGGGCAGCAGGTGACGATGCGCAAGTACGGATACACGCCACCAAATGGTACGCAGCTATTCGACAGCGTCGTCACTTTCGAGAACCACTCGATCGGTACGCACAGCACCGAGCTACGCGACATCGTTCACTATCACCACGCCACACGTTATCCGCTAAATGTATTGGTCGAGCCAGGCAGAGAACTGCTCCTGAAGATCGTTTACGACGCCGGTCGCTTTGAAGCCCCGTCTATCCGGCAAATACTGAATCACTTCCAACAACTGTTGGAGAGCAGTGTTGCAAGTCCCGAAGCGAAACTCGACGAGTTGGAAATGCTCACGCCGGGCGAGCGTAACCAGTTGCTCAATGAGTGGAGTGGATTTCGCACGACGTACCCGCGCGAAAGCAGTATTCAGCAATTGTTTGAAGCCGAGGTGAAGCGCGCGCCGGAAGCGGTTGCCGTGATCTTCAAAGAGCAAAAGTTAACGTACCGCGAGTTGAACGATCGAGCGAATCAACTGGCGCATCACTTGCGGGGGTTGGGCGTTGGACCAGACAGGCTGATAGCTCTCTGTGTCGAGCGCTCGCTCGAGCTAATCATCGGCTTGCTTGGCATCCTGAAAGCCGGCGGAGCCTATGTCCCGCTCGATCCGAATTATCCAGCAGAGCGGCTCACGTTCATGCTCGAAGACTCCGGCGCACCGGTATTGCTCACTCAGGACAAGCTGGTCGATACGTTGCCCGCCCGCGACTTGACGATTGTTCGCCTCGATACTGATTGGGAACAGATCGCAGCATCGAGCACGGACAATCTGGACAATCAAAACAGTGCGGACAGTCTCGCGTATGTGATGTACACGTCTGGCTCGACTGGTCGACCAAAGGGAATCGGCATCCCGCATCGGGGTGTTGTGCGACTGGTGCGAAACACGAATTACGCGAGCTTTGGTCCTGACGAAACCCTGCTTCAGTTCGCTGCGGTCTCCTTCGACCTTTTGACCTTTGAAGTTTGGGGCAGTCTGCTCAACGGCGCGCGACTCGTCGTGATGCCGCCTGAGCCACCCTCACTGGAAGAACTCGGAAGAGCGCTACAACAACACAGCATCACAACCTTGTGGCTGACCGCCGGCTTGTTTCACTTAATGGCAAACGCGCAACTGGAAAGCTTGCTCGGATTGCGTCAACTGCTTGCCGGTGGTGACGTGTTGTCGCCACACGCTGTGAAACAGGTTCTCAATGCCGATAGTGCGGTTACGCTCATCGACGGATATGGTCCAACCGAGAACACTACGTTTACGTGTTGCTATACGATGCAACGTGGCGCCGCTGTCGGCGCAAGCGTGCCGATCGGTAAGCCGATCAGTAACACGGAGGTTTATATCCTCGACGGCAAGTTGCGGCTGACGCCCGTGGGTGTGGCGGGCGAGCTCTACACCGGCGGTGATGGTTTGGCGCGCGGCTATCACAACCGCCCGGAGCTGACGGCGGAGCGCTTCGTACCTGATCCGTTCAGCGGTGTCCCTGGAGCGCGACTGTATCGCACCGGCGACCGCGCGCGCTTTCTACCAGACGGTAATATCGAATTTCTCGGTCGCATTGATTATCAGGTCAAGGTGCGCGGCTTCCGCATCGAGCTGGGCGAGATTGAAACCGTGCTGGCAGGGCACGACGCCATCAAAGAAGTGGTAGTCGAGGTGCGCGGAGATGCGTCGGAAGAGAAGTGGCTGGTTGCTTATGTGGTTAGTAAACCGGATGCGGAGTTGTCGACAGAGGAGCTACGCCATTATCTGAACGAGAAGCTTCCGGATTACATGGTGCCGAATAGTTTCGTAGTGCTGGATCGCATGCCGCTGACGAACAACGGCAAAGTGGATCGCAAGGCGCTGCCGGAACCTGACACGCGACCTGAGTTAGCTGCGAGCTACGTCGCGCCGCGCACGCCGGTTGAGCAGCAATTAGCAGAGATTTGGTCTTCAATGCTTGGTGTCGAACGCATCGGCGTCAACAATAACTTTTTTGATTTGCGCGGCAACTCGCTGCTCGCGACGCAATTGGTTTCCACGGTCAGGGAACAGTTTCAGATTGAGTTGCCATTGCGTGTCATCTTCGACTCGCCAACAATCGCGGGCATTGCCAAATACATCGATGCGACGGCGCAGCATGAGAAGTCAATCGCGCCCGTTATTACTCCGGCCGCGCGCGACCGTGCCCTGCCGCTGTCATTCGCGCAGAGAAGAATGTGGTTTCTGAACCAGTTGGAGCCTGAGAGTGCTTATTACAACGTGCCGTTAGCGATGAGGCTCACCGGCAAGCTCGACACAGATGCACTCGAGCAGGCCATCAACGAAGTCATGCGGCGGCATGAAGTGTTGCGCACGACGTTTACGACTGCGAGCGGCGAGCCGGTGCAAGTAATCGCTGAAGCCGTCCACCTGCCTCTGACGATTGAAGATATTTCCGGAGAGGGTGAAGACCGCGCGATCGAGTTGGCAGCGGAGGAGAGCACGAAGCCGTTTGATCTCAGCCGCGGGCCGTTGTTGCGCATCCGCTTGCTGAAACTCGGACCGGAAGATTTTGTAGCACTGCTAACCGTGCACCACATTATTGCCGATGGCTGGTCCATGGGTGTGCTGGTGCGAGAGGTTGCCGCGTTTTACGCAGCATTTGTCGAGGACAAACCCTCGCCGCTGGCGGAACTACCGCTCCAGTACCCTGACTTTGCCGCCTGGCAACAAGAGTGGCTGGGTGGAAGTGTGCTTGAAGATCAGCTTGGCTACTGGAAGCAGCGGTTGGATGGGGCACCGACGACACTCGACCTGCCGACCGATAAACCGCGCCCACCCGTACAGCAATTTCGCGGCGGTCGTGAGCTGTTCTCAATTCCCGTCAACATCTCCGAGCAACTACTAGCGTTGAGCCGGCAGGAAGGCGCCACACTCTTCATGACCCTGCTCGCCGCTTTCAATGTTCTGCTCTATCGCTACAGCGGGCAAAAGGACATTCTCATCGGCACGCCCATCGCAAACCGCAATCGCGCCGAGATCGAAGGTTTGATTGGGTTCTTCGTCAACACGCTGGTCCTGCGCGCCCAGATGGAGAGTGACCAAAGCTTCGTATCGCTGTTGCGACAGCTCCGCAGCACGACGCTGGATGCGTATGCGCACCAGGACGTGCCGTTCGAGAAGTTAGTGCAGGAGTTACAGCCGGAGCGAGACATGAGTCGCTCGCCGCTATTTCAGGTGATGCTGGTTTTGCAGAATGCGCCGTCGCAGACGTTTGAGTTGCCGGGTCTGACGTTGAGTGCATTCGAGACGCGAAATCGCACGGCGAAGTTTGACTTGATGCTAACCGCAGTGGAAAGACCTGACGGTATCTTTGCCGAGCTCGAATATGACACCGATCTCTTTGAAAGAGAAACGATCAAACGAATGATCGGTGACTTCCAGGTGCTCCTCGAGAGTGTGACCGCGAATCCGTTGGAAAAGGTTTCAACCGTCCCGCTACTGACGCAGACCGAGCGCGCGCGGTTGCTGGAAGAGTGGAACCAGACAGACGCGGAATATGCGCGTGATACGTGCCTGCACCAGTTGTTTGAGCTGCAGGTGGACCGCACTCCGGAGGCTGCGTGCTTAATTGGCGATGGAGTTTCGCTCACGTACCGGGAGTTTGACCAACGTGCCAATCAACTGGCGCACCGTCTCATACGAGAGGGAATTGGACCTGAAACGCGAGTCGGCATACTGATGGACCGCTCGGTGGAACAGGCTGTCGCATTACTCGGAATATTGAAAACTGGCGCCTGCTACGTGCCACTCGATCCGGATTTTCCGCGCGAGCGTCTGTACTACATTGTCGAGGATGCGAACGTGGCGTTCATCTTAACCTCGTCGCGTTTTGCGAATGATTTGGTGTCACTGTTGGACACGGTCAGTACCACCTGCGATAGCGGGTGGGTGCGCAGCCATGTTGCGACTGGCCCCACCCAAACACGCCTAAATGCTGCGCACCCACCCGCTACCGCAGGTGGTACTGACCGTGTCCAAGGTGTGTTGTGTCTCGATGAGTGTGCGGCTGAGTTAGCGCGCGAAAGTACGGCGCGACCAGCCGCGCACGTCACGTCAGACAATCTCGCGTACGTCATCTACACTTCCGGCTCCACGGGCCGGCCGAAAGGAGCGATGCTACAGCATCGCAGCATCGTGAACTGCATTGAGTGGATGCAGCGCACTTACCAGCTCGACCAACACGATCGTTTCCTTTTCAAGACGACGCTCAATTTCGATCCTTCGATCTGGGAATTCTTCTGGCCTTTGATGGTGGGGGCAGAAGTGATCCTTGTCACGCCCGAAGCACAAAGCAACCCGGCGTTGCTGGTGGAAGCAATCCTGCGGCATGAAGCCACCGTGGTTTATCTCGTGCCATCGTTGCTGACGCACTTTCTGGAAGAGCCAAAGCTCGATCAGATCCATTCACTGCGCTATCTGATTTGCGGCGGTGAGTCGCTGGCACACGAGACAGTCGCACGCTGCTATGAGCGTCTGCCGAATGTTGAGTTGCATCATTCTTATGGTCCAACAGAGACGTCCATCGCTGCCTCGGAAACTATTTGCCGTACTGACTGCTCTCGGCGCATAACGCCGATCGGTAGACCACTGGCAAATGTGCGGCTTTACGTCCTCGACGAAAGTATGCAGCCAGTGCCGATCGGGGTGAGGGGCGAGCTCTATATCGGCGATGAATGTGTAGGGCGCGGCTATCTCAATCAACCTGCACTTACGGCCGAAAGATTCGGACCAGATCCTTTCTCCGTCGAAGCAGGCGCGCGGCTCTACCGCACGGGCGATCTCGTGCGCTACCTGCCGGATGGGCAACTCGAGTTCATCGGCCGAACTGACGAACAGGTAAAGATCCGCGGCATGCGAATCGAGTTAGGCGAAATCGAGGCGGTGCTTGACGAGCAGGATGGGGTCAGCAAAGCCGCAGTCATCGCTTACGCGGAAGACACTGTGGATAAGCGCCTGGTAGCGTACGTGACCAGCGAGCCGGGCCGAGTGTTGACTACCGCAGAGCTGCAGCGCGGGATGAAAATGCAGTTGCCGGATTACATGGTTCCTGCAACTTTCGTCATGCTGGACCAGATGCCGTTAATGCCAAACGGGAAAGTCAACCGGCGTGAATTACCGGCGCCGGTAGTTGTGCATCGCAACGGCTACGTCGCGCCAGCCAACGCTGTTGAGGAAATGTTGACTGAGATTTGGAAAGAGTCGCTCAAACTCGAAAGAATCAGCACTGCTGATAACTTCTTTGAGCTCGGCGGACATTCGTTATTAGCCACTCGCATTACCTCGCGTGTGCGGGAGATGTTTGGCGTGGAACTGCCCGTGCGCGTCGTGTTTGAGTCTCCAACGATCCGGGGCATCTCACAAAGGATTCTCCTCGCCTTGCTCGGCGGTGGGCTACAGCAGCAGCGTCATATAACGACGGTTCCACGTGACGGCGACCTGCCACTCTCGTTTGCACAGGAGCGGCTCTGGTTTATCGAACAACTCGAGTCGGCAGGACCCGCTTATCACATTCCACTCATCGTTCGCATCGAAGGACAGCTTGATATCGAAGCGCTACGGAAAGCGCTTGCAGAACTCGTGCGACGTCACGAGTCACTGCGAACGACGTTTATCAACGTAGACGGCGAGCCGCGACAGCGTATCGCCGCTTCCCTGAAAGTAGACTTGCCCATCATCGATCTCAGCACGTATCCCGAAGAGGGGCGCGACGTCGAAGCAGCGGTATTCTCATCAGCGCAAGCGCAGCGGACGTTTGATCTGAGCTCTGGTCCATTGCTACGCGCCGCCCTCTTACGTCTCTCGAACGAAACGCACGTCTTTACGCTCACATTACATCACATCATCTCGGACGGTTGGTCCGTGGGAGTCCTTGTTAGAGAAGTAGCGGTGCTGTACGAAGCGTATGCGGCCGGCAAGGAGTCGCCGCTCGAAGAATTGACGGTGCAGTATGCTGACTACGCTGTTTGGCAGCGAGACTGGTTGCAGGGTGAAGTGTTGGAGAATCAGTTGGAGTACTGGCGCGGGCTCCTCGCCGGCCTGCCGGCGGCCATCGAACTTCCCACTGACTATCCGCGCCCGCCAGTTCAAAGTTTCCGCGGCGACAGCGTCACTTTTTCACTCGGTGAAGAGCTAACAGCGAAGCTGAAAGAGATCAGCCGTCAGCACAATGTCACACTCTTTATGACGTTGCTCGCTGCCTTCCGCATTCTGCTTTATCGCAGCACGGGACAGGAGACGATCGCGGTCGGCACACCGATAGCAAACCGGCAGGATAGCGCACTCGAAAACCTGATTGGCTTCTTCGTCAACACCCTCGCGTTACGGATCGATATTAAAGGTGACATGACGTTCGGCACGTTGCTGACTCATGTGCGAGAAGTGACGCTCGGTGCCTATGCGCACCAGGACGTGCCGTTCGAGAAGCTGGTGGAAGAGTTGCAGCCTGAGCGCGTGCGCAATCTTCACCCGCTGTTCCAGGTGATGTTCGCAATGCAAAACGCTCCACAGGCTGCGTTGGATTCACATGGTCTCACTTTCAGTCCACAGGAGTTCGAGCACGGCGCGACTCACTTCGATCTCGAATGCCACATGAGCGAGACGGACAACCGGCTGTATGGGCAGATTATATTCAGCACGGATCTGTTCAAACGCGAATCAGCCGAGCGCATGGCGCAACATTTCCAGAAGCTGCTTGAAGGTATTACGGCTGACGCGCGGATTGCGACGCTTTCTTTATTCACAGAAGCAGAGCAGCAACAACTTGTCGCTGCCTGGCATGGACCTGTGGCTGAGTTTCCGCGCGATAAGTGTATGCACCAGTTGTTTGAAGCACAGGTCGAGCAGACTCCTGACGACGTGGCGCTTGTCTTCCACGACGAAGAGCTGACCTATCGCGAGTTGGACCAGCGTGCGACGCAGCTCGCGCGGTATCTGCGCAAGCAGGGCGTCGGTCCGGACATGGTTGTGGGAGTTTGCATTGAACGTTCGTTGGAGATGCTCGTGGGCGTGCTGGGTGTGCTGAAGGCAGGTGGCGCGTACCTCGGGCTCGATCCCGCTTATCCTCAGGAGCGGCTCCAGTTAATGCTCGACGACGCACGCGTAAACGTGTTGGTAACGCAGGAACGCTTCGCGAATCGCTTCGAAACAATCGGGAGATCACAGATTTATATCGACAAAGACTGGTCTGAGATCTGTGCTGAACGTGAAGCCGAGTTGCCGGCGAATATGTCGTCAGATCAACTCGCCTTCGTCGTCTTCACATCGGGCTCAACCGGCCGTCCCAAAGGCGTGGGGATGACTCACGTCGCGTTTGCCAACCTCATCACGTGGGAAATCCCGCGTATCACCGCGAGGCCACAGCCGCGCACTTTGCAGTTTGCGTCGTTGAGTTTTGACGTTTCGTTCTATGAGATTTTCTCGACGTGGGCTGCGGGTGGCACGTTGGTGATTGCGGACGAAGAGGTCCGGCACGATCCGAAAGCGTTGCTGCGCGTCCTGACTGAGCAGCGTATTCAAAGTGTGGACCTGCCTTACGTCATGCTGCAGTATCTTTCAGAGATCGCCACGACGGAAAACATCGCACTGGCGGATCTGCGGTACGTTGTAGCCGCCGGTGAGCAGTTAAAGATCACGCCTGCTATTCGCAGATTTTTCGAGCAGCTCGGCGACTGTGGTTTCGATAACCATTATGGACCATCAGAAACACACGATGCGTGCGCCTACATGTTCGAAGGTCCACCCTCAACGTGGCCGGAGCTGCCGCCCATCGGCCGCACCGGTAACAACGTACGTGTTTACGTGCTTGATAAAGAGCAGCAGCCCGTCCCGTTCAATGTTGTTGGAGAGGTGTATATTGGCGGTGCCCAGCTCGCGCGCGGGTATCTGAACCAACCGGCGCTCACCGCCGAACGCTTTATTCCGGATCCTTTCAGCTCCAACGAGCCTGGACGCCGTTTGTACCGCACTGGCGATCTTGCGCGTCTCCGGTCCGATGGCAATTTTGAATTCATCGGACGTAATGATTTTCAGGTCAAGCTGCGTGGTTTCAGAATCGAGTTGGGTGAAGTGGAGGCGGCGCTCAGACGCGAGAGATTCGTTCGTGAAGCAGTTGTCAAAACACACAAGAATGGGCGCGGTGAAGCGAGCCTCGTTGCCTACTTGCTCGTCGAGCCTGATTCAAGGTTGCAGCCGAATGAGTTGCAAGACCAGCTACAAAAGCATCTGCCGTCCTACATGATTCCGTCTGCGTTTGTTTTCCTCGATGAGTTTCCACTCACGCAGACCCGCAAGATCGATCGGAACGCACTCAACGTGACCGATGATCTTTTACAGACTTCTCACTCGGGAACGGGATATGTTGCGCCGCGCACTCCTCACGAGGAGATGGTCGCCGCTATCTGGGCTGAAGTGCTGAATCTCGCGCGCGTGGGCGTGACTGACAACTTCTTCTATCTCGGTGGTCATTCGCTGCTCGCGACGCGCGTGATGGCACGAGTCCGCAAGGCCTTCGGCATCGAAGTCCCGCTGCACACACTTTTCGAGGCGCCGACAGTCGATCGATTTACGGAAGCTGTCGTGTCGGCACTTGCATCGGAGCCAGAACACGAGGCGTTGCCGCCTATCGAACATGTGCCGGACACGGAAGCGCCGCTTTCTTTCGAGCAGGAGCGCCTCTGGCTGTGGGATCAGTTCAATCCAGGCAGCACGCTCTACAACCTCGTCAGCGCCTTCCGCCTGCACGGACAGCTAAACACGGCCGCTCTCGAGCGCACTCTCAATGAAATCGTGCGACGTCACGACGCACTACGCACTACTTTCCATGAGAGCGAAAATGGTCCAAGGCAGATCGTAAGTCCGTGGACACCCATCTCCCTTCCTTTGACGGATCTAAGCGCGTTGCCACAAGCTGAACAAGAAGGAGAGTTGAAACACTATGCAGCAGCGCACGCGCTTCACTCCTTTGATCTCGCGCGTGGTCCACTCATGCTCGTCGATCTGCTGCGGCTAAATGAAGAGGAGCATGTGGCCATCATTACGATGCACCACATCATCTCCGACGGCTGGTCGGCGGGCGTCCTGCTGCACGAGGTGACAGTCCTTTATGAAGCATTCCTCGCGGGCCGTCCCTCTCCGCTCCGCGAGCTGCCGATTCAGTATTCCGACTTCGCTCGTTGGCAGCGGCGTTGCTTCGAGACGCGCTCGGAAAGTTATTGGAAGAAGCAACTCGATCCGTTACCTCCTGCGATCGAGCTACCCTGGGATCATGAGCGGCCGGCTACGATGACGTTTCGCGGCAATTCGATCTTATTCAACATACCGCACGAATTGTATGCAGAGTTGCTGGCCCTCAGCCGACGCCAGAACGTCACGCTCTACATGACGCTGCTCGCTGCGTTCCAAACGCTCCTGCATCGTTACTCGGGACAGACCGATATCGTGATTGGTGGCTCAACCGGTAATCGTTCTCAAATCGAGATGGAGAAGCTGATCGGCTTTTTCACTAACTTGCTGGTGTTTCGCACGAGCGTGAGTGGCGATCCGAAGTTTACTGAGTTGTTACAGCGCGTGCGTGAAGTCACGCTCGGCGCTTACGCTCACCAGGAGACGCCGTTTGCAATGTTGGTCAAGGAGTTGAATGTGAAACGCGAGTGGAACCGCAACCCGCTGTTCCAGGTTGTGTTCGTTTTGCAGAACGCGCCGTTGGAAGCGCTCGAGTTGCCGGGCTTAACGCTCAGTCCAGTTCCGCTCAACGGCGAGTTCTCTCCGTTCGACCTGTTGGTGTCGCTATGGGAAAGCGATGGGGCGATTGATGGCGTGCTTAATTACAGCGAGGAGCTGTTCAATCACGCAACGATGGAGCGCCTGCTCAATCGCTATCGCAATCTACTCGAGAGCATCGTCGCCAATCCCGACGAGCATCTTTCCCGGTTGCAACTGCGCGGCCCCGAAGAAACAACAGACTACTCGCTACCCGACTTCCTCTCGGGACTGAGTACAGGAGAGATGGATAACCTGCTGACGGAAATCAACGAGATCGCCGGCAATTAAACCCTACTTTGTGCCTTCTGTTCTGTAGCTCAACAAGCAAAGTCGCCTGGCCTGCGAAGCAGGCGTAAGCAAAGCCCGCGGAGCGGGCGACAGCATAAAGCCTGGGGCGTAAGCCCCAGGATCAGAAGCAAAAGAAATTCGTTTGAGCCCGTGAAACGGGCGACAGAGTGAAAACTACAGGCTTTCACCCGCTATCGCGGGCTCCACTTCCTTATTCGGACGTTAACCTGGGGCTTGCGCCCCAGGCTTTATACTGTCGCCCGCTCCGCGGGCTTTGCTTACCCCGTTTCGCAGGCTGAAAGACTTTTTATGCAACAGGAAGATCTGAGTCTCGCGAAATTGAGTCGAGCGAGGCGAAAGCCGATTGAAGTATCGAAGGGCAACTTTGTCCGGGCTGAGTGCTTTCAGCCAGACGCATCGTTGCCACTCGTAGTTCAGCCATTGGTGCACGGGATCGATCCGGCAACGTGGGCCAGCACGAATCGGTCGTGGATCGAACAGAAGTTATCACTTCACGGCGGCATACTCTTTCGCAACTTCAACATTACGAGCGTTGAATTGTTCCGGCGATTCGTTCTTGGCGTTGCCGGTAACGAGCCACTCGCATACAGCGAGCGCTCGTCGCCACGCGCCGCCGTCGGCGACAACATCTACACTTCAACCGACTATCCGGCGACACAGAGTATCTTCCTGCACAACGAGAACTCTTACCAGCAGAGTTGGCCCATGAACATCTTCTTCTATTGTGCGACGCCCGCGCGCGAAGGCGGCGAAACGCCAATCGCCGACTGCCGCAAAGTTTACGAACACATTAGTCCCGATGTCAGAGAGCGTTTTATTGAGCGCAAGTGGATGTACGTGCGAAACTTCGGTGACGGATTTGGCCTGCCGTGGCAAACGGTCTTTCAGACGAACGAGCGACGCGTCGTCGAAGAGCATTGTCGTGAAAACGGAATTCAGGTTGAATGGAGAAGCGGCAATCGCCTGCGCATCAGCGCGATTCGCAATGCCGTTACTCCGCATCCCCGCACAGGCGAGCCTATCTGGTTCAATCACGCGACTTTCTTTCACATCACGACGCGCGAGTCTTCAGTCCGCGATGCGCTGCTCGCAGACTACGACGACTCAGATCTTCCGACAAATTCCTTTTATGGTGATGGCACGCCCATCGAACCGGAAGTGCTGGACCACTTGCGAGAAGCTTACCGGCGCGAGACAGTCGCTTTCCCGTGGCAGGCAAATGATGTCCTGTTGCTCGACAACATGCTCGTTGCGCATGGACGCGCTCCGTATGCGGGTGAACGAAAAGTTTTAGTTGGCATGGCCCATCCCTACCGTATTTCTTAATCTTAATTGGAGGACCGACAATGAGCAGAGAAGAAACCGAAGACAACACCATCTACAAAGTGGTTCTGAATCATGAAGAGCAGTACTCTATATGGCCCGCAGACCGCGAGAACGCACTCGGCTGGAACGACGCCGGTAAAAGCGGCACCAAAGCCGAGTGTCTCGCCTACATCAAGGAAGTCTGGACCGACATGCGACCGCTGAGTTTGCGAAAGAAAATGGCAGCTCAAGCAAGCTGAATCGGAGGTAAGACAGTGAGCACTCAAGACAAGATGTACCTGAAAGGCAACGCGATGATTGAGCCTTTGTTCAATCAATGGTACGCCTGGTCCTACTTGATCTCTCCTTCGACGGCGCCGATGTATGTCGCCAATCTTCACCTCAAGTTGATGGAGTCGTTCATTGTCGCGCCACAGGTGCATGTGTCGGCACTGAAAAATCCCGCTAATCTCGGAGGGCCGTTCATCGATTACGATGCCGGCAAGGCACCGCAGGTAAAAGCCCTGCGTGACAAGACGCTCAAAGATAACCAACACATGCTGGCTTTCGCCGACGCTGTTAAGACGCTCGATAAGATCCTCGCCGACGAAGCAACGGGACTTTCGTTGGAATCGCTCTACCAGAAGGTGCCCGATCCGCTCAAGGGTTATGTGGAGCTGGTCTATGATCTCAACAATCAACCCTCGATCCGATTCATTGAAGGGCTGCTTTACCACAGCCCCTATTACAACGAGGCATCGCAGAGTGTGACGCTGACGCTGACGGAGAGAGACCAGCGTTCGTTTGTCTTCAGCACACCGCGTCTGGATCATGGTGCGGGCCTCAGCCTCAATTTACCTTTCAAACATCCGGGTCTCACCGAGTTATTCAAAATGAAGGACGTGCCGCAGCCGGTGGGCCATGCGGCTGAGGCACTCGGAATCAAGGCGAACGAGGCCGAAGTATTCAATACGTTCTTTACTTCCGAACCGTCGCCTTCGCGGCCGGAGTTCAAGGGTAGTGGCGGGCGTATTCGTTACTTTGGCCATGCGTGCATCCTGATCGAGTCGGAGCACACGAGTATCTTGTGTGATCCGGTGATCAGTTATCCGTGCGCATCCGGGCTCGAGCGTTACAGTTTTTGTGATCTGCCCGAGCAGATCGATTACGCGCTGATCACTCACAATCACCAGGACCACTGTATGTTCGAAACGCTTCTGCAACTGCGACACAAGATCAAAACTGTCGTGGTGCCCAAGAACAGCGGAGGCAATCTGGCAGACCCGTCGTTGAAGTTGATCTTGCAACACGCGGGCTTTTCTCAAGTCAGGGAAATTGATGAAATGGAAACCATCCCGGTCGAGGGCGGCGGAATTACCGGGCTTCCTTTCCTTGGCGAGCATGCCGATCTCAACATCAGGACCAAGATCGCCTACCTCATCAAACTCGAAGACAACACCATCGTCTGTGCCGCCGATTCGAACAATATCGAGCCACATCTTTACCGCAACCTGCAGCAGTTTGTTGGCGCAGTCGATGTGTTTTTTGTTGGGATGGAGTGCGATGGCGCGCCACTTAGCTGGCTTTACGGGCCGTTACTCACCAAGGCCATGCCTCGCAAAGTAGATCAATCTCGAAGGTTCGACGGCTCGAACTTCGAAAAGGCCTTTGACATAGTCGAGCGCCTGCGCCCGGAACAGGTTTACGTATACGCGATGGGCCAGGAGCCGTGGCTTACCTATCTAACCTCGATTCAATACACCGACGAGTCGCGTCCGATCGTAGAGGCAAACAAACTTGTGCAGGAGTGTCGGAAGCGCGGTATCACGGCAGAGAAACTCTACGGCCGCAAGGAGATTTTCCTCAATCGGGAGTTGCGGAAGAAATCGAATGCCGCGTGACTCAAAGGACTTTTTTTAGCCACAAAAAAGCTCAAAAGCTCAAAATAGGTTCTGCTCTTTTCTCAGCTTTTTGTGCGTCTTTGTGGCCAAAATCACACAGCGTATGGATCAGATAACTCTCGCGAATGTTTATCCATTGACCCAGCGGCAGAAAGTTCTGCTGCTGGACGCCGGCTACGTTGCTGACGCGAAGGAGTTAACGGAAACGTGGAACTTTGTCCTGCGCGGCAAGCTGTCTGAAACAATGTTCGGCGCGGCCTGGGAGAACATTTGCGAGCGGCACCGCGCTTTACGCACCGCGCTGGTTTGGAAGCGCGTGAAGAGCCCGCTTCAGGTCGTGAAAAAACAAGCGCGAATGTCGCTGAAACACTACGACTGGCGCGAGCTTACACCCACGCAGCAGTTTGCTGAGTTTCGAAAGCTGATTCAGGAAGAGAATGAACAGGGCTTCGACGTCTGGCAGCCGCCGCTGGTTCGCCTGTGCCTCTGCCGTACCGCTGACGAGGCGTATCAAGTTGTCTGCAGTTACTCGTCGCTATTGTTCGACAGGCGCTCAGTCATGTTGCTCTTCAGAGAAGCGCTCAGAGACTCTGCTGGGATCGGCAACGGCCATCTGGGCCAGGACTACGTAGATCAGGTGCCGGACTATTCATCAGCGCGTGATTGGTGGACCAGTACGCTCAAAGATTTCCGCGCGTCAACGCTACCCGCTGTACGTAGTGAAGCGGACACTGAGAGCTTCTATGGTGAGGCGGAGTTGGAGCTGGACCAATCACTGCTGACCAGTCTCCAGCACACAGCATCCACTCTTGATATCTCGTTCGACACCTTGCTCCGCAGCGCCTGGGCAGTAGTGCTTGCAATCTATAGTGGAGAAGAACGGGTAACGTTTGATACGGAAGGCTTGCCGCTGCGAGTAGATGTCGAGAGCAGGAGCACAGTATCGGCGTGGCTGAAAAAACAGGACGCTCACTGGCTTCAGCTTTCGAAACTGGAGACGACGCCCGCAGCGCTCATTCGTCACTGGGGCGGGCTGGATTCAAACATTAGTTTGTTCGATAGCCGCATCGTGCTGCAGCCGCAGGAAGAATCAAATTCAGGAGGGTTAATCATCGAGCAAGCGCGCGCATTCGCGCTGCATGATACGCCATTGATTATCGAGGTAGTTGCGCGCGAACCGTTGAAACTGCGCGCTACCTACGCAACCGATCTCCTCGATTCAGCGGCCGCAGATCGTCTGCTTCGACACTACGAACAAGTGCTGTCTGGGATTGTGGGCCGGACAGAAGCCACAGTGGCAGAGTTGGAGTTGCTCACCGAGGCGGAACGTGAGCGGCTCCGCGAATGGAATGAGACGGCGCATCAATACGGACGTGATCGCAGCATCGCGGAAGTGTTTGAGGAACAGGCGCGGCTGCGGCCCGAGGCGGTGGCGTTAGTGATGGGCGAGCGGAGTTTGACTTATGAGGAGTTGAACCGGCGCGCGAATCAATTGGGCCACTACCTGCGAGAGCTCGGAGTTGGACCAGAAGTGTGTGTGGGCCTGTGCATGGAGCGGTCGCTGGAGATGGTGGTGGGGATGCTGGGGATCCTGAAGGCTGGGGGCGCCTACGTGCCGCTGGATGCGAGCTACCCAACGGAGCGTTTGGCGTACATGCTAACGGATGCGGGAGTGGCAGTAGTTTTGACGCAGGAGTCGCTGCTGGAAACGCTACCGTCGCACTGGGGACAGGTAGTGAGTCTTGATGAAGAGTGGGAAGAGATTGAGAAGCAGAGCGCAGCGAATGTGGTCAGTGGAGCAGCGGGGGAGAATCTTGCTTACGTGATGTACACGTCCGGCTCGACGGGCGAGCCGAAGGGAGTGGCTGTCTTTCAACGCGCGGTCGTGCGGCTGGTGAAGGAAACAAATTATGCGCAGTTCGGAGCGGAAGAGACATTCTTGCAACTGGCGCCGCTGACCTTTGACGCCTCGACATTTGAGATCTGGGGTAGTCTTCTCAACGGTGGGCGACTGGTGGTAATGCCGCCCGACTCGCCATCGCTCGAAGAGCTCGCGAGAGCATTACAGCAACATCACATTACTACCTTGTGGCTGACTGCCGGTCTGTTTCACTTAATGGTGAATCGACAACTGGAAGGTTTGCTCGGGCTGCGCCAACTGCTTGCCGGTGGTGACGTGCTGTGGCCACAAGCTGTGAACCGAGTTCTGGAAGCGGCCACTTCACTAACGCTCATCAATGGCTATGGTCCAACCGAGAACACTACGTTCACGTGTTGCTATCCGATGCAATCAGGCGACTCTGTTGGAGCGACTGTTCCAATCGGCACGCCGATCAGTAACACGAAGATCTATATCCTCGACCATGAGTTGCGTCAGGTTCCGGTGGGTATTGCGGGCGAGCTCTACATCGGCGGTGATGGTCTCGCGCGCGCTTATCACAACCGCCCTGAACTAACAGCGAATAGCTTTTTGCCTGATCCGTTCAGCGGCGTTGCCGGAGCGCGTCTCTACCGCAGCGGCGATCGCGTGCGCTTTCTACGGGATGGCAACGTTGAGTTTCTTGGTCGCTTTGACGATCAGGTCAAGGTGCGCGGTTATCGCATTGAGCTCGGTGAGATCGAAACCGTGCTGGCAACGCACGGCGCTATCAAAGAGGTAGTAGTCGAAGCGCGCGAAGATACGCCGGGAGACAAGCGGCTCGTGGCCTATGTTGTTGCCGAGCCGGACAGGGAATTGTCTACAGACGAGCTGCGCCGCTTTGTTAGCGAGAAACTGCCCGACTTCATGGTGCCGAACAATTTCGTGATGCTCGATCACATGCCGCTGACAAACAACGGAAAAATCGACCGGCGTGCGTTGCCTGAGCCCGAAACTCTCAGGCGCGAGCTGGTCGACCGCTATGTCGCGTCTCGCACTGAGGTTGAACGACAGTTAACAGCTATCTGGTCTGCGGTGCTCGGGGTCGAGCGCGTCGGTGTGAACGACGACTTTTTTGAGTTAGGCGGACACTCGTTAACGGCCACGCAACTTATTTCCGCGGTGCGAGAAAAGTTGCAGGTCGAGTTGCCGCTGCGTTGCATCTTCGACTCGCCCACAATTGCCGGCATGGCCGAGCACGTTGAGGCAATGTTATCGGTGGAGCACAAAACAATCGTGCCGGTTATCACTCCGGTCGCGCGCGACCGTGCCCTGCCGCTCTCATTCGCGCAGAGGAGGATGTGGTTCCTCAACCAATTGGAACCTGAGAGTGCTTATTACAACATCCCGATAGCGATGAGGCTTACCGGCCGGCTCGACACGCACGCGCTGGAAAAGGCCATCAACGAAGTCGTGCGGCGCCATGAAGTATTTCGCACAACCATCGGGACTGAAGACGGCGAGCCGGTGCAGGTGATTAATGAAGCAGTGCACCTGGCGCTTACCGTTGAAAACATTTCCGGAGAGGGAGAAGACCGCGCGGTGGAATTAGCAGCGGAGGAGAGTGCAAAGCCTTTCGATCTCAGCCGCGGGCCGTTGCTGCGTATCCGCCTGCTGAAACTCGGGCCAGAGAATTTTGTCGCCCTCTTCACGATGCACCACATTATTTCCGACGGCTGGTCCATGGATGTGCTCGTGCGCGAGGTAGCAACGCTCTACAAGGCATTTGTCGAGAACGCGCCCTCCCCACTCATAGAACTGCCGCTTCAGTATGCTGATTTCGCCGCCTGGCAACAGGAGTGGCTGCGCGGAAGTGTGCTTGAAGATCAACTCGAGTACTGGAAGCAGCAGTTGTCAGGCGCACCGACTGTACTCGATCTACCGACTGATAAGCCGCGTCCGGCAATGCAGAAATTTCGCGGAGCGAATGCCGTGTTCTCAGTCCCCGGGGATGTCACAGAGCAACTGCTGGCATTGAGCCGGCAAGAGGGCGCAACCCTTTTCATGACCTTGCTGGCGGCTTTCAATGTTCTGCTTCATCGCTACACTGGCCAGAATGACATTCTCCTCGGCACGCCCATCGCAAACCGCAACCGCGCAGAGATCGAGGGATTAATCGGCTTCTTCGTCAACACGCTGGTCCTGCGCGCGCAGATGGAAAGTGACCAAAGCTTCCGATCGCTGTTGCGACAGGTCCGCACCACTACGCTCGATGCATACGCGCATCAAGACCTGCCGTTTGAGATGTTAGTTCAGGAGTTGCAACCGGAACGAGACATGAGTCGCTCGCCGCTGTTTCAGGTGATGCTGGTCCTGCAGAATGCGCCGTCGCAGGCGTTCGAGTTACCGGGTCTGACGTTGAGCGCCTTTGCAACTCCAAATCGAACGGCGAAGTTCGAGCTGATGCTGACAATGGTGGAGCGAGCTGACGGTCTGGATGGCGCGCTTGAATATGACACCGATCTGTTCGACGCGACGACGATCGAGCGGATGCTCGATCATTTCCAGACGCTGCTCGCGAACATTGTGGCTCACCCGGATCAGCGTCTCACGGAATATTCACTCCTGACGGCGAAGGAAACGCAGCAACTACTGGTCGAGTGGAATGCAAATAGTGCCGATTATCCACGAGATGCTTGTTTGCACGAATTGATCGAGGCGCAGGCGGAACGCACGCCACACGCGGTCGCTTTGATTTCTGATGATGAGCGGTTGAGCTATCACGAGCTGAATTGTCGTGCGAACCAGTTGGCCCACTACCTACGTGAGCGTGGTGTTGGACCAGAATCAATAGTCGGCGTTTTGATGGAACGTTCCAATGATCTGATCGCAACGCTGTTGGGCGTGCTCAAGGCGGGAGGAGCATACGTACCGCTCGATCCGGCATATCCGCGTGAACGTTTGCAACTCATGATCGAAGATGCTGGGGTCGGACTGCTCCTGACCAGGCGCAATATGCATGACCGTTTGCAGCCACACAATGCCCAGCTCATTTCGATTGATGATGAATCCACTCAGGCTGCCCTGAACCTTGCTTCGTCGAGCAATCCAAAGTCCGCCGCTCGTCCCGAGAATCTGATCTACGTGCTCTACACTTCGGGCTCTACAGGAGTGCCGAAAGGAGTGCTCGTAACGCATCGAGGAATAGTCAACTGCATAGCATGGATGCAGCGGACCTACAATCTGAATTCCAACGATCGTTTTCTCTTCAAGACGTCACTCAACTTCGATGCTTCTGTTTGGGAGGTCTTCTGGTCTCTAACGATCGGCGCGGCGGTGGTGGTCACGCGTCCAGGCGGAGAGCACGATGGTCCATATCTCGCTGATACGATGAGAACGAAAGACGTTACGTGCGTTTACTTCGTTCCTTCGATGCTGGCGCTGTGGCTCGAAACACCTGGCCTGGACCAACTGTCGACGTTGCGGTACGTCATCTGCGGCGGCGAGGCGTTGAATGGTCAATTGCTGACCACTTACTTTGAGCGGCTGGGCGAAAGAGTGGAGTTGCACCACTCTTATGGCCCAACCGAGACCTCAATCGCTTCGGCCGAATCAGTCTGCTCACCTTTGTATCGCACCTGGCGACGAATGCCGATGGGGCGTGCCCTCGCCAACACAACGTTGTACGTAGTTGATGCTGCCGTGCAACCCGTGCCTCTCGGAGTCGCTGGTGAGCTATGTATTGGTGGCGACGGAGTGGCCCGCGGCTACTTGCATCGACCAGAGCTGACGGCGACCGCGTTCATTCCTGATCCGTTCAGCACTGAGCCAGGAGCGCGCCTCTATCGCACCGGCGATCTTGTGCGCTACCTGCATGATGGCCAATTGCAGTTTTTGGGACGAGTTGACGATCAGGTCAAACTCCGCGGTGTGCGAATCGAGCTTGGCGAAATCGAAGCTACGCTCCGCCGTCATACATCCGTGCGCGAAGCCGTTGCCGTGGTGCGTGAGTTCGCAGTTGGAGATCCTCGTCTCGTTATTTACGCGGTGGTTAATGATGAAGTGGACCAGGCTGCGCTGCGGGAGTATCTGCGCGGTAAATTGCCGGAGTATTTGCTGCCTTCCGCTTTCGTCCTGCTTGAAAAACTACCACTGCTCCCGAGCGGCAAGGTAAACAAGAATGCGCTGCCGGCGCCGGAGATAACGCGTGAGGCAGTAGCCGATGAGTATGTTGCGCCACGCACTGCAATGGAAGAGATGATCGCCAATATCTGGTCAGAGCTATTGGGGGTGGAGCGCGTTGGGGTCTACGACAATTTCTTCGAGCTCGGTGGTCACTCGTTGCTGGCGGCGCGGATCATTGTGCGCCTGCGCGACAAGTTTGCGGTTGATGTGCCGCTGCGCATTATGTTTGATACGCCAAACGTTGCGGACCTGGCACTCGCAGTGATGGAGAGGCAGACAGAAATGTTGCATCTCAGTGAAACCAACAACGTGCTTGCTGAACTGCAGTCGCTCTCCGAAGAAGAGGCGCAGTTCCTCGTCGCCCGCCCCTCATTGTAGCGACGCATTCTCATTCCAGCTTGAGCACGGTCAGTACCGTACGCTATCGCAGGTGGTACTGACCGTATCCAACTCTGATTCAATGAGCACTCTTTCCGCGCAAATCCCGAAACTATCGGCGGCCAAGCTGGAATTGCTGGCAAGGCACCTGAGGGAAAAGGGCCGGCCCGCGATGTACGCGCCGCCAATATCCCGTCGCGATGCAGGCATTACTCGGCCGCCATTGTCGTTCGCGCAACAGAGCTTATGGTTCGTCCAACAGCTCGAGCCAAAGAACGCTGCGTACAATATTCCGTTGACCGTCCGGATGAGTGGACCACTGAACGTCGCGACGCTGGAACGAGCTTTAAATGAAGTTGTGCGGCGTCACGAAATTCTGCGAACGGCCTTCATAGACGTCGACGGTCAGCCTGCGCAAGTCATCTCGTCGCCTCAGCATGTGAGCCTCACGGTTGTCGATCTCCGCGAACGCTCGGAGCAGGACCAGGCAGAGGAGTTGGTCCAACACCGGCGGTGTGAGGCGGAAACACATTTTGACCTGGCGGCTGGTCCACTGTGGCGCGCGAAGCTGCTGCGGCTCGGAAACGAGGAGCACATCGCACTCTTCACAATGCATCACGTCATTACCGACGGTTGGTCCATGGGCCTGCTCATAAACGAGCTCGGCAATTTATATGAAGCGTTCTCCGCAGGCCGTCCCTCACCGCTGGAGGAATTGCCAGTGCAGTACGCCGATTACACGGTATGGCAACGCGAGTGGCTGCGCGGTGAAGTGCTCCAGTCGCAACTGGATTACTGGCGCAGGCAACTGGCCGATGCGCCCGCACACTTGGAATTACCTACCGCTCGGCCTCAGACAGGAAACCGCACCACTGCGGGTGCAATCCACAATTTCACGGTGCCGCGTGACATCTTTGTGCGCCTCCACGAGATAATGCGGAGTGAACAGGCAACGTTGTCGATGCTGATGCTGGCTGCTTTTGCCTCGCTGCTCTCTCGCTACAGCGGACAGGAAGACATCCTCATCGGAATGGCAAACACGGGACGCCAGCGATTAGAGCTCGAGCGGCTCATCGGCTTCTTTCTAAACATGCTGGTGATGCGGATCGATCTGAGCGGCAATCCAGATTTCCGCGCTCTGCTCCGGCGCGTGCGCCAAACCACGCTCGCTGCCTACGCGCATCAGGACTTGCCGTTCGAGATGCTGGTGAGCGAGTTGCAGCCTGGACGCAGCCTGAGTCACAACCCGTTGTTCCAAACCTCACTCGTAATACAGAACGCGCCACGTCCTGACTCGAGTTTGAAAGATCTGCGGATTGAGGAGCTCGAGCCCGATAAGGTGGCCGCCAAGTTTGACCTCACGCTAGTGGTTGCCGAATTCGATGGCGGGCTTGCGGGAACGTTCGTCTACAGCACTGACCTCTTTGACGATGCGACCATCGCAGGCATGGTCGAAAGCCTGCAGCAGATCCTGCGCGCTGCAACCGGCACGACACCAGCCGAGCAACAGGGCGAGTCGCTTAGTGCCTTCAATGCCGAGCTGGACTGAGTCACAAAGAGGCACAAAACACAAATTCTCAAAAATAGGTTCTGCTCTTTTTTGAGCTTTTGTGCCTCGTTGTGGCTAAAAAAAAGGAAAACAAGATGTCAATTACTGTACCTGAAGTGGGCCACGAAGATGTGCTTGGGGTTGTTGGTGGTCTTGGACCACTCGTCTCCGCCGAGTTTCTTAAAGCCATTTACGAGCAAAGCTCCTGGGCGCGAGAGCAGGATGCGCCGAGAGTTCTTCTGTACTCTGATCCGACCTTTGTTGATCGTACTGCAGCCTTGCTCGGTGGCGCGGATGAGCAGTTGCTCGATCAACTCGTCACTGCCATTAAGCGTCTGTGCGACATCGGAGCATCGCGGGTCGTTGTCTGTTGCGTCACGATTCACCACCTCCTGCCAAGAGTTCCGAGCGAGTTGCGGGCGCGGTTGGTATCACTGGTGGATGTAATTTTCGATGAGTTGTCAGCCAGTGGCGAGCCGCACCTGCTGCTTTGTTCAAATGGAACACGTGAATTAAAAATTTTTGAAGGACATAGACGATGGCCTGAGACCCGCAGTCTCTTCGTTCTGCCCGACGCTTCAGACCAGCAGGAAGTTCACCGCGCGATCTACAGGATCAAACAGAGCCAGGATGTACGGCACGAGATTCCATTTATCGAGACGCTCCTCGCGAAGTATCGCGTCAACAGTTTTATCGCTGGCTGTACAGAGTTTCACTTACTGACCAGGCATCTGGCCACATCGTCCACTCAGCACTGCATTGATCCACTGATGAGCATCGCGCGCGAGCTCGGAAAGCGGAGTATCGCATTGGCCGCCGCGCCGGGGCACTGACCTCACCTCAGAAAGGAAGGCTCTACATGAACAACGCCACACAACTGTCCGCAGTACCGGAAAAGACAGACGAAGAGAACCGCGTGCTGGCCCAATCGCAGGACGCTGTGGATGGCCTGCTGGCGAAGTTCTACCGCAGGTTTCCATGGCCCTGGCAGCCGATCAAATTCGATTCCCTCCGAGACACTGACTTCGGCATCAACATGCTCAATCAGGACATCGGCGACTTCACGCTCAGCACCGTCCCACGCGATGCGAAGATCTGGGTCGCAGGCTGCGGAACGAATCAAGCGCTGCAAACGGCTTTGAAATTCCCGAACGCTTCGGTGATCGGCTCCGATCTCTCGTCGAAGTCTCTGGAGCTGTGCGCGAAGAACGCGAAAGAACTAGGCGTCAAGAACCTCGAAGTGCGTGAAGAGAGTCTCAACCACGTTCCTTACAATCAACAGTTTGACTACGTCATCTCAACGGGTGTTATCCACCACAATGCCGAGCCAAAAGTGACGCTCGACAAATTGAGCGCCGCGCTGAAACCCGGCGGCATTATGGAGCTGATGGTCTACGCGCGTTATCAGCGGATTACTACCACCACGTTTCAGAAGGCGGTCCGGATTTTCGGCCAACAGCGTGGCGGCGAGATCGATTTCGACGCTGACTTCGACGTCGCCAAGAAAATTGCGAAAGGATTGCCGAAGGGCAGCATCCTCGAGCAGGCTTTCGCTCACACGCAGTTCATGGACTGGTCTGATTCCGACTTCGCTGATCTGTTCATCCATCCGTGTGAGCATAGTTACACCGTCGAGTCGCTCGAAGATCTTGCCGCAAGCTGCGGCCTCGAATACGTCGCACCTTGCATCAGCCCTTACGGTAAATCCGTCGTGAATGCTTTCTCCTGGAACATGGAGTTCGAGGATGAAGAGCTGCAAAGATCGTATGACGCTTTGCCGGATTCTCGCCGCTGGCAAGTGACCAATCTACTGCTCTTCGATAAGGCGCCGTTGCTCTGGTTTTACTTGCGACATAACGATGATCCAACTCCGCGAAAGACCGAGCAGCAGATCGTCGACGCGTTTCTGAATACGATCTTCGTCAAAAACAGGACCATCCAGCGCAGCTTCGTTCGCAACGGCGATGAGCACTACCAGTTGTCAGGCAGCACCGTTCCTTATCCACTGGGCTCACCACACGCCTCCGTCAGAGACATTTTTGAATCGGTCGATGGCCACAGCCCAATGCGCGACATCATGAAGAAGGTTGGATTTGACATGACGTTCCAGTCGGTGAATCTCGCGCGCATTCGCCTGACAACCTCCGCCTTCCCGTATCTAAAGGCGATTAGATAACAAATAGCTTTGTCTCAAAGTCACTAGTCGAAGTTGGACCGTATCCAAGCAAGGTCATTACAAATAATCATGGACCAGCCAGGCATCCACGAAATATTCAGCAGCGTAGCGGCGAGATACGGGTCGAGTATCGCCCTGGAAAGAGGAGAGCGAGTGACTACTTACCGCGAGCTGGAGGACGAGTCGAACCGGCTCGCGAACTTCCTGATCTCCTCCGGCGTGAGTGCTGGTTCGATCGTTGCGATTATGGCTCGAGATCCAGTTCGAGTCGCGACGGCCATCCTCGGCATACTCAAGGCGCGCTGCATCTTCGCTCCGTTCGATCCGCGGATGCCTGAGAACCGCCTCCGGGCCATGGCCGAGCAGATCACTCCAAGCTGGTTCGTCATCGAGTCAGAGCACCGCGGCAAAGTAGCCGCCATTGTGTCGGGACGCGTAAAGGTCATCTGCGTTGACGGCGTGGAGACTGAAGATAACGGCTTGCAAATGGTAACTGTGGTTCGTGGCTACGCGCAGTACACAGTGACTACGAATCCCGGACTCAAGTCTGATCCCGATTCTATGTGCTCGATCTTTTTTACCTCCGGCTCCACTGGTAAACCGAAGGGAATTGCCGGCCGGCTAAAAGGCATCGCTCACTACGTCTTGTGGGCCGCTGGTGTGCTCGGCGTTGGCGAAGGCACACGCGTCAGTCAACTCACTTCGCCGTCCTTCGACGCTTTCCTCCGGGACATTTTCGTTCCGCTCTGCGCAGGCGGCACGGTCTGCATTCCCGAGAACAGGGAAATAACACTTGACGCCGGAGCCCTGGTCGACTGGATCGGAGCGACTCGTCTCAACATTCTTTTCTGTGTGCCGTCGCTGTTTCGATCGCTGATCAATGTTGGGCTTACAAGCGACAACTTTTCGGAACTCCGATTTGTGGTCCTGGTCGGGGAGCCGCTGTTGCCTGCTGATGTGGGCAGGTGGACCGACACCTTTGGCGACCGTATACAGCTCGTCAATATTTATGGGCCAACTGAGACTACTCTGACTAAGCTCTTTCACTTCGTGAGCGTGTCTGACAAAGATCGACGATCAGTACCAATCGGGAAGCCGATACCGGGCGCGGCAGCGGTGATCGTCGATGCACAAGGGCGCGCCTGCAAGCCGGGCGAGGTTGGTGAGATTCTGATCCGCACGCCTTATCGCTCGCACGGCTATTACAAGCAGCCAGAAAAGACTGCCGAAGTGTTTGTTCAAAATCCATTCAGCAAAGATCCGCACGACATCGTTTACCGGACTGGCGACTACGGACGCCTGCTGCCGGATGGAAATTTCGAGTTCGTGAGCCGCAAAGATCAGCAGCTCAAAATACGTGGGATCAGGATCGAGCTAACTGAGGTAGAGAACGTGCTACGCGCGCATGAGAGCGTGACCGACGTCGCGGTTGTCGACCGTGAAGATTCGATAGGCAACAAATATCTGTGTGCTTATGTAGTCCTGAATGGTGACGTAGAGCCGGGCGTGCTCAGACAACACCTTGCGCGTTGGTTGCCCGATTACATGATCCCGTCGGCCTTGATTCGACTCAGCGCCCTGCCACACACCCACAACGGAAAACTGGACCGCAAGGCCCTCCCCGCGCCCGGTGTGGACGGCGGCGCGCCGTACCTCGCGCCGCGCACAGCGATCGAGGAAGTGGTCGCCAATGTCTGGGCGGGCGTGCTGGGCCTGGAGCGAATCGGAGTAGCCGACAATTTCTTCGAGTTGGGCGGCCACTCGTTGCTGGCAACACAAGTGATCTCACGAGTGCGTTCAGCACTGAATGTAGACATAGGCGTGCGACAGCTTTTTGAAGGGCCGACGGTCGAGGAATTTTCTGCGTCGGTTGTGGCCGCTCTCAACAACGGCGCCGCTTCCGCGCCGCGCATCGAGCGGACTTCGCACACGGGCCCGGTGCCGCTCTCATTCGCACAAGAGAGTCTTTGGTTTCTCGATCAGCTCGAGCCGGGCAACGCCTTTTATAACGTGCCTGCCGCAATCCGCATGAGCGGCCGCCTCGACGTCCGTGCGCTCACGGAGGCGCTCCAGGAGATCGTGCGCCGCCACGAGACGCTACGCACGTCGTTCCGAAATTTGAACGGTGAACCCGCACAGTTTGTGTCGCCTACACTCGAAGTGCCATTCGATGTCACCGACCTGAGTTCATTAACTGAGCACGAACGAGAAGCGCGAGTCGCGGAGTACGCGAGCGAGTGGGCCTGCCGCCCGTTCGATCTTGAACGTGGACCACTCGTGCGTGCACGTCTTCTCAGGCTTAGCGATGAGGAACACGTCTTATTGTTTTCCATGCACCATATCATTGGCGATGTCTGGTCCATAGACGTGCTGGTTAACGAGTGGGGCACTCTCTACCACGCATTCTCCGCCGGACAGCCTTCGCCTCTTGAGCCATTGCCTTTGCAATACGCCGACTATGCTGTCTGGCAGCGGCAATGGCTACGCGGTGATGTGCTTGACGCGCAGTTCGATTACTGGCGAAAGCAATTGGCAGACGCGCCTACGGTCCTGAACTTGCCGACAGACAGACCTCGAGGCATCCAAACTTTCGAGGGAACGCGGCTCCCTGTTGCGATTCCGAGTGAACTCAGTCTCGAAGTGGAAGCGCTAAGCCACCGCGAGGGGGTCACGCTCTTTATGACGTTGCTCACCGCCTTCGGAGCGACACTCCACTACCAATCGCGTCAGAACGACATCCTGATCGGAACGGCTATCGCCAACCGGCAGCAGTTGGAAGTTGAGAAACTGATCGGATTCTTCCTCAACACCCTCGTGTTACGTCTCAACTTCGCTGGCGATCCGAGTTTCCGTGATCTACTCAGGCGCGCACGCGAAACGGCGCTCGGAGCTTATGCGCATCAGGATTTGCCGTTCGAGAAGTTAGTCGAAAAGTTGCGACCAGAGCGCAGCCTTCATCACAACCCGTTTTTCCAGGTCGGTTTCACGCTCGATCATGTTCCAGTACGCGAAACCAGTTCGACTGATTTGACCATGACACCGATCGAAGCAGACAAGGGAATGGTCCAATTCGATCTGGTACTGCATCTCCTGAGCGGTCGCGATGGTGTAGTTGGGACGTTGCAATACAAGACCGGGTTATTTGAAGAAGACACGATGAAGAGGTTTCGCGACCAGTTTGAGAATGTATTGCGCCTCGGCGTGGCCCACCCGGAGATCAAGATGAGGGAGATCGCTGCGCAGTTAGACGAGATTGAGCGCAGCCGGTTGGCGCACAAGCAGAAAGAGATCACTGACTTTGGTCTGCAAAAATTGAAGGGCGTCCGAAGACGCGCGGTCGCCAAAGTCTAGACTCACCGCAGCTTTGCCTCAAAAGTCGAGGAGTCCATTGGACACAGTCAGTACCACCTGCGATAGCGGGTGGGTGCGTAGCCATGCTGCGACTGAACTCAATACAAGCCTAAATGCTACGCACCCACCCGCTACCGCGGGTGGTACTGACCGTATCCAATAGTGATTTCTGATTTTTGAGGAAAGAGCTCACTCAACGGGCTTCGCGCAAAAAGCTAAAACCAGAACACCTTGGGAGCTATGAAAATGCAAACGGAAACTATTCAAGGCTATCGTCTGTCACCTCAACAAGAGCGCCTCTGGTTGCTACAGCAGGAACACTCAGGACCTTACTGTGCGCAATGTTCGTGGTTACTTGAAGGTCCTCTGGACTCTCCTAAGCTGCGAAGGTTGCTGAACGAGCTGGTGGAACGTCATGAAATCCTGCGCACTACATTTCAAAACTTGCCCGACGTTTTGATTCCGGTTCAGGTGATTTCCGACGCGGCTTCGATAGCCTGGCATGAATATGACCTGACGGGTCTTTCTCAACTGGACCAGCAGGAGCGTCTGGAGACGCTGTTTCAACAAGCGCGTGAGCTGTCTCAAGACCTCGCGCAGGACCCGTTGCTTGTTTGCGAGATCGTAAAGCTCGAGCCGAACCGGCACGTCCTCAATCTCTGTCTTCCCGCCCTTTGTGCTGACCTGAGATCGTTTCGAAATTTACTCTCCGAATTCTGTCTCGCTTACGGAGATGGTGAACTCGCCAACGAGCCAATGCAGTATGCCGATTACGTTGCCTGGCGTCATGAACTATTCGAGTCAGAAGAGACAAGAACAGGACGTGAGTTTTGGCGACAGTTAGATCTTCCGGTGCTGAACACGCAACGTCTCCCGTTTGAACGAGGCGCGGACCGGTTTGATCCTCGCGCATTGAGCTTGACGATCGCGTCCGAGCGCGCAGCGCGGATTGAAGCACGCGCACGTGACTATGATTGCGATCTATCGACCTTCCTGCTGGCGTGCTATCAGGTCTTGCTTGCCCGGCTCAGCGGACAGAGTCACATCGCAGTCGGCACTTTATTCGATGGTCGCAGGTATGGTGAGTTACAGAGCGGCATTGGACCATTCGCTGGCTATCTTCCCGTGACCTCACAGGTCGAAGGTAACAAAACTTTCGGCACGCTGTTGGCGGAGTTGAAACAAACAACTCAGACGTTACGCGCCTGGGAAGAGTACTTTGATTGGCAACAGGTCTTTGCGGGCGACGACGAGGCCAGCTTCTTCCCGTTCGCTTTCGAATACGTCGACGGCAGCACAGCGAGCGCTCGCGCAGGCGATTTGTCCGTCTCGCGGCTTAAAGAATTTGTACTGTTTGACCGTAGCAAAATCAAACTTTCGATCGAGACGATCGGCGACGAGTTACGCGCAGAGTTTCAATATGACGCGGGTGTATTCTCCGAGCAAACCATCAACCTCATCAGCCGGCGCTTCGACACGTTGCTTACAAACGTCATCGAAAACAGCGAAATCCTGATTCGCGACTTGTCGATACTCCCGTCGTCGGAAGAGCAACAACTGCTGCGGGATTTCAACCAAACCCGGGTAGGTGAATTTTCAACACAGTGTCTGCACGAGCTTATTGCGACACAGGCGCAACTTACTCCAGACGCGCCCGCCGTCCTCAGCGACAACGAAGATCTCAGCTATCGAGAACTGAATGAGCGCGCCAACCAGCTCGCCCATTACCTCCAGGAGTTGGGTGTTGGCCCAGACCATCTCGTCGGCATCTGTGTCGAACGCTCGGCGACAATGATGGTCGGACTGTTAGGCATCCTTGCTGCCGGTGGCGCGTACGTACCACTCGATCCGGAGTATCCGGCGGAGCGACTTGCTTTCATGATCGAGGACGCTCGGCTTTCGATAATCGTAACGACGCAGGAGCTGGTAAATCGTCTGCCGGAATTTCAGGGTCAGATAGTTTGCCTGGATCGCGACGCGGAATTGATTAGCGCTCATAGTACGGACAGCGCATCAAGCAACGTGACGATCGATAACCTCGCCTACGTCATCTACACGTCGGGTTCAACCGGCAGGCCCAAAGGCGTGATGATCTCGCACCGCTCGATCAATAACCGCCTCCTCTGGATGCAAACCGTTTTCCCGCTCGAGGCGAACGATCGGATCCTGCAAAAAACAGTTTCGAGCTTCGACGCCTCGGTCTGGGAATTGTTTCTACCGCTGATCACGGGCGCACAAGTCTACATGGCCCAACCGGGCGGACATCAGGACAGCCATTACCTCGTTGCCACGGTAGCTGAGCAGGGAATTACTGTGCTGCAACTGGTGCCTTCAATGCTGCAAGTGCTGATTGAAGAGCCGCAGCTCGCAGATTGGCACAGTTTGAAGCGACTGTTTTGCGGCGGCGAAGTGTTGCCGGTGGAGTTACAGCAGCGCTTCTTCCAGACGGTGGACGCTGAGCTGATCAACCTCTATGGTCCGACGGAAGTATCGATTGATGCGACCTACTGGATTTGCGAGCGCGAGAGCCGGCCGGGCGTAGTGATTGGACGGCCCATCGCCAACACGCAGGTCTATCTGCTCGATGAACGACTGCGAGCCGTGCCACTCGGTGTAGCCGGTGAGTTGTTCGTGAGCGGCGTTGGTTTAGCGCGTGGCTACCATAATCTTCCTGGTCTAACTGCCGAGAAGTTCATCCCGAATCCATTTGGCGAGGCGGGCTCACGCTTGTATCGAACCGGCGATCTCGCACGTTACCGCGAGGACGGAGCGATCGAGTATCTGGGGCGGGTGGATAACCAGGTGAAGCTGCGGGGCTTCCGAATCGAGCTCGAGGAAATCGAAGCAGTTCTTCTCGAGCACAAAGGTGTTCGTGAAGCCGTTGTTACTGTTGGACAGGACACTACTGGAAACCAGCGGTTGATTGCGTACGTGGTGCCAAGGAATAAAAACCGACAGCCGCAGTTGGGCGAGCAACAACTTTACCGGTTGCCGAACGAATTGGAGGTGGTCCATCACAGTCGCAGCGAGACGGATCTAATCTATCAGGAGATCTTCGAGGACCAGACTTACGTCAAACACGGCCTCAAGCTTCCGGAGGGCGCCTGTGTCTTCGACGTCGGCGCGAACATCGGACTATTCACTCTGTTTGTTCATCAGCATTGCCGTGACGCGCGTGTGTTCGCATTCGAACCGTCGCCGCCGATCTTCGACAAGCTCGCGACAAACATCGCGCTCTACGATCTCGACGTCGAACTATTCAACTGCGGACTCTCCAATGAAACAAAACAACTGCCCTTCACTTTCTATCCGAAGATGAGCTCGATGTCGGGAGTGTATGCAGATGCGGCGCTGGACGAGAGCTTGACGCGCGCTTCGCTGGCCAATCGAGACGATGCCCTGGCCCAGGAGCAGGACGAGCTGCTGGCTGGTCGCTTTATTGGAGAAACTTTTCAGTGCCAGTTCCGAACGCTCTCCGACGTGATGAGTGAACATAACGTGAAGCGCATTGATTTGCTGAAGATCGATGTGGAGAAAAGTGAGCTTGACGTGCTCAATGGAATCGGTCCGTCTGAGTGGCAAAAGATCGACCAGCTAGTGATCGAAGTTCACGATCTCGACGGCAGGCTGGAAAAGGTGGCGACGCTTTTGGGCGACCTTGGGTTTGAAATCACGGTCGAGCAGGATGAATGGTTACGAGAGACTGGGCTCTACAACATTTATGCACGCCGCACGGCGCTGATCGATCAAAAGCAGCTTGGGAATGGATACCTGAAACCTCGAGAACTGTCTCGAATTGATCTCTCAACTGACTCGCTGCGCAGCCACGTCGCGGAACGAGTGCCACCGTACCTGGTGCCGGCAACGTTTGTGGTCTTGGATCGCATACCGCTGTTGCCCAACGGAAAAGCAGATCGCAGCGCATTACCTGTGCCTGAAAAAATTAGTGCGGAGCTGAAGACTTACGTTGCGCCGCGCACGCCGGTCGAGGAGTTGATCGCGAGGATCTGGGAAGACGTACTGGGTCTGACAGAAATAGGTGTTGATATCAACTTCTTTGAGTTGGGCGGGCACTCGTTGCTCGCAACCCAAATCATGTTGCGTTTGCGCGAAGCGTTTAGCGTTGAAATGCCACTGCGCCGGCTGTTCGAGCTGCCAACTATCGCGGAGTTAGCTGCTGCAGTCGAACAGGCGAAACAGACTGGGTCTGCGCCGGTGGTGCTCGCACCCATCACAAGGGTGGATCGTACCGACGAGCTGCCTCTGTCTTTCGCGCAGGAACGTCTTTGGTTCCTGCACCAGATGGAGCCGGAAAGTTCGGCCTATCACCTTTTCACCGGCCTTCGTTTGCATGGACCACTCAATGTACCAGCGCTCGAGCGAACACTTCAGGAGATCGTCGAGCGGCACGAAATCCTGCACACTACTTTTGAGATAATCGACGGCCGTCCAAGGCAGCGAATTGCACCATTCACGCCCTCACTCCCCGTGACCGACTTGAGCGCACTCAAGGATGATGAACGAGCGGCAGCGGTTGAACAGCTTGCGATAGAGACGGCACGCACACCTTTTGATCTGGTGCACGGACCCTTGCTTCGCACGAAGCTCCTGCGGCTCGGCGATGAGGATCACGTGTTGCTGTTTGCGATGCATCACATCATCTCGGATGGCTGGTCCAACACCATTCTGGTGCGCGAAGTGACGACACTGTATGAAGCATTTAACGCAGGCCTTCCTTCGCCGTTGCCTGAGCTCTCTGTGCAGTATGCCGACTACGCGATGTGGCAAAGAGAGTGGTTAAAGGGCGAAGTGCTGGAAGAGCATCTCGCGTACTGGCAACAACAATTGGCGAGCGCGCCGCCTTTGGAACTGCCGACTGACCGACCGCGTCCTGCGGTGCAGACTTTCAACGGCGCAGGTCTCTCTTTCATGTTGTCGAGGGATCTCTACACGGCATTGAGCGCATTGAGTCGTCGCGCCGGCACCACACTCTACATGACGCTGCTGTCGGCATTTGCTTTGCTGATGTCTCGCTATAGTGGCCAAACCGATGTCGTCATCGGCAGCGACACCGCGAATCGTGCACGCATCGAGACGGAGAGTCTCATCGGCTTCTTCGTCAACATGCTCGTGCTGCGCATAGATTTGGAAGGCAATCCGCGTTTCACTGAGCTGCTCAGGCGCGTGCGTGAGGTCACTCTCAGTGCTTACGCGCATCAGGAGTTGCCATTCGAGAAACTCGTCGAGGAGTTGCATGTACCGCGCGAGTTGAGCCGAAATCCTCTTTTCCAGGTGCTCTTCACACTCCAAAACACTGCTCGACATTATCTGCAGCTTCCCGGCGTTCAACTTGAATCGGTACCCGCAGGAGGCAGGCCGGCGAAGTTTGATCTGACTCTTGCGATGCGTGAGTCAGACGAAGGGCTCTTCGGAGTTTTCGAGTACAACACCGATCTGTTCGACGAATCGACGGTCCAACGAATGGCGGAACACTTTGAAACGCTGCTGAGAGCAATCGTCGAAGATCCTCAACAATCCCTGTCTGCTTTCAGAATGCTCCCCCGAGAAGAGCGCCAAAGACTCCTTTCCGATTGGGCTGAGACTGGTAGAGCAGAGCTGGACGTCGAGTGTGCGCACCAGATGTTTGAAAAACACGCTGCTGCCCGACCGGAAGCAGAGGCTGTTCAGTATGACTCGACAACTCTGACATATGGCGAGCTCGATCGGCTCTCGAATCAATTGGCGAATTACCTGAAATCGGTTGGCGTAGGCCCGGATATTCCTGTCGCGTTGTGTTTGAAACGATCGCCTTCGATGGTCATCGCTGTCCTGGGTGTGCTGAAAGCCGGTGGCGCTTACGTACCTTTGGATCCTGAGGATCCGTTAGAGCGCCTGTCGATGATTCTCGACGAGACGAAAGCGCCAGTGGTGCTTACTGAATCATCACTTGCTGAACGTCTCCCATCGCACTGGGGCCAAACATTATGTCTCGATACTGATTGGGACGACGTGTCGGCACAACCTGCCGATACGCGCAACAGCGTGCAAGCCGACAATCTCGCTTACGTTATTTACACGTCCGGATCGACGGGCCGCCCCAAAGGCGTGATGATGACTCACCGCGGGTTGGTCAATTACCTAAGCTGGTCCACTGAAGCCTACCGCGTCGCTGAAGGGCGCGGCGCGCCTGTGCACTCTCCGTTGAGCTTCGACCTGACTGTGACGAGTCTTCTATCGCCACTCTGCGCAGGACGAACAGTGACCCTGCAGGCTGATGAAGTGGCTGGTGTTGGGTTGACGGAATCGTTACGGAGCGAGAGTGGTTATAGCCTCGTGAAGATTACGCCTGCGCACCTCGCGCTGCTCGCAAACTCAATCCCCGAAGAGGGAACTGACTGGACCAACGCCATTGTCATCGGTGGAGAAATGCTGACGGCCGAAGCGTTGACACCATGGCGCAGCAAGCTAACGGAAACCCGATTCATCAATGAGTATGGTCCAACGGAAACGGCCATTGGTTGTTGTGTTTATGAGGTGACGGCGGAGACCGCGCTGAATGGCAGCGGAGTTCCGATCGGGCGCCCGATCACTAACATCAGGCTATACGCGCTCGACACGGGTTTCGAGCCGGTGCCCATCGGAGTCGCTGGGGAACTTTATATCGGAGGTTTTGGTCTGGCGAGAGGTTACCTCGCGCGTCCTGACCTGACTGCGGAGAGTTTCGTTCCTGATCCATTTAGCGACGAGCCAGGTGCGCGCCTTTACCGTACAGGCGATCTCGTCCGGTACCTGCCTGACGGTAACTTCGACTTCCTCGGGCGACGAGACCAGCAAGTGAAACTGCGTGGTTATCGCATCGAGCTCGGCGAAATAGAGAGCGTTCTGGCGCGGCACCACGCAGTGCGTGAGTCGGTTGTCGCTGTTCGCGAAGATGTTCCAGGTGATAAGCGGTTGGTTGCCTACATAGTCGCACATGATGAACAGTTCAATAGCGCGTTAGAGCTGCGTAACTATCTCAACGAGAGATTGCCTGACTACATGACGCCTTCGGCGTTCGTGTTCCTTGACTCACTGCCGCTCACTGCCAACGGCAAGATCGATCGCCGCGCTTTGCCGTCGCCCGATGGCGCGCGATATGAGTCAGAGACGGAATACGTTGCACCACGTACACCGCTGGAAGAAGTGTTGGCTGGCATTTGGGCTGAACTGTTGTTTGTCGATGAAATCGGAGTGCATGACGACTTTTTTGTTCTCGGCGGTCACTCCTTATTGGCTACTCAACTGCTGGCGCGACTGCTGACGATGTTCAAGATCGAGTTGCCGTTGGTCGCTGTATTCCAATATCCCACGATTGCGGAGTTTGCGGAGGCAGTGAAGTCGAACGAGTCGAAACCCGGGCAGGCTGATCGGATTGCGGCAGCGATTATTAAAGTCCAGCAAATGTCGGCTTCTGAGAAAGATGCTTTGCGAGAGAAGAAGAGTGCCGCAGCAAAGTGATCTCTTCGCGAAAAGTCTTTCAGCCTGCGAAGCAGGCGTAAGCATAAAGCCTGGGGCGCAAGCCCCAGGTTAACTATCCAATATAAAGAATCGAGCCCGCGATAGCGGGCGAAAGCCTGTCGTTTTCACACTGTCGCCCGCTTCACGGGCTCCGGCTCATATTTCTGTAGTTTGATCCTGGGGCTTGCGCCCAGGCTTTATGCTTACGCCTGCTTCGCAGGCTAGGCGACTCTTTTTAAGCCGTCATGAGTTATAGACCCGGAACATTGTCGAACGAAGACTTGGATCTGCTTGCGTACGTGCTGGCGGAAGAGGGCGTCGAAGTGGACGATCTTCCTCAGATTGGCCGCCGCGAGTCTGGGGCTGAAATTCCACTCTCGTTTGCACAGCAGCGTTTGTGGTTTCTGGACCAACTTCAGCCGGGAAATCCGGTTTATCACTTACCGACTGCGATACGCGTGATGGGACCACTCAACCTCGCAGCTCTCGAAAAAACTTTCGCCGCGATTGTGAGTCGTCATGAAATCCTGCGAACTACTTTTAAGATGGTTGACGGTAGCCCACGGCAAGTGATCACACCGCCGTCGGCTGTCTCGCTCCCATTCATTGACCTCATGGACTTCCCAATTGAGGAGCGTGAGACTGAATCCCACCGGCTTGCCATTGAGGAGATACTTCGCCCCTTCGATCTGAGTAGTGGACCACTGCTCCGAACACTCATCATTCGTTTGAAAGACGACGAACACATTGTCGTCATCACGATGCACCACATCATCTCCGACGGTTGGTCGAGTAGTGTGCTCGTGGGTGATATCGGCGCTCTCTACGAGGCATTTACCACTGGTCATCCTTCGTCTCTCAAAGAGTTGCCATTGCAATATGCTGATTACGCGCTTTGGCAGCGTGAGTGGTTGCAGGGAGAGGCATTGGAATCGCAACTCGGCTACTGGCGGAATCAGTTAAGTAACCTGCAAATGCTCGAGCTCCCGCTCGATCACCCGCGTCCGCCAGTGCAGAGTTTTCGTGGAGCAAAGCACAGGATACAAATCCCGTTGCCAGTCAGCGAAGCGCTCAAGGAATTAGGACACAGTGAGAACGCGACACTTTTTATGGTGGTGCTTGCCGCCTTCGTGGTCCTGCTTTCTCGCTACAGCGGACAGACCAACATTACAGTTGGCACTCCGGTCGCTAATCGCCGACGCACCGAACTGGAATCGCTAATCGGTTTCTTCGTCAACACACTCGTCCTTCATCTCGACACGGCTGAGTGCGAAAGCTTCCGCGAGCTGATCCGTCGCGCCAGAGAGGTATGTTTGGGAGCTTACGCTCACCAGGATGTGCCATTTGAAAAGTTAGTAGAGGAGCTCCAGCCTGAGCGCAGCTTGAGCCATGCGCCGTTGTTTCAAGTGTTGTTAGCGATGCAAAACATGCCGCGAGGCGTTTTGAATCCGGAGGGCTTGTTCTGGGAGGGAGTGGTCGTGGAATCGGGCACGACCAAGTTTGATCTGACACTCGTCGTCGAGGAGTCAAGCCTGGGTCTTATTTGCACGACGGAGTACAACAATGACTTGTTTGAGGCGCCGACGATCGAGCGACTGTTACAGCACTTTCAGAAAGTGTTGGAAGAGATTGTTGCGGATCCGGATCGTCGCCCTTCAGAGCTGGAATTGTTGAGTCGTGAAGAGCGAAGACAGATCCTCATTGAGTGGAATGAGACAGAGCGTCCGTACCCTTACGACGTGCCGATCCACAAATTAATCGAACAACAAGCGGAAAAGACACCTGACGCCGTCGCGCTCGTCTTTGAGGAACAACAACTCACTTACTCAGAGCTTAACGAGCGCGCCAATCAACTGGCGCATCGCCTGTGCAGAACAGGAATCGGACCAGACGCATTAGTGGCCGTTCTGATGGAGAGATCGGTAGAGATGGTGGTTGGGCTGCTTGGGACATTGAAAGCAGGTGGAGCGTATCTCCCGCTCGATCCCGAGTATCCGCGAGACCGGCTCGACTTCATGTTGAAAGACGCGGGCGCGCTGGTTGTGCTGACGCAGGAAAAATTTCTCGGCAGATTGCCCGAGTACAGTGGCAGAGTAATCAGCGTAGATTCTGAATGGGAGAGCATCCTGCATGAGCGACGGGAAAATCCCACGATTGCAGTTGGTCCAGATCACCTGGCGTATGTGATCTACACGTCCGGCTCAACCGGACAGCCTAAAGGCGTCATGGTCCATCACCGCGGCATTAGCAACCGGTTGCATTGGATGCAGGAAGCCTACGAGCTAACCCCATCCGATTGTGTACTTCAAAAAACCCCGTTTGGATTCGACGTTTCGGTTTGGGAATTCTTTTGGCCTTTGCTTACCGGCGCTCGGCTGGTGTTGGCCCGACCCGGCGGTCATCAGGATTGCGCTTACCTCATTAAGCTGATAGCCGAACAGAAAATCACGACCGTGCATTTTGTTCCTCCAATGCTGAAAGTGTTTTTGGAAGAGAAGGAACTGGAGACTTGTGGTTCTTTGCGACAGGTAATCTGTAGCGGCGAAGCGCTTTCAGCAGACGTTCAGGAATCGTTTTTCGAGCGTCTGAATGCCGAGCTTCATAATTTGTATGGTCCAACTGAAGCGTCAATCGACGTCACTTACTGGAGGTGCACTCCTGACGCGGAGCGTCGCTCAATTCCGATCGGCCGGCCCATCGCCAATACTCAGATGTATGTTCTGACGGAAACAGGACAACCCGTGCCACCTGGAGTCGTCGGTGAGATTCACATCGGTGGCATCGGCCTCGCACGCGGATATCTCAATCGCGCCGCATTGACCGCCGAACGATTCGTTCCCGATCCGTTCAGTCAAATGCCCGGTGCGCGTCTCTACAAAACCGGAGATCTCGGACGTTATCGCGCGGACGGCAATATCGAGTTCCTGGGCCGGCTCGATCATCAGGTGAAAGTTCGAGGTCATCGCATTGAGCTGGAGGAGATCGAGACGGCGCTCGCCGCTCATCCAGCCGTACGCGACAACGTTGTAATTGTCCAGGAGGATCGGCCCGGCGAAAAGCGTCTGGTAGCTTATCTGACGGCGGCAGGCGCAAATGAAGTTTCAGCAGTCGAGCTGCGCAGCTATTTGAGTGAGCGTCTGCCTGATTACATGATCCCGACCATCTTCGTCTGGTTGCCGGAAATGCCGCTAACCACGAATGGAAAACTCGACCGGCGCGCCTTGCAGGCAGCCGGACGAGGACGCGCAACGCCGGAGACGTACTACGTCCCGCCACGAAACGCGACGGAAGAATTACTCGCTAGTATCTGGGCAGACGTGATGGGCCTCGATCGAGTTGGCGTCGAAGACAATTTTTTTGCGATCGGAGGCGATTCCATCCGCAGCGTACGCGTGTTGGCCCAGGCGCGAGAAAATGGGTTGGAGGTTTCGCTTCAGCAACTCTTTCGCCATCAGACCATCGCCGAGTTGGCACGCGAGATAAAAAGGTCTGACGGCAATGCGGATGCGCTCCCGAAGACCGAGCCTTTCGATCTGATTTCACAAAGCGACAGGGCGAAGATGCCGTCCGATGTGGTTGATGCCTATCCCGTTACCATGCTGCAGGGAGGCATGCTTTTCCACATCGCGTTATCGCCCGAAACCGCTGTCTATCACAACGTCAACAGTTGGCATTTGCGCGCGCCACTTGACCGCGAGTGCTTCGCAGCCGCTGTCGCACGCGCAGTTGCGCGTCATCCGAACCTTCGTACTTCGTTCGATCTCACGTCGTACAGCGAACCACTGCAACTGGTCCATGAGTCAGCTACGCTGCCAGTGGGCTTTACCGATCTTCGTCATCTCTCCAACGAGGAACAGGGTGAGGTTCTTGATCAATTCGCGGCGGCGGAACGAGTGACAGGATTTGATCTGACGCGGGCGCCGTTGTTGCGCTTCCACATTCACCGCCGCAGCGACGAGAGTTTTCAATTCACATTGACTGAGAGTCATGCGATTCACGATGGCTGGAGCTTGACCTCGACCCTGACCGAGATTTTCAGCACCTATGTCTCCTTAGTGACTGGAAAGGAGACCCCTCACGAGCCGCCTTCATCAGTGACTTTCCGTGATTTCGTCTTGATGGAACGACAGACGCTCGAATCGGAACAACATCGAGCTTTTTGGCAGGAACGATTGCATGGTTTGAATGTGACGCGGCTGCCGCGGCTGCCGGCGTCCTATCGCAGTGAAGGCAGCCAACGCATCCAAGACGAGCATGTTCTCGTGTCGCCGCGGTTGTCCGAAGCGCTGCAGGCGACAGCACGCTCTCTCAAGGTGCCTCTTAAGAGCGTGCTGTTGGCAGCGCACTTGAAAGTGCTGAGTGTGTTGAGCGGAGAAAGCGACGTCGTCAGCGGTCTCGTAACTAACGGAAGGCCCGAAGTGCTTGATGGCGAGCAGGTGCGCGGCTTGTTCCTCAACACGGTGCCGTTCCGCCTCCCGATACCGGATGGCTCGTGGGCCGACATGGTTCGTGCGACGTTCGAAGCGGAGTGGGAGTTGTTGCCGCACCGGCGTTACCCGTTGATTGCTTTACAGCGCCAAACGGGTGGACAGCCGTTATTCGAGGCACAGTTCAACTACGTCCATTTTCACGTACTCGAGGGCATCCTGCGTGCGGGTGAAGTTCAAGTCCTGGCGGAGACGAAGAAGAGAGTTTTCGAGGAAGCGCATTTTCCGTTGACCGCAGCTTTCGGTTTAAATCTCTTCTCATCAGAGATCTACTTGACGCTGCAATATGACACCGCGGAGTTGGCCCAGTCACAGATTCAATCAATCTCGGCCTACTACGTGGAGACACTCCAACGCATCGCCGAGAGCACTGCCGAGCGTCACAACGCATACGTTCCGCTACCCGAAAACGAGCGCCGTAAATTGCTGGTCGACTGGAACGACACCACGCGCGACTACGCTTCAGATCAGTGCGTGCACGAGCTATTCGAAGCGCAAGTCGGCCGCACGCCCGAGGCCGTCGCCGTGATGACTGATCACGAGTCCTTTAAATATAGCGAGCTGAATGGCCGGGCGAATCAAGTGGCCCGTCACCTGCGACATCTGGGCGTAGGATCTGATACACGGGTGGCGATCCTGCTACAGCGCTCAATCGAAATGATGGTGGGGCTACTCGCAATCCTGAAGACGGGAGCCGCCTACGTTCCGCTCGATCCGGACTATCCGAGCGACAGGCTTCATTTCATGCTCGATGATTGCGGCGCGACAGTTTTGTTGACTGATTCGCGACTCGCCCAGTCGCTGCCCGGTTGCTCCGCTCGCATAATTTGTTTGGATAACGACAACGAAGACATTTCTCAACAGAGCACTGAAAACCTGAACCTCGACGTGAGTCCCGACGAGCTTGCCTATGTCATTTACACGTCGGGTTCAACCGGCAGGCCCAAAGGCGTGATGATCTCGCACCGCTCGACCAATAACCACCTCCTCTGGTTCCAAAGCGCTTTCCCGCTCGAGACGAGCGATCGAGTCCTGCAAAAAACAGTCTCCAGCTTCGACGCTTCAGTCTGGGAAATATTTCTGCCGCTGATCACGGGCGCACAAGTATATATGGCCCAACCGGGCGGACATCAGGACAGTCATTACCTCGCGGCCACGGTGGCTGAGCAGGGAATCACCGTGTTGCAACTGGTGCCCTCAATGCTGCAAGTGCTGATTGAAGAGCCGCAGGTCGCGCGTTGGCGCAGTTTCAAGCGGATGTTTTGCGGCGGCGAAGTGTTGCCGGTGGAGTTACAACAGCGGTTCTACCAGTTAGTCGACGCCGAACTGATCAACCTCTACGGTCCGACAGAAGCATCGATTGATGCGACTTACTGGATCTGCGAGCGCGAGAGCCGTCCGGGTGGTGCAGTGATTGGACGGCCCGTAGCCAACACGCAGGTCTATGTGCTCGATGAGCGACTGCAACCGCTGCCCGTCGGTGTAGCGGGTGAGTTGTTTATTGGTGGCGTTGATTTGGCGCGTGGCTACCACAATCTACCTGGTCTAACTGCGGAGAAGTTCATCCCGAATCCATTTGGCGAGGCGGGCTCACGCTTGTATCGAACCGGCGACCTCGTGCGTTACCTGCCTGACGGTCTGTTGGAGTTTCGTGGTCGCGCCGACTCGCAGATCAAGCTGCGCGGGATGCGCATCGAGTTGAGTGAGATCGAGGAAGCGCTTCGGGAATACGCACCCGTTGCCGGTTGTGTGGTGATGCTGCGTGGTGAAGGAATGGAAGCAGCGCTGGTGGCGTACATAGTTCCGGTTGATGAGGTTGGTCCAGAGGCCGACGAATTGCGCGATTATCTGGCTTCGCGGCTGCCTCGTCATATGGTGCCGAGCATATTTGTGACTCTGGAACAGTTGCCGCTGATGGCCAATGGCAAAGTCGATCGTCGTGCGTTGCCAGAACCATCGCAGGACGCGCGAGTCGAAACGGCGGCGAGCTTCGTCGCGCCGGCCAACGAATTGGAGCGCACGATCGCGGGCATTTGGAGCGAAGTGCTCGTCCTCGAGCAAGTCGGAACGCAGGACAACTTCTTCGACCTCGGCGGACACTCGCTGCGGCTGCTGCAAGTGCACCTTAAACTGCGGCAGGCGCTCGGCCGCGACGTGCCGCTAATCGAGTTGTTCCAGTATCCGACGGTGAGCACTCTGGCGGCCCATCTCCATCGAGGAGCAGACACAGAGTTACTCGAGTCTAGCGAACAGCGAGGCACACGGCGTAAAGAGTCTGTCAGCCGGCGACGTGAGTCCCGGCAGAGCCTCAGAGCTGGAGTGTGATTAGACGGCTAACCTTTTTGAGCTTTTGTGCTTCTTTGTGGCGAAAAAAGACTCTTGGGTGGTAATCAGATGATTGACAGCGCGGTGAGTGATTCGGACATTGCCATTATCGGTATGGCGGGACGTTTTCCGAAGGCGCCCGATCTGGACGCGTTCTGGCGCAATCTTCGTGACGGCGTTGAATCGGTAGTGCCGCTTACTGATGAAGAGCTCTTGTCAGCCGGAGTGGACCCAGCGCTGTTGAGTAATCCGAACTACGTCAAGTCAGCTGTGCTACTCGAAGATTACGAACTTTTCGACCCGGCATTTTTTGGAATGACTCCGAGAGATGCCGAGATCATCGACCCGCAACATCGTCTCTTGCTTGAGTGCTCCTGGGAAGTGTTGGAGAGTGCGGGGTACGACGCGACCCGTTATCCCGGAGCCATCGGCGTGTTCGCCGGCACCAGTATCAGTACATATTTGATCAACCTGTACGCCAACCGCCATCTCCTCGCCAATGTCAGCAATTTCCAACTAGTGATGGCTAACGACAAAGACCACTCACCGACGCGTGTGTCTTATAAGTTGGACCTGCATGGACCAAGCGTCAGCGTGCAGACCACTTGCTCGACTTCGCTTGTCGCGGTCCACCTTGCTTGTCAGAGTTTATTGAATGGCGAATCAGACATGGTGCTCGCCGGTGGCGCCAGCGTCCCGGTACCACAACGCGGCTATCTCTATCAGGAAGGAAACATCTTGTCGCCGGATGGCCACTGCCGCGCCTTCGACGCGAATGCGCGCGGGACCGTCGGTGGCAGCGGCGTGGGTGTAGTGCTGCTGAAACGACTTGCGGATGCGCTCGCCGATGGAGATGTGATTCACGCGGTGATCAAGGGATCGGCCATCAACAACGACGGTGCGATGAAGGTTGGCTACACAGCACCAAGCGTCGATGGACAAGCTAAGGTGATTGCAGAAGCGCTCTCTGTTGCGGGTGTAAGAGCTGACACTGTGACTTACGTCGAGGCGCATGGCACAGGCACGTCGCTCGGTGATCCGGTCGAGATCGCAGCTCTCACAAAAGTCTTTGGCGCGCGCAGTGAGAAGAAGAATTACTGCGCGGTTGGCTCGGTAAAAACAAATATCGGACACCTCGACGCGGCGGCGGGCGTGGCCGGGCTGATCAAGACTGTGCTTGCCCTCAGCCACCGACAAATACCGCCGAGTCTGCATTTCACTGAGCCCAATCCGAAAATCGATTTCGCCAGCAGTCCATTTTTCGTTAATGCAAAACTGCGTGATTGGGTGTCGAGCGAAACACCGCGTCGAGCAGGGGTGAGCTCGTTTGGCATCGGCGGGACCAACGCGCATGTCGTGCTTGAAGAGGCGCAACAGCCTCAGGAGTCTAGTGTCTCGCGTTCAAGTCAATTGCTCGTTTGGTCTGCGCGTACGGCGACGGCGCTCGAAACTATGACGACGCGGCTCGCTGAATATCTCCAACAAAACCCGGGCATCAACCTCGCCGATGTTTGTCACACACTGCAAGTGGGACGGAAAAAATTCGACCACCGTCGCATGCTCGTTTGTCGCGACGTCGCTGACGCCTGGGGTGCGCTGGTCGCGCGCGATCCGGCACGTGTCTTAACCACAGTGCAAAAAACGCGCGCGCGGGGTGTCGTGTTCATGTTTTCCGGACAAGGCGCGCAGCGCGTCAACATGGGCCGCGGGCTCTACGACGTTGAGCCAACCTTCCGCGAGCACGTGGACCGGTGTGTGAAGATCCTCCGCCCGCTGCTCGGCTTCGACTTGCGCGACGTGCTTTATCCAACCGGAAAGCAGATCGAGAGTGCTGAGCAACGTCTGACTCAGACGGTGGTAACGCAGCCCGCACTCTTCGTGACCGAGTATGCGTTGGCGCAGCTTTGGTTGCGGTGGGGCGTGCGACCGGCAGCGATGATTGGACATAGTTTAGGTGAGTATGTGGCCGCGTGTTTGGCCGGGGTCTTTTCCCTCGAAGATGCGCTGACGTTGGTAGCCGCGCGCGGGCGTTTGATGCAGGCTCTACCGGCCGGAGCGATGCTCGCGCTTCCATTCGGTGAGGAAGAAACACGCATGATCGTGCGTGACGGAAACCTTTCGCTTGCCTCAATCAATGGACCAAGGACCTGTGTTATCTCTGGCGCTGTCGATGAAGTAGAAAGATTGGAGATGCGCTTGAATGCTGACGGCGTTTCAAGTCGTCGTCTAAAAACTTCTCATGCATTCCACTCTGCTCTGATGGAGCCGATGCTCGACGAGTTTATGCAAACTGTGCGGCGCATGAAATTGCGGGCTGCGGCAATCCCTTACGTCTCGAATCTGACGGGCGATTGGATCAAGTCTGACGAGGCAATCGATCCTCATTACTGGGCTCGACATCTGCGTGAGACAGTGCGATTCAGTGATGGTCTTGCGCGACTGCTGGAGGAACCGGAGCATGTCTTTTTAGAGATTGGACCAGCGCAAACGCTCTGCACGTTGCTGAAGTGTCATCCGCAGAGACAAACGCAGCACGCAGCCATCGCTTCGCTCGGTGCAGTTGAGCAGTCAGAAGAGCAGCAGGCAATGCTGAAAGCACTGGGCCAACTATGGCAAGCAGATATCGAACCGAGCTGGGATGGCTTTTATGAAAACGAAAAGCGCCGCCGTCTCAAACTCCCGACCTATCCGTTCGAGCGTCAGAGATGCTGGATCGATTTCCATGCGCCGAAAGTCGCGGCTGAAGCTGAGCCTGCGCTCAATGCAGACAGTGCGCCGGTGAGCTCCAACGCTGAGTATCTGGTAGTCCAGCAACTCGAACTGATCTCGAAGCAGTTGGACGTACTTCAGGCCACGCGCTAAACCGCTCAAAAGTCTTTTTAGCCACAAAAAGCACAAATACTCAAATAGGTCCTGCTCTTTCTTGAGCTTTTTGTGCCTCTTTGTGGCCAGGTTCAGGAGGATGAAATGTCGAAAGTGTATACCGCTGCGGAGTCCGAGCTGCATAAACAAAAAATCCTGTCAGCGTTAAAGAACGTGGTCAACGATCTCACCGGTATCAATCCGGAGAACGTCGATATCCACGCTAATTTTCTGGAAGTCGGGATCGACTCCTTAACGATGATTCAGGCGACGCAGTTGGTGAAGGAACTCTACGACGTGAAGCTTTCAGTCGTGCAACTGCTGGAACAGCTCACCAGTCTCGACGCATTGGCATCGTATATCGTGCAGGAATTACCGCCGGAGTCGCTGCCGGAGATCACCGCCTCACAGGAGAGCTCCGCAGTCATTCCTGAACCAGCAGCTCCCGCTATCCCACCCACGCCGCCAGTGCCTACACCTCAGCAAGCGCCTGCACCCGCTCAATACACGCAGCCGGTTCAAACGCTGGTCCATGAAGTGAAACCGGCGATGCAAGCGTTTACTCCAGTCCCCTCGCGTGCAATGAATGGCAGTACATCCGCGCTCGATCAGATCATGTCGCAGCAGCTTCAGCTAATGCAGCGACAGTTGGATATGCTGCACGCCTCTTACTCGACAACGGTCCCACAGATTGAGAATCATCCGGTCGCGATCCCTGCCGAACCGCGTGTACAAACAATAGAACAAGAGAAACCTACTCCCGCGCCGGAATCCAACATAAGAAACCAGCCGGTCTACACTCCTTACCAACCAATCGAACCTGGTCCAACTTCCGGACTCACGGAGAAACAGCAGCGTCACCTTGATCAGCTGATTGCGCGCTTCAACTCCCGCACCCGCGAATCGAAAAGACAGACGCAGGAAAACAGGCCCTACCTCTCCGATAGCCGCAGCAGCTTTGGCTTCCGCCTCCTCTGGAAAGAGCTTGTCTACCCAATCATTGCTGACCACTCGGCCGGATCGAAAGTCTGGGATGTTGACGGCAATGAATACGTCGACGTGTCAATGGGCTTTGGCGTCCATCTTTTTGGGCATTCGCCCGACTTCATTGACGCGGCAATGAAAGATCAGATCGATCGCAAATCGGTCCAACTCGGTCCGCAGGTCTATCTGGCTGGAAAAGTCGCGCGCCTGTTTTCTGATGTGACTGGCCAGGAACGTGTCAACTTCTGCAACTCCGGCACCGAGGCTGTGATGGCTGCAATGCGTCTGGCGCGTACAGTCACGCGGCGCAGTCGGATCGCGATCTTTGGCGGCGCGTACCATGGTTGGTCTGATTCGACCATGGCGAAAATCGGGTCCGGCAAAAGCGCGGGGCGCGTCGTACCCGTTGCGCCCGGTATTTCAGAGAAGGCAGTCGAAGATCTTGTCGTGCTTGATTGGGACAGCCCAACTTCAATCGAGTATTTGAAGGAGCACGTAAATGAGCTGGCAGCAGTAATGGTTGAACCTGTGCAGAGCCGCCGGCCCGACATTCAGCCTCGCGCGTTTCTACATCAGCTCCGTGAATTAACCGCGAGTGCAGGCATACCATTGATCTTTGACGAGATGATCACCGGCTTCAGGATTCACGTGGGAGGAGCGCAGGCGTGGTTCGGTGTACAGGCTGACATTGCGACGTATGGAAAGGTCATTGGTGGTGGTCTACCGATTGGTGTGATTGCCGGCAAGGCGGAATACCTGGACGCCTTTGATGGCGGTATGTGGAATTATGGCGACGACTCATACCCGCAAGCTGTAAAGACGATATTTGCCGGGGCCTTCTTCAAGCATCCACTGACTATGTCCGCGGCCCAGGCTGTGCTCCATCGGCTGCGCGACAATCCTTCATTGTTGCCGGAGCTCAATGAGCGCACGGCGCGGCTGGTCGCGATGCTCAATCGCACTTTTGCAGACGCCGAGCTGCCTATCGAAGTAGTTAATTTCGCATCGCTGTTTCGCTTCATGTTCGCGCCCGAGCTGAAGTTTGCGGATCTCTTCTTCCATCACATGCTCGACGAGGGCATTTACATCTGGGAAGGACGCAACTGCTTTTTGTCGACGGCCCACACCGAAGAAGACTTGAGTCGTATCGTTCGGGCGGTGGAGCGCAGCATTGCTGGAATGCGCGCGGGCGGGTTTTGGCCTGAGCCTTCCGGAAAGCAGACGAGTATCAACCGAACGTCAGATTCTCTCACGATCCCTGCCGAGAAGAACAACGGACATGGACCAACTGTTTCTGCAGAACCTTCAACCACGCCCGCATATGTCGAGGAGCGATCTGTAAAAACACCTCCAGCGCGCGTGTCGATTGTCGCGCCACGATTCAGTTTGTCTTATTTCGGTAACTACCAATCGGAGTTCAGCGCTGACAAGTATGAATTGGTTCTCAGAGGGGCGAAGTATGCCGACGAGCATGGCTTCGAGGCGGTATGGATACCCGAGCGCCACTTCCATTCTTTCGGTGGTTTCTCGCCGAATCCCTCTGTCGTCGCAGCGGCGTTGGCGCGCGAGACGCAACGAATATGCATCCGCGCCGGCAGTGTTGTGCTTCCGCTGCACAATCCGATTCGTGTTGCTGAAGAGTGGTCCGTCGTAGACAACCTTTCGAACGGTCGCGTCGGCATTTCCTTCGCATCAGGTTGGCAGCCTAACGATTTTGTGTTTGCACCTGAAGCATATGCGAATCGCCAGGAACACATGTACCGCGGCATCGAGCTGGTCCAACGGTTGTGGAGCGGTGAGAAAGTGCCGGCACGAAGCGGTAATGGAAAGGAAATCAAGGTTGGACTCGCGCCGATGCCGATGCAACGCAGGCTGCCGATCTGGTTGACCGCCATTAGTCCGGCGACTTTTACAAAAGCCGGCGAACTCGGAACTCGCGTGCTGACAAACCTTCAAGATCAGTCTATCGAAGAGCTGGCTGAAAAGATCGCGCTTTATCATGCTGCTCTCGAAGCCAATGGCCATGACCTCTCCACAGCGCACGTCACCATCCTGCTGCATACCTTTATCTCTCGCGATCTCGCGGAAGCACGAGAAAAGGCGCGGCCTCCGCTATACCGGTACATGAAATCCTCTCTGGCGCTGTCGTCTAACCGGGTGAAGGGGATTAACAGCAAACCCATCGACCTCGACGCGATGGCGGACGAGGATTTGGAGTACATCCTTTCGAGTGGTTACGAGCGGTACGTGCAGAGCAACTCCCTGATCGGGACCACTGAGTCGTGCCGCGCCGTTGTTGACCGGCTGTCGGAGATCGGCGTCACAGAGATCTCCTGCATGATTGACTTCGGCATCGATACCCAGTCGGTGCTCGACAGCCTTGTCCACGTGAGCACGCTGCGCGAGAGATATCAAAACCAAGACAGCGTCGCTTCAGCGTCGGCTGTAGTTGTGCCCGAGCTACTTGAGGAGAAAAACAAAGAGGTACGTTCGATCCCACTGACCGACGGGCAAAGGCAACTCTGGATCACAACCCAGATCGGACCGGACGCCTCTCGCGCCTACAACGAGTCAGTGACACTGAGAATGCATGGCCCATTCGATCCGGAGGCGATGCGGCGCGCGGTTGTGCAACTGATTGAACGCCACGAAGTGCTGCGCGCCACCTTCAGTGCCGATGGTGAGTGCCAAATCATTCACCCCTCCATGACGATCAATGTGCCCCTCGTTGACTTCTCGCACATTGAGAGCGAGGCGCGTGAGACGGAGGCGATGGCCTGGATCACGAACGAGGTAAATGAACCGTTCGATTTCGAACGTGGTCCAATGGTGCGCTTTACGATGGTGAAGATGGATGAACAGCTTCACCTGCTGGTGTACAACAATCATCACATTATCGCTGATGGGCAATCCTGGTCTGTCATGGTCCGGGATCTGAAAGAGCTCTACACGGCAGCACGGCGCGGCGTGGCGGCGCAACTGCCTCCAGCCCACGGTTTCAGCGAATATGTCGATCGGCAACAACAAACGCAGCAACGTCCGGACGCGCGGGACTCCGAAGAGTACTGGCTCAAACTCTTTGCTGATGGCGTCCCCGTTCTCGATCTGCCAACCGATCGGCCGCGCCCGCCGGTGCAAACTTATTATGGAAAGCGCGTCATCATCCCAACTGGTCCAGGGCTCTTCGAAGAGATCAAACGACTCGCCGCCACGCGCGGGTCAACCATTTACATGACGGTGCTGGCTGCTTACGGCGCGTTGCTGCACAGGTTATCGAGGCAGGACCGGATCATCATCGGCGTTCCTTCCGCCGGGCAGATGGCCTTTGGGCAAAAGAACATAGTCGGCTTCTGCATCAACATGATGCCGCTGCTGAGCGATGCCCGCGGCAACCCGAGCTTTGCCGGCTATCTGGCGGCGATTAAGCGCCACCTGATGGAGAGCCTGGAGTATCAACACTATTCCTTCGGCAGCCTGCTGAAGAAACTTGACCTTCCCTGGGACCCGAGCCGGTCGCCGCTGTTCACTACTGCCTTCAATGTGGACCGCAGCGAGACGGCCGGACAGTTCTTCGATCTGGAAGTGGAGGCGGTTGCGAACCCTTCGAACTGGGCGCCCTTTGATCTGCGCATGAACGTCATTGAGACCGAAGAAGAGTTGCAGCTCGATTGTATTTTCAACACAGACCTCTTTGACGAATCCACCGTCCGTCGCTGGTTGGGCCACTTTCAAACGTTACTCCGGGCGATTATTGAGAACCCGAATCAGCCGCTTTGGCATCTGCCGATGCTCGCTGAGGACGAACGGCGTGAACTGATTTCAGGGCGCAAGCATTCCGTTGTACCCGCAGTGGCATTGCACGAGCTTTTCGAGCGGCAAGCGCGAGCGAATCCGGATGCTGTAGCGATTGAGTATGGCTGGCAACGAGTGACGTATGGCGAATTGAATCGTCGCGCGAATGCGTTGGCGGCACGACTGCGCGCGCTGGACGTGGCGCGTGAAGAGTTCGTTGGTCTGTGTGTGGAGCGTTCCATCGAGGCAGTAATCGGGATGCTTGGCGTGCTTAAAGCGGGTGGCGCCTTTGTTCATATCGACCCGACCTACCCACCTGAACGTCTGCACTTTCTAATTGAAGACACAGGAATGCGACTGATCCTCAGCCAGCGACGCTGGGTCAGTCAGCTCCGAGCATTCGAGTGCCAGTTATTGGAACTTGAGCAGATCGACAGCGGGGAATTCGACGGCGGAGATATCGCTTCAGGTGTTATTTCTGATCAAGCGGCTTATGTCTATTACACGTCAGGTTCGACCGGCAAACCAAAAGGAGTGGTGACGACGCACGGGTCGGCAGTGAATTTCCTCAACTATGTTGTGCGCGAGTATGACGTGTCTCCGAGTGACGTCGTCATGCAAGTTGTAGCACTCTCGTTCGATGCCTCGGTGCGTGACATTTTCGGACCGCTGGCAGCTGGCGCTCGAGTCATTCTGCCTGACGAGACGGATGCCAAAGATCCGGCGGCGCTGGTTGCTGCTATTGAACGACATCGTGTGAGCTGCTTTTTGAGCCTCGTGCCAACGAGATTCAGTGGTCTGCTCGAGGCCGCCGGCGCCGCGAAGCGCGATCTCTCGTCGCTGCGCCTGATACTCCTGAGCGGGGAACATTTGCCGTTGGCTGACTGCCGGCGCGCACGGAAGATCTTCGGCGAGAATATCTCGATCGTAAATCAATATGGTCCAACAGAGTGCACCATGATTTCTACCTTCGCGCGAGTTACTGGCGAAGATACCGCCGAAGGAAACGCACTGGCCGGCTCTCCGATAGACAACTCGAAGATCTTTATCTTGGACGAGCACCTGGAACTGTCGCCGCTTGGCGTCCCTGGAGAAGTCTTCATCGCGGGAAAGGGATTGGCGCGCGGTTACCTGAACCGCCCGGATCTAACTGCTGAAAAATTCATCGCACATCCATACGCAACAGAGTCTGGAGCGCGCATTTACCGCACGGGCGATCTCGGAAGACTCCTGCCGTCCGGTCAGTTGGAAATTCTCGGCAGGCTCGATCATCAGATCAAGCTTCGCGGCATGCGTATCGAGCCTGCCGAGATCGAGGCCGTGCTCGCAGGTCATGCACAGGTCCGCGAGGCTGTAGTGATCGCGCGCGAGGACGTGCCAAACAATAAACGTCTCGTCGCGTACATCGTTGGGACCACTGTTGACGTTCCACCTGCCGCAAGCGAGTTGCGTGCTTACTTACGCGAACGGCTTCCCGACTACATGGAGCCGTCTGCTTTTGTGTTTCTAACCGAGCTGCCGTTGACGCGTAACGGCAAAGTCAATCGACAAGCATTACCCGCGCCTGAAGCCGGGACGGGGGATCAACGGCAGGAGTTCACTCCGCCGCGGACTGAGATCGAGCGACAGTTGGCAGAACTCTGGTCCGAAGTGTTGACGATCGATGCCTTTGGAATCGACGACGATTTCTTCGAATTGGGCGGAAACTCACTGCTCGGGACGCAACTACTGGCTCGAATCCGCGACACGTTCGAGGTCAACTTGTCGCTGCGCAGTCTTTTCGAAAAGCCGACGATAGCCGGCCTTGGCGCTGAGCTCGAAGAGGCAAAGCAAGAAAAGCAGGACGTGCCAGGATCCCAGATTGAGCCTGTCTCGAGAGACAAGGAGCTGCCGCTCTCATTCGCCCAGCAGAGACTATGGTTCATTCATCAATTGGATCGCGATAGTCGTGCTTACTACGTTCGAGGCGGAATTCGTTTGCGCGGAGAGTTGAATATCAAGGCGCTCGAGCAAAGCCTCAACGAAATAGTCAGGCGTCATGAAGTATTGCGCACTCGTTTTATCTCCGTGGAGGGACGGCCCATACAAGTTATCGAGCCGTCGCTAAAAATAGATCTTCCCGCGATTGATTTGCGCGACCTGCCCGAGGCTGAGCGCGAGCCCAGAGCGCTGGAGATAGCTGTAGCACAAGCGGAGCGGCTTTTCGATCTGGAGCAGTGTCCGCTGTTGCGTGTAACTCTCATACAACTGGGCGAGCAAGATCATGCGTTGGCGTATACGCTTCACCATATCATTGCCGATCACTGGTCCATGGGCATTCTCATCAATGAGATCTCAATGCTGTACATGGCGTTTTCGACCGGCGCGCCTTCACCGCTTCCGGAGCTCGCGATTCAATATGCCGACTTCGCTTACTGGCAGCAGCAGTGGTTGCAAGGCGAAATGCTGGATAAACAACTCTCTTACTGGAAGAAGCAACTCGCGAATACGCCGGCCGAGCTCAAATTACCGACTGACCATCCACGTCCGGCTGTGCAGACATTTCGTGGCGCTCGTCAATCGATGTTTGTGCCGGCCGAAGTATCCGGAAAGCTTCATGACTTAAGCTGGCAGGAAGGCGCTACGCTTTTCATGACGCTGCTGGCGGCCTTTCAGGTTCTGCTTTCGAGGTATACGGGCCAGAAGGACATCGTAGTAGGTTCAGACATTGCTAATCGCAACATCAGCGCCATTGAGCCCCTGATAGGTTTTTTCGTGAATCAGATGGTATTGCGCACCGATGTGTCGGATAACCCTGAGTTCGTCGAACTATTGCAGCGTGTGCGCGACACTTGCCTCGAAGCATACGATCATCAGGATCTGCCGTTCGAGAAACTCGTCGAAGCGGTTCAGCCTGAAAGACGTCTCAATCGTGCCCCGCTTTTCCAGGTAAAATTCGCATTACAAAACACACCGCAGGATGCGGCGTTGAGCTTGCGCGCGATCACGTTGGAGCCATTCAACTTCGATATCGAGGCAGCAAGTTTCGATCTGCTTTTATCGCTAACCGATACAGGGCAGGGAATACGAGGAATCTTCGAGTACAACACCGATCTATTCGAGGCGGACACCATCGCGCAATTCGGACAGCACTTTAACAGATTGCTCGAATCCATCGCCGTCGATCCGAGTCAGCGTGTGGCCGACATTTCATTCCTGAGCACTGAAGAGCAGCAAAAAATGCTCGTTGAATGGAATGCCACAAGCGTCGACTACCCGAACGACAAATGTATTCACGAGCTGTTTGAAGAACAGGTTGAGCGGACGCCCAATGCCATCGCGGCAGTATTTGATGACGAGCAACTGACGTATGCCGAGCTCAACGCGCGGGCCAACCAACTCGCTCATCACCTGATCGAATTGGGTGTGAAAGACGAGATGTTAGTGGGCTTTTGCGTTGAGAAATCGATGGATGTGGTTGTTGGCCTGCTCGGGATTCTCAAAGCAGGCGGCGCCTACCTGCCTCTGGATGCGGCTTATCCGCTCGAGCGTCTCTCCTTCATGCTGGAAGACGCGCAGGTGTCTGTATTAGTGACGCAGGAGAAGCTGACTGCAACGTTGCCGACGACGCAGTGGGTGCAAACTGTCTGTTTGGACAGTGACTGGGATTTGATTGCGGAGCAAAGCAAAGACAACCCGCGTGGCGTTGTCGGGCCGCATCAACTGGCTTATGTCATTTACACATCGGGATCAACGGGCAGACCGAAAGGAGTGATGCTCGGGCACAGCGGTTTGTGCAATATGGTCCAAGCTCAGATCAAAGCTTTCGATGTGAGGTCAGACAGCCGTGTACTTCAACTAGCCTCATTGAGTTTTGATGCGTCAGTGTCTGAGATCTTCATGGCGCTGCTCTCAGGCGGCACGCTCTACATTGGTCGCCGCGATTCGCTCATACCAGGACCTGAATTGATCAACGCGTTGCGTGAAAATGAAATCACCACGGTCACGCTCCCGCCGTCAGTGCTGGCGGTGATGGAGAGTGAAGGATTGGAAACGCTGCGGACAATTATCGCGGCTGGAGAACATTGCCCCCTCGAGACAGCTCAGCGCTGGGCCAAAGTGTGTCGATTCTTCGATGCCTATGGACCAACAGAAACTACTGTTTGCGCAACACTGGGCGAGTTGGATGGAAGCCGTGTGACAATTGGCGGGCCCATCGCCAACACGTCGATCTACATATTGGATGAGAACCTGCAACTCGTACCAGAAGGAGTATACGGCGAGCTGCATGTGGGTGGAGTCGGACTGGCGCGTGGTTACCTGAATAGACCGGAGTTGACGGCTGAACGGTTTATTCCAAATCCGTTTGTGACAGACGCAGCCAGTGCTGGTGAACGTCTATACAAAACCGGCGATCTGGCGCGTTGGTTGGACGACGGCACTATCGAATTTGCGGGGAGAATTGACAATCAACTAAAGGTCCGAGGCTATCGCATCGAGGCCGAGGAAATTGAGACGCTGCTCGACAGTCATCCCGAAGTGCGCACGAGTGTTGTGACTGCACGAGAAAATGGCGAGGGCGAAAAGCATCTCGTCGCTTACTGTGTGCCGGAGAATGCTGCCGGGAACAGCCGTATCGAGTTGTGGCCATCAGTTGCTGAGTTCTACATTTATGATGATGTTCTCTACCATGCGATGACGGCTGACGAGCGGCGCAATCAGAGTTACAAAGTTGCGATAAACAGGCACGTAAAGAACAAGGTTGTGCTCGACATCGGCACCGGAAAAGATGCAATCCTGGCGCGATTCTGCGTTGCCGCTGGCGCCGAGAAGGTCTACGCGATCGAGCTGCTCGAGGATTCCTACAAACAAGCGAAGAGCACGATCGAAAGTCTTGGGCTTACGGATAAAGTTACGGTGATCCATGGCAACTCGATGGAAGTAGAGTTGCCTGAAAAGATCGACGTCTGTGTTTCGGAGATAGTTGGACCAATCGGAGGTTGTGAAGGCGCGGCGCCGATCATCAATAACGCCTGGCGTTTTATGAAGGACGAAGGCGTAATGATTCCTTCCCGCAGCGTCACGAGGATTGCAGCCATCACCTTACCTGACGAGTTCCTGGAAAACCCCGGCTTCACGAAGATGTCGGGTCAGTATGTTGAGAAAGTTTTTGAAGAAGTGGGCCATAAATTCGATCTGAGATTGTGCCTGCGGAATTTCTCCAAAGACGACATCATCTCGAATTATCAACCCTTCGAAAGTTTGGACTTCTCGCAACAAATTCAACCGGAGTTCCAGCATGAGATAGAGCTAACGATAAATCGTGAGGCGAATCTAGCCGGCTTTGTGGCGTGGCTAAATCTGCACACGGTTGAGGATGAGGTCATCAATATTCTGGACCATGAATATTGCTGGCTGCCGGTTTATCTACCGGTTTTTTATCCCGGTGTTGAAGTCGAGGAAGGCGACTACATCAGGGCGAGCGTGAGCGGTACTTTCAGCGATAACAATCTGAACCTTGATTACACGGTGAAAGGAAAACTCGTCAGACAATCCGGGGACGAGATCGAATTTGACTACACCACTTGTCACCATGAGCAAATCTTTCGCGCCACGAAGTTTCACGAGAAGATATTTGCTGATGGCGGAGTCAATGTTCTGGAGAATAATCAGCCACAGGCTTTGTCGAAGAAACTCAAGACTTACCTCCAGGAAGTTTTGCCTGACTACATGATTCCCTCCCGATTCATGATGATAGATAGCTTGCCACTGACGCCCAACGGCAAAGTTGATCGACGCGCGTTACCGATCCCGGGAGAGGTTGAAGCGGGAATCGATCGCGGGTACGTTGCGCCTCGCAATGCGCTCGAATCTCAGCTTGCCGCGATGTGGGAAGACTTGTTGGGCGTTCGTCCTGTCGGTATTCGGGAAAGTTTCTTTGAGCTCGGCGGCCATTCACTATTGGCGGTGCGGCTGATGGCGAGGGTCAAAAAACAGTTCGGAATGGATTTACCCATATCGGCTCTGTTTCAGGGTGAGACGATTGAGGAGTTCGCGCCGATATTGGACAAGCAAAGTACGGCATGGCGTTCGTCCCCGCTTGTGCCCATTCAACCAGAGGGAACAAAACCGCCGTTCTTCTGCGTGCACGCAATGGGGGGCAATGTCAACAACTACTACTTGCTGGCCCATTATCTCGGCCGCGAGCAACCTTTCTATGGTTTGCAAGCGCCGCCACTGCATGAGGTAAGCGAAGCAGACTCGCAAATCGAGTTGATGGCGGCCCGCTACGTTGAGGCAATACGCGAAGTGCAGGCCGTTGGTCCATACCGGCTTGGCGGTTATTCGTTTGGCAGTTTTGTGGCTTACGAAATGGCGCGGCAACTTCGCGAAGTAGGAGAGGAAGTCTCGCCCCTTGTTCTCCTCGATACATACTCACCGGTTTACCTGAATAAGCTGCCCGACGTTCGAGACACAGCCGACATGCTCGTTTCTCTCGCGTGGTCCACATCGCGCGAGCGAGGTAAACGATTACTACTGCCGATAGACACTTTGAGGCAGCTCAGTTTCGATGAGCAGCTTGATTACTTTCTGGAGAAGATGCGTGAAGAGGACCTGGCGCCGCCGGAAGTGGACCACGAGCTTCTTCATCGTTTCCTTCAGGGTTCGGCAGCGAGGCAGTGCGCTGCGCAGAACTATGTACCGCAGAGCTATCCCGGCAGTGTAACGGTCTTTAAATGTGCAGAACGAGATCCGCTGTGGATTGAAAAGTTGGTCGCTGTCGGATTACCGGCGGATGATCAGACACTCGGCTGGGGAGAGCTGTCGACTAAGCCCGTGACCGTGATCGAAATTCCAGGCCACCACGACGTGATTTGTCTGGAACCGTATGTTCAATCTCTCGCCGAGAAGCTCCGCGCCTGCCTTGATACAACACCCGCGTCGCAAAAATCCATGGCGGCATTCTGATTCCACAAAAAGCACAAAAGCCCAGATAAGGGTTCTGCCGTTTTGTGCTTGTTGTGGCTAATTTTTGAAGTACCTCAACGTTATGTGTGGCATCGTGGGATATATGGATTTGCGTGAGGCCGGCCGGATCGACCGCGACACGCTCGTCCGCATGACCGATACGATCACTTATCGTGGACCAGATTCTTCAGGATTCTTTGTGGCCGACAACGCGGGCCTGGGATTTCGCCGTTTGAGCATCATCGATCTAGTCAGCGGAGACCAGCCTATCTACAACGAAAATGGTTCCATCGTTTTGATATGCAACGGCGAGATTTACAACTACCGCGAACTACAACAGGAGCTGATCCAGCAAGGCCATACTTTCACGACTAAATCCGATGTCGAAGTTCTGGTGCACTTGTACGAGGAAGAAGGTGAAGAGTTCGTCAAGAGGTTGAATGGACAGTTTGCCTTTGCCCTTTTCGATAAAAACAAAAACACGCTCATCCTCGCGCGAGATCAGTTCGGCATCAATCCACTCTATTACACAGTCGTCGATGGTCTATTCATCTTTGCTTCGGAGATTAAGGCGATCCTTGCACATCCATCAGTTTCGCCAGAAGTCGATCTGACTGGTTTGGACCAGGTGCTTTCGTTTCCCGGTCTGGTTAGTCCGCGAACAATGGTGCGGGGAGTGAGCAGCCTGAAGAGCGGCCATCGCATAACAGTCAATCACGCTCGCGTAGCGGTCGAAGAGTACTGGGATCTCGATTACCCGAAATTGGGCGAGTGCTCGTATGACAAACCCGAGAGTTACTACATCGACGAGCTGGAACAGCTTCTATTTCGATCCATCAAGCTGCGTCTCCAGGCTGACGTTCCAGTCGGATTCTATTTGAGTGGAGGTCTTGACTCTTCGTTGATTGGCGCGGCGATCGGAAAAGTTTCCAATAACGGACGCCACCATTCATTTTCAATCGGCTTTACCGATTCAGACATTTGCGAGGCGAAGTATCAACGGCTGATGGCGCGGCATGTTAAGTCGGCTCATCATGAAATCATGTTTGATGAATCGGAAGTCATTGAACGATTGTCCGACATGATTTTCCATTGCGAATGCCCGGTCAAGGAGACTTACAACACCTGCTCGATGGCGCTTTCCGAAGCTACCAGACGGGCGGGCATCAAGGTTGTGCTCACCGGTGAGGGAGCGGACGAGTTGTTTGCGGGTTACGTAGGTTATCGGTTCGATTCGATCCGAACGCGGCGGAATAAAAAACCGGATCCCGTCTCGATTGGTGAAGAAGAGATGCGAGAGCAAGTGTGGGGCGATAAGAATATTCTCTACGAAGTGAATTTGTCTTCGTTACAACAACAAAACACGGAGTTGTATTCAAGAGCAGTCAACGAATATTTTGCGGATTTTAATTGCCTGAATCATGAAGTAGTAAACAGAGAACGTTTGGTAGGCCGTCACATCCTGCACCAGCGATCCTATCTCGATTTCAAACTTCGCATGTCAGACCATTTGTTGTCCGACCATGGCGATCGCATGGCCCTGGCCAACTCAGTCGAAGCACGTTACCCGTTTCTCGATAAGGAGCTGGTGGAGTTTGCCAGAAGTATTCCGCCCGATCTCAAGTTACATGGCTTCACCGAGAAATATATCCTGAAGCGAGTTGCAGAAAAATTTGTTCCCAAAGATGTTGTCGAGCGGGAAAAGTTTGGCTTCCGCGCACCGGGCAGTCCGTTCCTGCTCAAACAGAACATAGAGTGGGTCAATGATCTGCTTTCATCCGAACGCATCAAGCGGCAAGGATATTTCAATGCTACTGTGGTGGAGAATCTCAAGACTCGTTATTCAACACCGGGTTTCAAACTGAATTTTCCTTACGAGACTGACTTCTTGAACGTAGTCCTGACTCACGGGATCTTCCTTGATCTCTTCAAGATGCCGAATTTCGGTTAACAGCGTAACGGGACTTGGACACGGTCCAACGGCGATTCTCGACTGTTGAGGTAAACCTATGACTGATCTTAATTGCGGCGGCTTTTCCTTCGAGGATCAGAATCGCCTTAGCAGCAACGGCATTGGGCCCGCGTACATTCTCGAATTGAAAAATGCCGGTTACCCCGATCTGACAGCGGACCAGTTGATCGCCCTACGCTCGAACTATGTGCGCGCTGACTATATCGCGGGACTCAATTCAGTCGGATACGGCGGTCTCTCTCCGAACGAATTAATCGCACTGAAGACCAATTACATTACGACTGACGTGATCAAATCTTTTCAGGCCGTCAAGTATGCTGACTTCGCTGCCACAAACTATATTGCTTTTACAACCAATGGCGTCACTCCCGGCTACCTTAAATCTTTGAAAGCGATCGGATACGATCGACTCACAACTAAACAGATCATAGAAATGTGGCGAGCCGGAGTTACCGCCAGCTTTATCAAAAGCGCACGCAGCCGCGGCTATACCGACCTATCGCCCGAACAATTGATCGAGTTGAAGCAACGGACATGACAGGCCATTGGTTAATTCGAGGTCAGCGCGACGGTCGCCTGCGGCTGCAATTGCAGCCAAGCGAGAAGGGAATGAACCGCGCTCCAGTCTTCATTCATCTTGCTTCGACGCAGTTTGAGCGCCTCCCGTTTCCGCTTGTGCGTGAAGCAGGAACATTCACTTTCTCAGGCTCATTTCATGAAGGAAGAGGGACGTGGACGTTCAATGCCGAACCGGCTTTTGTCTCACTATTACAACAGCATGGTTACGAGCAACCGACGAACGAGGAGTTGTATGCGCTCGCAGCCGGTGATGTGCGCGGGAACTATATTGCAGATTTGGAGCGCGAGGGTTACCGGAAAGTTCCGCTCAGTCAACTGGTCCAGCTCTACACCAATGACGTTAGCGCTGCCTATATCGCGGGCCTGAAGTCGGCTGGTTACACAATGATCCGGCCGAATGAGCTGGTCGCGCTGAAGAGCAACGACGTGAGCATGTCTTACATAAAATCCCTCGGCGACGTGGGCTACAAGGGATTAACAGCCGCTCAGCTCATTGCCTTGCGAACCAACGGTGTGGCCCGCGATTTCATTGAACAATTGGCGAGGCGGGGACAGAAGAATCTAACCGCAGAACGTCTACTCGAGCTTCGTACTAACGCTCGTCCTTGCTACTAAGACCACGTGCTTATGTTCAAAACGCGGCTTTTGTTTCCGGAAAAATCCTTGCCGCTGTTAGTTGAGCCGGAGGAGACTTCGCCCACCGGCCGCAGTGTCTCGTCGCTGGTCCAGTGGATTTTAGTCAATCGCGGGGTCGTTGAATCGTGGCTTTTCAAGCACGGCGCAGTTCTGTTCAGAGGATTTTCGATCGATACCGTTGAACAGTTTGACGCAACTGTCCGCGCAATTCAGCCTAGGCTTCTTGACTACATCGAAGGCGACTCGCCAAGAACAAAGATCTCGGGACAGATCTATACCTCAACTGAGTATCCGGAAACGTATCAGATTTCACTTCACAACGAGCTTTCCTATGCGCATAAATGGCCCAGCAAAATATTCTTCTACTGCGCTGTTGCTCCCGCTGAAGGTGGAGAGACTCCGATTGTGGATTGTCGTGGAGTGTTGCGGTCTCTGGATTCACAACTTCGCAAACGCTTCATCAGCAAGAAGGTGAGATACGTCAATAATCTGCACGCTGGTGATCGTATGGGCAAGTCATGGCAGGACACGTTCGAGACCACCGACAAGTCAAAGGTCGAAGAGTATTTGACTGCGGGTGGCATCGATTTTAAGTGGGACGATCAAGGTGGGCTGCACACGAGTCAAGTGCGTGAGGCTGTCATCACGCATCCTGCAACAGGCGAGCGTGTTTGGTTTAATCAGGTGGAACAGTGGCACCCATCGATGCTTGACCAGAAGAATCGCCGGGCTATGGCAGCCCTGGGCTTAAAAGAGGAAAACCTTCCTCACTACGCATCATTTGGTGACGAGAGTTCTCTCGACGAAGAAGAACTAAAACAAATCCGTACGGTGATGCGCGAACATGCGGTTTACTTTCCCTGGCAGGCAAGCGACCTGCTCGTTCTCGATAACGTCCTCGTCGCTCATGGCAGAAATTCGTACAAGGGACCACGCAAGATACTGATAGCGATGGGCTAATGACCCGGCATCCATCGTGGGTTCACGTTGATGGATTTTTACGCCCATCGGCGAACCCTTTCAGGGTTCATCGACAGATTTGTTCTCAGTTCCCAGGGTTGTCGCTCCGCTCTAACCGCTGGGCTGAAATTAGCGAACGCCTTCGGCGTAATTTTGAAACTGAACCACTGCGAGATTGTTGCCTCTCGTTGCCTCTCATGTTACGTTAGCACTTCAACCTCCCAAAAACGTGCTGTGGGAACTCAAACCGCAGCAATGGTTATTTCAACCAGGTCACATAAAGTTACGGAGTAACCCAGGATAAAGGCATGGACTCTTTACTGAAAGACCTTCGTTTTGCGTTGCGAGGTATGTGGAAGCATCCAGCTTTTAATGCTGTTGCTATCATCACACTCGCGCTGGGAATTGGCGGTAGTACTTCGATCTTCACCGTTGTTGATGCCGCGTTGCTGCGCGGCCTGCCGTACAAATCGCCGGAACGCCTTTATCACCTCTGGGAACAGACTCCGAGAACGGAGTATCCGAAGCGCGAGTTTTCTTATCCTGATTATCAGGATTATCAGCAGAACAATGTTTTCGAAGGCGTCGCCGCTTACACAGGCGCGAACGCGATCTTCAGTGACAACGGCGAATCGGAAAGTGTTGCCGCGCCTCGCGTGAGCGCAAACTTCTTTTCAGTTCTCAGCGTTGATCCGATTCTGGGACGAACATTCCAACCGGGAGAAGATAAACCAGGCGCACCAAGGTTAACGATTCTCACCTACGGTTTCTGGCAACGAAGATTCGGCGGTGACCCGGGAGTGATCGGACGTGGTTTGACTATTGATGGTCAGAGTTACACCGCGATCGGAGTGTTGCCAGCCCGTTTTCAGTTTGCACTTAGAAGTAACGACCTTTGGCTGAATTATGTACCTACTGACATCGAGTCGAGTCGTCGCACCATGCACGGCACGAACCTCATCGCGCGGCTTAAACCAGGTGTATCAGTGCCGCAGGCGCAGTCGGAGCTGAGTGTCATCGCGAGTCGTGTCGAAAAGGAGAATAATCAGTCGCATGCAGGCACGACCGCTCGACTTGTTCCGTTGCAGGAAGAGATAGTTGGCAAGGTCAAACCGATTTTGTTTGTTTTACTGGCTGCTGTCGGGCTCGTGCTACTCATCGCTTGCGCTAATGTCAGCAGTCTGTTGTTGACGCGGTCACTGTCTCGCAAAAAGGAAGTCGCGATTCGCTCGGCGCTTGGTGCAAGTCGTTGGCGAGTCGTCAGGCAACTACTAACTGAATCGATTGTATTGTCGTTTATCGGCGGCGCCGCAGGTTTGGCGATTGCTTACTGGGTTGTGCCCTTGATTGTAAAAACCTTGCCGCCGGCTCAGTTGATGGTAATGCCTTTCCTTGAGTCGCTGCATTTTGATGCCAAAATACTCGCTTTTTCCTTTGGTCTCTCGCTGTTAACCGGAGTGATCTTTGGTCTGGTCCCAGCCATGCAGTCTTCCGGATCCGATCTCAATGAAGTGCTCAAAGAAGGTGGACGTAAATCCCAAACCGGCGCGGGGCATCGAGTGCGAAGTGTGATGGTGGTCACCGAGATCGCCCTGGCGGTGGTGCTACTGGTTGGAGCTGGACTGATGGTAAAGAGTCTTTTGCGACTGCTGAACACCAATATCGGTTTCAATGCTGACAACTTGCTGACGATGGGCATTGTTTTGCCGCCCGCTAAATATACGCAGCCGAATCCGGTGATCAATTTCAATGACCAGCTTCAGCAACGCGTGAAGGCACTTCCTAACGTCGTCAATGTTGGCCTCGTGAACATTCTTCCGCTCAATGGAGGCAATACGCTTAGATTCAACATCGATGGCGATCCAGTGGCAGCTCCGGGCAAAGAGAATGAAGCGACCCTTCGCATGGTTAGTGATAGTTACTTTCAAACGCTCGGCGTGCCACTCATTGCGGGCCGCGTGTTTGATCAACGCGACACCATCGACAAACCAGGCGTTGTCATTATCGGTAAATCGATCGCCGATCGCATGTTTGCCGGTCGTGATCCCGTCGGCAAGAAGTTGCGATACCCGTCCATTCAAGGGGAACCGGATACAATCATAGGTGTTGTTGGAGACCTGAAGATCAGTGGATTGGATGAAGCGGTTAAGCCGACGCTCTACTTCCCAATGCGCCAAAGTCCTACTCTGTCTGCCAGCATCGTTACGCGAACCACTGGGGATGCAAATGCGCTTGGCGCGGCAATTCGCAATGAAATCCGAAATCTGGAATCTGATACTGCGATTCTCAACGTGCGCACGATGGACGAGATGATCGCGGACACGCCGGCATCGTTCATGCGGAGATTTCCAGCCCTGCTGATCAGTATTTTCGCAGGCGTTGCTTTGTTGCTGGCATCGCTTGGTATCTATGGCGTCATTTCCTATTCCGTGAGCCAGCAAACTCATTACATCGGCGTGCGAATGGCTCTTGGCGCGAGCCCGGCCAATATTCTCAAGATGGTTTTGAAAGAGGGATTGGTGTTGGCATTGCTGGGCGTCGGTATCGGCGTACTTGCAGCGCTTGGCTTGATGAGGTTATTGCGCTCATTGCTTTTCGAAGTGAGCACGACCGATGTCGGAACATTCGCAGTAGTAACAAGCTTACTGTTTTTAGTCGCGTTGTTGGCCTGTTACGTACCGGCGCGTCGTGCGACAAAAATCGACCCGCTCATCGCGCTCAGGAACGAGTAAACAAATCAACATGGGTGGATCCTCACTGCTTGCAATGCAAGCCACCTAACATTTTCACGAGACATTCAAATCGACTGAATCACTCACCTGCGGGCCACTAAGCTAGCCCGGCATTTCGAATTTCACCCACACAAGAAGGAATCGCCCAATGCAGCAAGGTATTTTGTCAGTCATTGGTAATACACCTCTGATCAGGCTCACGAGGATCCTCGGCGACGTCCCATTTCGGCTCTACGCCAAGCTGGAATCGCTTAATCCCGGCGGCAGCACCAAAGACAGGCCCGCTTACAGCATCATCAAGCACGGCCTCGAAACCGGTGACATCAAGCCCGACACGACGATCATCGAATCGAGTTCCGGGAACATGGGCATCGGCCTGGCCCAGGCATGTGCGTATTTCAACCTGCGTCTGATCTGTGTCGTGGATCCGAAGACGACGACGCAGAATATTCACCTGCTGAGCTCCTACGGCGCCGAAGTCGATATCGTGCTGGAACCTGATCCCGAGACCGGTGAGTTCCTGCAAGCGAGGATCAATCGCGTGCAGCAGCTCCTGCATAAGACAAAAAACAGTTTCTGGCCCAACCAGTATTCGAACGAATACAACCCGGTCGCACACCATGAAACGATGCGCGAGATTGCCACTGCACTCGACGATCGCATCGATTATCTTTTCTGTGCGACGAGCACTTGCGGCACCATCCGCGGTTGCGTCGAATACGTGCGCGCGCATGGCTTGTCAACACGGACCATCGCTGTCGACGCCAAAGGCAGCGTCATCTTCGGAGGCAGGAAAGCAAAGCGTCTGATCCCGGGTCATGGCGCGGCTATGCGGCCACGTCTTTATCAGGCGGACCTTGCCGATGAGCATCTGCTCATGACGGATCTCGATTGTGTTGTCGGCTGTCGCCGTCTCGTGCGCACTGAAGCGATCCTTGTCGGCGGTTCGTCTGGCGCCGTGCTCATGGCCGTCGATCGCTTGAAAGAAATGATTCCACCCGGTTCGACCTGCGTCATGATCTTTGCTGACCGTGGCGAAAGATATCTGGACACGATCTATTCCAACGAGTGGGTGAACGAACACTTTGGCGACATGTCTTATCTCTGGGAAAGGACGACGGAGGACCAGAAATGGCTAGCGGCGACGTATTGACACTGGGCGGCGACGACGTGCGGGTCCTGCTCGAGGGACGCGAACAGGAAATACTCGCTGTTGTTGCTGCTGCTTACAAAGCTCACGGCAGAGGCGACAGCTCTTTGCCACATTCCCTTTTCCTGCGTTTCCCGGCGGATGAAAGAAACAGGATCATCGCTTTGCCCGCGTATCTCGGCGATGGCTTTGACCTCGCGGGCATGAAGTGGGTCTCGTCCTTTCCAGCCAACCTGGAGAAAGGTTTGAATCGAGCGTCGGCTGTGATCATTTTGAACTGCGCGCAGACAGGCCGGCCTCAGGCGATCATCGAAGGCTCTCTTGTGAGTGCGAAACGCACTGCGGCGAGCGCCGCTCTCGCTGCATCGCATTTGACTGCGCGACCGCCTGGAGCAGTGGGAATCATCGGCGCTGGTCCAATCAACTTTGAAGTGACGCGATTCCTGCTGGCAGTGTGGCGTGAGCTAAGGAGCATCTACGTGTTTGATGTCGACGCCGAACGAGCGGAGCAGTTTAGACAGAAATGCAGGCAGTTGAATGTCGAGGTTGAAGTGGTACCCGAGTTAACAACGGCACTGCGCGAAGCAGAAGTTGTTTCGTTCGCGACGACCGCTGGCACGCCTCACGTCTTCAGTCTTTCGGCGTGCAATCCGGGCAGCACGATTCTCCACGTTTCGCTGCGTGATCTTTCGCCGGAAGTGATTCTCTCGAGCGACAACGTGGTGGACGACGTGGCGCATGTATGCCGCGCGCAGACTTCAATCCACCTTGCGGAACAGTTCACGGGTAACACGGATTTCATCCGCTGCACGCTGGCCGAAATCCTCGAAGGCACGGCGCCCCCGAAAGAAGACTCGCAGGCATTGACGGTTTTCAGTCCCTTCGGATTAGGCGTGCTCGACCTCGCCGTCGCGCAACTGGTAACGGAGCTCGCGTCCCAACAAGGCCGCGGAACATTGCTCAAAAACTTCTTACCGACCAGTAACTGAAGCTAACTTCTTCGTGAAGCAACACAGCTTTTTTAGCCACAAAAAGCGCAAATGCTCAAAATAGTCACGCCGAATTTCCCGCCGCAGGTCATTCCGCGTAGAAAAATAAGATCGCCACGCGCGCCGCTCGCTTACGCGCAGGAACGCGTGTGGGCTCTCTATCAACTCGATCCTTCGAGCTCCGCCTTCAACATGTCAATCGCTCTGCGGTTGGAAGGTGAGCTGGACATAACCGTACTCAACCGGGCACTCGGCGCGCTGGTTCGTCGTCACGAAGTGCTGCGCACCACGTTCGACGTCACTGCCGATGGCGGCCAGCCATTTCAGTCAGTTCATACACCACCGTCGTACTGGCCGTTGCCACTCACCGATCTGAGCCAGCTTCCGCCGTCAGCTCGCAACGACGAGATGCGTTCCCTGATAGCGGTTGAGGCCGAGCGGCCTTTCAATCTCGAAGCTGGTCCAACATTTCGGACGGTGTTGCTTCGTCTCGGCGCAGACGAACATGTGCTGCTGCTCTCATTGCATCAAATGGTCGCTGATGCCTGGTCGGTGGGCATACTCGTGCGCGAGCTCATCGCGCTCTATGAAACCGGAGGTGCTGCTTCATCACTGCCGCCGTTGCCGGTTCAATACGCAGACTTCGCTGTGTGGCAGCGACAGTGGCTGCAAGGGGAAGTGTTGAAAAAACAGCTCGATTACTGGCGGCAGCAATTTGACGATCTGCCGCCCGCGCTGGAGCTGCCGACCGATTTCCCGCGCCGCGCGATGCAGAGTTTTCGTGCCGGGCGAGAGCTTATTTCACTCGACGAGAAATTGAGTAGGGAATTGAAGGAGCTGGGCCAGCGCGAGGGCGCGACGTTATTCATGACGCTGCTCGCCGCGTTCCAACTACTCCTGCATCAGCATACGGGCCAGGACGACATCGTCGTCGGATCGCATCTCGCCAATCGAAACAGTGGCGCGGTTGAGAAGCTGATCGGGTTCTTCGTCAATACCATGGTCTTGCGCACCAGTCTCGCCGCCAATCCGACTTTTCGCGAGCTGCTCGCGCGCACGCGTGACGTGACGTTCGACGCTTACGGGCGCCAGGACGTTCCGTTTGCGATGCTCCTTGACGAGCATCTCGTCCCACAGTTTCAGGTGATGTTTGTGCTTCAGAACGTGCCAGTTCCAACAGTGGAGGTGAATGGATTGAGACTTTCAATGTTGGATTGGAGCAGTGAAACAAGCAACGTCGATCTCGTTCTTCACGTGAACGAAACAGGCGAGCAACTCACCGCTCAGTTGCACTACAACACCGAGCTCTTCACCGCCGCGACTATCAGGCGAATGCTCGAACGCTTCCAAAACCTGCTGCAGGCGATTGTCCAGAATCACGATGCAAGAATCGCCTCACTCCCTGGTGGCCTATGTGTGGCATAGCTGGGTACATCGACTTAAAGAACGATGGTCGTGTTGACAGGCGAGTGCTCGTCGACATGACTGACTCGTTAATCCGGAGTGGCCCGGACACGCGCGGTTACTTCGTCGAGCGTCAGGTGGGCCTGGGATTTCGTCGTCTCTCGATCGTCGATAAGGAAGGTGCGAATCAACCACTTTACAGTGAAGACGGATCGATCGTTTCGATTTGCAATGGGGAGATCTCCAACCACCGCGAGCTCCGCGAAAAGCTTTCGAAACAAGGCCACTCGTTTCGTACTCGCTGTGACGTCGAAGTACTCCCACATTTGTACGAGGAGTACGGCGACGGCTTTCTCCAACAGTTCAGTGGACAGTTTGCTTTAGCTATTTACGATCGTTACAAACGACGGCTGCTTCTTGCCTGCAATCACTTCGGCGTTAACCCTCTTTACTACACGGTGACCGATAACCTGTTCCTCTTTGCGTCAGAGATAAAGGCTATTCTTCGTCATCCGTCAGTGTATGCAAGTCAGCAGACGACGCTCAAAAACATCCGCAGTCTCAACAGCGGACAGTTGCTTTTGGTGGTGAACGGCGATGTACAAGTGCGCGAGTACCGGAACAGCGCAGCGTTAGTTGCAAAGATAGGAGAGTGAATTATGCGTCTAACTCAGGATCAATTGCGTTCGTATGACGAGCAGGGCTTCCTTGTGTTGCCCGATCTTATTTCACCCGCGGAAGTTGAATCGCTGAAAGCTGAAGTGCCGAAGTTCTACAGCGATAAATCACTCCGAAGGGTAGTAGAGAAGGAAGGTTACGCCACGCGCTCGGTTTACGGCTGTCATCTCGTCAACGATTACTACAACAGTTTCGCCAGTCATCCCCAACTGCTCGAGCCGGCGAAACAACTGGTGGACGACGACGTCTACATCTATCAGTTTAAGATCAACGCGAAGGTGGCATTTCAAGGAGACGTTTGGAAGTGGCACCAGGATTACATCTTCTGGCGGAACGAGGATGGCTTGCCGGCTCCGCGAGTAACAAACGTCGCGATTTTCCTGGATGAAGTGACCGAGTTTAATGGGCCACTATTTCTGATTCCGGGCTCGCACCGGGAAGGTGTAATTGAGGTCCCACCTCTCGATATCCGGCCTGCTAATGGCGTTTACAAAGACGCGCCGAAATGGATCACGACCCTGACGGCGGATCTCAAATACTCGATCGATTCTCCAAAAGTGGCCGATTTGGTAGAGCGTTATGGGATCATGGCGCCGAAAGGGAAGGCTGGCCATGCGCTCTTCTTTCACAGTAATTTGGTTCACGCCTCGACGATTAATATCAGTCCGTTCAGCAGAACGATGCTGCTGATTACGTACAACAGCGTAAACAACATTCCTTCCGGCGTTGAGGAACCCCGACCCGATTTTATCGCCGGCCGCAACTACTCGCCGCTCACCGAAAACAATCGCATGTAAGCCTGCTTCCCTGACAACTCGATAAGCAGTTTTCCTGACTCTGTGTTCTGATCGGCATTGTAGTGTGTCAATTTTTGGGTAGTGGGGTATTAGCGTGTTGCTACAACCTGCGAAGCAGGTGACAGCATAAAGCCTGGGGCGCAAGCCCCAGGATCGAATTACACAATTCAAATGGAGCCCGCGTAAGCGGGCGACAGAGCAGAGCCCTGACGGCTGCCGCCCATTTTTCATGGGCTGACGAATTCTTTGTCTGGCCCGATCCTGGGGCTTGCGCCCCAGGCTTTATGCTGTCACCTGCTTCGCAGGTTGAAGCAACACGCTATTACCCCACTACCAATTTTTGAAGGGCGTCAAAACCTCATGGAAGAAAACACCATAACCTCAGAGAGAAATTCTCTCTGTCCAGTCAACTCTTTTAACGAGTGGGATCTACTTGAAGAAGTGATCGTGGGCGTCGTCGATGGCGCTGCGTTCCCTCCGTATCACATCGTGCTGGAAGCAACCATGCCACACGATCAGCATGCGACCTTTCGCGAGAATGCCGGCAAGCCGTTTCCACCCGAACAGATCGCAATGGCGAAGCGGGAACTGGAAGAGTTTGTGCACATACTCGAGGGCGAAGGTGTGACAGTGCGCCGGCCGACGCCTTCGGATCAGCTCCAGGAGTATGGAGCGCCGGGGTGGACCAGCACGGGACTCTACGATGCGATGCCACGCGACGTATTGCTGGTGATTGGCGATGAGATTATCGAATGTCCGCTTGCGTGGCGGTCACGCCATTACGGCACCGCCGGTTTCAAGCCACTCCTCAAGGAGTATTTCAAACAAGGCGCGAGGTGGAGTGCGGCTCCATCGCCTGAGCTGAAGGACGAGTTGTACAACTATGAATGGACGGAGCCCAGGGACGGGGAGCCCACGCGCTGGGTCATCACGGAGTTTGAGCCTACCTTCGATGCCGCTGACTTCATGCGTTGCGGTCGAGACATATTCGCACAGGAGAGTAACGTAACGAATAAATTCGGCATTGAGTGGCTCCGGCGACATTTAGGTGATACCTACCGGATTCACGTCTTCGAGTTCAACGATCCACATGCCATGCACATCGACGCGACGTTGGTGCCGCTGGCTCCGGGTAAGTTGCTCATCAATGCCGAGCGCGTAGTCGAAGTGCCGAAGATCTTCAGAGGCTGGGATGTTTTTCACGCTCCGAAACCCATCATGCCGAGCGACCACACCCTCTACATGACCAGCAAGTGGATCAACATGAACATCCTGAGTCTCGACGAAAAGCGAATCGTAGTTGAGCGTCAGGATGAGCCCATGATTGCGTCACTAAAAGAGTGGGGCTTCAAACCCATCTTGTGCAATTTTCGCAACTTCAACAGCTTCGGCGGATCTTTCCATTGCGCCACTCTCGACGTCCGTCGCCGTGGAAAGCTGGAGTCCTACCTACTCGATTAACCCCGAAATAACAGGTGAGCAATGAAAATCTGGAAGTACAGTCACTGGGATTTCATGATGCTCGTTTTGAGCATTGCGCAGTTCGTCACCACACTTTTCCTGGCCATGCGCTGGGAAGAGTGGTCCACCTTTGGCCGGGTGACAAGTTTCCTCGTCCTGACCGCGATGACTGTCTACAACATCATCGTCGTCTCGCATTTGTTCACCCATACACCCTGGTTCAACTCCATTCAGTTCAATCGACTGGTATCGATGCTCAACTCGGCAAACATCGGACAGTCAGTCCAGGCATACCAGCTCACGCACGTGCGCAACCATCATCGTTACAACAACGACCGGAAAGACGTGAATGGAAAGACGAAGGATGCGTCTTCGACATTCCGTGATTCAGTTGGAGACGAACATGCCGGCGTATTTCGTTACGCAGTTTTCGGGGCTGTGGAATCCCTAAACAGTATCAGCCGCGCTCTCTTATCCGTGACTCGACTCTGGCGTGTGGGCGCGCATGAGCAGGAGCTACTGACCCTCGCTGCGAAAACTGAAATCAGACGAGCAAGGGAGCTGCGTCAAATTCAGCTCGATAGGATTGCCCACTTAATGGCGATCGGCTTGTTCCTGGCGATCTCATGGAAATGGTTCTTACTCTGTTACCTGCCCGCCTTCTTCCTCTCGCTGGTGCTTGTCAACATACAGAACTATTACGAACACTACGGCGCCCTCCCCGAAAACCTCTACGCCAACTCGGTAAGTTATTACGGTCGTCTTTACAACCTGCTGACCTTCAATGACGGTTACCATCAGGAACACCATCTGCGGCCGTTGACCCATTGGACACAAATGCCGAGAGTTCGTCAGGAATGCAGCGACAAGCTGGATGTGGTTGAGCGCATAGTCAGTCCAGTTCCGGCGCTGCTCGGAGCCTTTCATCGCAATCGAAAGCTACTCCATCGCAAGTCCGCTGTCACAGTTGTATCGCTCACAGTTGAATCAGAAACGAAGACACTCTCCAAGGCGGCTGGACGATAGCGTATGTTGAAGCTTGGACCACGAATCAGCGGCACGTCCCTGGCCGCTGATGCATTTCGTGTACATGAGACAACGGGGACCGTAGACCTCAGCACTGTCTTCGAGGTGCTGAATGGAAATCTCGCAGCCTATCTGGTCCGTGGTTTTGTGCCGCTCGATGTCTGTCGCCGGGTCGAGAAGAATTTCTGGGAATCGACAGAAAGAATACCGCGATATGGTGAGGGCGAAGATGGTGTCGAAGCGTATCTCATTGGCGCTTCTCATTACGGTAAGCCTACGCGGACGTATTTGAACGAAGTCCTCGCGTGCAAAGCTGCCGTAGAGAGTTTGTATACCGGCACGATCAATCCTGTAGCTGAGTTTAGGAACACACTTGCCTCGCGCCTTACAGTTCGCGCTGCCGGCCTCGACGATCTTCCGGCCGGTGATTGCAAAGCCATCTATTGGAACAATGTCGGCCCTTTCCTGCTCGAGCCACACGATGATCTCGCGCAAGTGAAAGATCCAATTCAAGCGGACTTTGAAATTCAGCAGGTGGACCGGGTGATGGCCGTCAACATTTATGCGGCAGTACCCGAACGATCCGGACAGTTGCAGGTCTGGAACGTCGAGCCTGACGACGAAACACGTGCTGACCTTGGTTTGACTAATGTTGGCTTTCCTTATCCCGCGGAGCTGCTGGCGGAGTATCCGTCGCTCACGATTGCCGTCGAAACCGGCGACCTCTGCATCGCCAATGGCAATCTGGTGCATGCGGTCTTACGTGGGAATGCTGCGACGCCGCGAAACCGGCTGTTACTTACCTGCTTCATGGGTCGCAACCATAACAACGATCTGATCTGGTGGACCTAAAAACACAGATTACACAGAGAGGGTAATCTCAATGAAACTCTTTCTTTTCTTTCTTCATTACTCTCGTCGCGCTACGATTCTGGCGATTCTGGCCGGCATCATCAGTGGCGCGACCAGCACCGGCCTGCTGGCCGTCATCAACGCATCATTGCGCCGCAATGGGCCATCGCGAGGCACGCTCGTTTGGGTCTTTGTTGCGCTCTGCTTGCTGTTGCCGCTGACGCGTTTTAGCTCGGAGTGGCTTTTGATCCGTTTGGGACAAGGATCATTACTCGAGCTACGCATGCGGCTGTGTCGCCAGATCCTCGCAACGCCTTTGCGACGGCTCGAAGAATTCGGCGCATCGCGTTTGATGTCGTCTCTCACTGACGATATCCCGACCATCACCAACGCGCTGCTTGCCATACCCGTGATCGCCATTAACGCTGCCGTCGTGATCGGTGGTTTGATCTATTTGGGATGGCTCTCGTGGTGGGTGCTGCTACTGGTGCTGGGCTTCATGGCTGTCGGCATTACCACATACCAGTTGCCGGTCATCAAGGCCATTCAGTTCATGCACGTTGCGCGCGAGCACACGGAAGCGTTGTTCCGGCATTTTCGTGCCCTGACAGACGGTACAAAAGAACTCAAGCTTCATCGCCGCCGTCGCGAAGTGTTCGCCGAAGAAGTTTTGAAAAATTCCGCGATAGCGTTCCGTCGCGAGAATGTTAAGGCAGCGACAATTTATGCAGGCGCGGCCAGTTGGGGACAAACCCTCGGTTTCATAGTTGTCGGTTTACTCGTCTTTGCGTTGCCGGCATGGTACTCGTTTGATCTTCAAGTGCTGACCGGCTACGTGCTTGTGCTGCTATTTGTGATAACGCCGCTGCAGGTTGTAATGAACACGCTGCCGAATCTGAGTCGCGCCAACATCGCCGTCGCCCGCGTCGAGGAGTTAGGTCTTTCGTTGACGAAGTACGCGACCGAAGAGCAGACGTCACATAACAATCTACCGCCGATATGGGATAGCCTCGAACTGCGGGAGGTGATGCACAACTATCCCTCGGAAGAAAAAGACGAAGGCTTCATGCTTGGACCAATCGACCTTACGCTGCGTCCGGGCGAGCTCGTCTTCTTCACTGGCGGCAACGGGAGTGGCAAGACGACGCTGGCGAAGTTATTACTTGGTCTGTACGCGCCGGAGTCGGGTGAGATTCGACTCAACGGCACACCGATCACCGAGGGCAACCGCGACCATTACCGCCAGATGTTCACTGCAGTTTTTTCAGACTTCTACTTGTTCGATAGTTTGCTTGGCATTGAAACGCCGCAAGTGGACGAGCACGCTTTAGAGTATCTCCGGCAGCTACAGCTTACGCAGAAGGTGAAGGTAAATGATGGTGCTTTATCGACGACAAACCTCTCGCAGGGACAGCGTAAGCGCCTGGCGCTCTTGACCGCATATCTTGAAGACCGGCCGATTTACCTTTTTGACGAATGGGCAGCGGATCAGGATCCACTCTTCAAACAAGTCTTCTATTACGAAATCCTGCCGGAGCTCAAAGCGCGTGGCAAGACAGTGCTCGTGATCAGTCACGACGATCGGTTTTATGAAGTCGGCGATCGAATCATCAAACTCGACTATGGAAAGATCATTTACGATCAACCTGTCGTACCAGCGTTAGCTGAACCCTCTGTGCAATTCTCGAGCAAGGCGATAGCTTCTTAGGCTGGCTTTGCTTTGGACCAAAAGTCTTTCAGCCTGCGAAGCAGGCGTAAGCATAGAGCCTGAGGCGCAAGCCCCAGGTTGACGTCCGATAAGAAAGTGGAGCCCGCGACGGCGGGCGAAAGCTTGTAGTCTTCACACGGTCGCCTGCTTCGCAGGCTAGGCGACTTTGTGTAAATCCTCTTAGGTTCAAAAATGCCGATATCGGGCACGATGACGCAATCAGCCAACCCGTGGCTCTATTATTTCAAACCAAATCCGAAGGCGAGCGTGCGACTGTTCTGCTTCCCATATGCGGGCGGCACTGCACTGGTTTATCGCACGTGGGCGCAGAAGCTTCCGGCGAGCGTGGAAGTTATCGCCATTCAACTGCCGGGTCGTTTCACGCGAGCACGCGAGCCGGCTATTTCGAAACTCACAGATCTCTTAGATTCGGTTGCTTCGGCACTCACACTGTTTCTCGACAAGCCGTTTGCTTTCTTCGGGCACAGCATGGGTGCTCTTGTGGCTTTCGAAGTGGCGCGGTTCTTTCGACGCCAGGGGCGCGCGTTGCCGCGGCATATCTTCGTTTCGGGTCGTGGGGCGCCGCAATTGAATCGCGAACACCGGCCGCTCTACAACCTGCCAAAGGACGAGTTGCTGGTGGAGCTGCAGCAACTCGAGGGGACGCCGCGCGAGGTGCTCGAGCATCCTGAATTAATGGATTTAATGTTGCCGCTCCTGCGGGCAGATTTTTCTATCTGCGACACCTACGAGTATACGGAAGAAGCGCCGCTCGCTTGCCCCATCACAGCATTCGGCGGCTTGCAGGATTCCGACATCTCGCGTCGCGGAATCGAAGCATGGCGGGAACAAACGAGCGCTACTTTCACCTTGCGCATGTTTCGAGGAAATCACTTCTTTATCCATTCCAACGAGATGTTGCTTCTGAACCTGCTCGCAACTCAGTTGGGACTCCAGCAAAAATTGTAAAGCCAAAGGGGTTTGTCCCTTTTGTACTTTGTATTTACACACAGAAGCCGAGCTCATTGCTCGGCTTTTTTTATTTTTATTTTTTGATAAAAGTGGGCTAACAAAGTTGACAAGTAGGACAAAAAAGGACGTTGACAGTGGGGCGAAAAAGTACGATACTGCGCACCCTCATTCCGACAAGCTCAGTAGTCTCTCCAACGAAGCCCAGCAGTACGTCTCCCGACGAAGCCCAGCACTAAACTTTATTTGGGGCGTCTATGTCTGGGGCACAAGTAGGTATCAGAAATCGGATTCTCGCAGCCTTACCGCCAGGTGAGTTCGCGCGTATTCAGCCACAACTGGAACATGTCTCCCTCGAAAAAGGTAGATTAGTTTACTTGACGGGGGATCGGATCCGGTACGTCTACTTCCCCGTCAACGGTTTACTGTCTCTGCTATCCGCAACCGAAATGGGTTACACCGTCGAGCTATCCATGGTCGGCAACGAAGGCGCAGTGGGTCTGCCAGTCATCCTAAAAAAGGGAATGATGTCGTCGTATGAGGTATCGGTTCAAATCCCGGTGGAGGCGTTCAGAATAAAGGCCGAAGTCTTACAAGCAGAATTTGACCGCGGCGAGCGGTTACAAGCGCACATGCTTGCCTACACACATGTGCTGATGGCACAGATCGGACAACTGTCTATATGTAACCGGTTTCATACCATCGAGAAAGCGCTCAGTCGCTGGTTGCTAATGGCGCAAAATCGCGTAAACACAAAAAGTTTGAATCTTACGCAGGAGAATATTTCAAATGCGCTCGGGGTGCCACGAACCGCTATTACCATGGCCGCCCGGAAACTGCAGCAGGCCGGAATCATCCGTTACAGTCGCGGTAACATTGAAATTCTCGATCAAGAAGCGCTCGAGGCCAACTCGTGCGAGTGTTATGGAATCGTTCAGGAAGAACTCCGGCAATTCTTAAGAGAAAAAAATTTGAGTAGCTGAGTAGGTCTGGTTTCAGACACAGTCAATTGCAGGACAGACACTTGGACAAGGTCAGTACCACCTCCGATAGCGGGTGGGTGCGTAGCAAAAGGACGGTCAGTCGTAGCATGGCTGCGCACCCACCCGCTATCGCAGGTGGTACTGACCGTGTCCAACGCAATTTATGACTGTTGAGCAAAGCCAGACGACCTGAAAATTTTCCTTTACCTAAAACGAAAATCCTCCGACAAGGTCTGATAGTAGACAGAGTCTGATACCAGGCACAGTGCGATTCAAGACAGACTTCCGAACTGCATTCATTTAAAAAGAACCCTCCGAAAAATGGGACAGTTCTCCCCAGAGCTACCGCCTCCCGACCTCCCGATACGGTAGTACGACAGTAAGTCTGCCCAACAACAACTCCGATAGGTAACTGACGATGCGTTGCATGCAACAAGCAGTGTCTATAGGTCTCTCTCTCCCTCAGCCTTGTTGGCTCTCGCGACGCGATCCGCGCTCGTCGTTCCCGAAACTCAACCAACATCAAAGGTGCAGGTTCTGATTATGCAAATGAATTCCTCCGCTTTAGACAATCGTGAAATCTCCAATGCCCCGCAGTGGTTTGCCATCTACACCAACGGAAAACAGGAAGTTCGTGCCTTTCATAATCTTCAGGCGTGGGGATTGGAATGTCTCAATCCCATGATCAAGGAATACCGTCGTAATCAATTCACAGGCGTAGCTTCGCTTGTTTCGCGACCGTTATTTCCGCGTTACATCTTTGCCCGCTTTGAGTTGAGCTTGTCGCACAAAGTCACTTTCACTCGAGGCGTTCATAGGATTGTGCGTTTCAACGATGAGCCATGTCCGATCGATGATGAAGTGATTGCTTTTCTCAAGTCGCGCGTCGGCAGTGATGGTTTCGTCAGTTTGGGCTCTCCGCTCAAAGCCGGAGACAAAGTGAGGATTAAAGATGGCCCATGGAAAGCTCTCGAAGGCGTAGTCCAACGAGACGTGAAGCCGAGCGAGCGCGTCATGCTGCTGCTGACGGCAATCAACTTCCAGGGCCGCTTAACGATTGAAAGTGATTGGCTCGAGAAGATCGCATAAGGCATTTCTACTATGACGACGAGTGTGTCGCCGCAGCGAGTTGTTACTGACCTCGACCGGCATCGAAGTAAAGCTGGTGGGAGACATCTGCTTTCGCTCCGTGATCTTGGACCAGAGAACCTGTCGGTGCTGGTCGATCACTCGTTGGAGTTTGCGAAGCATGGAGTGGGTGTGCCGCCGCTGATCGGAAAGACGGTCGGTATCTACTTCAAACGAACGTCGACGCGCACACGCACTGCTTTCACGGTCGCGACGATCAAGTTGGGCGCAACGCCGATCGCTTACGGTCCCAATGATCTGCAAATCTGCACGGGCGAAACGATTCAGGACACGGCGCGCGTGTTGGCGGGCTATCTCGACGCTCTCGTTGTTCGCACGAATGAATCGATCGACGAAATGCGCGCATTCGCTTCGCAAAGTGAAATGGCGATCGTTAACGCCATGAGCGATACGGAACATCCCACTCAGGCGATCGCCGATCTGGTCACCATCAAGGAAGCCTTCGGACGCTTGGAGGATATCAGCGTGTTGTACGTAGGTGAGGGAAACAATACTGCGGCCGCGCTGGCGTTCGCCACCGCTTTAACACCCGGTATGCGGCTCATGCTTCTTACGCCTGCCGGATATGGACTGGACTCAAGTGTTCTTGAAACAGCGCGTGGGTTGAGTGTGCAAAACGGTTCGGTGGTGGAAGAGCGTCACGACGTTTCGAGTGTGCCAGGCAGGTTTGACGTTGTGTATGCGACGCGTTGGCAAACCATGGGAGTTTCCAAGGCGGATCGCGACTGGAAAGAAAAGTTCAAACCTTACTGCGTGACACCGGAGCTCATGCAGCGTTTCTCGAAAAGTGAGAGTTCAATCTTCATGCACGATCTGCCTGCGGTACGCGGCGAAGACGTCGTCGACGAAGTGCTTGACGGCCCGCAGAGCCTCGCTTTTCGCCAGGCTCGGCACAAGCTATCGAGCGCGATGGCGGTGCTGGCGTGGTGCATCACCGGTCCGTGAGAGGTTCAGAAATGTCCAACAATATCATCGGGATTTCCTGTTTTTTCCACGATGCAGCCTGCTGTCTGCTCAAAGACGGTGTGCTCGTCGCAGCGGTAGAAGAAGAGCGCTTCTCACGAAAGAAACATGATGCGGGAATTCCGAAGGGCGCGTTCAACTACTGCCTCGAAGAAGGTGGGTTGACGATCGATCAAATCGATTGCGTTGCTTATTACGAGGAACCGGCGAAGAAGCTCGCGCGCCAAATATGGATGATGCTGCCTGGTCTGCCTTCCGAGAAGAAGGTCATGGCGCGGCTCGATCCACGCCGGCCGGAGCGCGAGATTCGGGACGTGCTCGGCTACGACGGGCGCATCGAGTACGCCGGACATCATGAGGCTCACGCCGCGAGCACTTTCTATTACTCGGGTTTCAAGGAAGCAGCCATTCTCACTGTCGATGGAGTGGGCGAGTGGGATACAACGAGCTTCGGACGTGGTCGTGGCGATGAGCTGGAAATTCTCGAGACAGTTGAATTCCCCCACTCGATCGGTCTGCTCTACAGCACGATTACCGGTTACCTCGGTTTCGAGGTGAATGAGGGTGAGTACAAAGTGATGGGGCTTGCACCTTACGGTAAGCCGCGCCACGTCGACCTCATCAGGAAACTGATCATCAATCAGCCCGGCGGCCAATATCTTCTTGACTTGCGTTACTTCGACTTCACCTCTTTCAAGCGGATGTACTCTGACGAGATGGTGAATTTGTTTGGTCATCCGCCAAGAAAGCCGAGGACGGAAATCCTGGACTTCCATAAAGACCTCGCGCGTAGTCTTCAGTACATACTTGAAGAAATACTGATGGAGAAGGTTACGTATCTGCACGAGCTGACCGGCATTGAAAATCTTTGCATGGCCGGTGGTGTGGCGCTTAACTGCGTTGCCAATGGAAGAATCAAACGTGAGGGCCCTTTCAAACGCGTGTTTGTCCAGCCGGCCGCGGGTGATTCGGGCGGAGCGCTTGGGGCCGCAGCGATTGCCCACATGCGTCTCACGAATGGCCACACGGAATCTTTAAGCACGCTTCGTCATGCTTATCTTGGACCAGCATTCAGCAGTGAAGAAGTGGCAGCGTTCATTGAGTCGACCGGAGTCAAGGCGCAGGACTTTCGTGGTCAGGAAGCTGAGCTGGTCGAGGCGGTCGCGCAAAGATTGGCGGCAGGCAAAATTGTCGGCTGGTTTCACGGCCGGATGGAGTTTGGGCCACGAGCACTGGGGGGCCGCTCGATTCTGGCGGATCCACGAGGCGACACAATGCAGGATCGGATCAACTCGATCATCAAGCAGCGCGAATCGTTTCGTCCTTTCGCACCGGCAGTGCTCGAGGACCGCGCTGCCGTCCACTTCGATCTCGATCATCCCTCCAGATACATGCTGGAAACCTGTCAGGTGAAGTCACCCATAAAACTGCCGGCCATCACTCACGTTGACGGCTCGGCGCGCGTGCAGACTGTAGATGGTGACGCTAATCCGCGCTTTGCTCGACTTCTGCGCGCCTTCGAGCGCCTGACTGGTTGCCCGATCCTGCTCAATACTTCATTCAATCTCAATTACGAGCCTATCGTCTGCACTCCGGTTGACGCTCTCATTTGTTTCATTCGTTCCGGCCTTGATGTGCTTGTGCTCGAAGACCACCTCATCGATCGTTCAGCGCTCAGCACGACAACCGAGGTTCTACTCCGTAATGGTGTGCAGCAAAATCGCCCCAACGCGATTTCGTTCGATACCTACACACTCTTCTAAATGCCATGAACAATCACCATCCGAAATTTAGAGACATGGCCGGCCGTCTGGCCCAGTTGTTTGACTCAGCGGAAGGCGAACGCATCCTCCGGCTCATCACTCAACTGTCCGCTCCTCCAAATGGTTCTTCGACTGAAGAACCCGGTGACACGCCGGGGAAGCCTCGCGTCGGCATATGGGAAGCAATGGACGAACCCACCGGGCGCTCTTTCGTTCGCGTAAATACAGGAGACCCCTGGCACCTTTGGGCCAACGTGCAGAAAATTCCTCCGAAAGGTCCACGCCGTCGCGTGGTGCTGGTGGGTGAGTCTGCGGCGAAGGGGTTCCTTTATCATCCGCGCTTCACCACCGCGCAGGGGTTACAGCAGATAATGAACGTTGCCTGCGGACCCGGAAAAATCGAAGTTGTGGATCTGGCTCGTAATAACCTCTTGCAAGCCGAACTCGAGCAGTTGATCACTCAGGCGCTGCACCTCGAGCCAGATGCATTTGTCGTATTCGCCGGTAACAATTGGTACCCGCTCTCCTACGCGTCTGAGGAGCATTTGCTCGACCTGGCGTCTGCGTTTCGAGATAGCGGTTCGTGGCGCGGCGTCAAAGAGTCATGTGAATCCTTTCTGATCGCAAACACGAGGCAGACACTTTCCTTGCTCGAAAAGATCGTGCGCGAGCGTGGTATCCCGGTCGTGTTTGTGTTGCCGGAGTTTAATCTCGCTGACTGGCTAACCGACTGGGACTGTCCACCGTTGCTGAACAGCGAGGAGACCCAAACATGGCTTCAGATGAGAAGCGAAGCTGAGCAGCTTCTCAAAGGGGATGCCTGGGAGAAAGCCGAATGCCTGGGAGATCGCCTGATGCAACTGGACCAGGGCACCACTGCGGCTGGTCCAAACATCCTGGCGGAGGTTAGTCGGAGGCGAGGAGATCATCAGGCGGCAAGGTCTTTTCTCGAGATGGCACGCGATGCCATGATTTGCTGGCCTGCGAGGCAAACCCCACGCTGTTACTCGGTCATACAACAAACGATTCGCGAAGAAGCGGCTGCTCACGGCATCCACCTCGTCGACCTGCCACGTGGGTTCGCTACACATCTCGGTGGCGAGGCCGCCGACCGCAGGCTATTCCTTGATTATTGCCATCTCTCGCTTGAGGGCATCAGGATCGCAATGGCTCTCACTGCTGAAACGCTGCTGCCGCTGCTGAAGTATCCAGTGAAGTCCTGGAAAGAACTGGCTCGAGTTGAGATGAAAGTCGCCGCGAACGTGAGTGCAGGCGCGTACTTCCTCGCTGCCGTATATAACGCCAACTGGGGCCAGAGTCTGGACGTGGTTCGTCATCACATCCGCAAGGCTCTCGAATTTGATAGCCGCATCGCCAACATAATGCAGCTCTATTTAGACTTCCACATCAGGAATGTGCCTTCGGGTCTGTGCCGCAGCTTCGAACAGCTCTGCGAGTCGCCACATGTTAGCGCGATCATTGCCTTATACAATGAGTCGGGTGGAACCTTCCTGAACCCAAGCCTCGTGACGGAAATGGCTGATGCGCTGGAAGACGCTGGTATTCCGACTCGATCTGATATGGAACGTCTGCTCATCAAGGAACACAGCGTTGCTAAGCGGACAGTGAACCTGGTGAACTCACTCTACTCAACTGGGTCGTACTCCCGATTTGTGGTGGACCGTCGTCCCGAGTTCTACAAAGCCACCACCAGAAACACGACCTTTCCACTGGTCTGTGACAAACCTGAACCATTGAATTTCTCAGTCACGATGAAAGTGCCGCATGTGAGCGCTGATCAAACAATCTCGATACGTCTGAATGGCAGTCATGTCACTGAGGTTGCTGCCACTGGCCGCTGGTCGACGACAACTTGTTCCGTTCCGGCGGGGTTGGTCCAGCACGGTTTCAATCAGGTGGAAATCGGTTGGCCCATGCCGGTCTGGTCACACGAGGAACAGCGCGAGCGTGTCGCCGATTGTTTAGAAGCTGGTGAGCTGGTCGAGATTACTCCGATGTTCGGGCTAATCCACTCATTCCGCGTGTTCACGTAGCGAAGTTGATAGGTTTAAGGCGTCGCGCAAGAAATTTTATTGCTTCACCGAACAAAAAAAGATACCGTCGCCGTGACCTCAATAGAACTGACGGGCTGAATCTCACGAGTGTCCCCCGACTTACACCTCGCACAATCCAGCCATTCCTAAATCTTAATTCCTGCGATGAGGCCTGCGGTCTCACTTTGCAGTCGTCTCTGAACCATTCAAAAGGAGAACCTCATGAAATTTCTTAAAGCTCTACCAGGAAAGCAAATCACCGCTGTCACACTTTTGGCAGCTTGCCTCGCGGTGGGAGGCGTAACCGCGTGGAATGCGTTCACGCGTCGCGCCGAAGCCTCCTCTAAACAAAAACAGAATTTGCAGGAGCGGCTACAACGTGGCGTCGGGAGCGAAGTGCGATTCGCGTCAGCCGCCGCAACGAAAAAGGAGATAGACGAGTCAATTGCGTCTACAACCGATTTCATCTATCGGCGCTCGGGCCTTCAGTTGTCCGCCGATGTCAAGCAGCGATTGGCGAAGTCCGAGAGCAAGGTGCTCAAGGGAGAGACACAACGAATCACCATTGCGGAGTTGACGGACAACCTTACGTCGTCGGCCGTCGATCGGCTCACGAAACTGACGGACGAAGAAATTCAGCAGGGGATTGAAATGTCCTCTGACGAGAACGGTGAATTTCGTCCACGAGCCGACAAGTGGAGCAGCTTGACCAAAGACGAGTTGATCCAGCAGGCGAGGTCCCTTCGTGGTATGAGCCGCTCGGACGCTTCCGCATTCCAGTCTGCGCTTCATCCGATCATTGAACGTGAAGTGAATGATCGAGTGAACATGCTTAGCACTGTCTTGCCCGAGCGATTTGGCGAATCTCGAACGCAGGGAATCACGCCGTCGCAGGCACTCCTCATCTCCTATTCCGTAGCAGCTGATGATCCGTTGACGGATTCACGTGGCGAAATAGAGCAACTGATCGCGGAGAAACGAGTTGAGCGCCGACTTACCAGAGAGCAGAGGAAGACGCGAAAGGATGAATCGAGCCGGCCTTACGGGCCCTACGGTCAGGTGCACCCATCTGCCGCACACCTCTTCTTTAGCAAGGATGGTGTCAACAAACTTCTCAAGCTGGAAGGAGGTGAAAAATAATGAAAATCATACTGCTGGTTTTATCGCTTTCTCTACTGGTTATCCAGGTTAGCTGTGAGGCCGAATTTGAGTTCTCTAGCGGCTGCTCTTTTTATTCGGGCGTAGCGGGCGCGCCCTTTGTCGTTAGATATCCCGACGGGTTCGAAAAACGTGGTAATGTAAATCCTTCCGGCTACATTGATGTTTCGAAGCGAGGGTATAATTGCAGCCAACTCACAGTGACTGTTGGCAGCAACGCCAATCTCACTCTTTCGGCAAACCCGGCGTCCGTGTACTTGCCTAGTCCTCCCACGACTGGAACCATCACTGGCCAGGGCTTTGATGCCACCTACGGTATGCCTAGTGTCGATTACTTCGACGCCAACGGTTTTCTGATCGGAACTGTTTACGCCAGTTCCGTGGCGAGTGATGGAACGTCGTTGCAAGCCAACCTTCCTGACCTGTCCTCCGTTTACTCAGGTACCTATCGGGTAAAAGTCACCAACAAGAGATACGACGGCTATTACCTGAACATAGTCGGTTCCGCAACGATGACTGGATGGGGACGGGACCGGCTTGATAGTGACGGTGACGGATGGTACGACGATGAGGATTGTGATCCTTACGATCCGAACATCACCTCGTGTGGTGGCGGCGGCGATGTTTGTGGCGGCGGCAACGAACCCATCTACATCTGTCCTTAGTTATGAAACATTAACCAGCGGAAGTGAGCGGGGTCCGATGACCGCGCTCACTTCCCACTTTCATTTTTCGAAAGCGATGTTGTCGACCACCACCGTGCCGTTCTCGATTACGCACTTCTCGCACGTCACACCGATCTGCACCGAAGTCAGTTTCATCAAAACGTCGCGCTTCAAATCCAAATGACTGGCCCACTCCGGCTGATTGAATGACTCGAGTTTAAGTTTGTAGGTATTGAAGCCCTCCTGCACGCGGATGTTAGCCATCGGATAACCGCCATCCAGATTTGCACCATGGCCGCGAGTAATTAATTCGAGGCGGATCATTCGAGGCCCCTTCGCGAAGAGTCGAAAGGTTATGTATTTGTATTCGCTAACGTCGTCGGCAACGAGTTTCCCGTCTTTCTCCGGCTGACCAAAAACTTCGAGACTTACTCCTTCCCACTCGTTTGGTATTCGCATTTCATAATCGAACGCTGCGGCTCGATCTTCGTCAGTGACTCGCGCGAGTGCCGGCGCGGGAGGATCTGTGTGTTCCATTCCACGGAATTGCGGAGGATTGGCGGGATTCTGTGAATACCGGTTCAAACGAATCTGGCCGCCGCGTTTACTCACCGGCCGTCCGTTTTGTACCTCCTGGAAGTCGGCGTAGATAAGTTTCGACTCGTTCGATGCTTCAGGCTTTGACGGATTTTGTGCAGTGAATGACGGTGCAACGAATAGCAACAGAGTGGCTGTCAGAAACAGACGCTTCATTGCGTTTCTCCTTCTGTGAATTAAATGTTCTTAGTCCGAATTTCAGGACGAAGGTCGGGCTATCATGAAAGTACTTCGGTATAGATAAAGACAGGAAAGCCATAAAAGGAACTTTGCCGCTGTGAGATAACCTTAAACCCATTCGATTTGAAGTAACGTTGCAGCCTTCGCTCTGATTGATAAACGGTATCTCCAACAAATCCCGGTAAGCGACGATGGGTGATTATCCACCACCAGGTATTCACCAGTGCACGCAATCCGTAGATCCTTTGTTTCCACGAGCCAAGAAGTAAGTGGCGAAGATAGTATCCGCTGCCATTGAAAGCTAGATAACACTTACGGTCCCGTTTCACAACTCGCCTTATTTCACGCATCGCCTGGTCCTCGAGCGTGAAGGCAAGAACACCTTTGCAGATAATGCCATCGAACGAATCAGTGGGAAAAGGCAAATGTTCCGCAATGGCTCTTGCGACAGGGAAGCCCCGAGCATGAGCTTGCTTTACAGAATCAAGATCAGGCTCTATGCCAATTACTAATCGATCCGAACCTGAAGCCTGGACGAGCTCTGTGCCTATTCCACATCCAACATCAAGCACAACTGCATCACTAGGGAAGTCAAATGACTGCGCAAGTGTGTAAGCGTAATGATACATGGTTATGATTTGGCGGCTTTGAAGTTGTTTAAGATGACGGTGCCTGGATCCATTTCTTCGATGCGCCAGGTACCGGCCTTCATTTCAAACATCACCGACTTCAAGGGCACCGCCGAGGTATTCCATGACTCAGCATAGATCTGAGTCCAGGTACCCGGCGTTCCCGCGTTCGAGGGCGCAGTCTCAAAAACGACTTGTCCGGAGGTCGTATCATGCCTGATGCGCCAGAATGCGTGATTAGCCGAGTTGAACGTCACGGTTAGTAGCGTAGACTTCGCGCCCCCAATCTTCTTTTGCACGATGAGGTTTCCGGCCTCGAGGTACATGCGATAACAATTCTCGCCATTCAGACCAATCGTGTAGAACACGTCGGCTGCAGTTGATGCATTTGGCCCTTGCACGACCTCCACGTAAGCATAGCCGCCGGTGAAGTTGTAGGCCTTTACCGATCGAATTCCGTTGTAGTGTGAGCCATCAACGCCTTGTCTCAGCGGTCCTATCACCAGGTTTTTAGTCTCCGTAACTGCCACCGCCGGATCTGTATACCCGCTGAACAGATTATTCGCGAGCCACTTCGAAGTATTCAACGATGCATCGTTAAAGTCATCAGATAGCAATACGGTTCTCCTGTCGCGGACACATCTCGCCTGAGATGATTCGCCTAGTATGACAAGTAAGAAGACAAATACGATGCGGTAGTGCCCCCGTTAGTAAAATTCCTAACGAAGATTGCGTCAGCTCAGAAGGATCTGAACAAACAGTCTAAGTGGCATACGCGTCATCGTTTCCTCCATAGTTGAAGGGAAGAGTGCCTCGCCGGAAAATGGGGTGAATTGCCAGGAGCGAGACCAGCGTCTGGAGGAAGTGAACTCCGTTAGTCTTGGCGAAACGCGCGAGCGGCGATTTACAGGAGACACGCGAGTGCCTGCGCGCCTTATAACTCCCGCCCTCTAGGCTAGTCAAGAAAAAAGACGTCGACATTTATGTACTTTTCGTCACGCGCGACGCCCTTGGTGATCCAAACTTGACCGTCATTGAGTGTTCGGTGCTACAGGACACTATGCACACTCGTGGACCATATATCGCCTATCGAAGCACTATCCAGTATGATACGGAGACCATGAAGGTACCCGATCAACCTGAGAACCCGGAGATCCAATTAGTAGAGACCACGAGCGGTGAGGTAACGCTGGCGATTGATGGAGGCCAGGCAATGCAAGCGTGGGAACTCGAGTTGATGCATGAGACTGCTGATATTCTTTGCACGTATGGCAGTGTTTTTCTCGAAGTGGGTCTGGGATTGGGTCTCTCAGCTCTGCGTATTGCCAGTAACCCGGGCACACAGCGACATGTCGTCGTGGAAAAATACCCTCGCGTGACAGAACTGTTTTATGAACGCAATCCGCAGGTCCCGGCATCGCTCGAGATTGTGCATGCAGACATTTTCGCGTACGTGCACTCGATCCCTGAAGCAAGTTTCGATGGGATTTTCTTCGATCCGGCCTTGCCACCGTCGCTTTGGGATGACGAAGGCTTGTGGGATGCATTCGTCCCGACACTGGTGCGGACATTACGTCCCGGAGGAGCATTTATCCCTTTCTTCTCGGAGACCCCGGAATTGCGTCAGCAGTTCGTACGCTTCTTCGACCGGGTGATTGTCGAGCGGCGGCCTTTTAGTGCGTATCCGACAACGAAGTACACGTCGGCGACATCGGGTGATGCATACATTCAATGCTTCATACATACGGGGGAAGCTCAATTCCCGAAACACGGACGAAGCAAAAAGCAGAACAAGCGGAAGGTCAGATCAAGCAAGAGATCTTCGAGAGTAGGTTCGGCAAGGTAGAGGCCGGAACAATGAAGTTGACAAACTACTCGCTCAGTTTCTCAGCCTCGTTCGGCTCCTTTCCGGACTTGTAGCGCGGCTTCGGCTGCGGCAGCAGGAGAAGGCCACGCACAACAGCGCGATGGTCACTCCGACGCGCGGCGTCGCGATCACGACCGGGAACTGCTGCGATCTGTATCAGCGTCGCAATGCCGTAGCGAAGCGTCATCCGCCGGAGGAAATCGGGCGCGAGCCGTTCGTCCATCACCCGGCGGCCTGGCATCCCGTAGAACCACTTCGCCATCCACGTGCAGGCGGTCAGGGCAAGACCCGCAACCAGGGTCAATGACGCTACGGGCTCGAAGCTCGTGTTGAGGTGGAAGCACCAGACGCGGATTGGATAAGGAATGACGACGATTGCCAGCAGGAACAAAAGGTTGAGCGCGCTGAACCAGTGATCACTCTTCGCGTAGACGCGGCCCGAATAATGATGCTGCAGCCGAAGCGGGCTGGGCTGAACGATCGATTAGACCACGGCCCTTTCGCCACTTCAACATTTTCCTTTTAGCTCTTGTGTGAAACGAATCGAAGGAGCGCTTGTAAATGCTGATTAGCTTCGGGCCGTAGTACCGCCAGCAATCGCCCTGTCAGTACTTGCGTTAGATGTTAGGCGCGAACGACTCTCACGACTTCACAAACAACAGTCTCGGTGGTTATAGGGTTGAGCTACAGGATATGAAAACGACCGAGCGATACATCCCATGCAATCGCTTGACCTAAGAAGTAGTTTTTTCAACGTGTCGACAAATTGGCCACCAAACAAGAACGGCTACCGATGAAGGTAGCCGTAAATGGTTGAAATTAATGGTCGGGGCGAGAGGATTCGAACCTCCGACCTCACGGTACCGAATGATAGGCACGGCAAAAACGTAAGTATTGCCTTTTCGAAAGTTGCAGCCACCAAGGAATTTCGAGCGTTTTAGATTTTTTCCAATTCTTTGCCAGCCCTTATCGGTTGAGTGCTGAGAATTCTGTCCACAAATTGGCCACAAATGAATGGGGTGAACCCCCTTCGTTGAGGCTCCACGTAATTGCAAACCCTCATAAGGTCATAACCTTGAGAATTCTGAACATCACCTGACGCCGTCTTCCTGTCGAGAATACTCACCGTATTTTCGAATATCAGCCCTGGCATCAGCCTCTCGTCCCATGCCACGAAAGACCATGGCACGCTGGTAGTAGACAGCGGCATTACTCGGGTTCAATGTCAATGCTTTGCCAAAATCGTCAATGGCTTTGTCATAGTCCTGTTTCTTGCTGTTTGCGAGAGCTCGATAGAGGTAAAAGTCCGACACGTCAGCATTCAATTCAATCGCCTTATCGTAGTCTTTAAGTGCCAACTCAATTTTTCCCTGATTCATATAGGCCACCCCTCGATTGTTGTAAGCCTCTGCAAACTTGGGGTTCAGCGCGATCGCTTTGTTGAAATCGTCAACCGCCTGATCTAGTCTGAACGCACTGTTGTGTAAAGTCCCACGATTGTAGTAAGCGTCCGTAAAATCCGGCTTCAGTTCAATTGCTCTATCGAGATCAACCAGAGCCGCCACCAACTCATTTCTCTTCAGGTGAGCGAGTCCTCGGCTGTCATACGCCAAGGCCAACTTTGCATCCAACTCGATGGCCTTATTGTAGTCAGTCATGGCGTGATCCAAGTCGCCCTGAGCAGAGAAAACGTCGCCACGTTTGAGATAGAGATCCGCATTTTGCAGATCCAACAGAATCGCGCGGTTGAAGTCACTGATCGCGTCGGCATACTTGCGTTTTAAGTAGTACCCAAATCCGCGGTTCGAATAGGCCTCCGCAAGTTGAGGATTCAATTCTATGGCTTTGCTGAAGTCGGCAATCGCTTGGTCATGATTGCCCAACAAGCCGTTTGCGGCGCCACGACAACCGTAGGCCTCCGCCAGCTCTGGGTTAAGCTGAATCGCCTTGTCGCAATCAGCGGCAGCTTGGTCATACTCAGCCTTCTTATTATGGACTCTGCCGCGTTTGTGGTAGGCCTCCGCGTACTCGTGGTTGGCAGCTATTGCGCGATTGTAGTTTTCCAGCGCGCAGTCATAGTCTGCTGCCTTCCAGCATTTCTCTCCACGTTTGAACTTTCCAGCACATTGGGATCCTAAGCTTAGAATTCCACGTGGACAAGTTGTCGCGGCCGCTTCTATAGTGTCACCTAAATACTAGTGACTCCAGCGTAACTGGACTGGCCACAGTTAGGCCGCAAATGTAATCACACTGGCTCACCTTCGGGTGGGCCTTTCTGCGTTCGCGAGTGGACCCGATAAGCTCATGGAGCGGCGTAACCGTCGCACAGGAAGGACAGAGAAAGCGCGGATCTGGGAAGTGACGGACAGAACGGTCAGGACCTGGATTGGGGAGGCGGTTGCCGCCGCTGCTGCTGACGGTGTGACGTTCTCTGTTCCGGTCACACCACATACGTTCCGCCATTCCTATGCGATGCACATGCTGTATGCCGGTATACCGCTGAAAGTTCTGCAAAGCCTGATGGGACATAAGTCCATCAGTTCAACGGAAGTCTACACGAAGGTTTTTGCGCTGGATGTGGCTGCCCGGCACCGGGTGCAGTTTGCGATGCCGGAGTCTGATGCGGTTGCGATGCTGAAACAATTATCCTGAGAATAAATGCCTTGGCCTTTATATGGAAATGTGGAACTGAGTGGATATGCTGTTTTTGTCTGTTAAACAGAGAAGCTGGCTGTTATCCACTGAGAAGCGAACGAAACAGTCGGGAAAATCTCCCATTATCGTAGAGATCCGCATTATTAATCTCAGGAGCCTGTGTAGCGTTTATAGGAAGTAGTGTTCTGTCATGATGCCTGCAAGCGGTAACGAAAACGATTTGAATATGCCTTCAGGAACAATAGAAATCTTCGTGCGGTGTTACGTTGAAGTGGAGCGGATTATGTCAGCAATGGACAGAACAACCTAATGAACACAGAACCATGATGTGGTCTGTCCTTTTACAGCCAGTAGTGCTCGCCGCAGTCGAGCGACAGGGCGAAGCCCTCGGCTGGTTGCCCTCGCCGCTGGGCTGGCGGCCGTCTATGGCCCTGCAAACGCGCCAGAAACGCCGTCGAAGCCGTGTGCGAGACACCGCGGCCGGCCGCCGGCGTTGTGGATACCTCGCGGAAAACTTGGCCCTCACTGACAGATGAGGGGCGGACGTTGACACTTGAGGGGCCGACTCACCCGGCGCGGCGTTGACAGATGAGGGGCAGGCTCGATTTCGGCCGGCGACGTGGAGCTGGCCAGCCTCGCAAATCGGCGAAAACGCCTGATTTTACGCGAGTTTCCCACAGATGATGTGGACAAGCCTGGGGATAAGTGCCCTGCGGTATTGACACTTGAGGGGCGCGACTACTGACAGATGAGGGGCGCGATCCTTGACACTTGAGGGGCAGAGTGCTGACAGATGAGGGGCGCACCTATTGACATTTGAGGGGCTGTCCACAGGCAGAAAATCCAGCATTTGCAAGGGTTTCCGCCCGTTTTTCGGCCACCGCTAACCTGTCTTTTAACCTGCTTTTAAACCAATATTTATAAACCTTGTTTTTAACCAGGGCTGCGCCCTGTGCGCGTGACCGCGCACGCCGAAGGGGGGTGCCCCCCCTTCTCGAACCCTCCCGGTCGAGTGAGCGAGGAAGCACCAGGGAACAGCACTTATATATTCTGCTTACACACGATGCCTGAAAAAACTTCCCTTGGGGTTATCCACTTATCCACGGGGATATTTTTATAATTATTTTTTTTATAGTTTTTAGATCTTCTTTTTTAGAGCGCCTTGTAGGCCTTTATCCATGCTGGTTCTAGAGAAGGTGTTGTGACAAATTGCCCTTTCAGTGTGACAAATCACCCTCAAATGACAGTCCTGTCTGTGACAAATTGCCCTTAACCCTGTGACAAATTGCCCTCAGAAGAAGCTGTTTTTTCACAAAGTTATCCCTGCTTATTGACTCTTTTTTATTTAGTGTGACAATCTAAAAACTTGTCACACTTCACATGGATCTGTCATGGCGGAAACAGCGGTTATCAATCACAAGAAACGTAAAAATAGCCCGCGAATCGTCCAGTCAAACGACCTCACTGAGGCGGCATATAGTCTCTCCCGGGATCAAAAACGTATGCTGTATCTGTTCGTTGACCAGATCAGAAAATCTGATGGCACCCTACAGGAACATGACGGTATCTGCGAGATCCATGTTGCTAAATATGCTGAAATATTCGGATTGACCTCTGCGGAAGCCAGTAAGGATATACGGCAGGCATTGAAGAGTTTCGCGGGGAAGGAAGTGGTTTTTTATCGCCCTGAAGAGGATGCCGGCGATGAAAAAGGCTATGAATCTTTTCCTTGGTTTATCAAACGTGCGCACAGTCCATCCAGAGGGCTTTACAGTGTACATATCAACCCATATCTCATTCCCTTCTTTATCGGGTTACAGAACCGGTTTACGCAGTTTCGGCTTAGTGAAACAAAAGAAATCACCAATCCGTATGCCATGCGTTTATACGAATCCCTGTGTCAGTATCGTAAGCCGGATGGCTCAGGCATCGTCTCTCTGAAAATCGACTGGATCATAGAGCGTTACCAGCTGCCTCAAAGTTACCAGCGTATGCCTGACTTCCGCCGCCGCTTCCTGCAGGTCTGTGTTAATGAGATCAACAGCAGAACTCCAATGCGCCTCTCATACATTGAGAAAAAGAAAGGCCGCCAGACGACTCATATCGTATTTTCCTTCCGCGATATCACTTCCATGACGACAGGATAGTCTGAGGGTTATCTGTCACAGATTTGAGGGTGGTTCGTCACATTTGTTCTGACCTACTGAGGGTAATTTGTCACAGTTTTGCTGTTTCCTTCAGCCTGCATGGATTTTCTCATACTTTTTGAACTGTAATTTTTAAGGAAGCCAAATTTGAGGGCAGTTTGTCACAGTTGATTTCCTTCTCTTTCCCTTCGTCATGTGACTTGATATCGGGGGTTAGTTCGTCATCATTGATGAGGGTTGATTATCACAGTTTATTACTCTGAATTGGCTATCCGCGTGTGTACCTCTACCTGGAGTTTTTCCCACGGTGGATATTTCTTCTTGCGCTGAGCGTAAGAGCTATCTGACAGAACAGTTCTTCTTTGCTTCCTCGCCAGTTCGCTCGCTATGCTCGGTTACACGGCTGCGGCGAGCGCTAGTGATAATAAGTGACTGAGGTATGTGCTCTTCTTATCTCCTTTTGTAGTGTTGCTCTTATTTTAAACAACTTTGCGGTTTTTTGATGACTTTGCGATTTTGTTGTTGCTTTGCAGTAAATTGCAAGATTTAATAAAAAAACGCAAAGCAATGATTAAAGGATGTTCAGAATGAAACTCATGGAAACACTTAACCAGTGCATAAACGCTGGTCATGAAATGACGAAGGCTATCGCCATTGCACAGTTTAATGATGACAGCCCGGAAGCGAGGAAAATAACCCGGCGCTGGAGAATAGGTGAAGCAGCGGATTTAGTTGGGGTTTCTTCTCAGGCTATCAGAGATGCCGAGAAAGCAGGGCGACTACCGCACCCGGATATGGAAATTCGAGGACGGGTTGAGCAACGTGTTGGTTATACAATTGAACAAATTAATCATATGCGTGATGTGTTTGGTACGCGATTGCGACGTGCTGAAGACGTATTTCCACCGGTGATCGGGGTTGCTGCCCATAAAGGAGGCGTTTACAAAACCTCAGTTTCTGTTCATCTTGCTCAGGATCTGGCTCTGAAGGGGCTACGTGTTTTGCTCGTGGAAGGTAACGACCCCCAGGGAACAGCCTCAATGTATCACGGATGGGTACCAGATCTTCATATTCATGCAGAAGACACTCTCCTGCCTTTCTATCTTGGGGAAAAGGACGATGTCACTTATGCAATAAAGCCCACTTGCTGGCCGGGGCTTGACATTATTCCTTCCTGTCTGGCTCTGCACCGTATTGAAACTGAGTTAATGGGCAAATTTGATGAAGGTAAACTGCCCACCGATCCACACCTGATGCTCCGACTGGCCATTGAAACTGTTGCTCATGACTATGATGTCATAGTTATTGACAGCGCGCCTAACCTGGGTATCGGCACGATTAATGTCGTATGTGCTGCTGATGTGCTGATTGTTCCCACGCCTGCTGAGTTGTTTGACTACACCTCCGCACTGCAGTTTTTCGATATGCTTCGTGATCTGCTCAAGAACGTTGATCTTAAAGGGTTCGAGCCTGATGTACGTATTTTGCTTACCAAATACAGCAATAGTAATGGCTCTCAGTCCCCGTGGATGGAGGAGCAAATTCGGGATGCCTGGGGAAGCATGGTTCTAAAAAATGTTGTACGTGAAACGGATGAAGTTGGTAAAGGTCAGATCCGGATGAGAACTGTTTTTGAACAGGCCATTGATCAACGCTCTTCAACTGGTGCCTGGAGAAATGCTCTTTCTATTTGGGAACCTGTCTGCAATGAAATTTTCGATCGTCTGATTAAACCACGCTGGGAGATTAGATAATGAAGCGTGCGCCTGTTATTCCAAAACATACGCTCAATACTCAACCGGTTGAAGATACTTCGTTATCGACACCAGCTGCCCCGATGGTGGATTCGTTAATTGCGCGCGTAGGAGTAATGGCTCGCGGTAATGCCATTACTTTGCCTGTATGTGGTCGGGATGTGAAGTTTACTCTTGAAGTGCTCCGGGGTGATAGTGTTGAGAAGACCTCTCGGGTATGGTCAGGTAATGAACGTGACCAGGAGCTGCTTACTGAGGACGCACTGGATGATCTCATCCCTTCTTTTCTACTGACTGGTCAACAGACACCGGCGTTCGGTCGAAGAGTATCTGGTGTCATAGAAATTGCCGATGGGAGTCGCCGTCGTAAAGCTGCTGCACTTACCGAAAGTGATTATCGTGTTCTGGTTGGCGAGCTGGATGATGAGCAGATGGCTGCATTATCCAGATTGGGTAACGATTATCGCCCAACAAGTGCTTATGAACGTGGTCAGCGTTATGCAAGCCGATTGCAGAATGAATTTGCTGGAAATATTTCTGCGCTGGCTGATGCGGAAAATATTTCACGTAAGATTATTACCCGCTGTATCAACACCGCCAAATTGCCTAAATCAGTTGTTGCTCTTTTTTCTCACCCCGGTGAACTATCTGCCCGGTCAGGTGATGCACTTCAAAAAGCCTTTACAGATAAAGAGGAATTACTTAAGCAGCAGGCATCTAACCTTCATGAGCAGAAAAAAGCTGGGGTGATATTTGAAGCTGAAGAAGTTATCACTCTTTTAACTTCTGTGCTTAAAACGTCATCTGCATCAAGAACTAGTTTAAGCTCACGACATCAGTTTGCTCCTGGAGCGACAGTATTGTATAAGGGCGATAAAATGGTGCTTAACCTGGACAGGTCTCGTGTTCCAACTGAGTGTATAGAGAAAATTGAGGCCATTCTTAAGGAACTTGAAAAGCCAGCACCCTGATGCGACCACGTTTTAGTCTACGTTTATCTGTCTTTACTTAATGTCCTTTGTTACAGGCCAGAAAGCATAACTGGCCTGAATATTCTCTCTCGGCCGCCGCCGCCTTTTCCTCAATCGCTCTTCGTTCGTCTGGAAGGCAGTACACCTTGATAGGTGGGCTGCCCTTCCTGGTTGGCTTGGTTTCATCAGCCATCCGCTTGCCCTCATCTGTTACGCCGGCGGTAGCCGGCCAGCCTCGCAGAGCAGGATTCCCGTTGAGCACCGCCAGGTGCGAATAAGGGACAGTGAAGAAGGAACACCCGCTCGCGGGTGGGCCTACTTCACCTATCCTGCCCGGCTGACGCCGTTGGATACACCAAGGAAAGTCTACACGAACCCTTTGGCAAAATCCTGTATATCGTGCGAAAAAGGATGGATATACCGAAAAAATCGCTATAATGACCCCGAAGCAGGGTTATGCAGCGGAAAAGATCCGTCGACCTGCAGCTCACGGTAACTGATGCCGTATTTGCAGTACCAGCGTACGGCCCACAGAATGATGTCACGCTGAAAATGCCGGCCTTTGAATGGGTTCATGTGCAGCTCCATCAGCAAAAGGGGATGATAAGTTTATCACCACCGACTATTTGCAACAGTGCCGTTGATCGTGCTATGATCGACTGATGTCATCAGCGGTGGAGTGCAATGTCGTGCAATACGAATGGCGAAAAGCCGAGCTCATCGGTCAGCTTCTCAACCTTGGGGTTACCCCCGGCGGTGTGCTGCTGGTCCACAGCTCCTTCCGTAGCGTCCGGCCCCTCGAAGATGGGCCACTTGGACTGATCGAGGCCCTGCGTGCTGCGCTGGGTCCGGGAGGGACGCTCGTCATGCCCTCGTGGTCAGGTCTGGACGACGAGCCGTTCGATCCTGCCACGTCGCCCGTTACACCGGACCTTGGAGTTGTCTCTGACACATTCTGGCGCCTGCCAAATGTAAAGCGCAGCGCCCATCCATTTGCCTTTGCGGCAGCGGGGCCACAGGCAGAGCAGATCATCTCTGATCCATTGCCCCTGCCACCTCACTCGCCTGCAAGCCCGGTCGCCCGTGTCCATGAACTCGATGGGCAGGTACTTCTCCTCGGCGTGGGACACGATGCCAACACGACGCTGCATCTTGCCGAGTTGATGGCAAAGGTTCCCTATGGGGTGCCGAGACACTGCACCATTCTTCAGGATGGCAAGTTGGTACGCGTCGATTATCTCGAGAATGACCACTGCTGTGAGCGCTTTGCCTTGGCGGACAGGTGGCTCAAGGAGAAGAGCCTTCAGAAGGAAGGTCCAGTCGGTCATGCCTTTGCTCGGTTGATCCGCTCCCGCGACATTGTGGCGACAGCCCTGGGTCAACTGGGCCGAGATCCGTTGATCTTCCTGCATCCGCCAGAGGCGGGATGCGAAGAATGCGATGCCGCTCGCCAGTGGCTGAGCTCATGAGCGGAGAACGAGATGACGTTGGAGGGGCAAGGTCGCGCTGATTGCTGGGGCAACACGTGGAGCGGATCGGGGATTGTCTTTCTTCAGCTCGCTGATGATATGCTGACGCTCAATGCCGTTTGGCCTCCGACTAACGAAAATCCCGCATTTGGACGGCTGATCCGATTGGCACGGCGGACGGCGAATGGCGGAGCAGACGCTCGTCCGGGGGCAATGAGATATGAAAAAGCCTGAACTCACCGCGACGTCCCGAAGGCGTGGCGCGGCTTCCCCGTGCCGGAGCAATCGCCCTGGGTGGGTTACACGACGCCCCTCTATGGCCCGTACTGACGGACACACCGAAGCCCCGGCGGCAACCCTCAGCGGATGCCCCGGGGCTTCACGTTTTCCCAGGTCAGAAGCGGTTTTCGGGAGTAGTGCCCCAACTGGGGTAACCTTTGAGTTCTCTCAGTTGGGGGCGTAGGGTCGCCGACATGACACAAGGGGTTGTGACCGGGGTGGACACGTACGCGGGTGCTTACGACCGTCAGTCGCGCGAGCGCGAGAATTCGAGCGCAGCAAGCCCAGCGACACAGCGTAGCGCCAACGAAGACAAGGCGGCCGACCTTCAGCGCGAAGTCGAGCGCGACGGGGGCCGGTTCAGGTTCGTCGGGCATTTCAGCGAAGCGCCGGGCACGTCGGCGTTCGGGACGGCGGAGCGCCCGGAGTTCGAACGCATCCTGAACGAATGCCGCGCCGGGCGGCTCAACATGATCATTGTCTATGACGTGTCGCGCTTCTCGCGCCTGAAGGTCATGGACGCGATTCCGATTGTCTCGGAATTGCTCGCCCTGGGCGTGACGATTGTTTCCACTCAGGAAGGCGTCTTCCGGCAGGGAAACGTCATGGACCTGATTCACCTGATTATGCGGCTCGACGCGTCGCACAAAGAATCTTCGCTGAAGTCGGCGAAGATTCTCGACACGAAGAACCTTCAGCGCGAATTGGGCGGGTACGTCGGCGGGAAGGCGCCTTACGGCTTCGAGCTTGTTTCGGAGACGAAGGAGATCACGCGCAACGGCCGAATGGTCAATGTCGTCATCAACAAGCTTGCGCACTCGACCACTCCCCTTACCGGACCCTTCGAGTTCGAGCCCGACGTAATCCGGTGGTGGTGGCGTGAGATCAAGACGCACAAACACCTTCCCTTCAAGCCGGGCAGTCAAGCCGCCATTCACCCGGGCAGCATCACGGGGCTTTGTAAGCGCATGGACGCTGACGCCGTGCCGACCCGGGGCGAGACGATTGGGAAGAAGACCGCTTCAAGCGCCTGGGACCCGGCAACCGTTATGCGAATCCTTCGGGACCCGCGTATTGCGGGCTTCGCCGCTGAGGTGATCTACAAGAAGAAGCCGGACGGCACGCCGACCACGAAGATTGAGGGTTACCGCATTCAGCGCGACCCGATCACGCTCCGGCCGGTCGAGCTTGATTGCGGACCGATCATCGAGCCCGCTGAGTGGTATGAGCTTCAGGCGTGGTTGGACGGCAGGGGGCGCGGCAAGGGGCTTTCCCGGGGGCAAGCCATTCTGTCCGCCATGGACAAGCTGTACTGCGAGTGTGGCGCCGTCATGACTTCGAAGCGCGGGGAAGAATCGATCAAGGACTCTTACCGCTGCCGTCGCCGGAAGGTGGTCGACCCGTCCGCACCTGGGCAGCACGAAGGCACGTGCAACGTCAGCATGGCGGCACTCGACAAGTTCGTTGCGGAACGCATCTTCAACAAGATCAGGCACGCCGAAGGCGACGAAGAGACGTTGGCGCTTCTGTGGGAAGCCGCCCGACGCTTCGGCAAGCTCACTGAGGCGCCTGAGAAGAGCGGCGAACGGGCGAACCTTGTTGCGGAGCGCGCCGACGCCCTGAACGCCCTTGAAGAGCTGTACGAAGACCGCGCGGCAGGCGCGTACGACGGACCCGTTGGCAGGAAGCACTTCCGGAAGCAACAGGCAGCGCTGACGCTCCGGCAGCAAGGGGCGGAAGAGCGGCTTGCCGAACTTGAAGCCGCCGAAGCCCCGAAGCTTCCCCTTGACCAATGGTTCCCCGAAGACGCCGACGCTGACCCGACCGGCCCTAAGTCGTGGTGGGGGCGCGCGTCAGTAGACGACAAGCGCGTGTTCGTCGGGCTCTTCGTAGACAAGATCGTTGTCACGAAGTCGACTACGGGCAGGGGGCAGGGAACGCCCATCGAGAAGCGCGCTTCGATCACGTGGGCGAAGCCGCCGACCGACGACGACGAAGACGACGCCCAGGACGGCACGGAAGACGTAGCGGCGTAGCGAGACACCCGGGAAGCCTGTTAGGCGCTGAGACGGGCGCACAGCGGGCTTCCTGGGGCAGCGGGAAGGGTCGGCCGGTCCCCCGGTCGGCCCATTTCTCTTGTCTCGGTTTAGTTAGTTAGCCTAAGTAACAGTGACTCCGTCACCACAGCACAGCGGGGCGAGCCGTTGACCTGGGGGAAGTGATGCTGTGACGGAATGACTCGAAACACACATTCCTAATGACTTCTCATTGGGTAATCCAGACTTCACGCCACTTCATCACAGCGTCACCCGGGCGCCCTTCGCTGTGACCCCGAATCAGGTTGCCGACAACCTTCATATAGGTAGAGGGGTTTACGCGCCACGCATCAAGCACCGCTAAGGAACGGCGTCGAGCGCTACCCACTCAGGCCGGTCACTCCCCTGATCTCTCCCAGGGTTGAGCGACCGGCGTTGCCTCCCTAGCTCAGTTCGGTTAGAGCGCCTGTTTCGTAATCAGGGGGTCGGCGGTTCGAATCCGTCGGGGGGCTCAATGAGCGGATACACAATCGCTTGGCTCGCATGGCTTGCCGCGTTCGGCGTCATTGAGGGTCGAGCGCTCTTCAATAAGAAGCCGGGCGACACGCTGAGCGAACACGTCTGGTCATGGTTCGCCACGCAAAGCGGCAGTACAGGCAAGCCTTCGGGTTGGGTGCGTGCTCGACGCTTTGCGCTACTGGCCTTCATGGGTTGGCTCACTGCCCACTTCATGACGGGCGGTCGCTTCTAGCGCTGCCGCGCCCAGCCTACTCACGTGAGTAGGTAGGGGGGTGTCGACGGATAGGGGGGTGTCCCCGGAAGGGGGGGGGGGGTGCCCTATGCGTACCCGGTGTCTCGACTGTAGGGACTGGGCTACTCATGGTGGGCGCTGTGCTCAGCACCACGCCACCTATCAGGCACAGCGCAGTGTGAAGAGCCATGCGAAGCGGCGTGCTGCTATCGCCCGTGGGAACAACGCTGCGGCGAAGATGCGTCGTGCTATCCGTAAGGCAGTGGGCGCGCACTGTGCTACCTGCCTGGGTTGGTACCACTAGAAAGCTTCTCGAGCGGATCGATCCTGCAGGAATTCCCGGGCATAACTGTTCCACTTGTATCGTCGGTCTGATAATCAGACTGGGACCACGGTCCCACTCGTATCGTCGGTCTGATTATTAGTCTGGGACCACGGTCCCACTCGTATCGTCGGTCTGATTATTAGTCTGGGACCACG
>JADMIO011167656.1_pt1:80000-153838 | contig 153838 bp, 146 predicted proteins | sample 8958161 | NCBI WGS metagenome assembly JADMIO01 (sample SAMN16585339, study PRJNA669376) | soil metagenome | isolation source: Crop rotation soil | place: USA: Cullars Rotation, Alabama | collected 2011 | reverse complement strand
CGCGACAACTTGTCCACGTGGAATTCTAAGCTTAGGATCCCAATGTGCTGGAAAGTACGGCGAGACCGAACGCACCGATGTGTCGCTGCGGATCATCGCCGAACACGCGCGCGCGATGACCTTCATCATCGCCGACGGCGTGCGCCCTTCCAACAACGAGCGCGGCTACGTGCTGCGGCGCATCATCCGGCGCGCGGTCCTGCACGCCTACATGCTCGACGCACGCGATCTCGTCCTCCCCGCGATGGTCGACACCGCGGTCGCGGTGATGGGTGCCGCGTATCCCGAGATCGTCACGAACCGCGAGACGGTCGAGAAGGTCGTGGGCCGGGAGGAGCAGGCGTTTCGCTCCACCTTGCAGCGCGGGGTCGACATGCTCGGCGAGATCGTCGAACGAGGCGACGTGAGCGGCGCCGACGCGTTCTTCCTGCACGACACGTTGGGTTTCCCGATCGATCTCACGCGCGAGATCGCGGGCGAGCGCGGCCGCGACGTCGACCTCGACGACTTCGAACAGCGCATGGCGCAGCAGCGCGCCCGGGCCCGCGCCGCCGCCGACGAAGCCGGCGCCGGGGCGAGCGACAGCGGTATCTGGCGCGAGCTCCTGGAGGAGCACGGCATCACCGAGTTCACCGGCCGCCAAGAGCCGCTCACGAAGGCGAACGTGGTGGCGTTGATACGCGAAGGCGCGCGCGTCGACGACGCCACCGAGGGCGCGACCGTCGAGGTCGTGCTCGACCGCACCCCGTTCTACGCGGAGTCCGGTGGCCAGGTCGGCGACACCGGCACGATCACCACCGTGGCCGGCGTCGGCGGCGACCGGGCCACGCTGGTCGTGAAGGACACCCGCTACGGCATCGCGGGCAGTGTCGTGGTCCACGAATGCGTGGTGCGCAGCGGCACCATCCACGACGGTGACGAGGTCGAAGCCGCCATCGACGTCGTCCGTCGCGACAGGATCCGCCGAAACCACACCGCGACCCACGTCCTCCACTGGGCCCTGCGGGAAGTGCTCGGCTCGCACGTGCAGCAGGCGGGTTCGCTGGTCGCGCCCGAGCGGTTGCGCTTCGATTTCAGCCATCACGACGCCGTCACGCCCGAGCAGCTCGCGCAGGTCGAGCGGTTGGCCAACGAGCAGATCATCACCGACGCGCCGGTCCGGCACTACGAGACCACGAAGGCCGAGGCCGAACGCATCGGCGCCATCGCGTTCTTCGGCGAGAAGTACGGCGAGATCGTGCGCGTCCTCGAAGCCGGACCGTCCACCGAGCTGTGCGGTGGCACGCATGTGTACGCGCTCGGCTTCATCGGCCCGATCAAGATCGTCAGCGAGAGCTCGATCGGCTCGAACCTGCGGCGCATCGAGGCCGTTACCGGCGACGGGGCCTTCGCGTACGTCGAGGGGGAAGAAGCGTTGCTCCGGCGCGCGAGCACGTTGCTGCGCGCCGCGCCCAAGGAGATCCCCGAGAAGATCGAGCGCCTGTCGGAGCAAGTGCGCGCGCTGCAAGACGAGTTGCAGCGGTTCAAGGCGAAGGAAGCGCTCGCGGCCGCGACCGATCTCGCGCGTGAAGCCACCGACGGCGCCGTCATCCAGCGCCGGGACGGCCTGAACAACGAAGAGTTGAAGCGGCTCGCGCAGGAGACCGTGCGCGCGCTGGGCTCGGGCGTGGTCGCGCTCGCGGGCACCGGCCCCGACGGCGTGAAGGCCGGCATCGCGGTCGCGGTGAGCAAGGATCTGATCGAGCGGGGTGTCACCGCCGACACGCTCGCCCGACCGGCCGCGAAAGCACTCGGCGGCGGGGTCGGGAAGGGTGCCGATGCCGTCGCGGGGGGAGGCCCCAACGCCGACGGCATCGAGCAAGCCCTGCAACTCGTCCGCGAGCAGTCCGCGACATGGGAGCAATGAGCTCGGCCCCCGGCCGCGCGCTCGGCGTGGATCTCGGGTCCGTTCGCATCGGTCTCGCGCTCTCGGATCCGACGCGCACGGTCGCGTCTCCGCACTCGGTACTGCGCCGCGGCCGTGACCATGCGGCCGACCACCGTGCGATCCTCGACCTCGCGCGCGAGGAGTCGGTGACCACCGTTGTCGTCGGTCTTCCCCTGTCGTTGTCGGGCGGGAAGGGCCCGGCCGCGCGCGCCGCGGAAACCGAGATCGAGGAGCTCCGCGCCGTCGTCGGTCCCGACATCGAGGTCGTCGCGCACGACGAGCGCCTGACGACCGTCACCGCCGAGCGCAGCCTCGACGAAGCGCGCGTCCGCCGCGCCGATCGCGCGGCCGTCGTCGACAAGATCGCGGCGAGCATCATGTTGCAGTCCTGGTTGGAGTTCACGCCGCGCCCGTCGGCGCGATGACCGCATGATCACCGAGGACCTCACTGACCGCGAGACCGGCGGGCGGGGCCGCCGACCGCGCCGGCGCCGAGGCCGCATCACCGCGGTCATCGTCATTGTCGTACTGCTTCCGTTCCTCGTGGTCGGTTCGAGCGCGCTGTGGTTCTGGTGGCAGCTCGGTACCCACGGGTCGCCGGGCGAGGTCGTGCACGTGCAGATCGACCGGGGCTGGGGCGTTCCCCGCATCGCCGAGGAGCTCGAGAAGCAGGACATCGTCAACTCCGCACTCGCCTTCAACGTGTACTCCCGGTTCAACGGCGACAGTTCGTTCCAAGCCGGCACCTACGACCTGCGGAAGCACCTCGGCATCCGCGCGACGGTCGAGGCGCTCAAGGACGGTCCGCGCATCGACTACGTGCCGTTGGCGATCCCACCCGGGCTCTGGATCAAGCAGATCGCGACGCGCGTCGGTCGCCTGCCCGGCCGCGACGCGCGGCCGTTCCTCCAGGGCACGCGCAACAACGCGGTCCGGTCCGTGTACGAACCGGAAGGCGTGTCGAACCTCGAGGGGCTCGTGCGGCCCGACACGTATCGCGTCTCCAACTCGCAGGACGAGATCGGCATCCTGCAGGCGATGGTGACCGCGTTCGACGCGAACGCCAAGAAGCTGGGCCTCAACGCCGAGGTCAACGGGCACTCCGCCTACGACATCATCAAGGTCGCGTCACTCATCGAGTCGGAGGCGAAAGTCCCGCAGGACCGGCCCCTGATCGCGTCGGTCATCTACAACCGGCTCGCGCAGAACATGCCGCTCCAGATCGACTCGACAGTGATCTACGCCCGCGGGAATCCGGCCGACCGAGGGCTGTCGCAGAAAGACCTGCAGATGGAGTCGCCCTACAACACCTACGTGCACAACGGGCTCCCGCCCACGCCGATCGGAGCGGTGAGCGACGCGTCGTTGAAGGCCGCGCTCGCGCCCGCCCAGACCGACTTCCTCTACTACGTCCTCGCCGGCAAGGACGGCCATCACGCGTTCGCCTCGACCTTCGAGGAGCACGAGCGCAACATCGAGGCCGCTCGGCAACTCGGACTGCTGTGATCACCGGCGCCACTCGCGTCGCCGGGGTGATCGGTGATCCGGTCCGGCACTCGCTGTCGCCGACGCTGCACAACGCTGCCTACCGCGCGCTCGGTCTCGATTGGGTCTATGTCGCGTTCACGGTCCCCGACGGCGAGGCGCGCGCCGCGCTCGACGCGGCCCGCGTGCTGGGGTTGGCCGGGCTGTCCGTGACGATGCCGCACAAGACCGCGGTGGCCGAGCTCTGCGACGACCTCTCGCCCGACGCCGCGGCCCTGCGGAGCGTCAACACGGTGACCGTGCTCACCGACGGCCGCACGCGCGGTGAGTCCACCGACGGCGAAGGTTTTCTCCGCTCGCTCGCCGACGCGGATGTCGACGTGTCGGGTCGGCACGCGCTCGTGTTGGGTGGCGGCGGCGCGGCACGCGCAGTCGCGCGGTCGCTCGCGGGCGGCGGGGCGCACGTGCAGGTCGCGGCGAGGCGTCCCGACGCGGCGAGGGCAGCCGCCGACCTCGCGGACGGCACCACGGTGGCATGGGACGATCGAGCGGCGGCCGCGACGAAGGCCGACATCCTGGTGAACGCCACTCCCGTCGGCATGAGCGGTGACGGATCGCTCCCCGTTCCGCCCGAGGTGTTGCGGCCCGAGCTCGTGGTCGCCGACCTCGTGTACAACCCGGCCGCCACGCCGTTGCTCGTGGCCGCGCGGTCGGCCGGCGCCCAGACGGTCCCCGGTCTCGGGATGCTCGTGCACCAAGCCGCGCTGCAGGTCGAACGCTGGACCGGACAGCCGGCCCCCATCGCCGCAATGCGCGCCGCGGTCGCCTAACCACTCGTATTGCGGCTTCGACCCCGGCCCGCAATCGGTCGGGTCGCTTCGCTCGACCAACCGGGCCTCCGGATCTGCGCCTCGCCACTCCACGACCGCCGGCTCAAGCGGCCTCTCCGGGGGGTCGATGGTTCTCGTGGAAGAGCCTCGCGTCGTCGCCGGGGGTTTGGGTGCTCCAAGGAACGTTCGAGACGCTGTCGCTCCCCGAGGTACTCGGGTTGCTCGCCGGCGCGCGGAAGAGCGGCGCGCTCTGGCTCGAAGCGGGTCCGGTCTCGGGCGTTATCCATCTCCGTGACGGCCACTGCCACGCGACCGAAGCCGGCGACCGGAACGGCCCGATCGAGCACGGCGGCGAGCTGCTCACCCGCCTCGTCGACGTGTGTTTCGCGGTCATGTGCCAAGACTCCGGCTCGTTCCGGTTCGCGGCCGACGAGCCTGCGCCGTGGGCGTGCGCGGAACCGGTCGAGCTGAGCGACGCGCTGGTCGAGGTCGACCGGCTCCTGAAGCAGTGGCGCGAGATCCTGCGGGTCATCCCGTCACTCGAATGCCGCCCGAGCCTGCTGGAAAGCCTGGAGGTCGACGAGATCGTGTTCGACCGGGACCGTTGGTCGATCCTCGTCGCGATCGACGGCCGCCGAACCGTGCGCGAGATCGTGCAGCGGACCGAGCGGCCGGTGATGGAGCTGTGCCAGGCGCTCCTCGAGCTCATCGAGGCGGGCGCAGTCGGCGTGATCGATCCCGCGGCTGCCCGCGTGCCCGACGTCGATCCCGAGCCCGAGGCCGAGATCACGCCCGAACCCGAGCCCGAGCCTGCGATCGAGGTACCGCCCGAACCCGAGCCCGAGCCCCAGCCCGCCGCCGAGGCGGACCCGGGCGAGGAGCCGACGGTCGTGTTGACGATCGTCCCCGAGGCCCCGGCGGAAGCCGCCGAGCCGAGCGATACCGCGGTCCCCGATGCGGCGTTGGCCGAGTCCGAGATCGTCGAGGTCCCCGAAGGCGCCGAGGCGGCTGTCGTCAACGGCACGGACGGTCCTGAGCGGTCTGACGGGCCGGACAAGTCCGACGGCCCCGACAAGGGCGCCTTCCTCCGTCTGTTCTCGGGGCTCCGCGAGTCGTAATCCGTGGGCGGTCGACCACCGATCGCTACGGAGAGTGATATCCCCATACAGCCGAGCGCGCGCAGCGTCGATAACGGCGGATGGGTCGCGCAAGGCGGCCGGTCCGAACGTAGGAAACGCACGAATCCGAACCACGGATGGGACGGGGAGGACAGCCTGTGGGCGATGCGACGCCACTCGGCGCCCTGCTCATAGATGAAGGCCTGCTGACCGACGCTCAGCTCGACGCGGCGTTGGCCGAACAGGCCCGCAGCGGGAAGCCGCTCGGTCGCCTGTTGATCGAATCGGGGACGATCTCCGAGGCCGAGCTCGTACGGACGCTCGCCCGCCAGGTCGGGCTCGAATTCGTCGACCTCAACGACCGCGTCGTCGACCCGTCGGTCGCGTCGGTCGTCACCGAGGGGCTCGCGCGCCGCTACCAGGCGATCCCGATCGGCTGGGAAGACGGTCGCCTCGTGGTCGCCATGGCCGACCCCTCCAACGTCTTCGCGGTCGACGACATCCGGGCGATCGCCGGCGCGGAAGTGCGGACCGTGGTCGCGACCGCGTCGCAGATCAACGAGACCATCGAACGCTTCTACCGGATGGACACCGACGTCGACGCGGTCGTGCAGGCCGCGACCGAGGACGCGAGCGAAGACAACGATCTCGCGAACGTGTCGGAGCTCGTCGAGGACGCGCCGATCGTCAAGTTCGTCAACCTGCTCGTCACGCAGGCGGTAGGGGACCGCGCCTCCGACATCCACGTCGAGCCCGCGGAGCACGACCTCCGAATCCGCTTCCGCATCGACGGCGTGCTCCACGAGGTGATGCGGTCGCCGCGCAGCATTCAGGCCGGCGTGATCAGCCGTCTCAAGGTCATGGCCGACATCAACATCGCCGAGCGCCGCATCCCCCAGGACGGCCGCATCAGCATGAAGGTCGGCGGGCGCGGCATCGACCTGCGCGTCGCGACCCTGCCGACGGTGTACGGCGAAAAGGTCGTCATGCGAATCCTCGACAAGGGGCAGGCGGTGCTGCACCTCGACGAGTTGGGCTTCCTGCCCGAGAGCGAGGAACGGTTCTCGGCGTCCTGCCATCGTCCGTACGGCGCGATTCTCGCCACCGGTCCGACCGGTTCCGGAAAGTCGACGACGCTGTATGCCGCGCTCAACACGCTGAACAAGCCCGACCGCAACATCATCACCGTCGAGGACCCGGTCGAATACCGCATGCCCGGCGTCAACCAGGTGCAGATCAATCCGAAAGCCGGGCTCACGTTCGCGTCGGCACTGCGATCCATCCTGCGTTCCGACCCCGACGTCGTGCTCGTCGGTGAGATCCGCGACCGTGAGACTGCGGTCATCGCGGTCGAAGCCGCCCTCACCGGTCACCTCGTGCTCTCGACCCTGCACACGAACGATGCCGCGTCGACTCCGCTCCGGCTCGTCGAGATGGGGGTCGAACCCTTCCTCGTGACGAGCGCGCTCGACTGTGTGGTCGCCCAACGGCTCGCGCGTCGCCTGTGCGACAAGTGCAAGGAGCCGTACCAGCCCACCGAAGCCGAGCTCATCGAGGTCGGCTGGCCGATGGAGACGATCGACCAGTCGGAGTGGCCCACCCTTCACCGCCCGATCGGCTGCACCGGCTGCGGGCGCACCGGCTACAAGGGCCGGTTCGCGCTCCACGAGGTCATGCTCATCACCGAGGAGATCGAGCGCCTGATCATCGAGCGCCGCTCGACCGAAGACCTCCAGAAGACCGCCGTCATGCAGGGGATGATCACCCTCAAGCACGACGGCCTGCGCAAGGTCGGCATGGGCTTCACCGCCCTCGAGGAGATCTTCCGCGTCGTGAACTAGCGGGCTCGGGCCCGATAGCTCTCGATCTTCAGGGATACCGCTCCGTCGCCGATACCACTTGGCATCGTTGCTCCCGGCCTTAGGGGATTCGTCTTGCACGTCAACCAGGTTCGCCGCTTCGGAGAGGCGCTCGTCGAACGCCACGTCCTCTCGCGTGACAGTCTCGAGCACGCCATCGAAGAGGCTGAACGCTCGAATCAGCCGCTGCCCGCCGTCCTCCTCAAGCTCGGTCTGGTCGGGTCGAAGGACCTGACCGCCGCGCTCGCCGAACAGCTCGGCATGCCGTTCGTCGACTTCCTCGAGACGCCGATCCATCAGGACGCGCCGACGCTCCTCACCGCCGAGCTCGCGCGCAAGTGGCAGGCGCTCCCGGTCGACTTCGAGGACCACAAGTTGCTCGTCGCGTTCGCGGAGCCCGCGGACGACGAAGCGGTCGCCGCGGTCGGAACCGCGACGACCTACGAGATCATCGCCGCGGTCGCCGATCGTGAAGAGCTCACGAGCGCGATCGACATGATCTACGGGCCGCCGCCGGCTTCGGCCTCCGAGCTCGAAGCGGCGGCGATCGGCATGGTGCGCGACGCGCCTCGCCCCGACGACCTGCACATCAACGACCTGCTCGCCCTCGTGATCCAGTGGCGGGGCTCCGACCTGCACCTCACGTCGAGCTCACCGCCGGTCATCCGGGTCAACGGCGACCTGCGGCCGATCCCGGATCTGCCGGTGCTCAACGGATCGCAGATCCGCCAGATGGTGTATTCCATCCTCACGCAGAAGCAGCGCGAGAAGTTCGAGAACGAGCTCGAGCTCGATACCTCGTACGCGCTGCCCGGCAAGGGCCGGTTCCGCGTCAACGTGTTCCTGCAGCGCGACTCGGTCGGTTGCGTGATGCGCGCGATTCCCTACGACGTCGTCGACTTCGATGCGCTGGGCGTGCCGCCCGCGGTGAAGACGTGGGCGTTCCTGCCGCGCGGGCTCGTGCTCATCACCGGCCCGACCGGTTCCGGAAAGTCGACGACCCTCGCGTCGCTCATCGACATCGTCAACCGTGAGCGCTCGCTCCACATCATGACGGTCGAGGACCCGATCGAGTTCCTCCACAATCACAAGCGGTCGCTGATCAACCAGCGCGAGGTCGGCGAGGACACGCACTCCTTCGCGTCGGCCCTGAAGCACGTGCTCCGCCAGGACCCCGACGTGATCCTCGTGGGTGAGATGCGTGACCTCGAGACGATCTCGACTGCGCTCACCGCAGCGGAGACCGGCCACCTCGTGTTCGCGACCTTGCACACGCAGGACGCACCGCAGTCGATCGACCGCGTGATCGACGTGTTCCCCGCACACCAGCAGCAACAAGTTCGGGTGCAGCTCGCGGCGGCTCTCCAAGGGATCTGCACGCAGCAGCTCATCCCGACGAAGGATGGCGCGAGTCGCGCCATCGCGTGTGAGGTCATGGTCGCGACTCCCGCGGTCCGCAACCTCATCCGTGAAGGAAAGACCCACCAGATCTACTCCGTGCTCCAGGCCGGCGGCCGCTACGGAATGGTGACGATGGACATGTCACTCGTACAGCTCGTTCGCAACGGTCGGATCACCATGGACATGGCGCTCGAACGTTGCAGCAACGAGGAAGACCTCCGCCGACTGATGAACGGCTGATCCACGATGCCCGAAACCTTCGCCTACAAAGTCCGCGACAAGTCCGGCAAGCTCGTCGAGGGGCAACTCGAAGCCGAGAACGCGCAACTCGTCGTCAGCAAGCTGCGCTCGATGGGCTACGTGCCCATCGAGATCGAGCAGCAGGGCGGCAACAGCCTCGGACGCGATCTCAAGATCCCGTTCCTCTCCGACCGCATCAAGCTGAAGGACGTGTCGGTCTTCTCGCGCCAGTTCGCGACGATGATCAACTCGGGCCTTTCGATGCTCCGCTCGCTCTACATCCTGGCCGAGCAGACCGAGAGCAAGCCGCTCGCCGAGGTCGCCGGGCAAGTGCGCCTCGACGTCGAACGCGGTGCGTCGTTGTCGGCCGCGCTGGCCAAGCACCCGAAGGCGTTCAACCGTCTGTACGTCGCGATGGTGCGCGCGGGTGAAGCCGGTGGTGTGCTCGACAGCGTGCTCCAGCGCCTCGCGACCACGATCGAGAAGCAGGTCGAGCTGCGCCGCAAGGTGAAGTCGGCGATGACCTACCCGGCCGTCGTGTCGATCCTCGTACTGCTGCTCGTCACCGCGATGCTGTTGTTCGTCATCCCGATGTTCCAGGGCATCTACGGACAGCTCGGCGGCGAGCTGCCGGTGCCGACGCAGATCCTGATCACCGTTTCGGGCATCGTGCGCAACTGGTGGTTCATCGTGTTCGGCGCGGAGATCGCGGCCGTGTGGTTCTTCCGGCGCTGGATCGCGTCCGAAGACGGTCGCAAGCGATGGGACGCGATCAAGCTGAAGATGCCGGTGTTCGGTCAGCTCGCGCGCAAGACCGCGCTTGCCCGTTTCGGTCGTACGCTCTCCGCACTCGTGCGTTCCGGTGTGCCGATTCTCGAGTCGCTCGACATCGTGTGCGAGACCGCCGGCAACTCTGTGGTGTCCGAGGCCGTTCGCGACACGCAACAACAAGTGAAGCGGGGCGAGCCGTTGTCGCGTCGCCTCGAGGAACACCCGGTGTTCCCGCCGATGGTCGTGCAGATGATGGCCGTCGGTGAGGAGACGGGTGCACTCGACGAGATGCTCGACAAGATCGCCGACTTCTACGACCAGGAAGTCGAAGCGACGGTCAACGCGCTGACCTCACTGATCGAGCCGATTCTGATCGTGATCATGGGTGTCGTCATCGGAGGAATGATCATCGCGCTCTACCTCCCGATGTTCGACGTCATCAACTTGATCAAATAACGGCCGGATCCTTAAGGGTTTTTTGTCCGCTGCCGATACGAGAACTGGTCGGCGTTCACTCTCCGTGAACTCGTCATCGGACCTCAGGAAAGGGGCCAGCCCAGTGCAGTCCATTCGCTCGTTTGTAGCTCGGCGTCGCGACGCCGAAGAAGGATTCACCCTCATTGAGTTGATGGTTGTCGTTCTGATCATTGCCATTCTGATTGCGATCGCCATCCCGCAGTTCCTCGGTGCTCGGCAGCGTGCGCAGGACGCCGGTGCGAAGTCTGACCTTCGCAACGCGCTTACTGCGGAGAAGACGTCGTACACCGACACGCAGAAGTACACGGCTACCGCAGCAACGTTGCTGCTCATCGAGCCGTCGTTGAAGTGGAACAACGCGGACAACAAGCTTGGTCCGACAGCCACGGTCGGCGACGTCGCCACTGGTGACGCCAACGTCGTGTGCCTCCAGCAGACCTCGAAGTCCGGGACGGTGTTCTCGGTCGCCGATGTTGCTGCGGGAACGGACGCCGGCACCTACTACACCAAGGGCACCTGCTCGACCACGGTGGCCACGGTGAAGGCATGGGGTAACGGCTGGTAATCAGCGGCCCCGGCTCGTAAGAGCTGTGTGAAACGACGCAGGGCCCGGGACTCGTTCCCGGGCCCTGTTGTTGTCAGGGGGTTGTGCGATGTCGCGTTGCGCGGTGTCGCGTTCGCGCAACGACGCGCGACGCGATGTCGCGTGACGCGATGTCGCGTGACGCGATGTCGCGTGACGCGATGTCGCGTGACGCGATTTCGCGTGTGAGGAGATGTCGCGCTGTGTGGCGATGCCGGCAATTCAAGTCACGAATCGCGGTCGCCGATATTCACGCGAGGGTTGCGCCCAGCGCGGCCCCGCGAAACACCCATGGAAAGGGGCCAGCCCAAGTGCAATCGATTCGTAGATTCATTGCTCGGCGTCGCGACGCCGAAGAAGGATTCACCCTCATTGAGTTGATGGTCGTCGTTCTGATCATTGCCATCTTGATCGCGATTGCGATCCCGCAGTTCCTCGGAGCTCGGCAGCGTGCGCAGGACGCCGGTGCGAAGTCTGACCTTCGTAACGCGCTTACTGCGGAGAAGACGTCGTACACCGACACGCAGAAGTACACGGACGTGGCAGCAACGTTGCTGCTCATCGAGCCGTCGTTGAAGTGGAACAACGCGGACAACAAGCTTGGTCCGACAGCCACGGTCGGCGACGTCGCCACTGGTGACGCCAACGTCGTGTGCCTCCAGCAGACCTCGAAGTCCGGGACGGTGTTCTCGGTCGCCGATGTTGCTGCGGGAACGGACGCCGGCACCTACTACACCAAGGGCACCTGCTCGACCACGGTGGCCACGGTGAAGGCATGGGGTAACGGCTGGTAGTCGGCCGAACGAAGTAACCGAGCGGGCCCGGGAACCCATCCCGGGCCCGCTTCGGACAACAGCTCCAGACAAGTCAATCGCCTGCGTTCGAGAGTGCCGTGGGGGCGGCGTGCTCCCCACGTCGAACGGCGCAGGTCAGTCGAGGGGAGTCCTATATGAGACGTAAGCACGCCGTGTCTCGCGAGAACGAGTCCGAAGCAGGATTCACGCTCATCGAGCTGATGGTGGTCGTTCTGATCATTGCCATTTTGATCGCCGTCATGATTCCGACGTTCGTGGGTGCCAGGCAGAGGGCGCAGGATCGAGCGATGCAGTCGAGCATTCGCAATGCCCTGACTGCCGCGAAGGTTCTCTACAGCGAGCGCGGGGACTACACACAAGCATCGGTTGCCGGTCTCACCGGCGCCGAACCCGGAATCAAGTTCGTGGATGCCACCACGGCGCCGAGTGGCCAAAACGCCGTATCGGTCGAGCCCGTGAGCACGACCTACTTCCGGATTGCGGGGCTGTCGCGATCGGGCAACTGCTTCTTCTTGTCCGACGACGAGAGCACATCCGGTGTTGGTGTGCTGTACGCGAAAGCATCCGGCGGAAGCTGCACTGCGAGCTCCGCGCCGGCAGCCGGTGACCCGAGTTGGTCTTCGGCTTGGTAGCAGCGCAAACGACAACCGACGGTACCGAGTCGGCTGTATCCCGCGCGCGTCGTTCGCGACGCGCGCGGGATCGCGCAGTTGGGGTACCCAACGGACCTACGCTGACCCGTCGTGACAGTGTTCATCGCGGTCGTCGCCGGCATCTACGGACTGGTGATCGGTTCGTTCCTCAATGTCGTGATCTGGCGGGTGCCGCGTCACGAGTCGATCGTGAAGCCGCGTTCGCATTGTCCGTCGTGCGACACGCTGATCGAGACCCGAGACAACATCCCGATTGCGTCATGGCTCCTGCTGCGCGGCCGGTGCCGGCACTGCGGCGAACACATTTCCGTGCGGTACCCGTTCATCGAGCTGCTCACGGGTGTGCTCTTCGCGGCGGTCGGCGCGGAGTACGCCGATTCGTGGGCGCTCCCGGCATTTCTGCTGCTGACTGCGGGGCTCATCGCGATCTCGGCGATCGACCTCGAGCACTTCATCATCCCGAACCGGATCGTCTACCCGCTCGGTTACGCGAGCGTGGTCCTGCTCGCGTTCGCGGCGCTCATGGAGAACGACTGGTCCGCGTTCGGTCGTTCGCTGTTGGGTGCGCTCGCAGCGTTCACGTTCTTCTTCATCTTGCATCTCGTCGCGCCGGGAGGAATGGGCTTCGGCGACGTGCGCCTCTCGTTCGTGCTCGGCATGTTCCTCGGTTGGCTCGGTTGGGCCGACGTCATCGGTGGGTTGTTCGCGGGCTTCCTCTACGGAGCCGTGATCGGCATCGTGCTGATCGCGGTCGGAAGCCGGGGCCGGCGCCAGCACATTCCGTTCGGGCCGTTCCTTGCGGCGGGAACGATGACCTTCGTGCTCTTCGGGGACCAGATCGTCAACTGGTGGCGGGGGCTCGGCTACTGACCGAGCCGATCGTGAACCGGGCCCCGTGCGGGCTCCGGAACGAGATTTCAGAGAAGTGGTCTCACGCGCTTCAGCCTGATGCGGGAATTGACGATTGTTGCTCGTGCAACTTGCCCGCAAACAGAGGTGACGCCTTGGACGGGGAGCTCCGCCTCCTCACGGTACGCGAAGTCGCAGATGCCATGAGGGTGTCGACGATGACCGTGTACCGCCTAATTCGCTGTGACGCGTTGCCCGCTATTCGCGTGGGCAAGCACTTCCGTATCCGAACGCGCGATCTCGAGGCCTACCTCGAATCCCAGAGCACTCGAGGAGGCGACGCATGGCCCGCCGCCTGATCGGACTCGACATCGGCACCAATGCGGTGACCGTTGCGGAGGTAAAGGCAGGCGATCCCCCTCGCCTCGTCATGTTTGGTCAGGTCGCCCTCGGGCGCGAGACCATGCGTGAAGGCGAAGTCGCGGACGACGCTGCCGTTACCGAAGCAGTCGGACGTTTGCGCGCCGAAGTCGGCTTGAAGCACGCCGCGGTTCGGCTCGGGCTCGCAAGCCCACGGGTCGTCGTGCGCCAGATCGAGATGCCGCTCATGAGTCGTGAAGAGCTCTCGAGTGCGCTCCAGTTCCAAGCGGCCGAGCTCATTCCGATCCCGATCGACGACGCCGTGCTCGACTTCGCGATCCTCGGGCCCGCGAGCCCGGGCGACAGCGGCGAGCCGCGCATGCATGTGTTGCTCGCAGCCGTACAAGAGGCGACGGTGCTCCGGCTCGTCGCGGCGGTCGAATCCGGCGGCCTGCAAGTCGCGGCGGTCGATCTCGTTCCGCTCGCGCTCATTCGCCCGCTCGCCCGCTCGGGTCGCGACCTCGCGCTCGTCGGTGCCGGCGCGGTCGAGCTGGGCGGCGAGCCGCAAGCCGGCGGTGGCGTCGGCCTCGCGGACTCGCCCGGCGCGGAAGGCATTGTCTCGTTCGGTGGGGGAGTCACCGCCATCGCAGTACACGAAGTCGGCGTACCTCGCTTCGTGCGCGTGCTCGGAACCGGTGGTCGCGAGCTGACCGACGCGATCGCGTCGGAGCTCGACCTCCCGCCCGAGACCGCGGAAGCGCTGAAGCGTCAACTCGGCGGCGAAGGCCACGACGAGCTCGTTGCGCGCGCTCGTCACTCGATCGAGCGGCCGCTTTCGGTTCTCCTCGACGAGGTCCGCAGCTCCATCGACTACTACCGCAACCAGCCCGGCTCGTCACCGCTCGTTCGCATCGTTGCGACCGGCGGCGCCGCCCAGCTGCCCGGTCTCACCGACCGGCTCTCGGCGTTGGTCGGCGTTCCGGTCGAGCACGCTCGGCCCCGTGAGCTCGTCGCACTCGGCGACATCGGGTTCTCGGAAGAAGAGCTGCCCCGCCTCGACCCGTATCTCCCGGCCGCCGTGGGTCTCGCGCTCGGCGGCGCCGGCGTCGGCACGGTCATCGACCTGTTGCCGCGTGCCCGGCGCACGGCAACGCGGTCGCGTCGTCCGCAGATCGCGCCCAAGACCGTGGCGATCGGCGCCGCGTTCGTGGTGCTGCTCGGTGGCGTGACGTTCATGGCGAACCGGAGCCTCTCGTCGGCCAAGGCGCAACGCGCAGATGTCGAGGAGCAGGTCACCCAAGTCAACGCCGATCTCGCCGCGCTCGCGCCGATCCTCGCGCAAGAGGATCAGATCACCGCGCTCCAGTCGAACCTGCAGACGCTGCTCGCGTCCGATGTTTCGTGGCAGACGATGATCAACAGCATCACCGCGAAGCTGCCCGCGGGCATCACGTTCACCGCGTTCTCCGGTCAAGTGACGCCGCCGCCGCCGGTTGCGGTGTCGACGCCCACTCCTGCGGCAACCACCTCCGAGTCGGGCTCGTCGTCCGAGACGACCACCCCGACCACGGTCCCCGCGCCCGTCGTGCCGGCGATCTCCGGTGCGATCTCGTTCCAAGGAACTGCGAAGGACTTCCCGACGCTCGCGAACTGGATCGACGCGATGGAGAAGGTTCCCCAGATCGGGAACATCTACGTCACCAGCGCGCAGGAAGTTGCCTCCGCGGCGGACGGCGGTCCGAGCAACGGCATCACGTTCACGGCGACCGCAGTTCCCTCACCGGCATCGCAGAGCGATCGGCTGAACAAGTTCGTGAAGGCGGGATCATGAAGACCAAGAACATGATGGTGGGCATCCTCGTCGGGGTGCTCACGGTCGCGCTGTGGTGGACGATGCTCCTCAAGCCCACACGCGCGAAGGCGACCAAGGTGCAAGCCGACACGGACATCGCGAAGGCGAAGCTCGCGCCGCTGCAGGCCCAGCTCAACAAGGCGCGCCGCGACGCCGAGCACGCCGACGAGTTCAAAGCGCAGTTGAAGTCGCTCCAGTTGGCCATGCCCGACTCGCCCGCGCTCGCGGAGTTCATCCGCAGCGCGAACGGCATCGCGTCGGAGTCCGGCGTCGCGTGGCAGTCGGTCACGCACGGTCCGCCGACACCGGGTATCGGCGGTGCGACCTCGATCACCCTCGGCATCCAGGTGCGAGGGAGCTACGGGGAGGTCGTCGACTACTTGAGCCGGCTCGCCGCGCTGCAGCGCCTGGTCGTGGTCGACACGGTGCAACTGTCGACCGCGGGGAGCTCGGGTGCGACCACGGGAGAGGCCGGGACCACGGGTGGTTCCACCGGCCCGTTCAGTGGCGCCACGGAGCTCCAGGCGACGATCGCGGCCCGGATGTTCTCGACCCCCGCCGCGGCGGCCGCCGCGAGCGGGAGCGGGACGACCACGACCCCGACCGCAACCGCGACCGGTTCCACCCCCGCCCCGGCCACCGGGACCTCACAACCCTCAACGGTCAAGAACAGTTAGTGAGGATGAGCGAAGCGGTGTTCGCGTAACGGACCTTGGGCCGCCAGGCGCAGATCCGGAGGCCCGGACGGCCGATAGCAGTCGCACGGATGTTCGAGGGCCGGAGGTCGCAGCCGCATAAGCTTGCGCGGTTGTCCAGCCAACATCCGACCGGAGCACGCCGTGCTGCGCTACCTGACGGCGGGCGAGTCCCACGGTCCGGCCCTTGTGGTCACGGTCGAGGGCATGCCTGCCGGCCTTCCCATCCTCGCCGACGACATCGCGGCTGAGCTCGCGCGCCGGCGCCTCGGTTACGGCCGGGGCCCGCGCATGCGGTTCGAGCAGGACGAGTTGGAGCTGCTGGGCGGCATCCGTCACGGGCGAACGCTGGGTTCGCCGATCGCGATCGTCATCCGCAACAGCGAGTGGGCGACGGGGAAGTGGTCGGAGGAGATGTCGTCGGCGCCGGGAACGACCGCGCAGCCGCTGACCCAGCCCCGTCCGGGCCACGCCGATCTCGCCGGCATGCAGAAGTACGGCTTCACCGACGCGCGCGACGTGCTCGAACGCGCCAGCGCGCGCGAGACCGCGGCCCGGGTGGTCGCGGGCGCACTCGCCAAGTCACTGCTCGCGCATCTCGACGTGTCGGTGCTGAGCCACGTCGTGCAGCTGGGCGCGGCCACGGCATCACCCGATCGTCGTCCCGGGCCCGGCGATCTCGAGTCGATCGACAGCTCCGAAGTGCGTTGTTGTGACCCGGATGCCGAAGCCGAGATGATCCGCGAGATCAAGGAGGCCGCGAAGGCCGGTGACTCGCTGGGCGGTGTCGTCGAGGTGCTCGGCTTCGGGATCCCGCCCGGCCTGGGCTCGCACGTGCACTGGGACCGTCGGATCGACGGTCTTCTCGCGCAGGCGCTGATGAGCATTCAAGCCATGAAGGCCGTCGAGATCGGCGAAGGCCTCACGGTCGCGGGTGGCCGCGGCAGCGTCGCGCACGACGCGATCGCCTGGGACGCAGACGCGCGCGAGTACCGCCGAGAGTCGTCCCGCGCGGGCGGCATCGAAGGTGGGATGACGACCGGCGATCTGCTCGTAGCGCGCGTCGCGATGAAGCCGCTCGCGACACTGAATCGTCCGGTGCTGAAGACCGTCGACACCGAGACCAAGGAAGAGTCGGTGTCGTTCAAGGAGCGCACCGACGTGACGGCCGTGCCCGCGGCGGGCGTCGTCGCGGAGACGATGGTTGCGCTCGTGCTCGCATCGGAGGCGCTGCGGAAGTTCGGCGGCGATTCGTTGGCCGAGTTCGTGCGCAACCACGACGCGTACCGCGCTGCGCTCCGGTGACGAAGCGACACCTCGTACTCGTGGGTCTGATGGGTGTGGGGAAGACGACGGTCGGGCGAGAGTGCGCGCGGCGCCTCGGCCGGTCCTTCGTCGACCTCGACGAGTTGATCATGCTGCACGCGGCGATGCCGATCGACGAGCTCTGGAACGCTCAGGGCGAGGACCGGTTCCGCGAGATGGAGCGCGAGGTCGTCGTAGAGGTATGTGAGGCGCCGAACCCGCTCGTCATCGGGTGCGGCGGCGGCACCGTCGTGGATCCCGACAGCCGGCGCCGGCTCCGGGCCGAAGGAGCCGTCGTATGGCTCCAGGCACCGACCGCCGTGCTCGCGGCCCGGGTCGGCGACGACCCCGGCCGACCGCTGCTGGCCGGTGATCCGGCCGGTGCGCTCGCCCGCCTCGCGTCGGTACGAGAAGGCGCCTACACGGCGGCAGCCGACGCGACGGTCGACACGGAAGACCGCGATATAGATGCCGTCGCCGACGCGGTGCTCGCGGCGTTTGCGGAGCACTCGTCATGACCGTGCGCGTCGATCTCGGTGACCGGAGCTACGACGTCGTCATCGACAATTCCTACGACGGACTTCGTGACCTGTTGCGCGGCCGCAGGCGCGTCGCGGTGGTGTCCGAAGCAGTGGTCGACGAGCATGTCGGCGCCCGGGTCGGCGCCGCGCTCTCCGACGCGCAGGTCACCTCGGAGAAGTTCTTGATCGGCGAAGGTGAGGACGCGAAGTCGCTCGCGACCATCGAGGATCTCAGCCGGCGGTTCGCGCAGTGGGGATTGCTCCGCGGCGACGTCGTCGTCGCAGTCGGCGGGGGAGTGGTGGGCGACACCGCGGGGTTCGCGGCCGCGGTCTACTACCGCGGCGTCGATCTCGTGCACGTACCCACCACCTTGCTCGCGATGGTCGACAGTGCGATCGGCGGCAAGACCGGCGTGAATCTCCCCGAGGGGAAGAATCTCGTCGGGGCGTTCCATCAACCCCGCGCGGTGTTCGCGAATCCCATGGTTCTGCAGTCGTTGCCCGATCGCGAGTACCGCTGCGGGCTCGGTGAGATCGCCAAGTACGCGTTGATGGGCGACGACTTCGTCTCCGCGCACGTCGACGCGCTCGTCCGCCGCGATGCCGGCGTACTCGCCGGCGTCATCGCGCGATGCGTCGAGATCAAGGCGCGGGTCGTGGCGGCCGACGAGCACGAACGGACCGGTGTGCGAGCGGTGCTCAACTACGGCCACACGGTCGCGCACGCGCTCGAGACGGCGACCGGCCACGCGTTGCTCCACGGTGAGGCAGTCGCGATCGGCCTCGTGTTCGCGGCCCACCTCGGAGCGGTGCTCGAACGGGTGCCGCCCGAGCTGCCGGTGAAGACCGAAGGTCTCGTCGCGGGCCTCGGCCTCCCGACGTACGCGCCGCCGGGGCTGCGGGCCGACGACCTCCTCACGATCATGGCGCGCGACAAGAAGTCGGGTGGCGGGCTCACCTTCGTGCTCGACGGTCCGAACGGGATCGAACGGGTCGACAACCCCGATAGCGGCGCGGTCCGCAAGGCGCTCGCCGCGATCCGAGTGGAGGCGTGATGGCGAAGATCCTGTTGCTCTCCGGTCCGAATCTCAATCTCCTCGGCGAGCGGGAGCCGGAGCACTACGGCACGACCACGCTCGCGGACATCGTCGCGCTCGCGAGCGAGACCGCGGCGAAGCTCGGCCACGACGTCGAGCACCTCCAGTCGAACCACGAAGGCGCGCTCATCGACGCGATCCACGGCGCGCGCGGCCGCTGCGCGGCAATTGTCATCAACGCCGGTGCCTTCACCCACTACTCGTACGCGATAACCGACGCACTGGCGATGTTCGACGGGGTGAAGATCGAGGTCCATCTTTCCAACCCGCAGGCGCGCGACGAGTGGCGCCACCTGTCGGTGATCGCCCCCGTCGTCGACGGTACGATCACCGGCTTGCGGGCCGAGGGCTACCGGCTCGCGATCGAAGCGGTGGCCGCGCGTCTCGGCGATCGCGCACAGGAGCGAGCTTGATGACAACCTCCGCACTGGCCCCGCTCGAGATCGAACCACGGCTCGGCCGGCTTCGAGCGCGCTTGGCCGCCGAGCAACTCGACGCGTTGCTCGTCACAAAATTGGCCAACGTCCGGTACCTCACCGGATTCACCGGTTCTGCCGCGCTCCTCCTCGTGACCCGCGACGACGCGTTGTTCACCACCGACGGCCGCTACACCGAGCAGTCGAAGGAACAGTTGGCCGCGGCCGGCGTCGACATCCACGTGCGGATCGAGATCGGGCTCACGGCCGCCGCGCAGCACGCGGCCCTCGCCGCCTTGCTCGCACCTGCGTCGTGCCTCGGGCTCGAGGAGCACAGCGTCACCTGGGCCGAGCAACGAGGCTTCGCATCCACCTTCGACGGGGTCGAGCTCGTACCCGCCGGCGCGCTGGTCGAGGACCTCCGACGCGTGAAGGATCTCGGTGAGATCGATCGGATCCGGCGCGCCTGCGCGATCGCCGACGACGCGTTCCAGTCGCTGTGGCCGCGCTTCGCCGACGGCGTCACCGAGAAGCAGTTCGCGCTCGAGCTCGAGTTCGCGATGCGCGAGCGCGGTGCGAGCGGGAACAGCTTCGATCCGATCATCGCGTCGGGTCCCAACGGAGCGAAACCCCACGCCCGGCCGTCGGATCGCATCATCGGTCGCAACGAGCTGGTCGTCTGCGACTTCGGTTGCATCGTCGACGGTTACTGCTCCGACATGACGCGCACGGTTTCGCTCGGCGATCCCGGCGCCGACGCGCGTCATCTCTACGACGTCGTGCTCGAGAGTCAGCAGGCGGGTCGTGCACTCGTGGCCGCCGACGTCGCGTGCGCCGACATCGATCGGGCCTCGCGCGACGTCATCGCCGACGCGGGTTGGGCCGACGCGTTCTCGCATTCGACCGGCCACGGAGTGGGTCTCGAGATACACGAAGCGCCGCGTGTCGCCGCAACCGGCCGTGATACCTTGGTCGTCGGCGACGTCGTCACGGTCGAGCCGGGTGTTTATCTTCCTGGCGTCGGCGGCGTGCGTATCGAGGACACGGTCGTCGTCGCAGCCTCGGGCTCCGAGCCGTTAACCCTTACTCCGAAGGATCTCGTGTTGTGAGCATCTCTACGAACGACCTGAAGAACGGCATGGCCCTCGACCTGCCCGAAGGTCTCGTCAGCGTCGTCGAGTTCCAGCACGTGAAGCCGGGCAAGGGCGGCGCGTTCGTGCGCACCAAGCTGAAGAACGTTCGCACCGGCGCGGTCATCGACCGCACGTTCCGGGCCGACGAGAAGGTCGTGCTCGCGATGATCGACAAGCGCGAGATGCAGTTCCTCTACCGCGAAGGCGCCGACTACGTCTTCATGGACAACGAGAGCTACGACCAGTTGCAGGTCCCCGCCGACAGCATCGGTGACGCGATCAACTTCCTCAAGGAGGGCGACACCGCGGTGCTCCCGATGTACAAGAGCGAGATCGTCGGCGTCGAGCTCCCGGCCGCGGTCGAGCTCGTCGTCACCGACACGGAGCCCGGCGAGAAGGGCGACCGCGTTTCGGGCGCGCGCAAGGCCGCGACGCTCGAGACCGGCCTCGTCGTGCAAGTGCCGTTGTTCGTGAACATCGGCGACCGCGTGAAGGTCGACACGCGCTCCAGCGACTATCTGTCGCGAGCCTGAGGCGAGTCGCAGGGACGCCTGGTGCCGACGCGTCGAGCGGCGCGCGAGCGGGCGCTCGGTCTCGCTTACGAGTGCGAACAGCGGAACGTGCGCGGCTCCGCGCTCGTCGAGGGGCTCCCGGTCCCGCCCGACGAGTACGCGCAACTCCTCGTGCTCGGTGTCGACGAGCATCACGAAGAGATCGACGCGATCATCGCCAAGTTCTCCGAGCACTGGTCGCTCGAACGGATGCCCGTCGTCGACCGCGCGTTGCTGCGCATCGGTACCTACGAGCTGGGCTGGCATCCCGAAGTGCCTACGGCGGTCGCGATCACCGAAGCGGTCGAGCTCGCGAAGCAGTACTCCACCAAGGACTCCGGGCGATTCGTGAACGGGCTCCTGTCGCGCATAGCAGCCGAGCTGCGCTCCGAGGCGTAGGCGTGGGGTCGGTAGGTATGAGGGCGTCGGTGTGAAAGCGGAGATCGGCACCGAGGAGATCGTCGTACCCGACACGGTCGAGGAGCTCTTCGGTACTACGGACGCGCGGCCCGACGTGCCGTGGGTCGTGATCGTCTGGGACGATCCGATCAACTTGATGGAGTACGTCACCTACGTGTTCCAAAAGCTCTTCAACTATCCCAAGGCCAAAGCGCGGCAGCTGATGTTGCAGGTGCACAACGAAGGAAAGGCCGTGGTCGCGAACGGCACACGTGAGCGGTGCGAGACCGACGTCGCGCGCCTGCACGCACACGGCCTGTGGGCCACGATGCAGCACGACCGATGACGCGCGCGACTGTCGCGCGTCGCGAAGGATCCGTCGTGCTGACGCTGCTCGATCGCGAGATCCAGGTCTTGCAATGGGTCTTCAACGATCTCGGCCGGATGCTCAGCAACGGTTCGAGCGTCGACGCAGTGACGCAACGGCTGTATCCCCGCGCGTATCTGGATCCCACCGAAGAGGAATCCGAAGCGCAGTGGCAGGAGCTCGTGCACGACGACCTCGTCGAGTCGCGCCTCACCGCCATGACCGACGTCGTTCGGAGTCTCGACCGCGCGGTCCCCGTCGACGAGATTCCGGGTGCGCTCGAGATCGTGCTCGGCGAGGACGAGACCGCCAACTGGGTGCGGGTGCTCAACGACGCCCGCCTCGCGGTCGGGACCGCGTTGGGCGTCACCGCGGAGTGGGACTTCGACCTGCTCGACCCCGAGGGCCCGAACTACGAGATGCACGCGCTCTACGCGTGGATGACCGAGTTGCTCGGAGCGCTGCTCATGGTGACGACCGATTCCATGTAGCCCCCCGGGTGGGATGCCGGATGCGGATCGGGAGGGTCCCGCGGTCATCTACCCTGGACCCAGCATGCAGCTCCCTCACGCGCCCGATCCGGCCGCGGTACGCGACCCCCGCGCGGTAGCCGCCGAGCTCTTCGATGCGGTCGCGAGCGCGGTGCGGGGCGCCCCCGACACCGTCCGGCTGGCGCTGGTGGCCCTCCTCGCGGGCGGGCATCTGCTGGTCGAAGGCATGCCCGGCACCGGCAAGACCCTGCTCGCGAAGTCGATGGCCGCGGCGATCGGCGGGCGGTACGGCCGCGTCCAGTGCACGCCCGACCTGCTTCCGGCCGACGTCACCGGCACCTCCGTCTACGGGCCGGCGAGCGGCATCTGGGATTTCCGTCCGGGCCCGATCTTCGCGAACGTCGTGCTCGTCGACGAGGTGAACCGCGCGTCACCGCGTACGCAGGCCGCGCTCCTCGAGCCGATGGAAGAGCGCCAAGCCACGGTCGACGGAGCTACGCATCAACTTCCCGACCCGTTCTTTCTCGTGGCCACCCAGAACCCCTACGGCAGCGCGGGCACGTTCCCGTTGCCCGAGAGCCAACTCGACCGGTTCGCGATCGTGTGCACGCTCGGGTTGCCGGGCCGCGCGGCCGAGCGCGAGATCCTCGACGGCGAAGGCGGCGTCGACGCGCTCGACGATCTCGCGCCCGTCACCATCCCGGCCGAGCTCGCGGCAACGATCGCCGCGGTTCGCGACGTGCACTGCGCGCACACCGTTCGCGACTACGTGCTCGACGTCGCCGACGCGACGCGGAACCACCCCGGCATCGTGCTGGGCGCGTCGCCCCGCGCGAGCCTCGGTCTGTTGCGCGCCGCGCAAGCGCACGCGACGGTCATGGGCCGCGACTTCGTCTCTCCCGACGACGTGAAGCGGGTCGCCCCGGCCGCATTGGCGCATCGCATCGTGCTGACGCACGGCGTGGACGTGCGCGGTGGGTGGATGGCCGTCGGCGAGATCGTCGGCGGCGTCGAGTCGCCGCGCCCCTGAGCGGGCACTGGTCGCGTGAACGGGCCCGGTGAGCTGACGCTCACGTCCATCGTGCTCTTCACGTTGGGTGCATACGGCATCGCGGCCGGCGCGGCCGCGGGCGAACAGAGCGTCGTCGCCGTCGGCGTGTTCGCGTTCGCGTTGTTCGTCGTCGGGATCATCTGGCCGATCGTGGCGCTCTCGAACGTCCAGGTCGACGCGTGGACGCCCGCCGACGGCACCGTCGGCGAGCCGTTCGACGTGCACCTGCGCCTCCAGGGCCGGGTCGCTCGCGTCGAGGTGCGGATCCTCGAGCCGCCGGGGCAGTGGTGGGTGACCGCGTCACCCGCGAGCGGGGTCATCGGCAGGATTGCCAAGCGACGCGGCGTCTTCGACCATCTCCGGATCGAGCTGAGGACGTCGGCGCCCATCGGCGTGTTCGTCCGCTCGCGTGTGCTGCGCGTCGAGTTACCGATCGAGTTGACGGTTGCCCCACAGCCCACGTCGGCTCCGGTCCGCCCGGCCGCGACCCCGCGCGTGCACGAACGCCCGCACGACGGCGTGATCTCCCTCACGTCACCACCGGGCCAAGGCGCGGGCGACACCGTGCGCGCGGTGCGCCCGTATGTCCCCGGCGACGCGGCCCGCCTCGTGCACTGGCCGTCGAGCGCGCGGCGCGGCACGTTGGTCGTCCGTGATCACGAACCGCCGGCCACACTCGGCATCGCGATCGTCGTCGACCTGAACGGTCCCGCCGACGAGGTCGAGGAGGCCGCGAGCCGCGCCGCAGGCATCGGGCGCGCGACCTTCGCGGCCGGCGGCGCGGTGTGGTGCTGCACGAACGAGGAACGCGGACCGGTCTCGGCCCGCGTGGCCGACCAACGCGAGCTCGGCCGCCGGCTGGCGCGGGCGACAGCCGGGGAGCCCGCGTCGGCCCCTCCCGGTTGGCCGGTCGAGGTGGTCCGCTCGTGAACCGAACGGACCGCTCCATCCCGCGCCGGCGCCTGTGGGCCGCCGGCTCACCGTGGCGCGCGGTCGCGGTTCCGGTCGCGGTCGCCCTCGGCGCGGTCGGGGCGATCGCGTCGAGCCGGATCGGGTGGCCGCTGTGGCTCGGTGCGCTGGCCGGAGCCGCGGCCGCGACGCTCGGGGTCCTCGCGCTGCCCTCGTTGCCGACGCGGCGGGTCGTCGTCGTCCTCCTCGGAATGGGCGGGCTCGGCGCGTTGCGCCACGCATCCTTCGCGGGCGGCGACACGAGCCCGCTGCTCGTCGTGTGGGCCGGCGCCACGCTGGTCGCGCTCCTGCTCGTCGACCGCGCGGAGGTCGAGCAGCTGCAACCACTCCCGCGCGGCGAGCCGCTCGCCCGGCGCGGGGGAGAGATCGCACGCGCGGCGGTCGCGCTGGCGGCCATCGTCGCGGTGGCGGTCGTCGCGCTCGGTCCGGGTATCACGGAGCGGCTGGGCCGGCACGTGTGGCCGGGCCTCGACCCGTCCATCGGCGACTTCGTGGGCGCGCCCGCATCGCTCCGCGCGACCGACGAGCTCGACATGACGGGCCGGCCCCGCCTGTCGGATCGCATCGTGTTCACCGTCACCGCGCCCCGGGGGGAGTTCTGGCGAGGGGAGACCTTCGACCGTTGGAACGGCCAGAAGTGGACGCGCTCCGACCCGCACCTGACGATGCTCAACGGCACGGACGACGGGGTCATCGCGATCCCGCCGGACCCCGACGACGAGGGCGCCGTCGCCGGTGCGTCGATGCGCCAGACCTTCCGCATCGAGACCGGCTTCTCGAACGTCGTGTTCGCGGCGCCGAGCCCGGTGTCCATCGAGACCGACCGGGTCCTGCAAGGCCACTCCGACGGCACGGCAACCGTCGACGGTGGGTTCGGTCGCGGCGCGACCTACACGGTCACGAGCCGGCGCGTGCTCACGACGGCCGAGGTGCTCCGGGCCGCGGCGTCGATCCCGATTCCGCCGACCGTGCTCAATCAGTACGCGCAGCCACCGTCCACCACCGATCGCGTCCTGCAGCTCGCAAGCGAGATCACGACTCCCGCGCCCACGAACTACGACAAGATCCGCGCGATCGAAGCGTGGCTCGGTTCGCACGTCCGGTATTCGCTCAACGCGCCGCTCGCGCCGCGCAATGTCGACGTCGTCGACGACTTCCTCTTCCGTTCGCGTCTCGGCTGGTGCGAGCAGGTGGCGAGCAGCCTCGTCGTGATGGCGCGCGCGGTCGGCATCCCCGCCCGGCTCGCGACGGGATTCGTCCCGGGTTCGCGCGATGCGCTCACTGGTCAGTTCACGGTGCGCGAGCGCGACGCCCACGCGTGGGCCGAGATCTACTTCCCCGGCATCGGATGGCAACCGTTCGATCCCACCGCGTCGGTGCCGCTCGCCGGCGACGCCTCGACGTCGGCCTCGCTCTTCCAAGCGGCTCGTCATCACGCGGTCGTCCTCGGTTTGCTCGCGCTCGCCCTGATCGCGCTGGGGCTCGGCGCGCCGACGATCGTTGCCCGGCTGCGCCGGCGTGCCGCGCGCCGGCAAGCGAGTTGGGCGGGCCGGCGACTCGCCCGACTGGAACGCATCGGCCGTCGCGCCGGACGCGCGCGAGCGCCCGCGGAGACGCCCCGTGAGTACGCGGCCGCCCTCGCCGTATACCTGCAAGATGAACGCATTCGCGGCGTCGGCGACGTCTTGGATGCCGACGGATTTTCGCCCAACGGGACGTCGCCATCCGCGCGTGCCGCCGCGGACGCGGTGCTATCCTCCCTCTGACCGTGAAGGAGATCCCGTGAGGTCTCCACGGAGGAAACCGCATGCACGCGCGCGATCACGCGTCCGAGAAAGCTGACCCTGGCCCGAGCGGCGAGGGTCATTTCGCGTCAGGCGACGTTCAATCCGGTGAGCTTCAGTCCGGTGAGCCTCAGTCCGGTGAGCTTCAGTCCGGTGAGATGGTGCGCCGGACCAGCGTGTTCGATGCGGCCGACCTCCGCCGAGCGCTCACCCGGATCGCGCACGAGATCGTCGAGCGCAATCACGGCGCCGACAACGTCGTCTTGGTCGGTCTCTATACGCGGGGCGTCGCGCTGGCCCGGCGGCTGGCGGCGGCGATCGCCTCCTTCGAAGGCGTCGAGGTGCCGGTGGGCGCGCTCGACGTGTCGTTCTACCGGGACGACATCGGGCTGCGCCCGGTCGCGCCGCTCGGACCGACCGAGGTTCCCGACGTCGCGGGCATGGTGGTCGTGCTCGTCGACGACGTGCTGTTCACCGGGCGCACGGCCCGGGCCGCCCTCGACGCGTTGCTCGAGCTGGGCCGCCCGCGAGCCGTGCAGCTGGCCGTGCTCGTAGATCGTGGCCACCGCGAGCTCCCGATCCGGGCCGATTTCGTCGGCAAGAACCTCCCGACCCGCGCCGCCGAAGATGCACGCGTGGTGCTCTCGGAGGTCGACGGCGGCGAAGACGGTGTGGATCTGTGGGGACCGCCGGAAGGAGCGTCGTGAAGCACCTGCTCGCCGTCGACGATCTCGCCCAACTCGATTCGTCGGGTGCAGCGCCGCCTGATCTCCGCTCGGGCATCGAATCGATGCTCGACCTCACGGCGTCGTTCGTCGAGGTGAACCAGCGCGACATCCCGAAGGTGCCCGCGCTGCGCGGCAAGACGATCGTGTCCCTCTTCTACGAAGACTCCACGCGCACGAGGCTGTCGTTCGAGACCGCGGCCAAGCGGCTCGGCGCCGACACGATGACCTTCTCGGTCGCGACGTCGTCGGTCAAGAAGGGCGAGAGCCTCCTCGACACCGTGCAGACGATCGAGGCGATGGGGGTCGATGCGATCGTCGTGCGGCACTCGGCCGCGGGTGCACCACATCGGGTTGCGTCGTGGAGCTCGGCGAGCGTGGTCAACGCGGGCGACGGGCGCCACGAGCACCCGACGCAAGCATTGCTCGACGCGTACACGTTGCGCCGCCACCGCGGACCGTCGCTCGACGGTTGCCGTGTCGCGATTGTCGGCGACATCGCGAACTCGCGCGTCGCACGCAGCAACGTCACCGCGCTGCGCGCGTTGGGTTGCGACATCACGCTCGTCGGCCCGCCCACGCTGATGCCGCCCCGCCTCGACGGATGGCCGGTCACCGTCTCCTACGACCTCGACGACGTCCTCCCCGACGTCGACGTCGTGTACCTGCTCCGCATCCAGCTCGAACGGATCGGTGGCATCGCCGCGAGCGGGAGCGCGGGCAGTGACGTGCGGTTCCCGACGCTGCGCGAGTACTCGTCCCGGTGGGGGCTCACCGCGGAACGCGCGGCGCGGCTCAAGCCCGACACGCTCGTGATGCATCCGGGCCCGATGAACCGGGGAGTCGAGATCGCGGCCGAGGTCGCCGACTCGACCCGCTCACTCGTGACCGAGCAGGTGGCCAACGGCGTCGCCGTGCGCATGGCCGTGCTGTGGTCGTTGATCGGATCGGGAGGTCCCGTTGTCTGAGCTGCTGATCACCGGAGGGCGCATCGTCGACGAGACCGGCGAACGCGTGGCCGACGTGCGCGTGCTCGACGGCGAGATCGTCGAGGTCGGCGCCGCGCTGGCGCGATCGGCCGGCGCCCTCGTGCTCGACGCCGAAGGCTGCATCGTGGCGCCGGGGCTCGTCGACATCCAGGTGCACTTCCGCGAGCCGGGCCGCGAAGAGGCCGAGACGATCGAGACCGGCGCTCGCGCCGCCGCGCTCGGCGGCTGTACGGCCGTGATCTGCATGCCCAACACCGATCCGCCCTTCGACGACGCCGCGGTCGTGCAGTCGGTGCTCGAGCGGGGCCGGAGCGCGTCGTGCGCGGTGCACGTCGCGGGCTGCATCACGAAAGGCCGGCGCGGCGAAGAGCTGGCGCCGATGGGGGAGCTCTACGGCCTCGGTGTGCGCGTGTTCACCGACGACGGTGACTGCGTCGCCGACGCGCGCGTCATGCGCGGCGCGTTCGAGTATCTCGGTGCACTGCCCGGTTCGGTGCTCGCCCAGCACGCCGAAGACCCCGCCCTCGTACGCGGCGGCCACATGCACGAAGGTGCATGGTCCGCGCGGCTGGGCATTCCGGGGCGACCGGCCGAGGCGGAGTCGTCGATCGTCGCCCGTGACCTCGCGCTCGCGAAGCTCACCGGCGGCCGCTACCACGTGCTGCACGTGTCCAGCCATCAAACGGTCGAGCTCGTGCGCGCGGCCAAGGCCGAAGGTGTGCGCGTCACGGCCGAGTGCACGCCGCAACACCTCGTGCTCACCGACGAGGCGTGCGCAGGTTTCGACCCGGTGTTCAAGATGAATCCACCGTTGCGCGAGCAACGCGATGTCGACGCGCTGCGCGCGGGCATCCTCGACGGCACGATCGACGCGATCGCCACCGACCACGCGCCGCACGCGCCCGAGACCAAGGCCGCGCCGTTCGAGGAGGCGCCGCCCGGCATGCTCGGCGTCGAGACCGCACTCGCGGTCGTGCTCACGACGCTGGTCGAACCCGGTGTGCTGACGCTCGCCGACGCGCTCGGTGCACTCTCGTGGCGGCCCGCGCGCGTGTCCGGCCTCGACGCGCACGGCCACGGCGGCCCGGTCGCTCCCGGCCGCCCGGCCAACCTCTGTGTGATCGACCCCGCCGTGCGCTGGGTCGTCGACAGTCACCGGCTCGCGAGCCGAGCCGTCAACTCGCCCTGGAACGAGTGGAAGCTCACCGGCAAGGTCCGCCACACGATCCTCGCCGGCACCCCCACCGTGAGAGACAGCGAGCCCACCCAATGAACAAGTACCGCATCAGATGGCGCGGTCCGCGCCGCTCTAACGAGCACGAACGCGCCATCACATGGCGCGGTGGGGAGCACGACTGTGGATAAGCCGGGGTTGTTGGTGCTGGCGGACGGCACGGTGTTCGAGGGCTTCGCCGTCGGGTATCAGCCGCCGACGGGGGCGATGGCGGGTGAGGTCGTGTTCAACACGGCACTCGTCGGTTACCAGGAGATCGTCACCGACCCGTCGTACGCGGGCCAGATCATCACCTTTACGTATCCGCACATCGGCAACTACGGCGTCAACGCCGACGACGACGAAGCGCGCATCCCGCAGTGCCGGGGCGTGATCGTGCGAGACCTGGCGCGCCGGTCGTCGAACTGGCGCGCGACCGAGGACTTGCGCGCGTACCTCGAGCGGCATCAGGTGTCGGGCATCACCGGCATCGACACCCGTCGCCTCACTCGCCACATTCGCGACGCGGGAGCGATGCCGGGCGCCTTCGGTGTCGCCGATCGAGAGACCTTGCTCGCGGCCGCGCAGGCCGACGGCGGTACCGACGGGCGCGACCTCGTCGCCGAGGTGACCGCGACCGAACCGCACACGTACGGACCGGCCGACGCGAGCCTCTACGTCGTCGCCTACGACTTCGGCATCAAACGCTCGATCATCGACCAACTCGTGCAGGCCGGATGCCAGGTCGAGGTCGTGCCCGCGTCCACGCCGGCCGCCGAAGTGCTCGAACGCGAGCCCGACGGTGTTTTCCTCTCCAACGGCCCCGGCGATCCGGCTGCGGTCGGGTACGCGCGCGACAACGTCGGCGCGCTGCTCGGGAAGTTACCGGTCTTCGGCATCTGCCTCGGCCACCAGATCATGTCGCTGGCGCTGGGCGCGTCGACGTTCAAGCTGCGGTTCGGGCATCACGGCGGCAACCATCCGGTGCGCAATCTCGCGAACGGGCGCGTCGAGATCACCAGCCAGAACCACAACTACGCGGTCGACGCGGGGTCGTTGCCCGACGGAGCGACCGTCACGCACCTCAATCTCAACGACGGCGACGTCGAAGGCCTGCGCGCCGACCATCTGCGCGCGTTCAGCGTGCAGTATCACCCCGAGGCCGGTCCCGGGCCACACGACGCGCGCTACCTCTTCGCCGAGTTCACCGATCTCATGCGGGCGGGCTGACGATGCCGCGCCGCGACGACCTCGAGACGATCCTGCTCATCGGCAGCGGGCCGATCGTGATCGGTCAGGCCTGCGAGTTCGACTATTCGGGAACCCAGGCGTGCCGAGTGCTGCGCGAAGAGGGCTACCGGGTCGTGCTCGTGAACTCCAACCCGGCCACGATCATGACCGACCCGGAGTTTGCCGACGCAACGTACGTCGAGCCGCTCAACGTCCCGTCGATCGCCCGCATCATCGAGAAGGAACGGCCCGACGCGCTGCTCCCGACGCTCGGCGGCCAGACCGGGCTCAACCTCGCGATCGAGCTCGACGAAGCGGGGGTGCTCGACGGCTTCGGGGTCGAGCTGATCGGCGCCAGCATCGAGGCGATCCGCACCGCCGAAGACCGTCAACGCTTCAAGACCGCGATGGGCGAGATCGGGCTGCGAGTGCCGCCGTCGGGCGTGGCGTACGCGGTCGACGAGGCACTCACGATCGCGGCCGAGGTCGGTTACCCGGTGATCGTGCGGCCGGCGTTCATTCTCGGTGGTGGCGGCACCGGGATCGCGCACGATCACCGCGAGATGCAACGCATCGCCGAGCGCGGGTTGGCCGCGAGCCCGATCTCGGAGATCCTCATCGAGCGCAGCGTCGTCGGGTGGAAGGAATACGAGCTCGAAGTCATGCGCGATCACGCCGACAACGTGGTCGTCATCTGCTCTATCGAGAACTTCGACGCGATGGGTGTGCACACCGGTGAGTCGATCACGGTCGCGCCCGCGCAGACCCTCACCGATGTCGAGTACCAACGCATGCGCGACGCGTCGTTCGCGTGCATCCGCCGGATCGGAGTCGAGACCGGCGGTTCCAACGTGCAGTTCGCAGTCGACCCGCGCACCGGCGAGCAGGTCATCATCGAGATGAACCCGCGCGTCTCGCGTTCGAGTGCGCTCGCGAGCAAGGCCACCGGGTTCCCGATCGCCAAGATCGCGGCCAAGCTCGCGGTCGGCTACCGGCTCGACGAAGTTCGCAACGACATCACGCGGGAGACGCCGGCCTCGTTCGAGCCGACGATCGACTACGTCGTCACCAAGATTCCGCGTTGGGCGTTCGAGAAGCTCCCGGGTTCGGTGCCGGTGCTCGGCACTCAGATGCAGTCCGTCGGCGAGGTCATGGCGATCGGCCGCACGTTCCCCGAGTCGCTCCAGAAGGCGCTCCGTTCGCTCGAGACCGGCCGCCACGGCCTCAACTGCGATCCGGCCGAGCACGAGCTCGATGCCTACGACGACGACGACCTCGTGCGCGCGGCCGCGGTGCCCACGCCGGAGCGCGTGTTCCAGATCGAAGCCGCGCTGCGCCGCTTCGTGTCGGTGGAGCGCGTCTACGAGGCGACCGGCGTCGACCCGTGGTTCTGCGACCAGATCCTCCAGATCGTCGAGGAGCGCGACCGGCTCGCCGAGGTCGGGCTCCCGGCCATGCAACGCTCCGACTGGCGGCACGCGAAGCAGCTCGGGTTTTCCGACGCCCAGCTCGCGTACCTCTGGGACACCGATCTCGCGACCATTCGCGCGGCGCGGCTCGCGGCGGGTCTACGCGTCACCTACAAGACGGTCGACACGTGCGCGGCCGAGTTCGACGCGCACACGCCGTATCACTATGGCACCTACGAAGACGAGGACGAGCTCGCGCCGGTCACGCGTCCGACCGTGGTGATCCTCGGGAGCGGCCCGAACCGCATCGGCCAGGGCGTCGAGTTCGACTACTGCTGCGTGCACGCCGCGTTCGCGCTCCGCGACGCGGGGTTCGAGACGGTGATGGTCAACTGCAACCCGGAAACGGTGTCCACCGACTACGACACCAGCGACCGCCTGTTCTTCGAGCCGCTCACCGAAGAAGACGTCCTGAACGTGTGTCACGCGCTGCAGGACGCGGCAGTCGACGGCGGCGCGCTCGTCGGCGTGATCGTCGGCCTCGGCGGTCAGACGCCGCTGAAGTTGTCACGCATCCTCGAGCAGGCCGGTATCCCGATCCTCGGCACGAGCCCGGCGTCGATCGACGCGGCCGAAGACCGCGAGCAGTTCAACGCGCTGTGCGATCGCCTCGGCATCCCGCAGCCCGAGGGCGGGATGGCCCATTCGGTCGACGACGCGATCGGCGTCGCGGCGAGCGTCGGCTACCCGGTGCTGGTTCGTCCTTCCTACGTGCTCGGCGGCCGCGCCATGGAGATCGTCTACGACGACACCGATCTGCGGCGCGCGATGGGGGAGCTCGCGCGCACGGGATCCCTCGGTCGCGAAGGTGGTCTGTCGGCCGAGCGCCCCGCGCTCATCGACCGCTTCCTCGAAGACGCGGTCGAGGTCGATGTCGACGCGATCCGCGATCGCACCGGCGATCTCATGATCGGCGCGGTGATGGAGCACATCGAGCAAGCCGGCGTGCACTCGGGCGACTCCGCGTGCGCGATCCCGCCGCCCACGCTCTCCGCCGCAGTGCTCCAACAGATCGACGAGCACACCCGCGCGCTCGCCGAAGCGTTGGGCGTCGTCGGTCTCATCAACGTGCAATACGCGGTCAAGGACGGCAAGGTCTACGTGATCGAGGCCAACCCGCGCGCGAGCCGGACCGTGCCGTTCGTGAGCAAGGCGACCGGTGTCGCGCTCGCCAAGATCGCGGCGCGCGTGATGGTCGGTGCCACGTTCGTCGAGCTGCGCGAGGAAGGTCTCGTGCATCCGCCGGCCGAAGGCGGGCACGTCTCCGTGAAGGAAGCCGTGCTGCCGTTCAACCGCTTCCCCGACGTCGACACCGTGCTCGGTCCCGAGATGCGCTCGACCGGCGAGGTCATGGGTATCGACCGCACCTTCGGTATGGCGTTCGCCAAGAGCCAGTCGGGAGCGGGCAACACGCTGCCGCGGGAAGGGACCGTGTTCCTCTCCCTCGCCGACCGCGACAAGGAGATCGGCCTGGTTGCCGCGAGGCGGTTCGCCGAGCTCGGTTTCGCCATCGCCGCGACCGCGGGAACGGCCGACATGCTGGAGCGGGCCGGGATCGCGGTCGACACGGTCGTGGCCAAGGTCGGGGAGCAGGTGGGGGTCGACGCCGTGGATCTCATCTCGTCGGGCAAGGTCGACCTGGTGGTCAACACGCCCCGGGGCCGGGGCCCCCGCACCGACGGCATGCACATCCGGCGGGCCGCGATCGCCCACGGCGTGGCCTGCGTCACGACCGTCGCGGCCGCCCTGGCGGCGGCGGCCGGCATCGGCGAAGAGTCCAAGAGTGAGCCCGAGGTCCGGTCCCTCCAGGAGTACCACCGAGCCAGCCAGCTGAGGCTCGAGTTGTGAGCCGAGCCGGTCGAGGTCGCCCGCGTTTCGGGCGCGGGAGTTTCCGGCGGCGAGGGCCCGTGGACCTCTCGGTCGATCTCGGTTCGGTGCATCTCCCGAATCCGGTCGTCGCCGCATCGGGAACGTTCGGTCACGGCGCGGAGGTCGCGACGATGTGCGACCCGCGCGCGTTGGGCGCGGTAACCACGAAGTCGGTTGCCGCGTTCGCGTGGTCCGGCAATCCGCCGTTGCGCGTCACCGAAGCACCGGGTGGAGGCATGCTGAACTCGGTCGGGCTTCCCGGTCCGGGCGTCGACGCGTGGATCGAGCACGACCTTCCCGCGCTCGAAGCGTTGGGCGCGCGCGTCATTGCTTCGATCTGGGGCCGCACCGCCGACGAGTACGCGTCCGCGGCGCGTCCGTTGAAGGCGGTCGCGCATCGTTTGGTCGCGATCGAAGTCAATCTGTCGTGCCCCAACGTCGAAGCGCGCGGCAACGTGTTCGCGCACTCCGAAGACGCGACGCGCACCGCGATGCGCGCGGTCGTCGAGTCGATCGGCGACACGACGCCGACGTTCGCGAAGTTGTCACCGAATGTCACCGACATCGTCGCGATCGCGGGAGCCGCGCTCGACGCGGGCGCGTCGGGTCTGACACTGGTCAACTCGGTGATGGGTCTCTTGATCGACGCCCAGACGCGCGCGCCGCGCTTGGGTGCGGGTGGCGGCGGTCTCACCGGTCCGCCGATCAAGCCGGTCGCGTTGCGCGCGGTGTGGGACGTCGCCCGCGAGTTTCCCGGCGTGCCCATCATCGGGACCGGGGGAGTGACGAGTGGCGTCGACGCGATCGAGATGCTCCTCGCGGGCGCGACCGCGGTCGGGGTGGGTACCGCGACGTTCGCAGATCCGCGCGCGCCGCTACGCATCGCACGCGAGATCGAAGTGTGGTGTGCAAAGCATCGCGTCGGTCACGTACGCGAGTTGATCGGAGGAATCGGATGAGCAGTCCCGCCGCGACCGAAGGGCTCACGATCGATGCGCGCGAGCATCTTGCGATCGCGCTCGACGTGCCGAATCTCGAGGAGGCCCTCGCGCTGGCGCGCGAGGTCGAGCCCTGGATCGGCGTGGCCAAGATCGGGCTCGAGCTCTACAGCGCCAGCGGTCCGGACGGAGTCGTTGCGCTCCGCGACCTGGGGCTTCGCGTGTTCTGCGACCTGAAGCTCCACGACATCCCCACCACCGTCGGCCGGGCCGCGCGCGTGCTCGGCGGCCTCGGTGTGACGTACCTGAACTTCCACGCCGCGGGTGGTGTCGACATGTTGCGCGCGGGAGTCGAGGGTGTGTTCGAGGGCGCGCGCGACGCGGGTCGCGTCGCGCCGGTTCCGATCGCGGTGACCGTGTTGACGAGCGATCCGGATGCGTCCGCGTTCGACGCGCGTCTCGCGTGCGCGATCGAAGCGGGGTGTCGTGGAGTCGTGTGCTCGGTGCAGGAGATCGAACGCGTGAAGCGCGCGCGTCGGGATTTTGTCACGATCGTTCCGGGCGTTCGACTGGCCGACGGCGACGTCCACGATCAAGCGCGCGTCGGCACTCCGACACAAGTTGCGAGCGCGGGTGCCGATGTGCTTGTCATCGGTCGCGCGGTGAGCGCGGCGGCCGATCGGAGTGCGGCCGCGAGTCAGGTGCACGACGCAGTCACAGCGGCGCTTGCGAACTCCCGCGTTTAGCGCGCGTCGCCGCGCGTTGCAAACCGATGCCTAGTTGCGGCGCGGCACGAGATCGGTATGCTGGCTCGTCGCCGTCCCGGGTGACGGTAAGCAGTTGGTGTCGGTCGAAATGCGATCGGATAGTTCGATCGGATTGTGCCGAGCGGAGTAGCAAGCGTACGAGTCGTTTGCGTTGCTCGGTTTATCTTGGAGGAGCCCATGGCGAACCCGCCCTCGCTCACACCCGAGCAGCGTCAACGCGCGCTCGAGAAGGCCGGAGCCGCCCGACGCCAGCGCGCCGAGGTGAAGGACAAGCTGAAGATCGGCTCGCTGAGTCTCGGCGAGTTGTTCGAGGCAACCGACCGCGGTGACGAGAGTGGCAACATGCTTGCGAAGCTCAAGGTCGTGAGCGTGCTCGAGTCCTTGCCGGGAGTTGGCAAGGTGAACGCGAAGCGTTTGCTGAAGGGTCTCGACATCTCCGACGGTCGTCGCCTGGGTGGAGTGGGCGACAAGCAACGTGAGCGTCTGCTGCGTGTCGTCGACGACCTCGAGTACCGGCGCGAGATCCTTGCGGAGGCGCGCCGGTCGGAGGAGTCGACCGCGCGGTGAGCCCCGCTTGAGCTCGAATCCGCGGCAGTGAGTCGCGGCGTCCTGCTCGTGCTCGCGGGAACGTCGGGTGCGGGGAAGGGAACTCTTGGCCGCCGGCTGCGCGAGCAGGACCCGGCGCTGCTGTGGTCCGTCTCGTGGACGACGCGTCCCCCGCGCTTCGACGAGCAGGAGGGGGTCGACTACCACTTCGTCACCCGCGAGGAGTTCGAGCGCCTGCGGGAAGCGGGCGGCTTCCTCGAGTGGTTCGAGGTCTACGGCGACCTCAAGGGCACGCCCCGCCGGTTCGTCGACGACGCCCTGGCCGCCGGCCACGACGTCATGCTCGAGCTCGACGTCCACGGCTCCCTGGCCGTACGGGACGCCATCCCCGACGCCCTCCTCGTCTTCGTCCGGGCGCCCTCGCGAGAAGAGCAGCGCCGCCGGCTCGAGGCCCGGGGCGCCGAGGAGCCCGAAGCGATCGAGCGCCGGCTGGCGCGGGCCGACAGCGAGGAGGAGATCGCCCGCGAGCGGTTCGATGCCCTCATCGTCAACGACGACGTTGCGCGAGCCACCGCCGAGCTCGCTGCTATCGTGGAAGCTCGCCGCAGGGACGCTCACTGATCTCTGAGGCAGGCTCTGTCCCTGCTCTCGTGAGCAACTTCCCAGGAGAACTGATGGCCGAGCGCCGCGCTTCGTTGATGCAACCCCGGATCGAGCAGTTGATGTCGAAGGTCGACTCCAAGTTCACCTTGGTGACGCTCTCGTCGATGCGGGCGCGTGAGATCAACGACTACTACAACCAGCTCGGCGAAGGGCTCGGCCGCATCGTTCCGCCGCAGGTCACTTCCGTCTCCCGCAAGCCGCTCTCGATCGCGATGGAAGAGGTCGCGGCCGACAAGATCGTCTACGAGCGCATCGACCCGATCGAGGACGAGATCGCCGACGATGTTGTCGTAGAGATCGCGGCTGACGACTCCGCGGGCGATACCCCGGCCTGAGCATTCCCGTGCCGACACCGACCGGCCGCGTCGTGCTCGGCGTCGCCGGAGGAATCGCGGCTTACAAGGCGATCGACGTGTGTCGCCGGCTCGTCGACGCCGGTGTGCACGTGATGCCGGTGCTGACCGACGACGCGCAACGCTTTGTCGGCGCGCTCACGTTCTCGGCGCTTGCTTCCGAACCGGCGCGTACGTCGCTGTTCGACGGGCCCGATCCCATCCCCCACACGCGGCTCGGCCAGAGTGCCGACCTCGTAGTGATCGCACCGGCGACGGCGAAGCTCATCGGCAAGTACACCGCCGGCATCTCCGACGACCTGCTCACCGCAACACTGCTCGCGACGCGCGCACCCGTACTCGTATGTCCGGCGATGCACACCGAGATGTGGGAGCACGCCGCGGTGCAGGAGAATCTGGCGACGCTCCGGCGGCGCGGGGTACACGTGCTCGAGCCGCAGACCGGTCGCCTCGCCGGTGGCGACGTCGGCGCCGGACGCCTGGCCGATCCGGAACGCATCGTCGCCCGCATTCTCGAGTTGCTCGCGGAGCCGGTCGGCGCATTGTCCGGCCGCCGGATACTCGTCACCGCGGGCGGAACCCGCGAGCCGATCGATCCGGTGCGCTACGTCGGCAACCGTTCGTCGGGGAAGATGGGTCACGCGATCGCGTCGGCCGCGCGGCGGCGAGGCGCGCATGTCGTCCTCGTCACCACTGCGAACCAACCGATCGCGGCGGGGGTCGAGATCGTTCGGGTCGACACGGCCGAGCAGATGCGCGACGCCGTGCGTGAACACGCCGACCGATGTGATGCCGTGGTCATGGCCGCCGCGGTGGCCGACTTCCGGCCCAAGGCCATCTCGACCGAGAAGTTGAAGAAGGGCGAAGGGGTGCCCGAGATCGTCCTCGAGCCGACGGTCGACATCCTCGCCGAGCTCGGCGCGAGCAAGCGGGCGGACCAGTTCGTGGTCGGCTTCGCGGCCGAGACCGAACGCATCGAGGAGCACGCGGCCAAGAAGCTGGCGGCCAAGAAGGTCGATCTGATGCTCGCCAACGACGTCAGCTCCGACGACGCCGGCTTCGAGGTCGACACCAACCGTGTGCTCGTGCTCGACGCGTCCGGTGGTGTCGAGGCGTTGCCCCTGATGACGAAGGACGCCCTTGCGGAGTGGCTCGTCGATCGCGTCGGGACCGCCCTTGGGACTCTCGAGGGGCCTTCCGCCTAACATCTCCTCCGCCAAGGGCCCACGCGCCCGTCGTGTACAGGGGAGATTTCGTTGAACAGGCACACGTTCACGTCCGAGTCGGTCACCGAGGGCCACCCCGACAAGATGGCCGACCAGATCAGTGACAGCGTCCTCGACGCCGTGCTGGGCGAAGATCCCTACGGGCGCGTCGCCTGCGAGACGCTCGTGACCACGGGGCTTTGCGTCGTCGCCGGTGAGATCAGCACCAAGGCCGACATCGACATCTCCCGCATCGCCCGCGACACGATCAACAGCATCGGGTATACGGACGCCGCGTTCGGCATCGACGGCAAGACCTGCGGCGTCATCATTTCGGTCGACGAGCAGTCGCCCGACATCGCGATGGGCGTCGACAAAGCGGCCGAGCAGAAGGCCGGCACCGGCGACCCGTACGACGAAGTCGGCGCCGGTGACCAGGGCATGATGTTCGGCTACGCGTGCGACGAGACCGACGCGCTGATGCCGATGCCGATCTGGCTCGCGCACCGGATGGCGGAACGCCTCGCGCAAGTACGCCGCGACAACCTCGTCGACTTCCTCCGGCCCGACGGCAAGACGCAGGTGTCGGTCGAGTACGAAGACGGCGTGCCGGTCCGGCTCGACACCGTGCTCATCTCGACGCAGCACGGACCGGGCGTCAGCATCAACAACGACATCCGTCCCGCGCTGATCGAGCACGTGATCCGTCCGTCGCTGCCGCCGCAGTTCGCCGACGACGACTTCCAGATCTTCGTGAACCCCACCGGCCAGTTCGAGCTCGGCGGACCGCACGCCGACTGCGGGCTCACCGGCCGCAAGATCATCGTCGACACGTACGGCGGCATGGCTCGCCACGGTGGCGGCGCGTTCTCGGGCAAGGACCCTACGAAGGTCGACCGCTCGGCCGCCTACGCGGTGCGCCAGATCGCGAAGTCGGTTGTGGCCGCCGGGCTCGCCAAGCGGTGTGAGGCGCAGGTCGCGTACGCGATCGGTGTCGCGCATCCGATGTCGATCATGGTCGACACCTTCGGCACGTCGGAGATCGCGCCCGAGAAGATCGAGTCGATGGTTCGCGACGTGTTCGACATGCGGCCCGCCGCGATCATGGAACGCCTCGACCTCCGTCGTCCGATCTACCGGCGTACGGCCGCGTACGGCCACTTCGGCCGCACCGATGGCGAAGGCTTCACCTGGGAACAGGTCGAGCCGTACGTCACCGAGCTGCGGCGCGCCGCGGGCGCGTAGGCGTCCCTATAGAACGTTTGGGGGGCGCGTGCCCCGAGTCTGCCGAGTCGCGCCCGACGTCACCGCGGTCGAGCGCGTCTTCGACTACATCGTGCCCGACGCGCTCGCGTCGAAGGTCCGCGTGGGTGCGATCGTGCGCGTCCCGCTGCACGGTCGCCGCGTGCGGGGCTGGGTCGTCGCCGACGACGTCGAACCCGACACTTCGCGTGATCGTCTGCTCGAGCTGCTCGCGGTCGCGTCCGACGGCCCGCCCGCCGACGTCGTCGACCTCGCGGGCTGGATCGCCCGGCGCTGGAGTGGTCCGCGCATCGCCGTCCTCCGCTCCGCGTCGCCTCCGAACCGCGCCCATCCCACCCCCAACTCCGAACCGGCGTCGCCCAGTCGGCTGACGGCCGAGTCTGCGACGCCCGTTCACGGAAATCGGGTGGTGCGGCGGCCGCCGCTGGCCGATCGGCGCGAGCTGGTCGCGTCGATGTGCGCGGACAACGGGTCGACGCTGGTCGCGGTGGCCGACGGATCGCGTGCCCGATCGCTCGCGCAGTACCTCCGGACCGCGGGGCGGGAAGTCGCGTTCGTGCACTCCGACGAGTCGGACTCGGCGCGCACCGACGCGTGGCGCCGGGCCGCGCGCGGAAACTGTGTCGTCGTCGGCGGCCGGACCGCCGCGCTTGCGCCGGTTCCCGACCTGGCCGCCGCCATCGTCGTCGACGACGCCGACGAGGCGTTGCAGGAAGAGCGCTCGCCCACGTGGCACAGCCGTGAAGTGCTCTACGAACGCGCGCAGCGCGCCGGCGCGTCATGGGCGGTCGTGTCGCCCGCCCCGACCGTCGAGGCGGTCGCGCTTCCGGACGTCAAGGTCGACGCGCTCCCGCCCGACGTCGAGGCGCGCGGCTGGCCGCGCACGCTGGTCGTCGACCGGCGGGAAGAACCGCCCGGCGCCGGCCTCCTCACCGAATCGCTCGCGCAGGCGATACGCGAGGCGAACGGCCCTGCGGTGTGCGTCCTCAACCGGCGCGGGCGCTTTCGCGTCCTCGCCTGCGACGCGTGCCACGCGCTTCTCCGGTGGGATCGCGCGGCCGAACGCCCGATGGTGTGCGACGAGTGCGGCGCGACCCGTCTCCGCGTCCTCCGCGCGGGCGTGACGCGAGTGCGCGAAGAAATGGCCGCGTTGTTCCCGCGTGTGCGCGTGCTCGACGTCGATACGGAGACCGCCGAAGTCGGTGACGCCGACATCGTGATCGGCACCGAGGCCGTGCTCCATCGCCCCGAGCTGCGGCGGCGGCGACCGACGTTGGTCGCGTTCCTCGACCTCGAGCAGGAGTTGCTGGCGCCGCGTTTTCGCGCGGCCGCGCAGGCGCACTGGCTGACGACGCGGGGTGCACAGCTACTCGCCGGCCGGCCTCGCGAGGAGACCCGCTTGGTGGTGCAGACGCGCCAACCCGAGCACGAAGTCGTTCGTGCGCTGGTGAAGGGGCAGCCCGCGCTGGTGACCGAAGCCGAATCGGAACGCCGCCGCGCGCTCGGCTTCCCGCCGTTCGGAGCGCTCGCCGAGATCTCCGGTGACGAAGCGGCTGTTGTCGCGGCCGTCGAGGCGCTGCGCGGCTTCGAGCAGATCCAGGCGCTCGGACCGACCGACGGGCGTGCGCTCGTGGTCGCCCCCGACGCGGACGCGCTCGCCGACGCACTTGCGGTTGCGCACGCGGCCGGGCGGGCCGAGGGGCGGGTTCGCGTCGCGGTGGATCCCCCGCGCGTCTGAGGAGTGAGCGCGCGTCTGAGCAGGTGAGACCGCGTGCGACGGGAGCAACGCACGCGACTCAGTACGATGACCCGGTGGCGACTCACACGATCCGTCTCTTCGGCGACCCGGTGCTCAAGCGGCCGGCCGCGCCCGTCGCCGAGCTCGACGGCGGTCTCGCCAAGCTCGTCGACGCAATGTACGAAACGATGTACGACGCGCCCGGTGTCGGCCTGGCCGCACCGCAGGTCGGGGTGCAGCAGCGCTTCTTCGTCTATGACATCAACGACGACACGGGCCCCCACGTGATGCTCAACCCCGAGGTGGTCGGGGAGAAGGGCGAGTGGACCTACGAAGAGGGTTGCCTCTCGCTCCCGGGCCTCGCGTTCGAGATCGTGCGGCCCAAGGTCGTCACGGTGCAGGGCATCGACCTCGACGGCAAGGAGGTCGTGATCGAGGGCGACGAGTTGCTCGGCCGGGTCTTCCTGCACGAGATCGATCACCTCGACGGCGTGCTCATGCTCGACCGGCTCGATCGCGCGCACCGCAAGGAGGCCATGCGCGAGTTGCGCGAGCAAGGGATGCGGGCCCCGACGCCGGGCGGTCGGAAACACGCCCTGTGACGCCTCGCTCGTGACTGGTCGCTCGCCGGTGACACGGATCCGGCGGTGAATCGATGCGTCTCGTCTACCTCGGAACTCCGCCCGATGCAGTCCCGCCGTTGCGCGCGCTCGTCGATGCCGGTCACGACATCGCGTTCGTCGTCACTCAGCCCGATCGCCGCAGATCACGTGGTGCCGGGAGCGATCCGTCACCGGTTCGCCGGGCCGCCGACGAGCTCGGCCTTCCCGTGCTCACACCAGTCAAGGCGCGTGAGATCGTCGAAGACATGGCCGGGTCCGGTGCGCAACTCGGCGTCGTCGTCGCCTTCGGCCAACTGCTCCCAGTCTCGCTGCTCGAAGCGTTGCCGCTCGGCTTCGTCAACGTGCACTTCTCGCTCCTGCCGCGCTGGCGCGGCGCCGCGCCGGTGGAGCGCGCGCTGCTCGCGGGCGATGCCGAAACCGGCGTGTGCGTGATGCAGCTCGAGGCCGGTCTCGACACCGGACCGGTCTACGCCGCTCGAACCGTTCCGATCCTGCCGACGGACACGGCCGGCGAGCTGCGCACGCGGCTGGTCGACGCCGGCACCGAGTTGCTCGTGGAGCAACTGCCGAACATCGCGGCGGCCGAGCCCGTCCCGCAGGTCGGTGACCCGACGTACGCGGAGAAGTTGTCCGTCGACGAGTTCCGCCTCGATCCCGCTCGCCCCGCGGACGAGCTCGATCGGCTCGTGCGCGCGGGGAATCCGCGTCCGGGCGCGTGGATGCAGATCGGCGGCAAACGCCTGAAGGTGTGGCGCGCGCATTCCGAACCGGGCGATGCCACCGCCGAGCAAGGCGTCGTCACTTCGGCCGGCGCGCTCGTGACGGCCGACGGGTCGCTCGTGCTCGACGAAGTACAGCCCGAGGGCAAGCGCCCGATGCCGGCGACGGCATGGAGAGCGGGCCTGCGTTCCGACGCCCGCGTCGAGACCCCGTGAGTACCCAACCCGCCAACGCACGCGCAGTCGCGCTCGAAGCGTTGATGCGGATCGAGGACGGTGCGTACTCGCACATCCTCCTCCCGGAGTTGCTCCGCCGGCACCAGTTCGAGGCCCGGGACCGCGCGTTCGTCACCGAGCTCGTGTACGGCACCGTGCGTATGCAACGCACCCTTGACTTCCTCCTCGCGCGCGTCGCGTCGCGTCCGATCGCCCAGCTCGATCCAGACGTTCGCGGTGCCCTTCGGTTGGGCGCGTTCCAACTCTCGACCGGTGTGTCGCCGCACGCGGCGGTGGGGGAGACGGTGGGCGTCGTGTCGGAACGGGCGCGAGGCTTCACCAACGGGGCCTTGCGTTCGCTGGCGCGTTCCGGCCCGCCGTGGCCCCTCCCGACCGGCACGAGTGTCGCGTCGGCCGGAATCCGCACTTCGCATCCCGATTGGATCGTGCAGCTGTTCATCGACGAGCTCGGGCTCGACGACGCGCTCGCGACGCTCGCGCTCGACAACGAACCGCCGGCGGTCACGCTGCGGGTCAACCCGTTGCTCGCGACCACCGACGACGTCGCGGCCGAGCTACGCGCGGCAGGGATCGACGTCGAGCCGGGATCACTCGTGCCCGGCGCGTTGCTCGTTCGCCACACCGGCGATCTCGGCGCGCTCGAAGCGTTACGCGACGGACGAGTAACGCCGCAGGACCAAGCGAGCCAAGCCGTGGTGGCCGCGCTCGACCCGCAACCCGGTGAACGGGTGCTCGATGTCGCGTCGGCGCCGGGCGGCAAAGCCATCGCTTCCGCGGAACGGATGCGCGACGACGGTCTCGTTCTCGCCTCCGACGTGCATCCGGCCCGCGTCCGCACCGTCACTCGCGCGGCCGCCCGATGCGGGCTCACGATGGTCGAACCGGTGGTTGCCGACGGGCGCCGCCTCCCGGTCGCCGATGCCGCGTTCGACCGCGTCCTGCTCGACGCCCCGTGCACGGGTCTCGGCGTCCTGCGCCGGCGGCCGGACGCGCGCTGGCGCGTCCAGCCGCGCGACGCTGGCGATCTCGCCGGCCTCCAGCGAGAGATGCTCGTGAGCGCGGCCCGGGCGGTGCGACCCGGCGGTCGGCTCGTCTACTCCGTCTGCACGCTCACGCGTATGGAGACGCTCGCCGTCGACGCCTTCGCGGCATCGGAGCTGCCCGAGTTCGTCGCGCTCGAGCCGCCGAGCGAGCCGTGGCGCCGGCACGGCCGGGGTGCGTTGCTCGTGCCGTCGGCTGCGCGCACCGACGGGATGTTCGTCCTGGTCCTGGAACGGTCCCGGTAGGGTGACCCGCGCATGGTGAAGGTCGCGCCCTCGATACTGGCCGCCGACTTCGCGAACCTCGCGACCGACGTCGCGCGTGTCGCGGATGCGGCCGAGTGGCTCCACGTCGACTGTATGGACGGCCACTACGTGCCGAACCTCTCGATCGGTCCGCCGGTCGTGGCCGCGCTCCGTCCGCACACTTCCCTGTTCCTCGACTGCCACCTGATGGTCGACAACCCCGGCCGTCTGCTCGAAGCGTTCGCCAAAGCCGGAGCCGACGGGCTCACGGTGCACGTCGAGCTCGGCGACCCGCGGCCGCTGCTCTCGGAGATCTCCGCGCTCGGTGTGCGGCGCGGTCTCGCGTTCGAACCCGAGACGCCGTTCGAGGCGGTCGAGCCGTACCTCGCCGACATCGACCTGCTGCTCGTCATGAGCGTGCACACCGGGTACGGCGGGCAGCCCTTCATTCCGGAAGTCCTCGACAAGGTGCGCTCGGCCCGCAAGGAGATCGACTCGCGCGGCTTGGCGGTCGAGATCGAGATCGACGGCGGTATCAAGATCGACAACGCGGCGCTCGCCGCCGAAGCCGGTGTCGACATCCTCGTATCGGGCACCGGGATCTTCGGCGCCGACGATCCCGCGGCGGCCGCGCGCGCGATTCGGGCCGCGGCCGCGTGACGCCGGCCGCCAAGGTGCTGACCGTCTCCGACGGTGTCGCCGAAGGAACGCGTGACGATGCGAGCGGGCGCGCACTCGTGGAGCAACTGACCGCCGCGGGCTACGAGGTCGTCGACCAGCGCGTGTGCGCGGACGGGACCGACTCGGTCGCAGCGGCATTACGCGAGCTCACCGACGCATTCGCGGGGCTGGTCGTCACAACCGGCGGCACCGGGTTCGGCCCGCGCGACCTCACGCCCGAAGGCACGCGCGCGGTGATCGAACGCGAAGCCCCTGGTATTGCCGAGGCGATTCGTCGCGCGAGCGACGGTGGGGGCCGGGGCTTCGGGATGCTCTCGCGCGGTGTGGCCGGCGCGCGCGGCGAGGCCCTGATCTGCAACCTGCCCGGTTCCGCAAACGGCGCGCGGGAGGGCCTCGAGGTGCTGCTCCCGATCGCGAGCCACGCGCTCGACCTGCTGAGTGGCGGACGCCCGCACTAGAGCTGCGAGCTGCTCGAGTCGCGTGCCCAGCAATCGCGCGCCCAGCCGGCGACGACATCGATGTCGAACGGGGATGCGGTGTCGACGTCGAGACGTGCCGCGAACGGAGGACGGGTCGCGTCTTCCACGATCCACCGGTCGTAGGAATCGGCGAGCTGGTCCCCGTCGAAGTGACACGGATGACGACGACGCTCGCCGTACCGCGCCCGCGCAATCGTCGGATCACATGCGCAATGAACCTCGACGACTGCCGGCAGCGACGACCAGAGATGGGCGGTGTCGGTGTGCACGAAGTGATCGATCACCGCTCCCGGCAGCGACCGCGCCAACGATTCGAGCGCGGTTGCGGCCGCGGTTCCGAGGCGCGTGCCCCACAGCCGGTCACCGGGGCCGAGCGCGTCCCACAGTGCTTCCTTGATCGTGTCCTTGGACAACAGGGGGAGCTCGAGCGCCGCCGCGAGCGGGCCCGCGACGGTCGTCTTCCCGCTGCCCGGGAGGCCGGTCACCATCACGAACACCCGGTGCAGCCTCGCCTCGGCTCCAAAATTAGAACACGTTGCAATTTTCGCTCCCGTGGGTAAACTGGATGTGCAATACAACACAACTGAACAGCCCTCGGGGTTGGGTGAAAGTCCCGACCGGCGGTGACGGCGAGTCCGCAGGCAACTGTGCTCGCCCAAGCCCGCGAACGCCCGGCCGCCAGCCGGGCGCCGACCAGGTGTGACTCCTGGGCCGACGGTAAGAGTCCGGATGGGAGAGGGCTTCGACGTCGTTCTCGGCGCTCGCGTCCCGTTTCGGGCGTAGCGGCCGGGTTGTGTCGTCGTGGCCATGCCCCGCGGGTCGAAGCCCGAGTGAGGCAACGTGCGCGACGACGAGGCGATGGACCAGGCGCTGGCAGCCGGCGCCGCTGCCCGCCGTCACACCGCGCCCAATCCGTGGGTCGGATGCGTGCTCGTCCGCGACGGAGAGTTCGTCGGCGCCGGGGCCAGCGAGCCCGCGGGCCAGGCGCACGCGGAAGCCGTTGCGCTCGGCCGAGCCGGCGAGCGCGCACGCGGCGCGACCGCGTTCGTGACGCTCGAACCGTGCTCGCACCACGGGCGCACCCCGCCGTGTGCCGATGCACTGATCGCGGCCGGTATCTCTCGCGTCGTGGCCGCGCTCGAAGATCCCGATCCGCGCGTCGCGGGCCAGGGCTTTGCGCGCCTGCGGGAGGCAGGGATCGACGTGACGGTCGGACTCGGTGCGGACACCGCAGCACGCGATCTCGCGCCGTACCTCCATCATCGCCGTACCGGCCGGCCCTTCGTCGTGGCCAAGGTCGCGACAAGTGTCGACGGTCGGGCCGCGGCCGCCGACGGGACGTCGAAGTGGCTCACGTCGGAAGCTGCGCGCGCCGACGCCCACGAGCTGCGCGCCGACTCACAGGCGGTGATGGTCGGCTCCGGCACCGCGCTCGCAGATCGGCCCGAGCTCACGGTGCGCGATGCCGCCGTCGCGCCGTTGCACGCGCCGACGCGCGTGGTCCTCGACGCGCGCGGCCGGGTACCGGCCTCGGGTCCGCTCTTCGACCCGGAGTTCGCGCCGACCTTGGTTGTCACGTCGGCTCGAGGCGCGGACGCGATCGACGCCTGGCGGGCGGCGGGGGCGAAGGTCGAGGTCGTCGCGGCCGGGGCCGAGAGCGACGGCGTCGACCTCGACGAGACGCTCGCGCTACTTGGTCGCGAAGGTGTGTTGCAAGTGCTCGTCGAGGGCGGCGGCCGGTTGTTGGGCGCGCTGTTCGCGGGTGGGCACGTGCAGCGCCTCGTGATGTACGTCGCCCCGCTCGCACTCGGCACGGGTGGGTTCCCCGCGCTCGACTTCGCCGGGCCCGGCACGATCAACGACGCGTCGCGTCTTCACCTCACTTCCGTGAAGCAACTCGGGCCTGACGCCCGGCTCGAGTACGAGGTGGCTTCCTGATGTTCACCGGCATCGTCGAGGAGCTCGGACGCGTACGGAGCGTCACCTCCAACGAAGGTGGTGCGCGCCTCGTGATCGAGGCCGCGACCGTGCTCGATGACGCCGAGTTGGGGGCGTCGATCGCGGTCAACGGCTGTTGCCTCACCGTGGTCGCGCTCGACGAGCGCACGTGGTCGGCCGACGCGGTCATCGAGACGCTCGCGCGCACGAACCTGGGCGACCTCGCATCCGGTGATGCGGTGAACCTCGAACGGCCCGTGCGACTCGCCGACCGGTTGGGCGGGCACATCGTGCAGGGCCATGTCGACGCGGTCGGCACGGTCCGCGCGCGTGACGAACAACCCGACGGCTCGACCCTGATCACGATCGCCGCGCCGTCCGAAGTGATGCGCTACGTCGTGCACAAGGGTTCGATCACCGTCGACGGCGTGAGCCTCACTGTTGCGAGCCGCGACGACGATGCGCTCACGATTGCGCTGATCCCACACACCCTCGCGGTCACGACCCTCGGCATCCGCCGTCCGGGCGCCCGCGTGAACCTCGAAGCCGATCTCCTTGCGAAGTACGTCGAGCAGCTGATGCCTTCTCGAGAGGAAGCAACCTCATGACCCTGGATGAAGTCGAACGAGCCATCGACGCCATCGCGCGCGGTGAGTTCGTGGTGGTCGTCGACGACGAAGACCGTGAGAACGAGGGCGACCTCATCATCGCGGCCGATCGGATGACGCCCGAGAAGATGGCGTTCATGATCCGCTACACGAGTGGCGTGATCTGTCTGCCCATGGAGGGCGCGCGGCTCGACGAGCTCCAGCTCCCGCTGATGGTGTCGGGCGCGGAGAACACCGAAGGGCAACGCACCGCGTTCACGGTGTCGGTCGACGCCAAGCGCGACACGACTACGGGAATCTCGGCTGCCGATCGCAGCACGACGGTGCGCGCGTTGATCGACCCGTCCACGATCTCCGCCGACCTCGCCCGTCCGGGCCACATCTTCCCGTTGCGCTACCGCGACGGTGGTGTTTTGAAGCGCGCGGGCCACACCGAAGCCGCGGTCGACCTCGCCCGGCTCGCCGGCCGGTACCCCGCAGGTGTGCTGTCGGAGATCGTCAACGACGACGGCACGATGCAGCGCTTGCCCGACCTCCAGCGCTTCGCGGCCGAGCACGGATTGTTGCTGCTCACGATCGCCGACCTGATTCGCTACCGCCGGCATCGGGAGAAGCTCGTCCGGCGCGTGTCACAGGCGCGGATCCCGACGCAGTACGGCGACTTCACCGCGCATGTGTTCGAATCGTTGCTCGACGGCGTGGAGCATCTCGCCTTCGTCCGCGGGGAAGTGGCCGGGCACGAGAACGTGCTCGTGCGCGTGCACTCCGAGTGCCTCACCGGCGACGTCTTCGGCTCGATGCGCTGCGACTGCGGGACCCAGCTCGACGCCGCGATGCAACGCGTCGCCGAAGAAGGGCACGGCGTCGTCGTCTACCTGCGCGGCCACGAGGGCCGGGGCATCGGGCTCGGGCACAAGCTCCGGGCGTACACGTTGCAGGACGAAGGCCGCGACACCGTCGAGGCCAACCTCGAGCTCGGTTTCCCCGCCGACTCGCGCGAGTACGGCATCGGCGCCCAGATCCTCGTCGACCTCGGGGTCACGACGATGCGCATCATGACGAACAACCCCGCGAAGTACGGCGGCATCGAGGGCTACGGGCTCGAGATCGTCGAGCGGGTGCCCGTGCAGACGGTGCCCACCGCCGAGAACGTCGCCTACCTGCGCGCCAAGCAGCACAAGCTCGGACACCTCCTCGGCTTCGATCCCGACACCGAGCCCGACGCGGAGCTGGGTGGCGGGTGATGGGCGAATACTCCGAACACGAGGGCGCGATCGACGCCACCGGAATGCGGTTCGCGATCGTGGCCGCGCGCTTCAACCACGAGATCACCGAGCAGCTGAGCTCGGGCGCGGAGAAGGCGTTGCGCGAGCACGGCGCGGCCGAAGTGTCGGTGGTGTGGGTGCCGGGCGCGTTCGAGCTACCGCTCGTCGCCAAGCGCTACGCGGAGTCGGGCGCCGTCGACGCCATCGTGTGCGTCGGCGCCGTGATTCGCGGCGACACACCGCACTTCGAATACGTCGCGGGGGAGTGCGCGGCCGGCCTCAACCGGGCGTCGCTCGACACGGGCATCCCGATTGCGTTCGGCGTCTTGACCGTCGACGATCGTCAGCAGGCACTCGAACGGGTGGGCGGCTCCGAAGGGCACAAGGGCGAGGAAGCCGCACGCACCGCGATCGAGATGGTCGCCCTGCTGCGTTCGATCCCATGAGCGGCCGCGACCAATGGACATGAACACCACGCGCTACGACAAGATCGGGACGACGTACACGCGTACCCGCCGCGCCGATCCGCGGATCGAGGCCCGTCTGCACGCCGCCCTGGGTGACGCGCGGCGCATCGTCAACGTCGGCGCCGGTACCGGGAACTACGAGCCGAAGTACCGCGAGGTCGTCGCGGTCGAACCGTCCCCGACGATGATCAGCCAGCGCGCGGCCGACGCGGCGCCGGTTGTGCGCGCCTACGCCGGCGACCTCCCGTTTCGCGACGCGAGCTTCGACGCGTCGCTGGCGATCTTCACCGTGCACCACTGGCCCGATCCGGAACGCGGGCTCGCCGAGCTCGCCCGGATCGCGCGCCGGCAGGTGTTCCTGAGCTTCGATCCCGGGTTCGACGACGAGTTCTGGCTCGTCACCGACTACTTCCCCGAGATCAAAGCGCTCGACAGTGCGAACGACGCGCACAGCTCGGTCGGCATTGCCCGGGCGCTCGACGTCCGGACGGTCGAGCAAGTGTTGGTCCCGGCCGACTGCCTCGACGGTTTCGCGGCGTGCTTCTGGAACCGACCCGAGGCGTACACGGAACCCGACGTGCAGGCGGGAATCTCGTGCCTCGCGCGCCTCGACGACGCGGTTCGCGTCCGTGGCACCGAGCGGCTGCGCGCGGATCTCGCGTCGGGCGAGTGGGACGAAAAGTACGGTCACCTCCGAGCACTCAGCGAGCTCGACGTCGGCTACCGGTTGATCGTCGCGGGCGACTGAAGCGTCGACCGCTACCCTGACCAGCCGATGCTGCGCCTCGTATTGCCGAAGGGTTCGCTCGAACGGGCGACCCTCCAATTGTTCGAAGATGCCGACCTCACGGTCGTGCGCAATTCCGACGTCGACTACCGCGCGAGCATCGACGACCCCCGCGTCATCGACGTCACGATCCTCCGCCCGCAGGAGATTCCTCATTACGTCGCGCAGGGACTCTTCGACCTCGGCATCACCGGTCGCGACTGGATCGAGGAGACCGGCGTCGAGGTCGTCACGCTCACGCAGCTGCACTACTCGAAGGCGACGGCCCGGCCGTTCCGGATCGTGCTCGCGGTCGCCGGCGACTCCAAGTGGAGCTCCGTGAAGGATCTGCCCCCGCGTGTGCGGGTGCAGACCGAATACCCCGAGCTCACCGCGCGGTTCTTGCAGAAGCACGGCGTCGACGCCGACGTCTCGCTGTCGTACGGGGCGACCGAGGCCAAGATTCCCGAGATCGCCGACGCAGTCGTCGACGGTACCGAGAGCGGACGCGCGCTTCGCGCAGCCGGACTGAAGGTGCTCGACACCGTCATCGTCTCCTACACCGAGTTCATCGCCAACCCGGTCTCCTACGCCGATGCCGACAAGCGCAAGGCGATGGAGCAGTTGCAGACACTGCTCACCGGCGCGCTCGAGGCGCGGGGTCGCGTCCTCGTGAAGCTCAACGTCGACGAGTTGAACCTCAAGGCGGTCATCGACCTGCTGCCCGCGCTCAAGTCGCCGACGGTTTCGAAGCTGTTCGGTGAAGACGGCTACGCGGTCGAGACCGTGGTCGCCAAGCACGACATCAACACGCTGATCCCCGCACTCAAGGACGCCGGCGCGACGGGAATTCTCGAGATTCCCATCGCCAAGATCGTGCAATGACGGAAGGGCGCGTCTCCGCGTTCGACGAGCATCGCGGTCTGGGAGAGATCACCGCCGGCGACGGTTCGGTCTACACGTTCCACTGCACCCAGATCGCCGACGGCACGCGCACGATCGCGGTCGGCGCCGACGTGGAGTTCGAGTTGGTGCCCGGGCGCCTCGGCCGCTGGGAAGCGGCGAAGATCACGCCGCCCGGCTGAGCAGAAATCAGACCGGGAGCCGGGCCTCGAGCCGGGCTCTTACGTCGGGCCAGTCGCGGGCGGGGATCGCGAAGGTGGCGGTGTCGCGCGGCGTGCCTTCGATGCCGTAGCGGAACGAGTGCAGCACGCCTTCGAACGTGGCGCCGATGCGCGCGATCGCGGCGCGTGACCGTTCGTTGCGGGCGTCCGTGTTGAGCACCACTCGATGTACGCCGAGCACGTCGAAGGCGTGCACGAGCATGAGCAGCTTGGCTTCGGTGTTCACGACCGTGCGTTGCGCGGATGCCGCGATCCACGTGGAGCCGATCTCGATGCTGTCGAGGTGCCCGCGACCGCCGGGCCAGCGCTGCGGATCGAGGAACGACGTCGAGCCGACGATCGGCCCGTCGTTCCTCACGGTGGTGAACGCGAGGCGCAGGTCTTGCGCCAGCTCGTGTTGGGCGCGCTCGACGATCGCGCGGAACTCGGCTTCTCCGTCCGGCACCGGGGTCCAGTCGTAGGTGGAGCGGTCCTCCGACGCCGCCCCGGCCAGGCCGGGGACGTGCGCGATCTCCATCGGTACGAGGTGCACGAAGCGGCCGGTCAACACGACCGGCTCGAGCTTCATCATTTCGTCCTCAAGGCGCCGGCGCGTCCGAGATCTCGACGAACAGCATCTGGGCCTGGGTGAGCGCATTGCGGAGATCGGCTTCGTTCTCGCCGAAGCGCTCACCGATACCGTCGACGAGCGCGGCCATGGCGTCGATCGCGAAACCGGCGGCCGCAAGGTTCGGGGCCGGCGGCCGTCCGTCGGGGCCCGGGGGCGTGATGACCCCGAGGTGGACGAGGGCCAGCTGCCAGATCCCGAGCGCGTGATTGGCGACGACGTCTTCCACCGGGGTTGCCACGAGCCGGGCGTGGACCTCGCGCAGGGCCTCGATCTCCTCGGCGCTGGGCTCCGGCTCGGGCGGGCCGCCGCCTCCAGGCCCTGAGGAACCGCCGCCACCTGGGCCGGAGCCCGGCGGGGGATCCTCGGGGGGCCGGTGCTCGCCCGACGGTGTCCACAGACTGCTCACGCTGGTAACCTCGCTCGTAACAATCGATGGGAAGTGGGAACGGGTGTCCGGCCTCGGCCGGGTTCCGATCCCCACCGGCCGGTGTTCCGCAGCCGAAAGGTTGCGAGTTCAACCGAGTCCGGTCCGTTGCAAGCTATCCGGCCCTACGGCCGGTGCGACGGTGGACGCTTCCTACACGTCCGCCGTCGCTTTCGCGTCGGCGGCTGAGCACCGAGAGGTGATGCCGCAATCTCCACAGACGAGACCCGCATCAACGATCGCATTCGCGCTCGTCAAGTCCGCCTGATCGGTTCCGACGGGACGCAGTACGGGGTGAAAGCCCTACCCGAGGCGTTGCAAATCGCCCGGGAGCAAGGCCTCGACCTCGTCGAGGTCGCAGCTGCTGCCGATCCGCCGGTCTGCAAGATCATGGACCACGGCAAGTACAAGTACGAGCAGGATCAGCGACGCAAGGAATCGAAGCGCAAGGCTTCCAACGTCGTCATCAAGGAAATGAAGTTCCGTCCGAAAATCGACGGGCACGACTACACGACCAAGATGAAGCACGTCGAACGATTCCTCGAAGAGGGTTCGAAGGTGAAGCTCACGATCATGTTCCGTGGTCGAGAGATGGCTCACCCCGAGCTCGGGCGGCGCATCCTGGAACGTGTGGCCGAACAAGTCGGCGAGCTTGCGATCATCGAGTCGTCTCCCAAGCTGGACGGACGCAACATGACGATGGTGCTCAACCCCACTCGTCGTCCGAAGGGCAAGGGGCAAGGCGCAATCAAGGGTGAGAAGAAGTCAGGTGGGCACGGGAACGATTCCCCGGCCGACGAGACCGAAGGGGCCGAGCCGGCGCAAGCTGCTCCGGTCGCCGAGGTTGCAGTCGAAGTCACGGCCGACGCCACCGCATGAAGTAAGCCCGCCTGAGTTTTCGCCCAGCTCACAATTTCGCGATCGAACGATCAGGATTCACGATGCCCAAGATGAAGACGCACCGGGGCGCGGCCAAGCGCTTCAAGTTCACCTCGACGGGAAAGATTCGTCGGCGCCAGCCCAACCGTGCGCACCTGTTGGAGAAGAAGTCGTCGCGGCGCACGCGCCGGCTCGGTCGTCTGGCCGAGGTCACCGGCGGTGACCGCAAGCGCGTGCAGCGCTTGCTCGGAAAGTAGGCCGGCATGGCAAGGGTCAAGCGTTCCGTCAACGGCAAGAAGCACCACCGCGCCATTCTCGAAGAGGCGCGGGGCTACACCGGTTCCCGCAGCCGCCACTTCAAGGCGGCGAACGAGCAGGTCATGCACTCGCTCCGGTACGCGTATCGCGACCGTCGCGCGCGCAAGGGCGAGTTCCGTCGCCTCTGGATCGTTCGCATCAACGCCGCGTGCCGGTTGCACGAGATCAGCTACTCGCGGTTCATCGCCGGGTTGAAGGCCGCCGAGATCGACGTCGATCGCAAGATCCTCGCCGACCTCGCAGTGCGCGAGCCCGAGACCTTCGGTGCCCTCGTCGCCACCGCTCGCGAGGCCTTGAACGCTGCGTGAGGTCGATGCGTCTCTGACCCACACGTCGTGTGGGTCTGAAACGCATCACGTATCGCGGTGAGTGCCCCGCTCGGGAACCATCACGCGGACGTCAAGCGGGTACGGGCGCTGCTGCGCGATCGCGCCGCGCGCGATGCCGACGCGGTGTTCGTGTGCGAAGGGCCCCGCGTCATCGGGGCCGCGCTCGACGAAGGCGCGGCGCTGCATGAGGTGTTCGTCGGGGTCGACGCGACGCCCGCGGCGCGGGCGGTCGCCGAACGCGCGGCTGAGTACTTCGTCCCGGTTCGCCAACTCGCGGAAGGTGTCGCGACCAAGCTCAGCGCCACGACCACGGCGCAAGGTGTGTTCGCGATCGTCCCGCTCGCACGCTCGGGTGTCGACGCGCTCAACTCGGTGTCGCTCGCAGTCGTCGCGCCGCGGCTCGCGGATCCGGGCAACGCCGGGACGCTGATCCGGAGCGCCGCCGCGGCGGGCGCGGAAATAATCGTCCTCGGGCCGGGATCGGTCGACGCGTACAATCCCAAGACCGTGCGGGCATCGGCCGGCGCGTGTTTCGCAGTCCGGATCGTGGAGGGTGTACCCGCCGTGGAGGCCTTGGAGGCGCTCGGGAACGCCGGCGTTCGCCGAGTCGGCGCGCTGGCCTCGGGTGGGAGCGCGCCGGAGGCCGTCGACCTCACCCGGCCGACCGCGATCGTGCTCGGCCACGAGGTGCACGGCCTCGCCGGCGACCTGCCGCTCGACGACCGCGTGACCATCCCGATGCGTGGCGCGGAATCACTCAACGTCGCAATGGCCGGCACCCTCTTGCTGTTCGAAGCCGCCCGCCAGCGCCGAGCGCTCGCATGACCGCCACCACCGATCTCGTCGCGACGGCCGATCAGCTCGTCGCCACCGGCCAGGCCACCATCGAGGGCGCGGGCACGCTGACGGAGCTCGAAGACGCCGAACGCGCATTGCTCGGCAAGTCGTCCGCGCTCAACGAGATCCGCGAGGCGATCAAGACCGTGGAGCCCGCCGACCGTGCTGCGGTCGGCAAGTCGTTGGCCGCGGCGCGCAACGCGCTCGAGGACGCCGTCGCCACTCGCCGCGCCGCGCTCTCGGCTGACGCCCGTGCCGCGTCGCTCGTCCACGACCGCATCGATCTGACCACGGGCGGGCGCGGCTACCGGCGCGGCCACCTTCATCCAGTCACGCGGGTGTGGCGCGAGCTCGAAGACGTGTTCGTCGGCCTGGGTTACAAGGTCGCCGAAGGTCCCGAGGTGGAGACCGACTGGTACAACTTCGAAGCGCTCAACTTCCCGCCCGGGCACCCCGCCCGCGCGATGCAGGACACGCTCTACGTCAAGCTCGGCCGGCCCGAAGAGGTGCTGCTGCGGACGCACACCTCGCCGGTGCAGGTGCGGGTGATGGAGGCGCAACGGCCACCGATCTATTCGGTGATGCCGGGGCGCGCGTTCCGCCGCGACACGCTCGACGCGCGGCACTCACCGGTTTTCCACCAGATCGAGGGCTTGGCCGTCGACCGCGGCATCACCCTCGGCGACCTGCTCGGAACCATCGAAGCGTTCATCCATGCGCTCTTCGGGCCCGACATCAACGCGCGCTTCCTCCCGTCGTTCTTCCCGTTCACCGAGCCGTCGGCCGAGTTCGCCATGACCTGCGTGTTCTGCGAAGGCAAGGGCTGCACCGTGTGCTCGGGCACGGGTTGGGTGGAGCTCGGCGGGTGCGGCATGGTCGACCCCAACGTCTTCAAGGCTGTGAACATCGACCCGGAGGAGTACACCGGTTTCGCGTTCGGCTTCGGCATCGACCGGCTCGTCCAACTCCTCTACGGCGTCGATCACATCAAGAACCTCTGGGACGGCGACGTCCGCTTTGCCGAGCAGTTCTGAGGCCCCCCGATGCGCGCACCGCTGTCATGGCTCCGTGAATTCACGCCCGTCGAGGCGCCCGTCTCGGAGATCGCCGACGCCCTGAACCAGCTCGGCCTCGAAGTCGAGGGGATCGAAGAGCCCGGCCGCGAGATCGGCGGGGTAGTAGCCGCGCGCATTCTCGAGGTCATGCCGCACCCCGACGCCGATCGGATCCGCCTCGCCGACGTCGATGCGGGCGACGGCGCGGTGCGCGTCGTGTGCGGCGCGCCCAACATCGAGGCCGGCATGGTGGTGCCGTTCGCGCAGGTCGGCGCGCACCTTCCCGGTGATTTCAAGATCGAGCGCCGCAAGATTCGTGGGCAGAAGTCGGAGGGCATGTTGTGCTCGGCGCGCGAGCTCGGTCTCGGCGACGATCACGACGGGATTCTCGTGCTCCCCGCGGATACGGCTCTCGGTACCGACGTGCGCGAGGTGCTCGGTCTCGACGACGTCCTGTTCGATCTCTCGATCACGCCGAATCGCCCCGACGCGATGGGGATCACCGGCATTGCGCGCGAGCTGGCCTCGCACTTCGGCCTGCCGCTCGCCGTCCCGAGCCCCGATCCGGGCGCGACCGTCGGTGAGCTGCGCGGCGCGACCGTCGTCGTCGAGGCCGCGGAGCGGTGTCCCCGGTTCGTCGCGATGGTCGCGAACGTCACGATGGGGGAGTCGCCCGACTGGATGAAGCGGCGGCTCGTGCTCGCGGGCATGCGCCCGATCAGTAACGTTGTCGACGTCACCAACTACGTGATGCTCGAACGCTGCCGGCCGCTGCACGCGTTCGATCTCGACCGGCTCGCGGGCCGCGGGATCGTGGTGCGGCTCGCAGAACCGGGCGAGAAGATGACCACGCTCGACGGCGTGGAGCGCGTGCTCTCAGTCGACGACCTGTTGATCTGCGACGGCAAACGCGTCGCGCAAGGCATCGCGGGCGTGATGGGCGGGGCCGCGGCCGAGGTCGGCGACACCACAACGTCGGTCTTGCTCGAGTCGGCGTACTTCGAGGCGTCGGGTATCGCGAAGACGTCGAAGCGACTCGGGCTGCGTTCGGAGGCGAGCGCGCGATTCGAACGAGGCGTCGACCCCAACGACGTCGCGGCCGGCGCGGCTCGCGCGATGGAGCTGTTCGAGCAGGTCGCGGGCTCGTCGCGCGAAGCGGGGGTCATCGACGAGTACCCGAAGCCGATCGAGCGCGCGCACATCGAGGTCCGCACGGACCGCATCAACCGCCTGCTCGCGACTTCACTGACCGACGCCGAGGTCGAGTCGTTGCTGGCCCCGCTCGGTATCGAGTTGTCCGGTGGGACTGCGACCGTGCCGACCTGGCGCCCCGACGTGGAGCGCGAGATCGATGTCGTGGAGGAAGTCGCCCGCCGGGTCGGCTTGCAGCGGATTCGCCGGACCGTGCCCGCGAATCCCGAGAAGATCGGCTCCCTCACCGCTCAGCAGCGCGAACGCCGTCTCGTCGGCGACGTGCTCATCGGCGCCGGGTTCGACGAGGCGTACACGTTGCCGCTGCTCGCGGTCGCGGATCTCGCCAAGGCCGGGGTGCCGACCGGCGCTGTGATCGAAGTGCAGAATCCGTTGCGCGCCGAGGAGTCGGTGCTGCGCCCTTCGTTGATGCCGGGCGTGTTGCGCGCGGTCGCGCACAATGCCGCGCACGGCAATCCCGACGTCGCGCTGTTCGAGTTGGGCCGGGTGTTCGCGCCTCCCGCCGCGGGCGAGACGTTGCCGGTCGAACGGCTGCACCTCGCCGCCACGCGTTCGGGCCGGGTGTTGCGGACGCCGTACGAGCCCGATCGTGACGTCACCGTGCACGACCTGATCGCGGTCGTCGAGGCGCTCGCGCAAGAGCTGCGCCTGGCCGATTTCTCGCTCGTCGCTGCGCCCGCGCCCGGCCTGCACCCCGTGCGCGCGGCCAACATCGTGGTCGACGGCGTCGCGGTCGGCGCGATCGGTGAAGTAGACGCCGACGTGAGCGACGCGATCGCGTTGCCGGCCCCGGTGATCGCGTGCGAGATCGACGTCGACGCGTTGCTGGCAGGATCGCGGATCCCGCGCGCGTCGAGCCCGGTGTCCCGCTACCCGGCCTCGGCGATCGATCTCGCGTTCGTGGTCTCCGACGACGTGCCCGCGGGCGCGTTGCTGGCAACGTTGCGCGCGGCCGGGGGCGAGTCGCTCGAGTCGGTGCGGCTCTTCGACGAGTTCCGATCCGAGTCGCTCGGGCCGGGCCGGGTGAGCCTGGCGTTCGCGTTGAAGTTCCGCGCCGCCGATCAGACGCTCACTGACGCCGAAGTGGGCGAGCTGCGCCAGGCTTGCATCGACGCGGTGCAGTCGGCGTTCGCAGCCGAACTGCGCGCATGAGGGCATGAGCACGAGCTTCACGCACCGGATCCGCGTCCGGTACGCCGAGGTCGACGGCCAGGGCGTCGTGTTCAACGCGCACTGGCTCACCTACTTCGACGAGACGTGCACGCGGTACGTCGAGTCGTGGGGATTCGGCGCCGACTACTGGATCAACGAGTTCGACGTCATGCTGGTGAAGGCGACACTCGAGTGGACAGGACCGGCCCGCTTCGACGAGTGGATCGAGGTCGCGGCCGAGTGCCGGCGCATCGGGACGAAGTCGTTCGACCTGGGCTACCGCGCGTCGGTCGACGGCCGGCTCGCGTGTGAAGCCGTGATCACCTACGTGGCGGTGAAGCCGGGCTCGACCAACTCGATCGAGCTCCCCGACGCGGTTCGCACCGTGCTCACGGAGCGGTTGTCCGGCTGAGCTCACGCTTCATGAAGTGCGTGAGTACCCGTTCGGTCGTGGCGGGGGAGAGGCGCGCCGCGAGGTAGAGGATGCGGGCGCGCCTCGGTGCAATCACCGCGCGGTCCTTCTGCACGCTCGTGACGATCGCATCGGCGACCGCGCTCGCGGGGATGGCGGGACCGGCCGCGTTGGTGAGGTATCGCCGCACATTCACCGCGTGGGCAGGGCTGCCCGCGGACTCGGTGTCGAGGAGTCCGGTGTCGACCGGTCCCGGGCAGATCACGCTGACGCCGATACCACGCCGCGCCGCCTCGGGGCGCAGGCTCGTCATGAACGAGACCACGCCGCCCTTCGTCGTCGCGTAGGGAACGAGGAGCGGTGTCGGGAGCAGGCCACCGAGCGACGCGATCGCGACGAGATGACCGCGACCGCGCGGCAGCATTACTTCATATCCCGCCCGGACGGTGTTGATCGTTCCGGTCAGGTTCACCGCGATCGACCGCGACCACGCCGTGTCATCGAGCTCTTCGACGAGCCCGGCGAGACCGATTCCTGCCCCGGCGACCACGACGTCGAGGTGGCCGTGGGTCGCGACGATGTCCGCGACCGCGGCGCGCACCGCGGCGAGGTCGGTGACGTCGAGCGCGACGTCGATCGCCGCGCCGGAGAGGTCGGACGCGATGACTGTCGCGCCGTCTCGCCGGAGTCGCTCGACTGTGGCCGCGCCGATCCCGCCCGCGGCGCCGGTGACCAGTGCGACGGTGGTGCTGTCGATGTCCATGTTCCCTCGCTACTGTCGTGCGGTGCTCATTCGTCACCTCGGGCTGACGGTTCGAGACCCGGCCCGTTCCCGCGACTTCTACCTGGAGTTGCTCGGCCTCGACGGCGAGGCGCGAGCGGAGGAGTGGGGCTTCCGCGTGAACATGCCCGATGGATTCATGCTCGCACTGATCCGGGGCGAGCCGCCCGCCGGAGGCACCGATGTCGTCCACTTCGGGTGTGTCCTCCCGACTCGCGCGGAAGCGCGCGAGCTGCGCGAGCGGCTCCGGCTCGCCGACGTGCCCGAGATCGAGTGGGAGGACGAAGAGCTGTACACGGGCGTCAAGGTGAAAGATCCCGACGGCTACGTCGTCGAGCTGGCGTTCGACGCCGAATAGCGGGTTCGAGCATGGCCACCGAGAAGGACGTGCGCCGGATTGCGCTGTCGCTGCCGGAGACGATCGAGAAGCTGTGGTACGGCACGCCGGGCTTCCGGGTCAAGGACAAGGGCTTTCTGCGTATTCGCAGCGACGCCGAAGGTGGACTAGTCGTCTTCGTGGCCGACCTGGGCGAGAAGGAAGCGCTCCTCCAGTCGGATCCCAAGAAGTTCTTCACGACACCGCACTACGACGGCTACCCGATCGTGCTCGTGAACCTGCGCGCGATCGGCGTCAAGGAGCTGCGCGAGCTGATCACCGAGTCGTGGCGGCTCAAGGCTCCGAAGAAGGTGCTGCAGGCGTTCGACGAGCAGTAGCAGTCCCCACCGACGCCGTACGGCCGGCGGACGTGTTCGTCACCTCGATGGTCGCGTGCCCCGCGTCGTCGATCTCGACCTTGGCGTCGATCGTGTCGCCCGCGACGACCATGCCGACGAAGCGCAGGTCGATCTCGCCGTGCGCGAGAAAGTCTTCGCCCCACTCCGCCAGCAGCATGTTGTACGCGGGTCCGGCAATCTGCACGCCTTGCGCGACGAGCCCGGGCATGCCGAGCGCAGTCGCGGTCTCGGCATCGGAGTGAAAGTTGCCGCGGCGCGAGTAGGCGCGCACGAGCTCCTCGGTGACATGAAGGGTCTGATGGTGTTCCATCACTTCACGCCCAAGGTCGCGGTCGGGGTGAAGGTGACCCACGACTCCCACAACACCGAGTCGGGCGCATCCGCGGTTACGACCTGCGCTTCGATGTCGATGTACTCGCGCCCGCGCTTCTCGTAGCGCGCCGCGACTCGCCCCGTCGTCACGAGCTCCACTCCGGCGCTCGCGACGCGGTGGCACTGCAGGCGCTGACGCGTCTGGATCATCGCGTCGGGAACGGTCTGCTGGAGGGAGAGGATCGTGAGGTTCGCCGCGATCGGGGGATAGAGCGCGCCGGCCCGCAGCGCCGGGTGCTCTACCCCCGCGGCCTGCCAGTAGCGCTCGTTCGCAGCGGTCGACACGACGAGTCGCAGCGGCTGCAGCGGGTCTCCCACCTGCAGCGATGCCCATGCGCTCGACGTCTCATTCATCATCCTGTATTATATGCAGAATGGCGTATAGAGCGGGAGTCGTCGGCGGGTCGGGCTATGCCGGAGCCGAGTTGCTGCGCCTCCTGGCCGGCCACCCCGAGATCGAGGTCGTGCAGGTCACGGCCGACTCCAACGCGGGTGCGGCCGTCGGCGACCTCTACCCGAGCCTGCTCCCGGCGTACGAGCGGCTCCAGTTCTCGCCGCTCGACGCGGCCGACCTCGCGGGCCTCGACCTCGTGTTCGCGACGATGCCGCACGGTGCAAGCCAGGCGCTCCTGCCCGGACTGCTCGATCACGTCGGGCACGCGATCGACCTCGGCGCCGACTTTCGGCTTCCGCCCGACGTGTACTCGCGCTGGTACGGCGAACCGCACACCGCGCCCGAGGTTGCCGATCGCTTCGCGTACGGGCTCGTAGAGCTCTACCGCGACGAGATCGCATCGCACACCCACGTGGCTTCGCCGGGTTGCTACCCGACCGCGGTGAACCTCGCGTGCGCGCCGCTGCTCGCGCTCGAGCTCGTCGAGCCGCGCGTCATCGCCGACGCGGTCTCCGGTGTGTCGGGCGCCGGCCGCGGGCTCAAGACCACGAGCCTGTTCTCGGAGGCCAACGAGAATGTAAGCGCGTACGGCCTCCTCACGCACCGCCACACCGCGGAGATGGAGCTGGTGCTCACCAAGGTGGCCGGCCAACCGGTGCAGGTGTTGTTCACTCCGCATCTCGTTCCGACGACCCGCGGCATTCTCGCAACCTGTTACGCACGGCCCGCGACCACCGGCTTGTCGACCGCGCGCCTGCTCGAGCACTACCGCGAGTTCTACGAGAACGATCCGTGCGTGGTCGTCGTCGACGAGCCGTCGGGAACGAAAGCGACCTACGGCGCGAACGTCGTGCACGTGACGGTCCGCTTCGATGCCCGTACCGAGACCGTCGTGGCGATCGCGGCGGAGGACAACCTCGTGAAGGGTGCAGCCGGCCAGATGATCCAAGCCGCCAACTTGCTCGTCGGCCTGCCGGAGACCACCGGTCTGCCCCTCCTCGGGATCCAACCGTGAGCATTACTGCGGCCCAGGGCTTCGTGGCCGGGGGTCTGCCCAGCGGCATCAAGGAGTCGGGCGCACCCGATCTCGCGCTCGTCGCCACCGATGACCACGCGCCGGTTCCCGCAGCCGGCGTATTCACGAGCAACCTCGCGCAAGCCGCGCCCGTGCAGGTCTCGAAGGCGCACCTCGCCGACGGGCACGCGGCCGCGGTGATCTTGAGCTCCGGCAACGCCAACGCCGCGACCGGCGAACCCGGTCGTCGCGACGCCCGGCGCATGTGTGAGCTCACGGCCGAGGGCATCGGGCTGGCGACCGCCGACGTGTTGGTCTGCTCGACCGGGCTCATCGGGATTCCGATGCCGATGTCCGCGCTCGAGTCGGGCATCCCGAAGCTCTGCGGCGCGCTGGCTCGTGATGGCGCCGGCGACGCGGCCCAGGCGATGCTCACCACCGACACCGTCCGCAAGGAAGCGACCGCGAACGCGGGGAATGCGATCGTCGGCGGAATGGCCAAAGGTGCGGCGATGCTCTCGCCCGCGATGGCGACGATGCTCGCAGTGCTCACGACCGACGCGGCCGTCGAACCGCAGGTGTTGCAACAGGTGCTCGCGCTCGCGGTGAGTGAGACGTTCGACTGCTTGAGTGTCGACGGTTGCCGCTCGACCAACGACACGGTCATCGTGCTCGCCAACGGGCGCGCGGGCGCAGTCGACGGCACCGCGCTCACCGACGCGCTCACGAGCGTGTGCGGCTCGCTTGCCGAACAGATGGCGCGCGACGCCGAAGGTGCGACCAAGTTCGTGCGCATCCTCGTCTCGGGCGCGCGCACGACGGGCGAGGCGCGGATCGCGGCGCGTGCCGTCGCCAACAGCCAACTCGTGCAGTGCTCGCTCAACGGGGCCGACGCCTACTGGGGCCGTGTGATCTCGGAGCTGGGTGCGAGCGGGGCGTTCATCGACCCGGAACGGGTCGCCATCGCGTACAACGGGGTCACCGTGTGCCGCGACGGCATCGCGTGCGCGCACGACGAAGCCGCGTTGGCCAAGGAGATGGCGGCGAGCGAGATCGACATCACCTGCGAGCTCAACGTCGCGCACGGTCTGGCGACCGTCATCACGACCGACCTCTCTCACGCCTATATCGACGAGAACCGGCGCACCTCGTGAGTACCGACGCGGTCGAACGCCTGCGCACCGCGGGCGAAAAGGCGATCGTGCTCGCCGAGGCGCTTCCGTACATCCGGGAGTTCTCCGGCAAGACCGTCGTCATCAAGTACGGCGGCCACGCGATGAACGACGCCGCCCTCGCCGACTTGTTCGCGGCCGACGTCGTGCTCATGCGTCTGGTCGGGATGAACCCGGTGGTCGTGCACGGAGGCGGTCCGCAGATCTCCGACCTCATGCGCCGACTCGGCAAGGAACCCGAGTTCGTCGACGGGCGGCGGGTCACGGATGCGGAGACCGTCGACATCGTGCGCATGACGTTGGTCGGCAAGGTCAATCGCGAGATCGTCGCTTCGGTCAACCGCCACGGCTCCTACGCGGTCGGGCTCTCGGGCGAGGATGCCTCGATGATCCGGGTCGATCAGCGTGATCCGCGCCTCGGCTTCGTCGGCGACGTGCGCGAGATCAACGCGACGATCGTCGAGCGCATGCTGCGCGAAGAGTTGATCCCCGTCATTGCGACGGTCGGCGTCGATGACGACGGCCACGCCTACAACGTCAACGCCGACACCGTCGCCGGTGCGATGGCCGAAGCGCTCGACGCGGAGAAGCTGGTGTATCTGACCGACGTCGCGGGCGTGTACGGCGACTGGCCCGACGAAACCTCGTTGATCTCGCGCATCGACGTCGGCGGGATGGAGCAGTTGATCGCCGACGGGAAGATCTCCGAGGGCATGATCCCGAAGCTCGAGTCGTGCGTGTCGGCGCTGAAGCAGGGTGTGCGGAGCGCGCACATCCTCGACGGCCGGCTCCCGCACGCACTGCTGCTCGAGTTCTTCACACGCGAGGGAGTCGGAACGATGGTGCGGCCATGAGCGACAGTTCGTTCGAGGAGCTCGCGGCGCTCGACGCCGGCAACGTGATGCAGACCTACGGACGGCTCCCGGTTGCGTTCGTGCGCGGCGAAGGAACCAAGCTCTGGGACAGCGAGGGCAAGGAGTATCTCGACTTCCTCTCGGGCCTTGCCGTCACGTCGCTCGGGCACGCGCACCCCGAGGTGGCTGATGCGATCGCCGACCAGGCGCGCACGCTGCTCCACGTTTCGAACCTCTATTACAACGACCCGCAGCCCAAGGTCGCGGAGCGCCTGAACGCGCTGCTCGGCGGGAACGGGCGCGTGTTCTTCGCGAACTCCGGCGCCGAGGCCAACGAGTGCGCGATCAAGCTCGCCCGGCGCTACGGCCAGAAGAACGGCGGCCCGGACCGCTTTCATGTGATCAGCGCGTACGGCTCGTTCCACGGTCGCACGCTCACCACCCTCGCCGCGACCGGTCAGCCGCAGAAGCAGGAGACGTTCCAGCCCCTGCCCAGCGGATTCCGCCAGGTCGCGTTCAACGATCTCGATGCGCTCGCCGCCGCGCTCGACGAACGCGTTGCCGCGGTGCTCCTCGAAGCGGTGCAGGGCGAAGGCGGGGTCGTGCCGGCGTCGCCCGAGTACCTCCACGGTGTCCGCCGGCTCTGTGACGAACGCGAAGCGCTGCTGATCATCGACGAAGTGCAGTGCGGGCTCGGGCGCACGGGGAAGTGGTTCGGGTTCGAGCACGCGGGGGTCGCGCCCGACATCGTCACGATGGCCAAGGCGTTGGGCAACGGCGTGCCGATCGGGGCGTGCTGGGCCCGCACCGATGTCGCGTCCGCGTTCGCGCCGGGGGACCACGCCACAACCTTCGGCGGCCAGCCCCTCGCCGCTCGCGCCGCGCTCGCGACCCTCGAGGTGATGGAGCGCGAGAACATCCCCGAACGCGCCGCTCGCGCCGGCACCCGACTTTCGGAAGCATTACAGAAGGTCGACGGCATCGCCGACGTGCGGGGCGCGGGCCTGTTGATCGCGGCAGAGTTGGTGCCCGGCCTCGACGCCAAAGCGATCGCCCAGCGTTGTCTCGACGACGGCCTGGTGCTCAACGCGGTGACGGCCAGCGCGTTGCGCCTGGCGCCGTCTCTGCTCGTTGCCGATGCCGAAATCGACGCGGCCGTTGAGATCGTCGCCGCCGCATGCAACGCCGAGAGCGGTGGAGCATGAGCCGGTCCTTTCTCGAGGTCGACGATTTCGACGCGCCGCGCCTGGCGGCGGTCCTCGACCGCGCGAGCGCGTGGAAGGCCGATCCCGCGCAGGTGCCGGTCGCGTTGGCGGGCCGAGGAGTGGCCGCGCTGTTCGAGAAGCCGTCGGCCCGCACGCGCATCTCCGTCGAGATGGCGGTCGCAACGCTCGGCGGCCACCCGATCTACGTCCGCCCCGAAGAGGTCGGCCTCGACACCCGCGAGACGGTCGAAGACGTCGCCCGCACGATGGCCGGCATGTGCGCGCTCATCGCGGCGCGCGTGTTCGACCATCGCACGCTCGAACGCATGGACGCCGTCGTGGATGTGCCGATCGTCAACCTGCTGTCCGATCAGGCCCATCCGTGTCAGGCCCTCGCCGACCTGCTGACGCTCCGCGAGCACTTCAACCGGCTCGAAGGTCTCCGGATCGCGTACGTGGGCGATGGCAACAACGTCGCCGCGTCACTCGCATTCGGCGCCGCGCTCTCAGGGGTCGAGCTGCTGGTGGCATCGCCCGACGGCTACGAGCTCGATGCCGACGTCGTTGCGCGCGCCCGCAATCTGGGCGGCACGATCGAGCTGACGTCCGATCCCTATGACGCAGTTCGCGACGTCGACGCGATCTACACCGACGTGTGGACGTCGATGGGGCAGGAGACCGAGCGGGAACAGCGCCTCCGCGCGTTCGCGGGCTTCACGGTCGACGAAGCATTGCTGAAGGGCGCAAGCGCCGACGCGGTATTCCTGCACTGTCTGCCCGCGCACCGCGGCGAGGAAGTCGCGACCGAAGTGATCGACGGGCCCCGGTCGTTGGTGTGGCCCCAAGCGGCGAATCGCATGCACGCGGTCCGCGCGTTGTTCGTGGATCTCATGTCGGATACTGCTCAGGAAGACAAGTGATGGTGACGCTCGGCAAGCCCCAACGTCAGCACCGCATCTTGCGTGTGCTCGAAGACCAGCCGGTGTCGAGCCAGGCCCAGCTGGTGCAGCTGCTCGAAGCCGACGGTGTGATCGCCACCCAGGCGACAGTGAGTCGCGACCTCGAGGAGCTCGGCGCGGTCAAGGTCCGGATCCCCGGTGGTGCGATGGCGTACGCCATTCCCGAAGGGAACCGCGGCGAACGTGCGCCTTCCGACGATCATCTCAAGCGCCTGCTGGGAGAGTTCGTCGTGGAGGTAGCGTTCAGCAGCAACATCGTGGTGCTGCGTACGCCCCCGGGCAGCGCGCACGTGGTTGCCTCCGCGATCGACCGATCGTCGATGCCCGACACGTTGGGGACCGTCGCCGGTGACGACACGGTGCTCATCGTGTGTACCGAAGCGGCGGGCGGGAGCGACGTTGCGGCGAAGCTCGCCGCGCTGGCCGGACTTTGAGGAAGAGGAACGCGTGACGAAGAGAGTGGTGCTCGCCTACTCCGGCGGCCTCGATACATCGGTCGCCGTGCGCTGGATCCGTGAGGAATGGGGCTACGAGGTGATCGCGTGCGCGGTCGACGTCGGGCAGTTGAAGCCCGGCGAAGAGGCGCTGATCGAGCAGCGGGCACGCGCCGCGGGTGCGGTCGAGGTGGAGGTCATCGACGCCCGCGCCGAGTTCGCGGCCGACACGCTCGTCCCCGCGCTCCAGGCGAACGCGATGTACGAAGGCAAGTACCCACTGGTGTCGGCGCTCTCGCGGCCCGTGATCGTCGAACACCTCGTTGCCTCCGCGCGCCGGCACGGCGCCGATGCGGTTGGTCACGGGTGCACCGGCAAGGGCAACGACCAGGTCCGCTTCGAAGTGTCGTCGCGGATCCTCGCGCCCGATCTCGACGTCCTGGCTCCCGTGCGCGTGTGGGGTTTGACGCGCGCCGACTGCATCGACCTCGCGGCGAAGTGGGACATTCCCATCGAGGCCACGAAGGAGAAGCTCTACTCGATCGACGAGAACATGTGGGGCCGCGCCATTGAGTGCGGTGTGCTCGAGAATCCGTGGTCGTCCGCGCCCGAAGAGCCCTACACGATGACCAGCAATCCCGCCGACGCGCCTTCCGAGCCGCGTGAGGTGGTCGTCGGTTTCGAGCGGGGCGCGCCCGTCTCGCTCGATGGCAACGCGACGGATCTCGTCACCCTTATCGGCGAGCTCGGCACCCTCGTCGGTTCTTACGGTTGGGGCCGGGTCGACATGGTCGAGAACCGGCGGGTCGGCATCAAAAGCCGCGAGGTATACGAGTGCCCGGCGTCGCTCGCGCTCGTGCTCGCACACCAGGATCTCGAAGGCATCACCCTCGAACGCGACGTCGCGCGCGAGAAGCAGCGCGTCGAGATCCGCGTCGCGGAGCTGATCTACGACGGTCTCTGGCACTCCCCGCTGATGAGCGCGCTGCGCGCGTTCGTGACCGACACGCAGAAGGAAGTGACCGGCGAGGTCCGGCTGCGGTTGGAGGCCGGTCAGTGCCGCGCGGTCGGCCGCCGCTCACCCCGCGGTCTCTATGACCACGACCTTGCGACCTACGACGCCGAAGACGCCTTCCGCCATCAGGACAGCGAAGGGTTCGTGCGGCTCTGGGGCCTGTCGGCGCAGACGTGGTCGCGCCGCCAAGGGCCGGGTGCCAAGTGAGCGAGCTGGAAACCGGCGAAGCATCCGGCAAGCCCCTGTGGGCCGGCCGGTTCGGCGAGGGTCCCTCCGACGAGCTGCTTGCGTTCACGGTCAGCCTTCCGTACGACCGCCGCCTCGCGGGCGACGACCTTGCGGGGTCGCGCGCGCACGTGCACATGCTCGAACGGGTCGGTCTCCTCACGGAGGAAGAGCGGCAGGTGATCGCGGCCGCGTTGACGCGCGTCGAAGAGGAGCTCGCCGAAGGCAAGTTCTCGTTCGCGCCTTCCGACGAGGACATCCACACCGCGATCGAGCGCCGGGTCACCGAGATCGCGGGCCCGACCGGCGCCAAGCTCCACACCGGGCGGAGCCGCAACGATCAGGTCGCGCTCGATCTCCGGCTCTTCCTCAAGCGCGAAGGGCGCGTGCAGGCGACGCGCATCCACGAGCTCCAGGCCGTGCTGCTGCGCCGGGCCGAGGAAGCCACCGACGTCTACCTCCCCGGCTACACGCACTTGCAGCGCGCGCAGCCGGTGTTGCTCGCGCATCACCTGCTCGCACACTTCTGGGCGCTCGATCGCGACCTCGACCGGTGGCGCGACTGCCTGGAACGCGTCGATGTCTCACCGCTCGGCGCGGGCGCGCTGGCCGGCTCGAGCCTGCCGCTCGATCCGCAGCTCGTGGCGAACGAGCTGGGATTCGCGAGCGCGTTCACGAACTCGCTCGACGCGGTCTCCGACCGGGACTTCGTGGCCGAAGCGTTGTTCGTCGCGACCCTCACCCAGGTGCACCTGTCGCGCCTCGGCGAGGAGATCGTGCTGTGGTCGACCGAAGAGTTCGGGTTCCTGCGGCTCGCAGACTCGTTCTCCACCGGTTCGTCGATGTTGCCGCAGAAGAAGAACCCCGACATCGCCGAGCTCGCGCGTGGCAAGGCCGGCCGCCTGATCGGCCACCTCGCGGGATTCCTCGCGGTGCTGAAGGGACTTCCGCTCGCATACAACCGCGATCTCCAGGAAGACAAGGAACCGCTCTTCGACGCGCTCGACTCCTGCGCACGATCCCTGCTCGCGCTCTCCGGCCTCATGGCCAGCGCCGAGTTCGTCGACACGCGCATGACGGTTGCGGCCGACGACCCGATGAGCGCGGCGACCGACCTCGCCGAGCATCTCGTGGAGGGCGGCATGCCGTTCCGGGAGGCGCACGCGGTCGTGGGCCGTCTCGTACGGCAGGCGGTCGAGCGCGGCGTACCCCTCGACGAGCTCGTGTCGAACGACCCGCGCCTCGGCCCGGACTGCCTCGGCTTGTTGGAGCCCGGGAGCGCCGTACGCCGGCGCACCACACCGGGCGGCGGGGGACCGGACCCGGTTGCGCGCCAGCTCGACGCGGCCCGCGATCGAATCGCCGAACAGCGAGCGTGGCTCGAGCGGTGACACCGCCGCCGGCGACAACATCCAGGCCATCCGGTGGGCGCGGGCGCGCGCTGCCGCGTTCGTTCTACGACCGCGACGCGCTCGAGGTCGCACCGGAGCTCCTGAACAAGGTGCTCGTCTTCGCGGGAGAGGGCGCGCGCCTCGCCGCGCGCATCGTGGAAGTCGAGGCGTACCGCGGCGCCGACGATCCCGGAAGTCACTCGTTCCGGCGCCGGACACCGCGCAACGCGACAATGTTCGGACCGGCGGGCAAGCTGTACGTCTACTTCTCCTACGGCAATCACTGGTGTATGAACGCGGTGTGCGGACCGGGCGAGCAGCCGCACGCGGTGCTGCTCCGCGCCGCGGCTCCGCTTGCGGGTGTCGACGCCATGCGAGAACGCCGCAAGGCGGCCAAGCGTGATCGTGATCTGTGTGCCGGTCCCGGGCGGCTCGGGCAGGCGTTCGGTGTCGACCGCGTGCACGATGGCGCCGACCTCGTGCGTGGCCCGCTCCGTATCGTCGATGACGGCGTGTCTCCGCCGGCGCGGCCGGGCGTCTCGCGACGGATCGGGCTCGGCGCCGGGAAGGGCGAGGAGTTGCCGTATCGCTTCTACGTGCCCGGGAACGAAAACGTGAGCGGCAGTCCGCGCTAGTCGCCAAGCTGTCGGGATGACCATCCGGCCGCGGCCGTATCACGACCGCGATCTGCCTGCGTTGCAGGCGGCGCTCGCGCAGTGGATCCACGACGCGGGGGACTGCGGGTACTGCCACGTCGGCGACGTCCCGCATCGGATCTACGAGAACCTCGCGGGTCGCGGTCCGGTCGAAGAGCTCGTAGCCGTGTGGGAAGCAGGCTCGGCCGTCGCGGGCTTTGCGATCTGCGGCCGATTCGGCGACTCGTTCGACGTATTCGCGAGCCCCGAGCTGCGGGGCACGGATACGGAGATCGCGATGTTGCGATCGGCGTCCGAGGTCACGCGCCGCCGCCTGGTCGTGACGGACGCGGAGGCGTATGTCGTCACGGATGTCTTCGAATGTGATCACACCCGATCGAACGCGCTCGCGCGCCTCGGCTTCGCGGAGTACCGCGTGTGGGACCACGTCACCGAACGCTCGATCTCGGGTCCCATCGCCGAACCGGCGTTGCCATCGGGCTTCACGATCCGTCCCGCCACGATGCGCGACGCCGAGCAGCTTGCGATCGCGCGCAACAACTCGTTCGACCGCCAGTGGTCACCGACCGAGTATCGCGACGCGGTGATGAGCAAGCCCGGATACGACCCGCAACGCGAGATCGTCGCGGTCACGCCCGACGGGCGGATCGCCGCGTTCACGGCCGTCCTCATCGACGAGGTGAATCGCGTCGGCTTGTTCGAACCGGTCGGCACGCACCGCGAGTTCCAACGCCGGGGCCTGGCCCGAGCGGTGATGATCAGCGGGATGCAGGAGATGCGCGACCGGGGCATGACGACCGCGAGTGTCGGCTACGACGTCACCAACCAGGCGGCCGCCGAGCTCTACCGCGGTCTCGGGTTCCGCAAGAAGCACGAGACGCGCGGCTACCGAGCACTCGCGACGTCGGCGAGTTAGCGTTCGCGCGATGGCAGCAGGGGGCGGTCGCAGTGTCGATGGGCGGGTTGTGGTCGTCACCGGCGCCGCGAGCGGCATGGGCCGCGCGGTGGCCCAGCTCTTCGGTTCCGAAGGAGCACGGGTGGCTGCCCTCGACCGCAACGCCGGCGGTGTCGCGCAGGTTGCGGACGCGATCAGCCTCGCGGGCGGCATCGCGTACGCACACGCGCTCGACGTGGCCGACGGCGACCAGATCCGCACGGTCGTCGGCGACGTCGTCGCGCGCCTCGGTCCGGTTGGCATCCTCGTCAACAACGCGGGAGTGAGTATCCCGGCGCCGATCGAAGGCGCCGACTTCGAGGCGGCGTGGGACCTCACGCTCGCGGTGAACCTCACCGGCTACGTACGCATGATCCGGGCGTGCCTCCCGCACCTGCTCGCGGACGGTGCAGGCCGGATCGTCAACATCGCCTCGACCGAAGGGCTGGGCGCGACGCCCTACATCTCGCCGTACACCGCTTCGAAACACGGCGTCGTCGGCCTCACCCGTTCGCTCGCGACCGAGCTCGGGTCGCGCGGCATCACGGTGAACTGCATCTGTCCGGGCCCCATCAATACCGGCATGACCTCGCCGATCCCCGACGACGCGAAGCAGAAGTTCGCGCGCCGCCGCGTGCCGCTCCGCCGCTACGGCGAGCCCGAGGAAGTGGCCCAGATGGTGCTGAACCTCGCGTTGCCGGCGTCGACGTTCGTGAACGGCGCCATCATCCCGGTCGACGGTGGCCTGACGAGCAAGTACGGCTGAGCCGGGCGGGCCGATGACGACCGACGAGCTCTGGGACACGTATGCCGGGGCGCGCATCGAGTGCGAGGTCGACGGCCGCCCGTGCCGGCTCCGGGGCCCGAGCCCGGATCCGCTTCCCGGCCCCGCGCCGATCTTCGTCATGACCGCGTACAACCCGGGCGGTGAGGAGCGGGACCAAGCCGCGAACGACGCCGACGAAGCCGTGCTCGAAGCTGAGTTGCGGTCACTCGGTCTGCACTACTGGCCCGCGGTCGGGAGCTCACCGGATGCCTCGTGGTCGGAACCGGGCGTTGCGGTGGCCGGCCTCGACCGCTCGCGCGCCTGCGACTTCGGCAATCGCTACGGGCAACTCGCCGTGTACGAGCTCGACGCCGACCACGTCCACGTCGTGCAGTGCACCGACGGCCGGCTGGTCCGAACCCGGGACCGCGCCTTGTAGTCCGCCGCCGCATCGGCGCACCGGCAAATGCGGTGGGAGCGACGATGCGCTCCACTACCGTCGGACGTCGTGGACGTCGACCGCCAGATGGAGTTGCTGACCGCGGGCGCGGTCGACGTCATCTCCGAAGCCGAGCTGAAGCAGAAGCTCGACAGTGGCCGGACCTTGCGGATCAAGCTCGGGATCGACCCCACGGCATCCGACATCCACCTCGGCTTCGCGGTGGTGTTGCGCCGGTTACGGCTCTTCCAGGACCTCGGGCATATCGCCGTATTGATCCTGGGTGATTTCACGGCAATGGTCGGCGATCCCACGGGGAAGTCGACCACCCGTCCGCGCCTCGCGAAGGAAGCGGTCGACGCCCATGCGCAGACGTACATCGAGCAGGTCGTCCGCATCCTCGACCCGGCGCCGGAGAAGCTCGAGATCGTCCGCAACTCGAGCTGGCTCGCCTCCATGGACATGGAAGTGGTGCTGCGCATGACCGCGCAGGTCACGGTCGCGCAGATGCTCGAACGCGACGACTTCTCGAAGCGCTACCGGGGCGGTACGCCCATCTCGCTGATGGAGTTCCTCTACCCGCTGCTCCAGGCCACCGACTCCGTGGAGATCCGCGCCGATGTGGAGCTGGGCGGCACCGATCAGCTGTTCAATCTCATCATGGGCCGCCACCTCCAGAAGCAGGCCGGCCAGGAGCCGCAGATCGTCATCACGACGCCGCTGCTCGTCGGCCTCGACGGTGAGCAGAAGATGTCGAAGTCGCTCGGGAACTACGTGGGGATCGACGAAGCACCGTCCGAGCAGTTCGGCAAGCTCATGTCGATCCCCGACGCCGTGATGCCCGCATACTTCCAGTACGCCACGGCCTGGCCGCCCGAAAAGGTGGCCGAGGTGACGGACCAGCTGACTTCCGGCGAGCTGCATCCCAACGCGGCCAAGCGACTCCTCGCGAGGTCGGTCGTCGAGCTGTACCACGGCGGTCCCGCCGGGGAAGCGGCCGAAGCCGAGTTCGATCGGGTGTTCAAGAGCCACGCCGCGCCCGAGGACATCCCCGACGTTCCGGTGGCGGGGGACGGTCCGCAGAAGCTCTCCCGCGTCCTGGTCCAGGCCGGCCTCACGACCTCGAACCGGGAGTCGATCCGGCGGATCGAGGAGGGTGCAGTGAAGCTCGACGGGGAGCCGGTCACGGAGGATCGGGAGTTCGCGCCGGCCGAGCTCGAGGCACGCGTGTTGCAGGTCGGCAAGCGAAAGTGGGCTCGCCTCCGGATGACAGGTCCCTGACCAGGCTCTTTGCCCGCTGTTCGAAGGGTGCTTGCATTCGCGCGAGTGGAATCGGTAGTCTCCCTCCTCGCCCCGCACGCCGGATCGCGCCCGTTAAGGGCCCGGAACGACGGGACCGGTTGACACCAACGTTTTCTCCCCGCTCTCCAACGCGCGGGCCTTCGGGTCCGGTCGGCGTCGCGAACTGCGAGTGAGCTAGCGGAAGTGAGAACGAGTGTCGCTTCGACACGCCGCTTCGTGCGGTTGTCGGGGAGCCGCTTCTTGAAAACAGAGCAGTGAAAGCCTAAAGCCAGTGCGGGAGCCGTGGTCTGATTTCGGTCAGGCAACGGAACCCACATGTCAATTCCGTGTCGTACGGAACCGGTTCAGCAATGAGCTCGTTTCCGGCGGCACAGTAGTTGCCGGCGAAGGTTTAGTGACCTTCTCCGGCAGCTCTCCGATTTTGGGAACCCCCTGTTGATTCCGGGGGGAACTCACGATCTTGATGGAGAGTTTGATCCTGGCTCAGGACGAACGCTGGCGGCGCGCCTAATACATGCAAGTCGAGCGAGAACCAGGGCTTGCCCTGGGGAGAGCGGCGAACGGGTGCGTATCACGTGAGCAACCTGCCTCAGAGACCGGGATAACTCGAGGAAACTCGGGCTAATACCGGATGCCCTCGGTGGACCGCATGGTCCGGCGAGGAAATGGATTCCGCTCTGAGATGGGCTCGCGGCCTATCAGCTTGTTGGTGGGGTAACGGCCTACCAAGGCAACGACGGGTAGCTGGTCTGAGAGGACGATCAGCCACACTGGGACTGAGACACGGCCCAGACTCCTACG
>JADMIO011167656.1_pt1:0-77500 | contig 153838 bp, 146 predicted proteins | sample 8958161 | NCBI WGS metagenome assembly JADMIO01 (sample SAMN16585339, study PRJNA669376) | soil metagenome | isolation source: Crop rotation soil | place: USA: Cullars Rotation, Alabama | collected 2011 | reverse complement strand
GTGGATAGGGGTGAAAGGCCAAGCAAACTCGGTGATAGCTGGTTCTCCCCGAAATGCATTTGGGTGCAGCGTCGCGTGTTCAGTATCGGAGGTAGAGCACTGGATGGCCTAGGGGGCCTACAAGCTTACTGAAGTCAGCCAAACTCCGAATGCCGATACTCCAAAGCGCGGCAGTGAGACCATGGGGGATAAGCTTCATGGTCGAGAGGGAAACAGCCCAGAACGCCAGCTAAGGCCCCAAATTCTGTACTAAGTGGCAAAGGATGTGGGATTGCCCAGACAGCCAGGAGGTTGGCTTAGAAGCAGCCATCCTTGAAAGAGTGCGTAATAGCTCACTGGTCGAGTGGTCCTGCGCCGATAATGTAACGGGGCTCAAGTACAGAGCCGAAGCTGCGTCATTCTGCTTTTGCAGGATGGGTAGGGGAGCGTCGATCTCAGCTGTGAAGCGGCCGTGTGAACGGTCGTGGAGCGTGGTCGAGTGCGAATGCCGGCATGAGTAGCGAAAGAGGGGGAAGGAACCCCTCCGCCGAATGCCCAAGGGTTCCTGGGGAAGGTTCATCCGCCCAGGGTTAGTCGGGAGCTAAGGCGAGGCCGAAAGGCGTAGTCGATGCACAACTGGTTGATATTCCAGTACCACTGTGTCCGCGCCAACTCCTACGGGATTTGCTAAGGGGCTGCCTTCGGGCGAACCGACCCAGTCCCAGATGGAGAGCGATGGGGTGACGCAGGAGGGCAGGTCAACCCGGGCTTTGGTTGTCCCGGGGTAAGCATGTAGAGGGTCCCATAGGCAAATCCGTGGGGCATTAACCTCGAGATGCGATGCCGAGCCGTTTCAGGCGAAGTGACTGATCCCATGCTGCCGAGAAAAACCTCTAGCGAGTTGGCACAGTGCCCGTACCCCAAACCGACGCAGGTGGGCAGGTAGAGAATACCAAGGCGATCGGGAGAACTCTGGTTAAGGAACTCGGCAAATTGCCCCCGTAACTTCGGAAGAAGGGGGGCCTCGGTAGGGTGACGGACTTCGCGTCCATAGCCCGAGGAGGCCGCAGAGACCAGGGCCAAGCGACTGTTTACTAAAAACACAGGTGCGTGCGAAGTCGCAAGACGATGTATACGCACTGACGCCTGCCCGGTGCCGGAAGGTTACGGGGAAGGGTTAGTTCCTTCGGGAGCGAAGCTCTGAACCTAAGCCCCGGTAAACGGCGGCCGTAACTATAACGGTGAGTTTCGCAACTGGCCGTTATAAAACCTGGCTATATGCTGGAACACCCGAGTATCCGGTGGTACTCGCCCCAAGGGTCGTAAGGACCAAGGCAGTGACAATCCATCCGGTGCGGACAATCAGCAGGAAACCGCGTCAGCGGGATCCTCAGAGACTGCACGCCAGGCACACCGTTCGAACGCCATGAACGGATCGTGAAGGTACAGTCCGATCCCTATAGCGATATAGGGAGTTAGGCAGAAATGACCTAACCACGACTCAGGTAGAGCTGAGCCGGAGTAACAACATGCCTAAGGTAGCGAAATTCCTTGTCGGGTAGATCGAAAGAAACTGCCCTGCACGGGGGTGACCCCGTGTGCACACCCGCTCATAACGGCGAAACCCTCACCGGCAGCAGGTGCCGGCGGGCAATGCCGTGGGAAGTCCTCTGCCTCGAGATTCGAGGTATGACCCCGTAACGACTGATCCCTTCGGGGAGAGGCTCCGGACACTGTCCCACCCGGTTCTTACGATCCGGTTGTGGCAAATCTACGGACGGAGCAATACGCGGGCTCTCAGAGCAGTCATCTGACGGATCTCCCGTCGTACATCTCCGGATACGTGGACGGAGAGGGATGCTTCACAGTCTCGATCTCACCTCGCCCGACTCTCCGAGTCGGCTGGGAGGTGCGGCCGAGTCTCTCGGTCAGCCAGAACGGCGACCGCGATGAAGTGCTCCTGGCTATCCAGGATCACTTCGGCTGCGGCACCATCCGGCCCGACCGCAGCGACAAGACCGTGAAGTGGGAGGTACGAAGCCTCCCCCTCCTCATCGAACGAGTAATCCCTCATTTCCACCGCTATCCGCTGCGCTCGGGCAAGAGCAACGACTTCGAGCTGTTCGCCTCCACATGTGAGGCGATGGCGAGCGGCCGGCATCTCGAGCCCGAGGGTCTTACTGAGATTGTGCGATGGGCCGGTGCAATGAACCCAAGCGGAACGCGAAGGTATGCACCGGAGACGATTCTCAGATCACTTCTGAGATGAAGGCATAGTCTGTCCCCCTAGTAATAGGGGAAATCGACGAAGTTCCGACCTGCACGAATGGCGTAACGACTTGGCTACTGTCTCAACCAGAGACCCGGCGAAATTGCACGACGAGTAAAGATGCTCGTTTCCCGCGGAAGGACGGAAAGACCCCGTGGACCTTTACTGCAGCTTGGTATTGGGTTTCGGTATTCGTTGTGTAGGATAGGTGGGAGTCTGGGAAGCCGGAGCGTCAGCTTTGGTGGAGACAACGTTGAAATACCACCCTGCGAATGCTGGGGCTCTAACCTAGGCCCGTGATCCGGGTCGGGGACAGTGACAGGTGGGCAGTTTGACTGGGGCGGTCGCCTCCTAAAATGTAACGGAGGCGCCCAAAGGTTCCCTCAGCCTGGTTGGCCATCAGGCGTCGAGTGCAAAGACACAAGGGAGCTTGACTGCGAGACCTACAAGTCGAGCAGGTGCGAAAGCAGGGCTTAGTGACCCGGCCATGGCATGTGGAAGCGTGGTCGATCAACGGATAAAAGGTACCCCGGGGATAACAGGCTTATCTTGCCCAAGAGTCCACATCGACGGCAAGGTTTGGCACCTCGATGTCGGCTCGTCGCATCCTGGGGCTGAAGCAGGTCCCAAGGGTTGGGCTGTTCGCCCATTAAAGCGGTACGCGAGCTGGGTTTAGAACGTCGCGAGACAGTGGATTGCGCTGTCTATAAATTCGGCTATTTGCTGGAAACTCCGAGTATCTGGTGGTACTCGTCCGTGTCTCACCCTCTACGTAGGTTGAGCGCATGGGCAGTGAAAATCCATCCAGTGCGGACAATCAGCAGGAAAGGCCGGCTGCGAAATGCATCCGGAATCCTCAGAGACTATACGCCGAACACCTCGGAATCGGAGGTGAAGATATAGTCCGATCTGCATGGCGACATGCAGAGCCAGACAGAAATGATCTGGCCCCCGACACTCATTTTGAGCGCCGGCGGTAACAAGAATGTCGGTCCCTATCCTCCGTGGGCGTAGGAAACTTGAGGAGAGCTGTCCCTAGTACGAGAGGACCGGGACGGACGGAGCTCTCGTGTGCCAGTTGTTCCGCCAGGAGCACGGCTGGTTTGCGACCTCCGGAACAGATAAGCGCTGAAAGCATCTAAGCGCGAAACTGACTTCGAGATGAGGTTTCCCACCGGGTTAACCGGGTAAGGCCCCTGGTAGACGACCAGGTTGATAGGCCGGAGGTGTAAGCACGGTGACGTGTTCAGCCGACCGGTACTAATCGGCCGAGGGCTTGATCGTATTTTCAACGTGTCAACATCACGTTCGTGCTCGCTATGGAGTACTCGGAGAGAAGCCGAGACTGACAGATGATCCGGTGGCCATGGCGGCGGGGACACACCCGTTCCCATTCCGAACACGGCAGTTAAGCCCGCCCGCGCCGATGGTACTTGGGGGTAGACCCCCTGGGAGAGTAGGTCGCCGCCGGTTCTTTCGAAGATGACGCCCGCCTGAAAAGGCGGGCGTCATCGCGTTCGCGGCCGGTCTATTTGGGCCGCCCGATAGCGTGACGCCCTCCAACGACAGGACAAGTTGTGGAAGATCCGCCGCGCAAACCTCGCCGCGACGACGCAAAAGGCAAACCCGCACGATCCGGTTCCGGGTCGGGCCGGCCCGCGAGTGGGCGCGGCCGTCCGGACGCGCGCTCGGGCAGCGGTTCGAGCGCCGGCGGTTCGTCGCGTGGGGCACCTCCTCGCGGAGGGTCGTCGACGCGTGGTTCGACACGCGGGGGAGCGGGAAGTGGCCGTCCGGCGGACCGCGGGAAGGGCGCCCGTCCGGATCTCCGGGGCGCAGGTTCGCGGGATCGATCGGCATCCCGGGGCTCGACCGCCAGTGGAGGCCCGGCGCCTCGCTCGAGCGGACGTCCGCCCGCGCGCTCCGGGGGCGCGCCCGGCGCATCTCGCGGGCGGCCGGATAGTCGGTCGGGATCCAGCGGTCGACCCGCCAGCGGCGGTCGGTCGGGAGGTCGTCCCGACGCGCGGGGCTCTGGCGGCAGAGGTCGGCCCGAACTGAGGGGCGGACGCGGCCGTCCGCGTCCCGAGACGCTCGAAGCGGCCGGCGAACGCAGAACGTCCGGCACAGGCCGGCCCGATCCACGCTCCGGCGGCCGGGGCCGACCGCCCGCAAGTGGGAACAAGCGGACCTCGCGCAACTCCGACGAGCGCAGCCCGACCCGCAGCGGGATCCAGTATCCGAGCCCTCGCTATCGCAAGCGCGACGAACCCGCACCGGCACCGGCCGAGTCGGCGCGCCCGGCCCTGCGCAAGGTGCGCCGTGGTCCCGACCGCGCTTCGGCGCCGGTCGACAAGAAGAAGCGCACCCGCAAGGCGCCGTCGTCGCGTCGTCGTCCACTGCGTTCCACCGAGGCGACCGAGGAGTTGCGCCAGCTCGCCGGGCGCGGCGCGAGCCGGGCCGTGCAGGAGTTGGCCCGTGCCGCGGAAGCCGTGAGCGCGGGGCACGAGCGCGACGCCGCTCGCATCCTCCGTCCGCTGCGCGACGCCTATCCCGACGCGGCGGCGGTCCGCGAGCTGCTCGGTCTCGTGCACTACCGGCTCGGGCAGTACCCGGCCGCGTCCCGGGAGCTCGGCACCTTCGCCGATCTCACGGGCTCGGTCGAGCAGCACCCCGTGTTGATGGACTGCGCGCGTGCGCAGAAGAAGTACGCCAAGGTCGCGTCGCTGTGGGAAGAGCTCGCGGCGTCGTCGCCATCCGCGGCACTGGTGTCGGAAGGCCGCATCGTCATGGCCGGATCTCTCGCCGATCGGGGCCGGTTGCGAGACGCCGTGGCGATGCTCGAACGCCGGGGCGGCAACGTGCAACGCCCGGCCGAACATCACCTCCGGGTTTGGTACGCGCTCGCCGATCTCTGCGAGCGCACCGGTGATCTCCCGCGGGCTCGCGAGCTCTTCGACCGCGTTCGCAAGCAGGATCCCGCGTTCGCCGACGTCGCCGAACGGTTGGTCGCGCTCGGCTGACGAGACGGGCGGATCGAGACGTAGGTGTCTCACCTCGTCGGTACGGTCAGCTCTCTCTTCCTCCACATGTGTCCGTCGGTGTGACCGGCCCGGTCGCGCCGCGTCGATGGAGGAAGTCATGCCCAAGACCGCAACCGCCAAGAAGGCAACCGCCGCAACGACCAAGCGCGCCGCCCGCAAGCCCCGCGAGGAAGAGATCGAGGCCGAGCCGCGGGCCGGGATGAATCTCGCGGTCGTGCGAGGCGCGGTCTCGAGCCCGCCCGAAGTGCGGGTGCTGCCGTCGGACACTCGTCTCGTTCAGCTCCAAGTCACGACACGGCTCGAGACCGAGACCCTCTCGATGCCGGTCTCGTGCCTGAAGCCGGCGGCCTGGGTCGAGGCCCTCGAACCGGGCGACGAGATCGTCGTGGTCGGCCGCGTCCGGCGGCGCTTCTTCCGGGCGGGCGGGGCCACCGCATCCCGGGTCGAGCTCGAGGCCGAGGTGGTCGCGCGGGCGAACGACCGGCGCCGGGTCGAGGCCGCCCTCCGCCGGGTGCACACCACGCTCGAAGCCCTCGAGACCTAGCACGCGTCCGCTCGTGACCCGATTTCTCCGAGCCGGGCGGTACAGTGACGACCAAGTGGGCCGATTGGGGGCTGGGCGCGCCGGCGCAACGAAGCGCGAAGCCGGCGGTAGCCAGTTGTGTCGGCCAGGAAATAGATAACTGAGAAAGAGGTCAACGGTGACCCTAGAGGCGAGCCCGATTCGCCGGGCGGAAACACTCGACCGCGTCGTAATCCGCTTCGCCGGCGACTCCGGAGACGGGATGCAGCTCGTCGGCGACCGGTTCACGGAGCTGTCGGCAGTCTTCGGCAACGACCTGGCCACACTCCCGAACTTCCCCGCCGAGATCCGTGCGCCGGCCGGGACGATCGCGGGAGTGTCGTCGTTCCAGGTGCACATCTCGGATCACGACATCTCGACGCCGGGCGACTCGCCCAACGTCCTCGTCGCGATGAACCCCGCGGCGCTCAAGGCGAACCTCCGCGACATGACGCCGGGTTCGTCGTTGTTGATCAACGTCGACGCGTTCGACACGCGCAACCTCGACAAGGCGGGCTACGAGTCCAACCCGTTGCGCGACGGTTCGCTCGCCGCGTTCCGGGTCTACGAAGTGCCGATGACGTCGATCACCGTCGAGGCGACCAAGCCGCTCGGTGTGAAGCCGCGCGACGCCGAACGTTCCAAGAACTTCTTTGCGCTCGGGCTCATCTCGTGGATGTACGACCGCCCGACCGAGCCGCTGATCGACTGGATCAAGACGCGGTTCGCGAGCCGCACCGAGGTGCTCGAGGCGAACACCGCCGCGTTCCGCGCCGGCTTCAACTTCGGCGAGACCGCCGAGCTCTTCGACCACCCCTACGAGATCAAGCCCGCGCAGCTGCCGGTCGGCACGTACCGGAACATCACCGGCAACGTCGCCTTGTCGTACGGTCTCGTCGCCGCGGCGCAGCAGGCGAAGCTGCCGATCTTCTACGCGTCGTACCCGATCACGCCTGCCTCCGACATCCTGCACGAGCTGTCGAAGCTGAAGAACTTCGGCGTGAAGACGCTCCAGGCCGAGGACGAGATCGCCGCCGCCGGTGCCGCGGTCGGCGCCGCGTTCGCGGGGAGCCTCGCGATCACCGCGACGAGCGGTCCGGGTGTCGACCTCAAGGCCGAGGCCATCGGTCTCGCGCTCAGCCTCGAGTTGCCGATGGTGATCGTCGACGTGCAGCGCGGCGGTCCGTCGACCGGTCTGCCCACCAAGACCGAGCAGGCCGACCTCATGCTCGCGATGTACGGCCGGCACGGCGAGGCGCCGTTGCCGATCGTCGCCGCGCAGTCGCCGTCGGATTGTTTCGACGCCGCGTTCGAATCCGTGCGCATCGCGCTCAAGTACCGCACGCCGGTGATCCTCCTCACCGACGGTTACCTCGCCAACGCGGCCGAGCCTTGGAACCTGCCGGATCTCGAAGCGCTGCCCGACATCTCGGTGCCGTTCGCGACCGAGTTCAACCACGGCGAAGAGTTCTGGCCCTACCTGCGTGACCCCGAGACGCTGGCGCGTCCGTGGGCAGTTCCCGGAACGCCCGGATTGATGCACCGCGTGGGTGGTCTCGAGAAGGAAGACGGGACCGGCAACGTCAGCTACGACGCCGAGAACCACGACGCGATGACTCGCATCCGAGCCGCGAAGATCGCCGGCATCGCGAACGACATCCCGCCGACCGCGCTCGACGACCAAGAAGGCGCCGACTTCCTCGTGCTCACGTGGGGCGGTACCTGGGGTGCGGCGAGCGCGGCGGTCAGCCGGGTGCGCGGCCGTGGTCACAAGATCGCCCACGCGCACCTGCGGCACATGTTCCCGTTCCCCGCCGACCTCGGCGACGTCGTGCACCGCTTCTCGAAGATCTTCGTACCGGAGATCAACCTCGGGCAGCTCTCGCGCCTGATCCGGGCCGAGTATCTCGTCGACGCGAAGAGCTACGGGAAGATGTTCGGTGTGCCGTTCCACGCCGCTGATCTCGAAGAGCAGATCCTGGAGATGATGGAGTCATGAGCGACGAATCCAGCGGAAACGGCACGCCGGTCAAGCTGGCGCGCAAGGACTTCCAGTCGGACCAGGAAGTTCGTTGGTGCCCGGGCTGCGGTGACTACGGCATCCTCACCGCGATCCAGTTGATGTTGCCCGAGACCGGCATCAAGCCCGAAGACCTCGTGTTCGTGTCGGGCATCGGTTGCGCGGCCCGCTTGCCGTACTACATGAACACCTACGGCATTCACTCGATCCACGGGCGCGCACCGGCGGTCGCGACCGGTGTGGCGTTGGCCCGTCCCGACCTGCACGTCTGGGTCATCGGCGGCGACGGCGACATGTTGTCGATCGGTGGCAACCACCTGATCCACGCGCTGCGCCGCAACGTGAACATGCGCATCCTCATGTTCAACAACCAGATCTACGGCCTGACGAAGGGCCAGTACTCACCGACGAGTGAGATGGGCAAGGTCACGAAGAGCACGCCGTTCGGCTCGCTCGACCACCCGTTCAACCCGATCTCGGTTGCGCTGGGTGCGGAGGCGACGTTCGTTGCCCGTACACACGACATGGACCGCAAGCACATGACGGAAGTGTTCACGCGTGCGAACGAGCACCGGGGCGCCGCGTTCGTCGAGGTGTACCAGAACTGCAACGTCTTCAACGACGGCGCGTTCGACACGATCCTCAACAAGGACGCGCGGCCCGACATGCTCATCAACCTGCGTCACGGCGAGCAGATCCGGTTCGGCGCGGACCGCGAGATGGGCATTGTGATGAACGAGTTCGGTGAGGCGCAGATCGTGCGCGTCGAAGACGTCAACGAGCAGCGCCTCCTCGTGCACGACGAGGCCCGGCGCGACCCGTCGTTGGCGTTCGCGCTCTCACGGCTGGCCGAGCACCCGGAGACGCCGACCCCGGTCGGTGTGTTCCGAGCGATCGAGCGCCCGTCGTACGAGGTCGAGATGCAGCGTCAGCTCGTCGCGGCCGCCGAGCGGAGTGGTCCCGGCGACCTCGCCAAGCTCCTGCGCTCCGCTCCGACGTGGACCGTTAACTAGCCCTCGAACTTGCGGAAGACCATGCCCGACAGTGGTTTGGGCGTGAAGAAGGTCGTCTTCTGAGGCATACGGGCCCGGTCGGTCGCGGCCGCGCGCGTCTGCGCGACCGACACGGGGCTGCACAGGATCGCCGCGCTCGCGGCGCCCTTGTCGACCTGCGCCGCGACCGCGCTCGCGTCGTGCCAGTAACGCCAGGTGGCCTCCGGGAGGCGTGGCATCACGAGCGCTTCGACGACCGCGGCGTCGGTCGCGGCAACGGCGGGATGCTCGTCGGCGAGGGCCGTCGCCCGCTGGTCGGGATGCGCGACCGCGATGTCCAGCCCGGAGTCGGACACGATGCCGAGGCCCTGCGTGCTCGCCATGCGGGCTTGGAACGACTCGACCGCGTCGGGTGTGTACGCACCGCAGTCGGTGATGGCGAACGCGTCGGAGAGGCGGGACGCGACGTCTACTCCGGCCGGCAGGTCGAGGAGCCGGTGGATGGGCTCGATGTCGAGCTCGTCCTCGACCAGCTCGACCATGAGCATCATGATCGCCCCCGCGCCGTCGACCGGTTGGTTCGCGGCGCGCAGCTCGTCGCGGTAGGCGCACGCGGTCTCGAAGCGGTGGTGGCCGTCGGCGAGCACGACGGGGTGGCTGCTGATCCGGGCGCGGATGGCGGCGATGCGCCCGGGGTCGTCGATCGCACCGATCTCGTGCGTCACGCCGTCGGAGTCGGTGCAGGTCGCGAGGACCGTGTCCGGTGCGAGCTGCTCGGTGATGCCGGCGGCCAGGCTGAGGCCCCAAATCGGGTCGACGTTGGCGCGGGTCGCCCGCAGCAGCGCGAGGCGGTCGGACTTGGCCTTGGCCGCCGTGCGCTCGTGGGGAAGCACGCTCGTGTCACCCGGTTCGGGGAGGGCGAGCGCGCCGATCACGCCCCGCGTGTGCCGGGGGACGCCGTGCGGATCGCGGAACTCCATCCGGTACGAGTAGAAGCGGGGCTCGCGGTCGATGACCAGCAGCCCGGACGCTTCCCAGGCGCGGAGCGCGTCGGCGGCCCGGTCGTAGCGGTCGCCGTCGGTGCGCTCGTCGCGAGGTAGGAGGAGGCGGACCGCGTTGTGCGCCGACGCGGCTTCGAGCGCCGCACGGCGGTCTTCGTCGATCACGTCGTAGGGTGGGGCCGCGAGCGTGTCGAGGGTGGTACCGGCCGCGTTGCAGTCATAGCGGAGACCGGCAAAGGCGAAGAAGTCGGGCACGGACGCTCCGGGTTCGGGAATGCCGACCGGTTGTAGCACAGCACCGGACGTCATCAGGAGTGAGAGAGACGTGGACGACGAAGGCGACGCCTACATCGCCTTTCAGGAAGGCTCCCGGCTCCTTGCCGACGGCAACATGCACGCCGCGGTCGTCGCACTCGAGCGGGCCCGCCGGCTCGAGCCGGAGAAAGGATCGGTACGCGAGACGCTCGCCCGCGCCTACTACCGCTCGGGTCGTTTCGAGAACGCCGAACGCGAGTTCCGGGCCGCGCTCGATCTCGAACCGGTCAACGACTACGCGCACTACGGCCTGGGGTTGTGCCGGCTCCGCGCCGGCGATCGGGCCGGGGCACGCGCACACCTGCGCCTCGCGATCGTGATGCGCCCCGACAACGCCGACTACCAGCACGCGCTCGACGAAGCCAGTGCCTGAACCCTCCGAGGGGTGGCCTTCGGGCCGGGTGCTGTGTTGCGATCTCGACGGTGTGCTCTGGCGCGGCGACACGCCGATAGCCGGGTCCGATCGCGCGATCGAACTGTTGCGCGCCGGCGGCTGGCGGATCGCGTTCACGACGAACAACTCGAGCCTGCGGGTCGGCGACTACGTCGCGAAGCTGGCGCGGTTCGGCATTCCCGCCACTCCGGAAGAGGTGTGCACGAGCGCGCAGGCCGCGGCTGCGTTGGTCGCGGCGCGCATCCCGAGCGGCGCGCCGGTGCTCGTGTGCGGCGGACCCGGTGTGATCGAGGCGCTGGAAGGGGAGAGCCTGCGCGTGGTCGAGTCGGGTCCGGTCGACGCAGTTGTCGTCGGCTTCGATCGCAACTTCGATTTCGACGGGCTGACGCAGGCCGCGGACGCGGCCCGTTCGGGTGCGCTGTTCGTCGCCACCAATCTGGACCCGACGTATCCGATCGACGGCGGCCTCGTTCCCGGTGCGGGCGCGCTCGTTGCCGCGGTTGCGACCGCCGCGGGCCGCGAGCCCGAGGTCGCGGGCAAACCGGAGACGCCGATGGCCGATCTCGTGCGCGCCCGATTCGGGAGCTCGGGCGTGGTCGTCGGCGACCGGCCCTCGACCGACGGCGCCTTCGCGGCCGCGCTGCAATGGCCGTTCGCGCTCGTATTGTCCGGAGTGGGCGGTCAGTCCGACGGTGAACCGGTGCCGGATCCGGCCCCGCCGTTCGTGGCGGCCGACCTCGCGGCGCTCGCGCCGCTCATCCTCGAGGCGCGCGCCTAGATGTCGGCGCCGCGCCGGCAGCCCGCGGGTGCGTGAATGCTGGAGTGCGCGCGGAGTGGCCCCTAGGCTGCGGGCTGTAATTCCCTAGGTGTATTTCCGCTTCGCCCACGGCCAACCCCCCCGCGCTGCGATCGAAAGAGGAACCCGATGCCCCAGCCTCCGGACTGGAAGCGCGTGCTCGAGACCGGCATGCATTTCACCGAGCTCCGACGCTCCCACGCCCGCCAACTCGCGTCCGACCTGGTCTCCCAGGGCCAGCTCGCGCGCGATCAGCTCGGTGCCGCAGTCGACGAGCTCGTCGACATCAGCCGGCGTCGCAGTGACGAGCTGCGGACGGTCGTCACCACCGAGGTCCAGCGCCAGCTGGGCGTGATCGGCTTCGCGACCAAGCGCGACCTCGAGGCGCTCGAACGGCGCATGACCACGAAGACCTCGCCGCGCAAGGCCGCGGGCTCGTCGTCATCGAAGCGCGCCCCGGCGAAGAAGAAGACCGGGCCCGCGAAGAAGTCGGCGCGCTCGACGCCCGCGAAGAAGGTCGGCGCGACGAAGAGCACCGCGCGTAAGAGCGCCGCGAAGCCGGCGAAGAAGACGCCCGCCAAGAAGTCGACCGCGAAGAAGACCGTGCGGGCATCGAGCGCGCGCCGCGCCAGCGTGAAGCGCACCGGTACGAAGACCGCGGCAGGGAAACCGGCAGCCAAGCGAGCCCGCTGAGGGTGCGGCGGCGCCTCGACGTCGAGCTCGTGCGGCGCGGCCTCGCGCCCAGCCGGGCGCGGGCCGTCGAAGCGATCACCGCCGGACGCGTGTCGGTCAGCGGCACGCTTGCATCTACCGCGGCACGCCAGGTCGATGCCGCCGAGCCGATCGTCGTCAGTGCCGAGGGCGAGGCCGACGCCTTCGTCTCCCGCGGCGGCACGAAGCTCGCCGGTGCGCTCGATGCATTCGGTGTCGACTGCGCGGGTCGCCGGGCCGTGGATGTAGGCGCCTCGACCGGTGGGTTCACCGACTGCCTGTTGCGCCGCGGGGCCGCCCACGTCGTGGCCATCGACGTCGGCCGGGGTCAACTCGCCTGGACGCTGCGGAGCGACCCGAGGGTCACGGTGATGGAACGCACCAACGTCCGTACGCTCGATGCCGGTGCGATCGATCCGCCGGCCGACCTCTGCGTCGCCGACCTCTCGTTCATCTCGTTGCGTACGGTCGCGCCGAATCTGCTCGCGCTTACCACCGCCGACGCGGAGTTCGTGCTGCTGGTAAAGCCGCAGTTCGAAGCGGGCCGCGCCCGCATCGGCAAGGGTGGCATCGTGCGCGAGCAAGCGGTGCACGACGCGGTCCTCCGCGACGTCGTGACTGTGCTCGACGGCCACGGCCTCGGAGTACGCGCGCTGGTGACGTCGCCACTGCGGGGCGCCGACGGCAACATCGAGTTCTTCGCACGTGCGCATCATGGTCGCGCCGAGATCGACGAGGTCGAGATCGCACGCGTCGTCGCCGACGCCCACGGGGTGGCGGCGTGACCACCACTCTCCACGCGGTGGGGTTGGTGCCACACCGGGATCGCGATGTCGCGCACAAGCTCGCGAGGTCTGCGGCCGGGTGGTTCCGTGACCAGGGCGTGAAGGTGAGCGTTCCCGAAGCGGAGGCGCGCGTCGCGGGCCTGGTCGAGTTCGGCGTACCGGCCGACGGCTTCGCGCGGGATCTCGATCTGGTGGTGTCGCTCGGCGGCGACGGCACGATGTTGCACGCCGTGGATCTCGTCTACCCGGCGCCCGTGCCCATCCTCGGGGTCAATGTCGGCCAGCTCGGCTATCTCACCGAAGTCGAGCGCACCACGCTCGAGGCGTCGATGCCGCGCCTGCTCGCGGGCGACTTCGCAGTGTCCGAGCGCATGGTGCTCTCGGTGCAGGTGATGTCGGCGGGAACGGCCGGCGGAACGTGGTTCGCGCTTAACGAAGCCGCGCTCGAGAAGAAGCGCAGCGGTCACCTGATCCGGCTCGACGTGTCGATCAACGGCAGCGCGTTCACCACGTACGCGGCCGATGGTGTGATCGTCGCGACGCCGACCGGCACGACTGCATACTCGTTCTCGGTGCGGGGACCGATCGCGTCGCCCGCGTTGCGCTGCCTCGTGTTGACGCCGGTGTCGCCGCACATGCTGTTCGACCGTTCGCTCGTGCTCGCCGACGGCGAGGAGCTCGGGTTCGACGTGTGCGACGACCGTGGGGTCGTGCTCACGCTCGACGGTCGCGAGCTCGGTGAGCTCGCGGCGGGGGACCGCGTCACCTGCGCGGCCGCGAAGGAGCCGTTGCGCCTCGCGAGCTTGCGAGCGCGGGATTTCCATCAGGTGCTGAAGGCCAAATTCGATCTTCCCGACAGGTGAGTGGCAATGCTGGTCGAACTACGCGTCGAGAACCTCGGGATCATCGCCGACCTGCTCCTTCCGTTCGGCGACGGCATGACCGTGATCACCGGCGAGACCGGAGCGGGGAAGACGCTCATCGTCGACGCGCTCGACCTGCTGTGCGGCGGGAGGGCCGACGCCGCGCTCGTACGCGACGGCGCGGACGAAGCGCGCGTCGAGGGCCGTTTCGTCGACGGTGAGAACGAAGTCGTGTTGGCCCGCGTCGTGCCGGCAACAGGCCGCACGCGCGGCTACATCGACGGTCACCTCGCAACCGCAACCGAGTTGTCCGAGCGTGGGCGCGAGCTCGTCGACCTGCACGGTCAGCACGCACACCAATCGCTCTTGGTCCCGGCCGAGCAGCGGGCGCTGCTCGATCGATACGCGGGCGAGCCCGCGGCCGCCGCCCGCGCCGCGCTCGCCGAAGCGCGCGACGCGCGTCGCGCGGTCGAAGCCGAGCAGACCGAGATCGGCGGCGACGACCGTTCGCGCGCACGGCAGATCGATCTCCTGCGGTACGAGCTCGCGGAGATCGACGAAGCCGGTATCGAGGATCCCGAAGAAGAGGCCGCGCTCGAACGGGAAGAAGAGATCCTCGCCGACGCGGAAGCACATCGCGAGGCGCTCGAAGAAGCCCACGGGAAGCTCGAAGGCGCCGCGCAAGATGCGATCGGCGCGGCCATCGCCGCGTTGGCCGCGCGCGAACCGTTCGCCGCGCTCGCGGACCGCTTGCGCGCGCTCCAAGTGGACACGGCCGAGGTCGGGCACGACGTTCGCGTCGCGGCCGAACAGATCGTGGCCGATCCGCAACGCCTGGCCGACGTGCAGCAGCGACGAGCGCGGCTGCGCGAGCTGGTGCGGAAGTACGGACCGACGCTCGCCGACGTGCGGGCCTACGCGATCGAAGCGCGCGAACGCCTCGACCAGCTCGAAGGTCACGAAGCCCGGGCCGCCGTGCTCGACCAGGCGTTGGTCGACGCGACCCGGGCTGTGGGGGAGGCGGCCGCGGTGTTGTCCGCGGCCCGCAAGAAGGCGGCCGGGCCCCTGGCCAAGGCGGTCCAGCGCAACCTCCGGGAGCTGGCGATGCCCGCGGCCTCGTTCGAGGTGGCCGTCGAGCCGGGCGATCCGGAAGCCGCCGGGGACGACGGATCCGACGATGTGACCTTCCTCCTGGCCCCCAACCCGGGCGAGGCCGCCCGGCCACTGGCCAAAGCCGCTTCCGGTGGGGAGCTCGCGCGCGCGATGCTGGCCCTTCGCGTTGTGCTCTCCGCGGCCCCCCCGACCCTCGTGTTCGACGAGGTCGACGCCGGTATCGGAGGAGAGGCCGGCACCGCCGTCGGTCGTGCGTTGGCGACATTGGGAGGACAGCACCAAGTGTTGTGTGTGACGCACCTCCCGCAAGTCGCAGCGTTCGCGGATGCGCAGGTCGCGGTCTCGAAGGCGGAAGTAGGGAAGCGCACGGTCGCGAACGCGGAGCTCGTACTCGACGATGCCCGCGTCGGCGAAGTGTCGCGCATGCTCGCGGGCGTCGGTGAGTCGTCGCACGCGCGGAGCCACGCCCAGGAGCTCTTGGCCGACGCGCACGTTGCTCGCAAGGCCGCGCGCACCAAGGTGAGGCGCTGATGAAGCTGCGCCTCCGGCGCGCGAAGCGTCCGGTCGAAATCAGCGGCCCGGTGCGGGCCGATCGCCGCACGAAGGATCTCGTCCGTCGCATCAACGCCGGCGACATCGCGGTCATCGATCACGCCGACATCGACCGCGTCGCGGCCGACACGTTGGTCGCCGCGGGTGTCGCCGCCGTCATCAACGCGAGTCCGTCGATCTCCGGTCGGTATCCGAACGGCGGGCCGATCCGGATCGTGCAGGCGGGCATCCCGCTGCTCGACGCGGTCGGATCCGATGTGCTCGACCAGGTGCACGAGGGCGAAGTCCTCGAGGTTCGCGATGGTGCGCTCTGGCGCAACAACGAGAAGTTGGCGGCGGGGGAGGTATTGGTCGCCGAGGAAATCGAAGCACGCATGGAAGAGGCGCGCCGCACGATTGGCACCGAGCTCCAAACGTTCGCGCGCAACACGCTGGCCTACATCGAGAACGAAGCGCAGATCACCTTCGAGCCGCTGCAGCTCCCGCCGCTCCGCGCCCAGATCAAGGGCCGCCACGTGCTCGTCGTCGTCCGCGGTCACGACTACGAACACGACCTCAAGGCGCTTCGCCCCTATGTACGCGAGTACAAGCCGGTGCTCATCGCGGTAGACGGCGGCGCCGACGCATTGCTCGGGATGAAGTTGCGTCCCGACGTCATCATCGGCGACTTCGACTCGCTCTCGGACGAAGCAATGCACTGTGGTGCGCAACTGATCCACCACGTACATCCCGACGGCCGCGGCCCGGGCCGTGAACAACTCGTCGCGGCAGGTGTCGACTACGACGAGTTCGTCGCCGAAGGCATGAGCGAAGACGCCGCGCTGCTTCTCGCGTACGAAGCCGGCGCCGCGCTGATTGTCGCGGTCGGTACGCACGCGACGATGGTCGAGTTCCTCGACAAGGGCCGACGCGGGATGGCGTCGACATTCCTCACGCGACTTCGCCTCGGTCCGGCGCTCGTCGACGCCAAGGGTGTGAGCCGCCTCTACGAAGGGCGTATACGGCGGCGAGACATGGTGTTCCTCGTCGCGTCGGCGGCCGCGGCGATGGTCGCAATGACCTATGCGTCGCATTCGCTGCACGTCTTCATAGACGGCTTCCGTCTGATGTTCTCCGACTGGTTCTGACGCTGCGTCGCGCAGTCCGGGGGGCCTGCTTCTCCTAGGCTCCCTCTGCCGCCCATGATGAACTTTCGATTTCACCTCGTATCGCTGATTGCCGTGTTCCTCGCCCTCGGACTCGGAATTCTCGTCGGCTCTACGGTGGTCGACCAGAAGATCGTCAACCGGCTCGACAGCGAGATCAGCAGCGTGCGCAAGGAAAACAGCGCGCGGAAGGCTGCGAACGAAGTCCTCGCGAAGACGAACTCGCAGTTGCAGGATTTCATCGACGATTCCTCGCCGTTCGCGGCCGACGCTCGCCTCGACGGCTTGTCGATCGCGGTGATCGCGGAACGCGGTATCGACGGTGATGTGGTCAAGAAGACCGAGGACGCATTGCGCGGTGCCGGCGCCGACGTGCCGGGGATCCTCTGGCTCGACGATTCGTGGCAGCTCGACACCGAAACTCGTTCGCAAGCGCTCCAGACCGCGCTCGGCCTGACCGCAAACGGGCTCGAGTCGCGCGACGCGGCCTTCGACTTGCTCGCTCGACGCCTGATCAAGGCGCCACCCGGTGCATCGGCGTCCACTTCGACGTCCACGACCGCGCCGGGGACCACGACATCGTCGTCGCCCGCCACTTCGGGCCCCACGACTTCCACCACTCGGCCCGCGTCGCGCGTCGACGTACTCGCGGAGCTCGAACAGGCGGGTTTCCTCAGCGTCACCGACGGCGAGGCGTCGGGATTCGACGCGTTCCCGACGCGCGTCGTCGACGTCCTGGTGATCACCGGTGACGACAGTCACTTCGCCGGCACCGACTTCACTGCGTCATTCGTGCGCGCGCTCGTACGCGCGAAGCTCCCCACCGTCGTCGCCGCCGAGTACGAACCGGGCAACGACCCGGCCGACGCGCCCGAGCGCGGCGCGGCGTTGGCGCCGATCCTCGAGGACAACGCGCTGTCGCGGACTGTGTCGACGGTCGACGATCTCGAGTTGACGCAAGGCCGCCTCGCGTCGGTGTTGGCGCTCGAGGTCATCGGGAGCGACAACGTCGGCCACTACGGCTACGGGCCCGATGCTTCCGCGCCGTTGCCGCCTCACCGTTCATGATGGCGTCGAAGCCGCGCTCCGTCGCGCGTTCGGCCATCGGGATGGGCGGCGTCACTGCGCTGTCGCGCCTCATGGGCTTCGTGCGGGTGCTCGTGATCGCGGCGGTGCTCGGGACCACGTATCTGGGCAACACCTTCCAGGCGTCCAACTCGGTGTCGAACACGCTGTTCGAGCTGCTGGCGGCCGGCGCGCTGTCGGCCGTGCTCGTCCCGACCTTCGTGACGTTGATCGACGCGGGCAATCCCGAAGAGGCGAACCGGCTGGCGAGCGGACTGCTGGGCTACGCACTCGCGGTGATGGGCGTGATCACGGTGCTCGGCTTGGTCGGAGCACCGCTGCTCGCGCGCTTGTTGTCGAGTGGCGCGCCGAACGCGGAGATCGCCGCCCAGCAGCGTGAGCTCTCCACGTTCCTGCTCTGGTTCTTCGTGCCGCAGGTATTGCTCTACGCGTTCGGCAGTATCGCGACCGGGATCCTCTACGCGACCCGCCACTTCGCGATCACCGCCGCGGCGCCGATGGGCAGCAGCGTGGTCATCATCGTGTGCTTCTTGGTGTTCCGAGTGCTCGCCGGACCGTCGCCGACGTTCGACCTGACGCTCAACGAGAAGTTGCTGCTCGCAGTCGCGGGCACGGGCGGTGTGCTGGCGTTCGTCGGGATACTCGTCGGCGCAGCGCGGCACGCCGGGTTCTCGATGCGGCCGCATTGGGTGCGTGGCGACCCCGCGCTCTCGCGCCTCACGCGCCTCGCGGTGTGGGGCGTGTTGCTGCACACGGGCGCGGGTCTGCTGCTCGGTGCCTCGATCATTCTCGGCAACGGCACCGCCGGCGGGGTCGTTGCGTATCAGGTCGCGTTCGTGTTCTTCCTCGCGCCGTACGCCATCCTCGCCCAACCCATCCACACCGCCGTGCTCCCGGAGCTCGCGAACGAGGTCAAGGCGGGCGATCTCGACGCCTTCGCGCGATCGAGCCGGTGGGCGCTCGATCGCATGGCCTGGTTGGTGATCCCGGTGTCGGCCGCGTTGGTCGCGTTCGCGCTCCCGATGATGCGGCTCGTGGCGTTCGGCGGTGCGGCCAAGACCGGTCCGCCGTTGCTCGCGGCCGGGATCGCGTCGCTCGCGATCGGGCTCTATCCCTACGGAGGCTTCTTGTTGCTCGCACGTGGGTACTACGCGCTCGGCGACAGTCGCACGCCGGCAATCGTGGCGGTGATCTCGGCGGGCATCGGCGTCGTGGTGATGATCGTCGGGTGCGCGTTCACACACGGTGCAGCGCGCGTGGCCGCGCTCGGGTTCGGGCACACCGCGGCGTATACGCTCGGGATGATCGTGCTCGCCGTCGGATGCCGTCACCGCGTGGGCCAGTCGGTCGTGCCGCGCCAGTTGCCGATTGCCGTCGTCGCTTCGGTCGTCACCGCGATCGCCGGTTGGCTCGCAATGCGCGCGATCGATCCGCAGGGTCGTCCGGCAACGGTCGTCGCGCTGGCGGTGGTTGGCGTGATCTGCACCGGTTGTTACGCGCTCGCCGTTCGCCACTGGTGGCGGGCCCAAGTTCTGATCGCGCGCGAGGCGTGATGCGGCGTTCGATGATCGTCGCGCTCGCCGCGATCGCATTCACCTGTACGAGCATGGGCGCCGTATTCGCGCAGGAGTCGCCCGCGCCTACGGCGCCGACGCTCGCGACCACCACCACGGTGCCGGTACCCGAGGAGACGCACGCGGGCGTGAACCGCGTGCTGGTCATCTCGCTGCCCACGATCTCGTGGGAGGATCTCGAGCTCGCGCAGCTTCCGAATCTCCAACGCCTGTTCTCGCAGAGCGCGGTCGCGGATCTGATCGTGCGCGGCATCGTGCGCCTCCCGACACTCGCCGAGGGCTACCTGACGATCGGCGGGGGAACCCGAGCCGTCGGACTTCCCAGCGACGACGGCGCTTGCCTCGAGATGACCGAGCCCTACCGGGAGAGCTCCGCGCGCGAAGAGATGGCGCGGCGCAACGCGGTCCCTGCGAGCGCCATTCCCACGAGCTCGATCGGGTGTCTCGCGCATCACGAGATCGAGGGGCGCAACGAGCGCACTCACTTCGATGCCAACGTCGGCTCCCTCGGCGACACCCTCGCGGCGGCGGGGGTCGCGCGCGCGGCGATCGGGAACGGCGACACGACCCTGAGCCCCACGAGCCCGGCGGTCGAGGACACGGGATACCGCCGCTTCGCACCGCTCGCGCTCGCCGACCAGAACGGCCTCGTGCCTGCCGGCGAAGTCGGCTCGTCGCTGCTCGTGCGTGACCCGACCGCCCCGTTCGGCCTGCGGCAGGATCCCGACCGCGTGATGGATGCGTTCGACAGCACCTGGAACGACGAGTCGAATCCCAAATCGGTTGTCGTCGTCGAGGCCGGCGACCTGTTGCGGCTGCGGGCCTACGAAACCGTGCTGACGCCGAGCGCGCGCGCCGTGATGGAGCACCGTGTGCTGACCGACGTCGACGCGTTGGTCGGCCGTCTCCTCGAACGCGTCGACCCCGAGCACGACGCGGTGCTCGTCGTCGCACCCTCGCAGCGTCGCGGACCGGGCCGGCTGACCGTCGCGTCGCTTCGCGCGCCGGGCGTGAAGCCCGGCCTTGCGGTTTCCGACTGGACCCGTCATTCCGGCCTCGTCCACATCGTCGACATCGCACCGACGATCCTCGATCAACTCGGCCTCGAGCAGCCGTCGGTGATGGAGGGGCGGCCGATGGCCTTCGGGCGCGGCGGGGGAGACGCCGACGAGCGATTCACGTGGATGGTCGACACGAACACGGCCGCGCAGTTCCGCGACAGCTTGATTGCGTCGGTCACCACGTGGTTCGTCCTGCTCCAGGTGCTCCTCACTGCCGCCGCGTTGGTCGTGTTCGTGAAACTCGGGCGCCGGGCGCGGATCGCAATCGAGTTCGCCGCGCTCGCGCTTATCGGTTTCCTCGCCGCGATGTTCCTGGCCGGCTTCGTTCCCTTCTACCGGTACGGCGCCGGGCCGTACTGGCTGTTCCTCTTCGGGGTCGGGGCGTTGATCGCGGCGATCGCGTGGTTCACCACCGATCACTCGGGGATCATGACGCTCATCGTCGCGTTGGGCTTCCTGGTCGGCCTGATCCTCGTGGACGTTGCGACCGGCGCGCGGCTCCAGTTCAACACCGTGTTCGGATACACGCCCACGGTCTCGGGGCGCTACGCCGGAATCGGCAACCTCGCGTATTCGGCGTTCTCGGCCGGCGCAATCCTGCTCGCGGGACTCGTCGCGCACCGCTTCGGCGGGCGTCGCGGCGCGCTGGTCGCGATCGGTCTGCTCGCGGCGGTCATCGTCGTCGATGGTGCGCCGATGTTCGGGTCCGACGTCGGCGGCGTGTTGAGCATGGTCACCGCGTACGCGGTCACCGCGACGCTGTTGCTCGGCTGGCGCCTCCGCTGGCGGCTCGTCGCGATCTACGGACTCGCGACGGTCGCGCTGCTCGCGATCTTTGCGGCCATCGACCTGAGCCGGCCCGAGAGCAAGCAGACCCACCTCGGTCGGCTCGTCAGCTCGGGGAGCGGTGAGGGTGGTTGGCACAGCGTCTCGAACATGATCCAACGCAAGATCGATGCGAACACCGCGGTGTGGGCGAGGTCGCTCTGGTCGCTGATGTTCCCGCTCGTCGTTGCCGCGCTCGCGTATCTCATCTACCGGGCGCCGGGCCGCATGAAGGGTCTGCATCAGCGTTACCCGGAGTTGTCGGCCTCGCTCATCGGTCTGGGAGTGCTGATGGTGCTCGGGACCGCCCTCAACGACTCCGGTATCGCGATCGCGGGCGTCATGCTCGGTGTCGTGACACCGGTACTGATCGTGATCACCGTGCGCGGCGACCGAGTGGCGCCCGACCGGCAGGACGAACCGCTCGTCGATCTCGCGGCACCGGTCTTGGAGCCCTCGTCTCAGTGATGGTCATCCTCGGGCTCGTCGTCGGGCTCCTGACCGTTCGACTCTTCGTGATCGGCGGACGCGACGTGCTCGAAGCGCCCGTGCTCCAGCGGGTCAACTTTCGCGGCCGCCCGCTGCCTACCGCGGCGGGGCTGCTCGTCGTCATCGCCGCGCTCGTCGTGGAGGCCGGGCGCGGCACCCTGGGCGCGTTCGGGCTCGGCGACAAACCCGGGCTCAACATCGCGCGCCCGCTCGTGCTGTTCGCGTGTTTCGGTTTCGGTCTGCTCGGCCTCATCGACGATCTCCTCGGGACCGAAGGCGATCGCGGATTCCGCGGCCATCTGCGGGCGCTGTTCGCGGGCCGGGTGACCACCGGGTCGATCAAGATCTTCGGCGGGGCCGCCGTCGCGTTGGTGCTGGCTTCGAACGTGTCGACCGTGTCGGGGCGCCGGTTGCTCGCCGACGCAGTCTTGATCGCGCTCGCCGCGAACCTCGCGAACCTGCTCGACCGCGCACCCGGTCGCGCGATCAAGGTCGGCCTGCTCGCGTGGGTGCCGATCGCGTTCGTCGCGGGTGCCGACGCGGTGGGCATCGCGATCGCGCCGGTGATCGGCGCGTTCTGCGGGCTGCTCAACGACGACCTACGGGAGCATCTGATGCTCGGCGACACCGGCGCGAACGTGCTCGGCGCGGTGCTCGGGTTGGCAGTGGTGCTCGACGTCGGCCGCGGGCCGCGCAACTTCGTGTTGATCGGCCTGATCCTGCTGACGGTCGCGGCGGAAGTGGTTTCGTTCAGCGCGGTGATCGAGCGGGTCCCGATCCTGCGCCGGTTCGACGCCATCGGCCGCCTACCCGAACACTCCGCTTGAGTCGGGCGTGCCTACGGCCGGCAGTTCGGGCGGAGCCAGAGCCTGCGCACACCACCGTACGAGTGTGCGATCTCGAGCCCTGATCTCCGCAGCGCGGCGGGCAGTCCGGGAAGATCACGGCCGAAGCGGGTCGACCACACGACGACCGCGCACACGCGCGGATCGGCCGCCGCGTCGCCGACCATCTTGGTGGTGAGGAGGTCCTGATCGATGCGCTTCACCGACGCGTCGTTCATGAGGCGCGGAGTCTGCAGCCCGGCGCGGTACACGAAGCCCGGTTCGTCGCTGATTGCCTGCGCGCCCGAGGGCAACGCCTCGAGCTCGCGCATGAGTGCCGCGCTCGCGCCGCGGTAACCGGTGGGGTGGAGGATGTCGCTGATGTTCGCGACCGACCACGGCACCAACACGATGAGTACGACCACGAGCGCGCGCGGCGTGCGGATCATGATCGCGGCCAGGAGCGCCATCGGCGGCACGATCATCGCGAGATGATTGCGGTACATCGCCGGCTCGAGTACGAGCAGGATCGCAGTGAGCGCGGTCCAGATCGCGATGACCACCACGTCCTGACGTGCCGGGCGCGCAGGGTCCGGCTTTGCGTCGTCGTTCGAACGGGTCGCGAGCGCGAAGACCGCCGTCGCGAGTGCGAGGAGCAACGCGGCGACGACGAGCAGGTCGCGGCTCGTGAGCGTCGACGAGAGCTTTCGGAGTTGCGAGAGCTTGCCGTAACGCGGGCCCGCGCCGTTGTTGTAGGCGATCGACTGTTCCCAGACCAGGTCGAGACCCCACGGCAACGCGGACGCGAACCACACTGCGATCGCCGCCCCCACCGCGGCCGCGAGGTGGTCGGCGCGCCGGCGCGACCACAGCCACCAGCCGACGGGGATCGCGGCGGTCATGATCAAGGGCTTCACCGCGAGCGCGGCGCCCATGATCACGCCGGCGATCAGCGCGCGACGCAATCGCGGGTCGTCGCGGTATGCGAGCGCGGCCCACACCGCGCACACGCCGATCGCCGCCGCGAGGCCGTCGCCGGTGACCTGGCCGGTCGTCCAGATCATCGAGCCCGACGTCGCGACCAGCACGCCGGCGATCGCGCCCGGCAGCGGCCCGGCCAGGCGCCGCGCAATCGCCCAGACCGCGATCGTCGCCGCCACACCGGCGAGCATCGGTGCGACGCGCGGACCGTTGATCGTGTGCAGCCCGAGGAGGTCGCCGACGTAGAGCAACGAGAAATGCAACGGGCCTTGCGCCGAGAACACGCCGCGGTACGGAGCGAGCCCGTGGCGCATGTCGATCACCGAAACGCCGTACGTTCCGTCGTCGAACACCAAGTGCCGCGAGGAGAGGAATGCGGGAAGCCGGACTACGACGGCCAGCACCGCGAGCGCGACTCCGACGAGCGGACTGCTCAGCCAGGCCGGCCCGGATCCCGACTTCGCCGCTCCCGAAGCCCCGCGGGAAATGCCCTCCGGGGCGCCTTGCACCTGGGGCTCGGCCGCACCGACGGTCTGGGACACGTCGAAACGGTACGGCACGACCGCACGGAATCAGGATCACCGGAGGTGTCCGAACCCGGTGCTACCGTCGCCAAGCGAGCCGGGTCGGCGGGCAAGAGCGAAAGTTCGGCCTCGAGCTGCGAGTTGTGCGCTGTGAGTAACACGCTGTTGTAGCCCTTCATGAACGCGGAGGTTCAGAGGTTGGCCAAGCACGTCTTCGTGACCGGTGGAGTGGCGTCGAGCCTGGGCAAGGGACTTACGGCTTCGTCGCTCGGTCGGCTGCTCAAGAGTCGCGGTCTACGGGTGACGATGCAGAAGCTCGATCCGTACATCAACGTCGATCCGGGCACGATGAACCCCTTCCAGCACGGCGAGGTGTTCGTCACCGACGACAAGGGCGAGACCGACCTCGACCTCGGCCACTACGAGCGCTTCGTCGACGTCGCGCTCACGCGGCGCTCCAACGCCACGACGGGCTCGATCTACCAGTCGGTTCTCGCCAAGGAGCGCAAGGGCGCCTACCTCGGTGAGACCGTCCAGGTCATCCCGCACATCACGAACGAGATCAAGGAGCGGATCCTCGCGCTCGCCACCGACGACGTCGACGTCGTGATCACCGAGATCGGCGGCACCGTCGGCGACATCGAGATCCTCCCGTTCCTCGAGGCGATCCGGCAGTTCCGCAAGGACGTCGGCCGCGACAACGTGTTCTACGTGCACGTCACGCTCGTGCCGTTCATCGGTCCGTCGGCCGAGCAGAAGACCAAGCCGACCCAGCACTCCGTCACCGAGCTCCGCAGCCGGGGCATCCAGCCCGACGCGATCGTGTGCCGCAGTGACCGCCCGATCGCGAAGCGGCTCAAGGAGAAGATCTCCGCGCTGTGCGACGTGCCCGAAGAGGGCATCGTCTCCGCGGTCGACGCCGACATCCTCTACGAGATCCCGCTCGTCCTCCACGACGAAGGTCTCGACGACTACGTCTGCCGCGTCCTGCACCTCACCGACGAGGAGCCCGACCTCACCGAATGGCGCACGCTGGTCCGCCGCGTGCAGAAGGCCGAGCAGACCGTGCGCGTCGGTCTGGTCGGCAAGTACATCGGACTTCCCGACGCGTACCTGTCGGTGGTCGAGGCGCTGAAGCACGGCGGCTACGGCTGCGGCGCCAAGGTCGAGATCGACTGGATCTCCGCCGACGACACCGAAGGCCTCCTCGCCGAGGGACGCTTGCGCGACCTCGACGGGATCGTCGTGCCCGGTGGGTTCGGCATCCGTGGCATCGAGGGCAAGATCGCCGCCGCGGGCTACGCGCGTGAGGCCCAGATCCCGTTCCTCGGCCTCTGTCTCGGTCTGCACTGCGCGGTCATCGAGTTCGCACGCGACGAGTGCAAGCTGTTGGGTGCCAACTCCTCCGAGTTCGATCCGCACAGCCCGCACCCCGTGATCGACCTCATGGACGAGCAGCGATCGGTTTCCGACATGGGCGGCACGATGCGGCTCGGCGCCTATCCCGCCCGCCTCGCACCGGGGTCGCGTGTGCGTGCGATCTACGGCGAAGAGGTCGTGTACGAGCGCCACCGGCACCGCTACGAGCTCAACAATCGGTACCGGCAGGTGCTCGAGGAGCACGGCATGGTCTGCTCGGGCAGCTCGCCCGACGGGTTGCTCGTGGAGTTCGTGGAGCTCCCGCCCGAGTTGCACCCGTTCTTCGTCGCGACGCAGGCGCACCCCGAGTTCAAGAGCCGCCCCAACCGGCCGCATCCGCTGTTCGCCGCGTTCGTCGAGTCCGCACGCCAGCGCGCGGACGGCCGCCTGCCCAGACTGCCGATCGAGACCGACCAGTTGGGATCCGACGAGCTGCGATCCGGGTCGTTGGGCACGGGGACGATCGGGAGCGGAGTGGCGGCGCTGCCGCGCTGACGTGCCCGTCGCTCCGGTCGAGGTTCCGTCCGACGCGCTGGGTCGGTTGCTCGCGGAGCACGAAGACTGGCTCGCGGTAGAGCGCGGCCTCGCCCAGAACTCGCGGGCCGCGTACCGCCGCGACCTGCGCCGGTACGCGGAGTTTCTCCGCGAGCGCGGTGAGACGGATCCGGCCGGGATCGGCGAGCCCACTGTGCAGGACTACGTCCGCTACCTCGGATCGCTCGAAGACGATGACGGCCGGCGATTGCTCGCGGCCGCGTCGATCGCCCGGGCCCTCGTCGCGGTCCGGTCGTTCCACGGCTTCTGCGCGACCGAAGGCCTCCTTCCGACCGATCCGAGCGAGGAGGTCGACGCGCCGCGGGTCCCGCAGGGGATTCCCAAAGCCCTCGACGAAGCCCAGGTCGAGCAGCTGCTGGCCGCGGTCACCGGCCAAGGTCCGCTCCCGCAGCGCGACCGGGCGCTGCTCGAGACGCTCTACGCGACCGGGATCCGCATCAGCGAGGCGGTCGGCCTCGAGTTGGGCGATCTCGACCTCCACGACGGCGTCGTGCGGGTGCTCGGGAAGGGCGACAAGGAACGAATCGTGCCGATCGGACGAAGTGCGCGCGGGGTAGTAGGCGCGTACCTGGCCGAGGGCCGGCTCGCGCTGCGCAGCGCCCGGACCCGGCGCGCGCTCGACACGGACGCCGTGTTCCTCAACTCCAGGGGCGGTCGCATCAGCCGCCAGGCGTGCTGGTCGATCGTCCGCAACGCCGGCGCGCGGGTCGGCCTCGAGGGCCACCTCTCGCCGCACGTGCTGCGCCACTCGTGCGCCACGCACATGCTCGACCGTGGCGCGGACCTTCGTGTTGTCCAAGAGTTGCTCGGCCACGCGAGCATCTCGACCACGCAGGTGTACACGAAGGTGTCACCCGAGCGGCTGCGGGCCGTCTACGACGCCGCGCACCCGAGGGCGCGGTCCACCTCGGGCTGACCCGCCCGATTCACGCCGGATCGGGCGGTTGGCGCCGCTTGAGCGGCGGCTTCGCGGGGGTACCATCGCGCCATGTCAGATGCGACCGCGGCGGACCAACGCGCGGTGCTCACAGCGGAGCGCGAACGCGTCAGCGGTGAGCTCGAGGCGATCGGCGTGAACAGCGGGACCTTCGACGACGGCTTTGCCGACTCCGGTCAGGTCACCGCCGAGCGCGGTGAGGTCGACGCCCTCGTGGGGTCCTTGCGCGACACCCTGAGCGATATCGACAACGCCCTGGCCAAGATCGACGCCGGAACGTACGGCCTCTGCGAACAGTGCGGAAAGCCGATCGGCGAAGCCCGGCTCGAGGCGATGCCCGCGGCGCGGCTGTGCATCGCCGACGCGTCGGCGCGCCGCTGATCCGCGCTCCTGAACGCGCCCAGCGATGAGTGAATCGACGGTCATCTATTTCTGCGCGCTGGTGGTCGCGATCATCCTGCACGAGATCTCGCACGGCGTCGTCGCCCTGTTCTTCGGTGACGACACCGCGCGGCGCGCGGGCCGGCTGACCCTCAATCCGGTTCCGCACATCGATCCCTTTGGTTCGATCATCCTTCCCGCGATGGGCGCGCTCGCCGGGGTTCCGGTCATCGGCTGGGCCAAGCCGGTCCCGGTGAATCCGGCCCAGCTGCGCAACCGGCGACGCGACATGCTCTACGTCTCCCTCGCGGGACCGTTCACGAACTTCCTGCTCATGGCGGGCGCCGCGCTCGTCGCGCGTTCGCTCTACGACCCGCAAGCGGTGTTGCTGGCCGGGGAGTTTCCGCTCGCGATGCGGATCGCGCTGTCGTTCGCACTCGTGAACCTGTTCCTCGGCATCTTCAACTTCCTGCCGATTCCTCCGCTCGACGGCGCCGCGCTGCTCGAGCGCGTGCTGCCGGAACGGTGGCTACCCGGCTGGTACAAGTTCCGGCCCTACGGGATCGCGGTGCTCTTCTTGCTCGTGTTCTGGGGCGGACTCGGAGACCACCTGATGCGCCCCTTCGAGAACCGGCTCTACGCGTTCGTGTTGTCCGTTCCGGTGTCGACGTTCCAATGAGCGCGCGTTCGTGGTGGACGACACGCGCGCGTCGCGTCCCGCATCTCGCGGGCCGGTTCTTCGACTCCCTTCGCGCCCGCCCGCTCGGAGAGACGACGATCGCGTCGGTGAAGGCCGTGCTCGAGTCGGCGGAGTGGAGCGTGTGGCAGGGGATGAGCCGTCCGGACCGCGTCGAAGGCGTCGAGGTCGCTCGCCGCCTCGATATCGCACTGGAGGGCACGAGCGAAGAGGGCGACACGCGTTGGCAGGCGGCCGCGCTCGTGCACGACGCGGGCAAGCAGGCCTCGGGGTTCGGAACCGCAGGCCGCGTGGTCGCGACCACGATCGCCCTCGCCGTCGGGGACGAGAAGCTCCGGTCGTGGGCAACGGAGGATCGGTCGTTCCGGGCCCGGATCGGGCGCTACCGCGCCCACGACGATCTGGGCGCCGCGCTCCTCCGCGAAGCGGGGGCCCGGCCGGAAGTGGCCGCCTGGGCCGAGGTGCACCACCGGCCCGAGATGTGGAGTGACAGCGGGATCCCGATGGTCGTCTGCCGGGCGCTGGCTGCCGCCGACGGGGAGCCGAAACCCGATCTGCCGCCCGGGTGATTTACCTGTCCCGCTGAATTAATTCCGTCCGGCTGCCGATACACCGCGGGTGCCGTACCAGCCCGAGACGTCGTACTTCGTGCAGCTCGACACGCCCCCTCCGATCTCGCGTCACGTCCCGCTCTCGCGGGAAGGCGCGTGGAACGAGCCGACGCCGCTGCCCCAGACCCGGCGTCGCCGTCGCCGGTCGCAGATCCGGCCGCTGGTCCTCGTCCTCTGCATCCCGCTCGCTTGGCTCCTCTGGGCGTACACGACACCCGGCGGCCCCTCGGCCCGGATCGACGAATGGATCTCCCAGGTGCGCGGCGACGTCGCCGAGGTGAGCGCGAGCCCGAGCCTCCGGCAGACCGCGAACTACTTCAACGACTTGTACGCGGCGCAGGGCAGCTACCCCTACATGTCGGACACCGCGATCCAGGCCGATCCGAAAGCTGCGTTCGGGATCAGCATGACCTTCACGTGGTGCAGCCCGCGCGACGTCGTGATCGGGAGCCCCAACGCGGGCGGCACGGTCAGCCGGTTGCTGCTCGACGGCAAGGACCTGGGCAACGTTCCCGGTGTGCAGGGCTGCCCGAATCTCGCGCGCCCGGCGCCGTGGAAGGCGTCGCAGGCGCGTTAGCGCGACTCAGCCCGCGGGCTTCATACGCTCGAGCGCTTCGCCCATCTGGCGGTGCACGAGGTTGATCGCCTGGAGCGGGCGGAGCATCACGCGGATCTCCACGATGCGGCCGGCGTCGTTGCAGCGAATGATGTCGACGCCGTTCACGTACTTGCCCTCGACCGTGGTCTCGAACTCGAGCACCGCGGTGTCACCGGAAAGCACTTGCTTCGTGTAGCGGAAGCCGCCGCTCGCGGACTCGCTCTGCTTGCCTGACGCCTTGGGCTCGCCGGGCAGCGTCTGGCCGGCCGCTTGCAGATAGAGCTTGGTGATCGCCTTGCCCTCCTGGGGCGTAAAGACGATGGGGGAGTAGAAGACGACGTCCTCGTCGAGGAGTTCGTCGAGGCCGCCGGCGAGTTGACCGCGCATGTTGGCGTGCCACTTCTCGATCACTTGCTCGATCATGATCTCTCCGCTCGTTGCAATAGACCCGCGGCATTCATCGCGCGGCCGAGCACGACGTCGGCCATGCCCGCGGCCGTGTCGGCGCCCAGCGAGAGCAGCCGGTCGACCTCGCCGGGATCGGCCATCAGCTCTTCGTAACGCTCGCGGGTCGGCCGGAGATATTCGACCACCGCTTCGGCGACCGCGCCCTTGAACTGTCCGTAGCCGCCGGTCGCGAATTCCTTCTCTACCGCGGCAATCGTGTGACCGGTGACCGCGGCGTGGATCTCGATGAGATTCGTCACGCCGGGTTTGGCGTCGCGGTCGTGACGCACCTCGGTGTCGGAGTCGGTGACCGCCGACTTGATCTTCTTGGTGATGGCCTTGGCGTCTTCGAGCACGCCGATCGTTCCCTGCGGCGAATCTTCCGACTTCGACATCTTCTTGGTCGGGACCTGGAGGTCCATGACGCGCGCGCCGACGCCGGGATAGGTGCCTTTCGGGATCGTGAACACGTCGCCGAACTGATGGTTGAAGCGGATCGCGATATCGCGTGTGAGCTCCACGTGTTGACGCTGGTCGTCGCCGACCGGAACTTCGTTGATGTCGTATAGCAGGATGTCGGCGGCCATCAGCACCGGGTAGTCGAAGAGACCGACCGACACTGACTCCTGCCCTTCGGACTTTTCCTTGAACTGCGTCATGCGCTTCAGCTCGCCGTAGGTGGCGGTGCAGTTGAGGAGCCAGGTGAGCTCGGCGTGGGCAGGCACGTGGCTCTGCACGAAGAGGACGCAACGGTGAGGATCGAGCCCGGCGGCGAACAGGAGGGTGGCCATCCGGCGGGTCGCCGCCCTGACCTCGGCCGGGTCGTACGGCATCGTGAGCGCGTGCAGGTCGACGACGCAGAAGATCGCGTCGTGATGGAGCGCGGCGGGCGAGCCGGCTTCGGGTTGGGTCTCGACCCAGCGGCTCACGGCCCCGATGAAGTTGCCGAGCTGCATGTCGCCGGTCGGCTTGATTCCGGAGAAGACACGCGTCACGACGGCGAACATTACCGGCGGAAACTGGCCGTCCCGAGCTATTTCTCCTGGTCGGAGGCGCGGGCGACGGTGCCTCATCTACGCGACCCCGTTGGATACCCTGGGCCCGTGCCCTACGAGGTTTCCACTCCGGTGTTCGAGGGCCCGTTCGATCTCCTCCTGCACCTCATCCTCAAGGAAGAGGTCGACCTCTGGGAGATCTCGCTCGTGCGGATCGTCGACGCGTTCTGCGCCGAAGTCGAGCGCATGCAGCGCGTCGATCTGGAGTCGGCCACGGAGTTCCTGCTCATCGCGGCGACGCTCGTCGAGTTGAAGGCGCGGCGGTTGCTGCCGGGCCGGGACGACATCGAGATCGACGAAGAGCTGTCACGGTTCGAGGAGCGCGACCTCCTGCTCGCGCGGCTCCTCGACTGCAAGACCTTCCAGGACGCCGCGAAGGTGTTGCACTCGAAGCTCACCGAGGGGTCGAAGACGTTCGCCCGCACGGTCGGGCCGGAAGAGCCGTTCCGGTCGATGGCGCCGGATCCGTTGGAGCGGGTGTCGCTCGACGCGTTCCTCGCGGCCGCGCGCTCCGGGTTGTTCCCGCCGCAGCCGCCCGAGGTCCGCACCGACGCCGATCACATCGCGCCCATCCGGGCCAGCGTCCGCGACGCGGTCGAGACGATCCTCGCGTTGTTGCCCTCGACGGGAACGGTGCGCTTCAAGGACCTCACGATCGGCGCCAACGAGCGGCTCGAGATCATCGTGCGGTTCCTCGCCGTGCTGGAGCTGTTCAAGCAGGGCGTGATCGAGCTCGACCAGGCCGGCAGCTTCGCCGACCTCGTCGTGCGAGCACTCTCGCCCGACGAGCGCGTCGAGCTCGACCTCCTTTCGATCGCGGACCTCGACGGTGAGCCCATGCCCGATCCCGAGCCCACTCCTGATCGGCCCGCGCCGGATCGGGTCGGCGCGTGAGCACCCAGACCTCGATCGACGTGGAGGCGCGGGCGGCAATCGAGGCAGTGATCCTTTCGGCGACCGAGCCGGTGCCGGCCGCGTTGCTCGCACAACTCGTCGAGCTGCCGACGGCGCGCGTCGAAGAGCTGTGCGAAGAGCTCGCCACGGAGTACGCGAATGAAGGCCGGGGCTTCCAGCTCGCGCGCGTCGCGGGCGGGTTTCGCTTCCAGACGCATCCCGACGCGTACGCGTACGTCGAGCGGTTCGTGCTCGAAGGCCAGACCGCGCGCTTGTCGGGTCCGGCGCTCGAGACGCTCGCGATCATCGCCTACAAGCAGCCGATCGCGCGGGCGCAGATCTCGGCGATCCGCGGCGTCAACGTCGACGCGACGTTGAAGACGTTGGTCGCGCGCGGGTACGTTGAAGAAAGCGGGCACGAGACGACGCCCGGCAATCCTTCGCTGTTCTCCACGACACGCGCGTTCCTCGAGCGGCTCGGCGTCGACTCGCTCGCAGACCTTCCCCCGCTTGCCGACTTCGTTCCCGAATCGAGCCTCGTCGAAGCGCTCGAACGCGGCCTGCGGGGTGTCGACGTAGAGATCGACGAGCAACCGGGCGAGACTCCCGAGTCGTAGCGGTGCCCGACGAGGGCGAGCGGCCGGCACGCGGCGAGGCCGCGCAGGATGGCGAACGGTTGCAGAAGCTCCTCGCCCGCGCGGGGCTGGGTTCGCGTCGGGCGTGCGAAGCGATGATCGCCGACGGCCGCGTCACCGTCGACGACGAAGTCGCGATCCTCGGCGCGCGTGCACATCCCGCGACCGCGCGCATTGCCGTCGACGGTGTGCCCGTCGTCGTCGACGAGACGCGGGTGTACTGGCTGTTGAACAAGCCCGCGGGCTACGTCACCACTGCGCGTGATCCGCAGGGTCGGCCGACGGTGGTGGAGCTCGTGCCGACCGATCCTCGAGCATTTTCCGTGGGGCGTCTCGATCTCGAGACCGAGGGCCTGCTGTTGATGACGAACGACGGCGATCTCGCCGAGCTGTTGATGCATCCGCGGCACGGGGTCGAGAAGGCCTATCTCGCGGAGGTGGAGGGCGTGCCGTCACCCGCCGCGATGCGCGCACTGCGAGAAGGCGTCGAGTTGGACGACGGCCGCGCCCAAGCCGTGCGCGCGCAGGTCGTGCAGCGATCGAACGCCGGGGGGAGCGCGCTGGAGATCGTGATGAAGGAAGGTCGCAAACGCATCGTCCGCCGCATGTGCGCGGAGATCGGCCATCCCGTGGTGCGGCTCGTCCGAACCCGCATCGGGCCGCTCACGGACCCGAAGCTCGCGCCCGGTGCGTACCGGGCCGTTACCCCCACCGAAGTGCGAGCGCTCTACGCCGCGGCGCTCGATGGGCCCGCCAGACCCCCCGACTAACCTGCGACCCCGTGAGAATCCTGGCTTTGCGTGGCGCGACCACTGTCGACGAGAACAGCAAGGCCGAGGTCGACAGCAAGACGCAGACCCTGGTCAAGGAGATGCTCGAGCGCAACGCGATCGAGCACGATGACCTCGTCAGCATCATCTTCACGGCCACCGACGACATCACGGCCGAGTTCCCGGCCACTGCGGCTCGTGCGCTCGGCCTCGGCGACGTGCCCTTGCTGTGCGCCCGGGAGTTGGGGATCGAGCACGGCATGCCGCTCGCGATCCGCGTGATGATGCACTTTTACGGCGAGCAGCCGCGTGGCGACCTCCATCACGTCTACCTCGAGGGCGCGCGCTCGCTTCGCGACGACCTCCCCGCGTGACGATGGCCGGACGGGTCGCACTGGTCGGAACCGGGCTGATCGGCGGTTCGGTGGGTCTCGCACTCGTCGCGCGCGGCTTCGACGTTGTGGGATTCGACCGGGACGAGTCGCGCCTGGCCCGGGCGAAGCAACTCGGTGCGATCACGGAGATCGCAGTCTCGCTCGACGACCTCGTGGTCGACGTCGACCTGGTTGTCGTCGCCGTGCCCGTCGGCGCGATCGCCCGAACGGTCGTCGAGGCGCTCGATGCCGGCGCGGCGGTAGTGACCGACGTCGGTTCCGTGAAGGGACCGGTCGTCGCCGAAGTCGAACGCGAGCGGCCCGATTCGTCGGCGCGCTACGTCGGTGGTCATCCGATGGCCGGTTCCGAGCAGGAAGGGGTCGACGGCGCCGACGAAACTCTGTTCGTCGGCTCCACCTGGACGCTCACTCCCACCGCGAACACCGACGAACGCGCGTACACGCTCGTGCTGCGCATCGTCCGCGACCTCGGCGCCGAGGTGGTGACGGTCACGCCCGATCACCATGACGAGTTGGTCGCGCTCGTGAGCCACGTTCCGCAGTTGGCGGCGTCGACGCTCATGGACATCGCCACCACGAACGAAGACGATCACCGCACGATGTTGCGCATGGCTGCGGGCGGGTTCCGCGACATGACGCGGATCGCGGCCGGTCATCCGGGCATCTGGCCCGACATTCTCACGACGAACCGCGACGCCGTGCTCTCCGCGCTCGACATCTACATCGCCGCCCTCGGCGACGCGCGCGAGATCGTGGCGTCGGGATCCCGCGAGGATCTGCTCACGCTGTTGGAGCGAGCGCGAGCCGCGCGCCGCAACTTGCCGGTCGGTCTGTCGATCGCGACCAAGCTCGTGGAGCTGCGGATGATCGTGCCCGACCGCCCCGGCGTCCTCGCCGAGGTGACCACTCTCGCGGGCCGGCTGGGCGTGAACGTGGTCGACGTCGAGATCGCGCACTCCGGCGAAGGTGGTGCCGGCGTGATCGTGCTCATCGTGGCCGCGATCGACGCCGACGCGTACGAAGGCGGCCTCCGAGATCTCGGGTACCGCGTGTCCCGGAACGAACTGGCGTGAGCCTGCCCAACGAGTTGGTGTTCGGCGGCGCGCGTGCGCTCCATGGCCGGCTGCGTCTGCCCGGCGACAAGTCGATCTCGCACCGGGCGCTGCTGTTCGCGGCACTCGCAACCGGCCGCAGCACGGTGTCGAACCTGGCGACCGGCGACGACGTCGGCGCGACCCGCGCCGCGCTCACCCAGTTGGGCGTGGGGATCCGCACCGGAGCCGAGGCCGTGACCGTGAGCGGCAACGGTCTCGCGGCGTGGCGCGAACCGGAAGGCGTGCTCGACTGCGGCAACAGCGGAACCACGATGCGCGTCCTGGCCGGCGCGCTCGCCGGGCGGCAGTTCCTGTCGGTGATGAGCGGCGACTCGTCACTCCACTCGCGGCCGATGCTGCGTGTGGTCGAACCCTTGCGCGCGATGGGCGCGACGATCGACGGCCGCGCCGACGGCGATCGCGCTCCGCTCGTGATCCGTGGTGGTGAGCTGCGCAGCATGCGGCACGAGCTGGCGGTCGCGAGCGCCCAGGTGAAGTCGGCGTTGATGCTGGCCGGCCTACAGGCCGAGGGAACGACCGAGATCGTTTCGCCCGCGCGCAGCCGCGATCACAGTGAGCGCATGCTGGGCGCGCTGGGTGTGCCGGTCGAAGTCGACGGCCTGTTCGTTCGCGTGCGCGCGGGCGCACCCGAAGCGTTCAAGCTCGAGGTACCCGGCGACCCGTCGTCGGCCGCGTTCTTCGTGGTCGCCGCACTGATCACGCCCGGTTCCGATCTCACGATCGAGTCCCTCGCATTGAACCCCACGCGGTTGGGATTCATCGAGGTGTTGCGGCGCATGGGCGCCAACATCGAGATCGAACAGACCGAAGAACGCTGCGGCGAACCGGTCGGCGAGGTGCGCGTGCGCGCGGGTGCGCTGGTCGCGACCAGCATCGTCGGCGACGAGATCCCGAATGTCCAAGACGAGATTCCGGCGCTCGCGATCGCCGCCGCCTTCGCCGACGGCGTCACCGAGGTTCGAGATGCTGCCGAGCTGGCGCTGAAGGAGAGCAACCGGATCGGTGCGTTGCACCAGGAGCTCTCCGAGATGGGGCTCGCGGTGGAGGCCCGCCCCGACGGGCTCGTGATCCGCGGCGGTGTGCCCCGGGCGACCCTCCTCAAGAGCCACGGTGATCACCGCATCGCGATGGCCGCGGCGGTGGCCGCGAACGCGATCGACGGCGAGAGCACGGTACGGGGCTGGCAGGCAGTGTCGTCGTCGTACCCGGAGTTCGCCGACGACCTCGCTCGGGTAACCGGTGCGTCGTGAGCGAGTCGAATGGAACGATGCCCTCCACCACTGCTGATACCGCGGTCGTCGCAATCGACGGGCCGTCGGGTTCCGGGAAATCGACGATCGCACGCGGTATCGCATCGAAGCTCGGCCTGCAGGTGCTCGACACCGGCGCCATGTACCGCGCGGTTGCCCTGGCCGCCCTCGAGGCCGGCGTCCCGCTCGAAGATGCGCCCGCGTGCGCGGCGCTCGCCCGTGACCGTTCGATCGTGTTGGAGCACGGCGTGACGACGATCGACGGGCGTGACGTGAGCGCGGAGATCCGCGGCCCCGAGGTGACGGCCGCAGTGTCGACGGTCGCCGCGCATCCCGAAGTCCGCTCCGTGCTCGTCGGGCGGCAACGAGCCTGGCTGGCCGAGCACGGAGCCGGCGTGATCGAGGGCCGCGACATCGGAACCGTCGTGTTCCCCGCGGCCCGGCTCAAGGTGTTCCTCACCGCAAGCGACGACGAACGGGCCCGGCGCCGCCAGCGGGACGAAGTCGCATCGGCGCGTGCGGTGGAGGTCGACGAAGTACGCGATGCCCTCGCTCGACGCGACGCGCACGACAGCGGGCGAGTCGTATCCCCATTGCGCGCGGCCGACGACGCGATCGTGGTCGACACCACGACGCGCGACGTCGACGATGTCGTGTCGGAGCTCGTCGAGCGGGCCCGAGCCGCAGGAGTGGCCTGATGTGGCTGTACCGCATCCTCCGCCCACCCGTCACCGGGATCCCGCGCGTGCTCTGGCGGGTTCGTTTCGTCGGGCTCGAGCACCTGCCCAAGACCGGCGGCTACGTGCTCGCGCCGTCACATCGGTCGATGATGGACATCCCGTTCGCGGCGAGGGTCACCGAACGACGCGTGCGGTTCATGGGGAAGCAGAGCTTGTTCAAGCTGCCGATCATCGGCCCGATCTTCACCGCGCTCGGTGGATTCCCCGTCGCGCGTGACGGCACGGACCGGAAGGCCGTGCGCGATTCGGTCGACATCCTCCAGGCAGGCGAGGTGCTGTGCGTCTACCCGGAGGGAACGCGTCAGCGCGGGCCCAAGATCCAACCGCTCCAGCCCGGTGCCGCGTACCTCGCGATCCGCGCCGGCGTACCGATCCTGCCCGTCGGCATCGCGGGTGCGGAAGAGATCCTGCGGGTCAAGAAGGATCCGATCCCGCGGTTCGGCCGGGTCGTGATGGTGGTCGGGCCCCCGATCCTGCCCGAGCCGCGGACGAAGGGCGTCGTCGGCCGCGACAAGGTCGATGCGCTCACCGCAACGCTTTCCGACGCGCTGCAAGTCGTCCTCGACGACGCCTACGACCTCCGCAACGCCGAGGGCTAGTTGTCGAGGCTGGCGAGCATCTCGGAGGCGTCGGCCGCGCGGTCGCTCGCGAATCTTCCGCCGAGGGCGCGCGCGGCTTTGGGATCGCCGCCGAAGGCAATCGCCGCGAGCGCATCGAGGGCCGGTACCAACTCGCGCAACTCGGGCGGCGGCGGGAAGTACTCGTCCTCTTCGGTGACGCGCACGCGCTCGACGCCTTGCTCGGGTGCGAGCAGGGCGATGACCGCGTCCACCAGCTCCTCGGGCGCGCTCGCACCCGCGGTCACGCCGACCACCTGCGCGCCGGCGAGCTGTTCGAGGTCGAGCTCCTCGGGTCCGTCGACGCGCAGCACCACTCGGCAGCCCGCGTCGCGCGCGACCTTTACGAGCGCCAGCGTGTTCGAGGAGTTGGCGCTGCCAATCACTACCACCGCGTCGGCGCGCTCGGCGATCGCGGTGAGCGCGCCCTGACGGTTGGTGGTCGCGAAGCAGAGGTCGTTGCGGGAGGCGGTCCAGACGTCACCGGCGCGCGATTTGGCCGCGTCGAGGATGCCGGTCCACTCGCCGTGCGCGAGCGTGGTCTGGGCGAGCATCGCGATCGGTTGGTCACCGATCTCGGTCAGCACGTGGTCGAGATCGTCGGCGCGCTCGACGAGACGGATCGCGTCCGGCGCGACGGCCAAGGTGCCAACGGCTTCGTCGTGCCCGGCATGGCCGACGTACAACACGGTGAATCCCTTGCGGGCGCGCACGCGAGCTTCGTGGTGCACTTTCGTGACGAGCGGGCAAACGGCGTTCACCACGTAGCGGCCGTCGGCGCGGGCCGCCGCGACCACCTCGGGTGCGGAACCGTGCGCCGAAAGCATCAGCGGCGCGCCGGGCGGCACCTCGGCAACGTCGTCGACGAACACCACGCCCTGCTCGCGGAAGCGCTCGACCACGAGCCGGTTGTGCACGATCTCGTGGTAGCAGTAGACGGGCGGCTCGAAGGCTCGCACCATCCACGCGAGGGCTTTGATCGCCATTTCCACCCCGGCGCAGAAACCGCGCGGTTCCGCGAGGAGCACGGTTTGCACGGGCCGGTGGGGGGTCGACGTCACTGTTTCGAGCGTAGTTGGGGCCTGAGCGGGCTCCGGGCGTCGGAGCGAGCCGAGCACTTGCCCGTATCCTGACCGGATGCCCGCAGCTCGCGTTCTTGCCGTCGCGCCCGGTTCCCCGGCGCAGCTGGTGGGAATCGCGGCCGGCGACGAGATCTTGACCGTGAACGGTGAGCAGTTGCGCGACGTGATCGCCTACCAAATTCAGGCCGACGGGGCCGAGGTCGACCTCGAAGTCCGCCGGGGAGGCCTCGAGCAGCAACTCGTCGTGCACAAGGCGGAAGGCGCGTCGCTCGGCCTGGAGCTTTCCCACGCGGTGTTCGATCGGGTGCAGACGTGCGACAACCATTGCCCGTTCTGCTTCATTCACCAGCTCCCGAAGGGGATGCGGCGGAGCCTGTATCTCCAGGACGACGATTTCCGGCTGTCGTTTCTCTACGGAAACTTCACAACGCTCACCCGGTTCACCGAGGCGGACTTCGAGCGGGTCATCACCGAGAAGCTCAGTCCGCTCTACGTGAGCATCCACGCGACGGATCCCGACGTGCGCACGAAGTTGCTGCGCAACCGGCGCGGCGCGACGAGCTTGCGCTGGCTCTCGCTCTTGCTCGAGGCCGGCGTCGAGGTGCACGGCCAGGTCGTCGTGTGCCCGGGGATCAACGACGGTGACGTGCTCGACGACACCCTGCTCGGAGTGCTCGACCGGTTCCCGAAGCTCGCGACGCTCGGCGTGGTTCCGCTCGGGGTGAGCGCGCACAGCCACGAACCGGAGATGCGTCCGCACACGACGGCCGAGTCCGAAGCAGTGCTCGACATCGTGCACGCGTGGCAGGAGCGATTTCTCGCGGTGCTCGGTCGCCGGCTCGTGTTCGCCTCCGACGAGTACTACCTGTTGGCCCAACGCGAGTTTCCGCCGCTCGACGCGTACGACGACTGCCTGCAACACGAGAACGGCATCGGCATGGCGCGCACGTTCGAGGCCGAAGTCACACTCGCGCTCGCCGGTGCGCACGTCGTGCCGACCGGGACGCGTTCGGGGTTCTTCGCGGCGGTGGAGGGTGCACCGGCCGAGGGATACCGCGCGCCGCGCACGTCGATCGCGTTGCTCGACGTCTCCCACGACTCGATCGACGCGGATCGACGGCCCATCGGCATCATCACCGGCGAGTTCGGCGCGCGCGTGCTCGCGCCGCTCATTCCGGCCTTCGGCGAACGGGCGGGTACCGACGTGCGGCTCGTGCCGGTCGCGAACAAGTTCTTCGGGGGCAACATCGGGGTGACCGGCCTGCTCGCGGCGGCCGACGTCGCCGCGGAGTTGGCGAACCAGCCCGACGGTCATCGCTATCTGTTGCCCGACGTCGTGTTGTCGCGCGGCAAGTTCCTCGACGGCGAGACCGTTGCCGCGCTGCCGCGGCCGGTCGAAGTCGTCGCGACCGACGGTGCCGCGCTCGTGCGCGCGCTCACAGCGGGTGCGGCATGAGTAGCCAGGCGCAGACCGTCGGGCCGGATGTCGCGGACGCTCGGCGCCGTGTTCGAGGCCCGAAGGTCGTAGCCGCATGAGCGTCGACACCAGAGTCATGCCGCGCGTCGCGGTGGTCGGTCGGCCGAACGTCGGCAAGTCGTCGTTGGTGAACCGCATCATCGGCCAGCGCGCCGCGATCGTCGAAGAGCGGCCCGGTGTCACGCGTGACCGGCGCGAGCTCGTCGCGGAATGGAACGGCCGCGCGTTCGTGCTTGTCGACACCGGCGGTTGGCTCCGTCCGGGGGAGGCAGGTCTCACGGCCGAGCCGCCCGCGCTCGCGGCCAAGGTCACCGCGCAGGCAGAAGCGGCAATGCGCGCCGCGGATCTCGTCCTGCTGGTCGTCGACGTTGCGACCGGCATCACCGAAGAGGACGCTCGCGTCGCCAAGGTGCTGCAGCGCGGGAGCGTCCCCGTGATGGTGGTGGTGAACAAGGTCGACGGCGAACAGCGTGAGGTCGACATTCACCAGTTCATCCGGCTCGGTCTCGGCGAGCCCTGGCCGGTCTCGGCGATTCACGGTCGTTTGTCGGGCGAATTGCTCGACGCGATCGTCGACGCGCTGCCCGAACCGAAGGAAGATGAGGTCGCACCGACCGACGTCACGGATCGCGACGGCATCTTCTCGGTTGCGATCGTCGGCCGCCCCAACGTCGGCAAGTCGACGCTCTTCAACCGGTTGGTAGGGGAGGAGCGTTCGGTCGTGCACGATCTCCCCGGCACGACACGCGACGCGATCGACACGGTGGTGGAGTTCGAAGAAGGACCGATCCGCTTCGTCGACACCGCCGGCCTCCGGCGCAAGAGCCAGATCGACGAACCCAGCGAGTACTACAGCCTCGTGCGCGCGCTCGAAGCGATCGACCGGGCCGACGCCGCGCTGTTCATCGTCGATGCGTCGGAAGGCGTCACCAATCAGGATCAACGGCTCGCGGAACGGGTGGACGGAGCCGGTTCCGCAGTCGTGCTCGTGCTCAACAAGTGGGATCAGCTCGACACCGAGCGCCGGGCGGAGGTGCGGAGGCAGGTCGCCGACAAGCTCGGCTTCCTCTCGTACGCGCCGGTGCTCCCGATCTCGGCGCTGACCGGCCGGCGGGTGCACCACCTGATGCCCGCGTTGCGCGAAGCCGAGACCGCCTACCACGGGCGCGTGCCGACGGCCGTGTTGAATCGTGTGCTGCGCGACGCGCAAGCCGCGCATCCGCCGCCGATCGTGAAGAAGCACCGCCCGCGCGTTTTGTACGCGACGCAAGGGGCGACCGATCCGCCGACGTTCACGTTGTTCACCACTCGGGCGCTACCGCCCCAATACTTGCGTTATCTCGAACGCAAACTGCGCGAATCGTTTGATCTTGGTCCAACTCCGATCAAACTCCGCGTTCGGCGCCGCGACGAGTGATTCGTCGGCTTGACCTGGGAGAATGCTGGACTTCCTTGGGTATTTCGTGATACTCACGAGTAACCAAAATCAGCTCTGAGGGGGGCCCAGGTATGCGCAAGACCTTTGGTGTGTTGACGGTGGTGGCATTGATGCTGCCGGTTGGCGTGATGACTGCCTCTTCGAGTGGTGCAGCCGGCGGAACGGTGTGCACGACTTCGAAGGGTTCTGCGAAGTTCACGCCGGCGTTGCCGAAGGTCGGCGACCCGAAGAAGATCAACAGCAAGCTGTCGGCGACCGGCACGGTCAGCGGCTGCAAGGGCGGCGGTGTGACGGCGGGCAAGACCGTGTTCACGCAGACCGTCAAGGGCACGCCCGGCAACTGCGCAACGCTGCTGAAGCCGGACCCGAAGTCGAAGGGCACCATCGGCAAGCTCGTGATCACCTGGGGCCCGGGCAAGACCTCGACCGCCGCAGTGTTCACGGTCAAGCAGACCAAGTCGGTAACGACGTCGACCACGACCGGAAAGATCACGGCCGGTCTGTTCGTCGGCTCGACGATCACCGGTAGCGTCGTCTACACGCCGCAGACCGGCGGCTGCACCAAGGTGCCGCTGGCGACGGTGACCTACGTCGGCGCGAAGGGTGTCAAGTTCGTCATCAAGTAGGACGCAACACCTGAAGGAACTCGGGAGGCCCCACCGCGTTGCGGTGGGGCCTCTCCGCGTAACCTGTCGGGATGACCGAATGGCCCGCGCGCGTCGACATCCGTGAGGTCGGCCCACGCGACGGCCTCCAGAACGAGGCGCCGGTCGCGGTGTCCGAGCGCATCCGCCTGATCGACGCGCTCTCCCGCACGGGCCTTCGCCGGATCGAGGCCGCGTCCTTCGTGTCGGCGGCCGCGATCCCGCCGATGGCCGGTTCCGACGAGGTGATGGCCGGCATCGACCGCGGCGCCGACATCGTCTATTCCGCGTTGGTCCCGAACGCCAAGGGCGCCGAGCGCGCGGTCGCAGCCCGGGCCGACGAGCTCGAGCTGGTCGTGAGCGCGAGCGAGACCCACAACCTGAAGAACATCAAGCGGACGGTGGCGGAGTCGCTCATCGGCGCGCGTGACGTCGTGGAGATCGCGCACAACGCGGGCATCGAAGCGGAAGCGATCGTGTCGACCGCGTTCGGGTGCCCGTACGAGGGTGATGTCGCTCCGGAGCGGGTGGCACAGCTCGCCGGTCATCTGATCGACGCCGAGGCCGATCGCCTCTCGTTCGGCGACACGACGGGCATGGCGACGCCGCGCCGCGTCAACGACCTGCTCGACGCGCTGGAACGGGCCGGGATCAGTGCCGACCGAGTGGGGCTGCACTTCCACGACACGCGCGGCACGGCACTCGCCAATGTGCTGGCCGCGCTCGAGCGCGGCGTCGTGCGCTTCGACGCGTCGATCGGCGGGCTCGGCGGCTGCCCCTACGCGCCCGGCGCGTCCGGCAACGCGGTGACGGAGGATCTCGTGCACATGTGTCACGACATGGGGATCGAGACCGGTATCGATCTCGACGCGCTGCTCGCGTGTGCGCGGCTTGCGAGCGAGATCGTGAACCGCGAGCTTCCGAGTGCGTTGTTGCACGCCGGACCGCGAACCAGAACGTACGCGTCGTGACCGAAGCCGAGCAGCCGGCCGACGAGTTCGAGCGCCTGGCCGAGCACTCCGACCGCGCCAAGCAAGGCAACCTCGCGAAGGGCGCCGACAAGCTCGCCGAACAGCACAAGTTGTTCGTCCGCGACCGGCTCGCCCGTTTGCTGGACGACGGTTCGTTCGTCGAGGACGGGCTGCTCGCCAATGCGCTGGCCGGAGATCTCCCCGCGGACGGTGTGGTGACCGGTGTCGGTCGTATCGACGGTCGACCGGTGTGTGTGATGGCGAACGACCCGACCGTGAAGGCCGGATCGTGGGGTGCGCGGACCGTCGAGAAGATCGTGCGGCTCACCGAGCACGCGCTGCGCCACGAGTTGCCGGTCGTGTACCTCGTCGACTCCGCGGGGGCGCGCATCACCGATCAGGTGGAGCTGTTCCCCGGTCGCCGCGGCGCAGGCCGGATCTTCGCCAACGAGGTGCGGCTCTCGGGCAAGGTGCCGCAGGTGTGTTGCCTGTTCGGTCCGTCGGCGGCGGGTGGTGCGTACATCCCCGCGTTCTGCGACGCGGTGTTCATGGTCGAGGAGAACGCCTCGATGTACCTCGGCTCACCGCGCATGGCCGAGGTGGTGATCGGGGAGCAGGTCTCGCTCGAGGAGATGGGCGGGGCGCGGATGCACGCGACCGTGAGCGGTTGCGGCGACAACCTCTGCGCCTCCGACGACGACGCGATCGACGCGGCGCGGCGCTTCCTCTCTTACCTGCCGACCTCGTGGCGCTCGGACGCACCCGCAGCGCCCGGTGCTGCGCCAGTGGAAGGTGCACGTCCGATTCGAGCGATCGTCCCGAAGGAGGAGCGACGCGCCTACGACATGCACAAGGTGCTCGACGCCCTCTTCGATGCCGGCTCGTTCTTCGAGCTGAAGCCGCTCTGGGCGAAGGAGCTCATCATCGGGTTCGCCCGGCTCGACGGGGCAGTCGTCGGGATCGTCGCGAACAATCCGATGCACCTCGGGGGCGTGCTGTTCGTGGACTCGGCCGACAAGGCGGCGCGGTTCATCTGGCTGTGCGACGCGTTCAACGTGCCGCTCATCTTCTTGGCCGACGTGCCCGGCTTCATGATCGGTTCGCAGGTCGAGCGGCAGGGGATCATCCGCCACGGGGCCAAGATGATCACCGCGGTGGCGGAGGCGACGGTCCCGAAGTTCTCGGTGATCGTGCGCAAGGCGTACGGCGCGGGGCTGTACGCGATGTGCGGCCCGGCCTTCGACCCCGACGCATGCCTCGCGCTCCCGACCGCGCAGATCGCCGTGATGGGCCCCGACCCCGCGGTGAACGCGGTCTTCTACAACCGGATCCAGGCGATCGAGGACCCCGAGGAGCGGGCCGCGTTCGTCGCCGAGAAGCGGCGCGAGTACGTGGAGGACGTCGACCTCGTGCACCTCGCGGCGGAGCTCGTGGTCGACGCGGTGGTGCAGCCCGAGGATCTCCGCACGGAGCTGGTCACGCGGCTGGCGTTGGCGAGGGGTCGTGTGCGTGACGATGCCGAGAAGCGCCACGGTGTGCCCCCGGTCTGAGTAGGTAGGCTCTCCCGGTCACACGGGCTGTGGCGCAGCTTGGTTAGCGCGCTTGACTGGGGGTCAAGAGGTCGGGAGTTCGAATCTCCCCAGCCCGACCCAAGCGAACCGGCGTGAGTAGACCCCCTATGTGGCGGTGTACTCACGCCGGTTCGCTTTGCGTCGCGCGTCGGCGTGTCAGACTCGGTGTCAGGTTTGGGATGCGGGGGAGCGGTTGATGTCTGCGTCGGTGACGGCGACGTTCGTGTTCACGGATCTGGTGGATTCGACCGCGACTGCGGCGCGTCTGGGTCCTGCTGCGGCGGAGGAGTTGCGCCAGACGCATTTCCGATTGCTGCGTGGCGCCGTCACGGGTTCGGGCGGCGTCGAGGTGAAAAACCTGGGTGACGGCCTGATGGTGATGTATTCCTCGCCGAGTCGGGCGTTGGCCGGTGTGGTGGGGATGCAGCAGGCGATCCACCATCACAACCGTTCGGCGACGGAGCCCCTCGGCGTTCGCATCGGGATCAGCACGGGCGAGGCGGTCGAGGAGGACGACGACTACTTCGGTGATCCGGTGGTGGAGGCGGCGCGGTTGTGCGCGGTAGCCGCGGGAGGGCAGATCCTCGCGGCCGAGATCGTCCGGATGATGGTCGGCAGGAACGCGACGCAGACGTTCGTCGAGGTCGGTCCGTTGGAGTTGAAGGGCCTCCCCGAGCCGGTGGACGCGGTCGAGGTGCAGTGGGAACCGGCCCAGGTAGAAGGTTCGGTGCCGTTGCCGGGGCGGCTGGTGGGCGCGGCGACCGACGCGCTGTTCGGATTCTTCGGGCGTGGCTCGGAGTTGGCCGCGCTGGAGGAGGCGCGCAAGGTCGCGCGCACGGACAAGCGCGCGCAAGCAGTGTTCGTGTCGGGTGAAGCGGGGATGGGCAAGACCGCGCTCACGGCGCAGGTCGCGCGCACTGCGCATGCTCAAGGCGCGATCGTGTTGTTCGGTCACGCCGATGAGGATCTCGGGGTCGCGTATCAACCCTGGATCGAAGCGCTGTCGTTGCTCGTGCGTGACGGCGATCCCGCGTTCGTCGCCGCCTTGGCGTCGGCGCAGCGCAGCGCGTTGGCACGGCTGGTCCCGGCGTTGAGCTCGGACGACGCCCGCGTCGCGGACCCCGATACTGAACGGCTGTTGCTGTTGGAGGCGACGAGCGAGCTGCTCGCGGCCGCGTCGCAGCATTGTCCGGTGTTGGTCGTGTTGGATGACGTGCATTGGGCCGACACTGCGAGTCTGCAGTTGTTGCGACATGTGATCGCGTCGACGACGCCGATGGACGTGATGATCGCGTGCACGTATCGCGACACTGACCTTGCTCGCTCCGATCCACTCACCAACCTGCTGGCCGATCTTCGTCGCGAAGCGAACGTGTCGCGGTTCGCGTTGGCCGGCCTCGAAGACACCGAGTTGGCCGAGTTGTTGGCAGCCGCAGCCGGTCATGACCTCGACGACGCGGGCTACGGTCTCGCGCACGCGCTGCGTCGCGAGACCGAAGGCAATCCGTTCTTCGCCGCGGAGCTGCTGCGACATCTCAGCGAGACGGGTGGGATCGTCCTCGGTGACGACGGCCGCTGGAGCGTGACCGGCGAGCTCGACGAGCTGGGCCTGCCGGGCAGTATTCGCGACGTGGTCGGCCGGCGCGTCCAGCGCCTCGGCGACGAGGCGCTCCGCGTGTTGTGCTTGGCGGCAGTGATCGGCCGCGAGTTCGACCTCGGCGCCCTCTCCGCGCTCGCGGATGTCGACGAAGACGAGCTGCTCGATGTGATGGATGCCGCGGTGAGTGCCGCGGTGCTGGTCGAGAGCGGCGCCGCGGACCGGTACCGCTTCGCGCACGCGCTCATCCAGCACAGTCTCTACGACGAGCTCAGCCCGGCCCGCCGTGCCCGTGCTCACCAACGGGTTGCCGAGATGCTCGAAGTTCGTGCGGGAACACAGGATGCGGCGATGCTCGGCGAGCTGGCGCACCACTGGGTCGCCGCGACGCGTCCCGCCGATCTCGACAAAGCCCTCGGCTATGTCCGGCGCGCCGGCGACGCGGCCCGCGACGCGCTCGCGCCGGACGACGCCATCCGGTGGTACCAACAAGCGCTCGAGCTCGTCGCCCGGCAGACGCCGCCCGACGAACACCAACGAGCCGAGCTCCTCGTTGCGCTGGGCGCCAGTCAACGCAGTGCCGCACATCTCGAATATCGCGCCACGCTCAAAGAAGCGGTCGCCCTCGGGCACCGGCTCGACGCCACGGAGGTCATCGTCCAGGCCGCGTTGGCATTCAACCGAGTATCGGATGGTGCCTCGATCGGAGATGAGGAAGCGAAGCCGATCCTGCGTGCCGCGCTCGACCGCGTCGAAACTGGCTCCGCGCCGGCTCGGGCGCGCCTCCTCGCCGAGCTCGCGAATGCGCACGACGCCGGATCCGAGTCGGAGGCCCGCCGGGACCTCGCCCTGGAAGCCGTCGAGTTGGCCCGCGGGTCGGGCGACGACGCCACGTTCCTCGCGGTCGTCAGCGCCACCCATCTCATCGTGGGGACGCCCGATCGCCTCGATCAATTCACGGATGACGTCGAAGCGGCTGTGAGAATCGCCGACGGGATCGGCGACCCGGTCCTCGCCGGCCGCATCCGCATTCCGCTCGTGCTGGTTCGCCAACAGCAGGGCGACATGGCTGCGGCCGACGCGGGCCTGGCCGAGATGACAGCGCTTTGTGAGGCCGTGCGACTCCCGTACGTGCGATGGCAGGTCACGCTGTTCGAGTGCGGACGAACGATTGTGGCCGGACACGCCGACGAAGCCGAGGCGGCCAACGAACGCCTGCTCGAGCTGGGCAACGCGGCGGAGGTGCCGCAGGCTCTCGCGACCTTCGGCGCCATCCTCTATTGCATCCGCTTGCAACAAGGACGGCTTGACGAGATCGTCGAGTTTTTCATCGAGGCCGCCCGCGGCAACCCGTCTATTGCTGCGCTCCGATCCGCAGTTCCCTTCATCCTCTGTGAGCTGGGGCGTATCGACGAGGCACGCGCCGCGTTTGCCGCCGAAGCTGCCTCGGACTTCGCGTTTCCTTACGACGCACTCTGGCTCTCGGCGATGGCGAACATGACCGACATCGCCGCAACCGTCGGCGACGAGGCCGCGGCCCGAAGGCTGCTCGAACGGCTCGAAGCCCATGCGACGCAGATAATCAGTCCCGCTGCCGTCGTGAACGGCACCGTCGCCCGGCCGCTCGCCCGCGCGGCCACCCTCCTCGGCGATTACGGAAGGGCCGAGGAATGGTTCGCGATCGCACACGACGCGCACGCGCGTCTTCAAGCTCCGTACTGGATTGCACGCACGCAACTCGACCACGCAGACCTCTGCGTCGACCGCCGGGACGACGGCGATATGGAACGGGCTCGAAACTTTGCGGAGGCTGCTGCCACGACCGCAGCCAAATACAACTGCGCGGGTCTCGAGAAACGCGCTGTGGTCCTCCTCGCCGACCTTTGAGCGAACCGGCGTGAGTAGACCGCCTATATGGCGGTGTACTCACGCCGGTTCGAATTGCGGGCCGCGCGCTTGGACTCGCCGGAGCGCAGCGTAAGACTCTCGCCGATGCCGGTCCTTGCGCTTTGGAGCGCACCGAGATCGCGTTCGACGGCCTTCTTCCGATCGATGGTCGAACGGGGCGATCTGCTCGCACTTCACGAACCGCTGGAAGGGCTGCACTTCATCGGCCCGCTCGAGATCGACGGGCAGACGTTCACGTCGCCAACGGAACTGTTGGCCTGGCTGGTGGACGGCGCCGGCGACCGAAGCGTCTTCCTCAAGGAGACGGTCAATCCGCCGGTACAAGCGCGCGTCATCGACGATCGACGCTTCCTCGCCGAGGCCCGCCATGCCTTCCTGATCCGTAGGCCGGAGGAGATCGCCGCTTCGTGGTTTGCCCTCGAGCATGACATGCGAATCTTCGACACCGGGGTGCGGCTGCTGCACGAACTCTTCGTCGCGGTGCAGAACGCCGGCGGACACCGGCTCGTCGTCATCGACGCCGAAGATCTCGTCACCAACCCGGCTGCCACGATGGCTGCGTATTGCGCTGCGGTGGACCTTCCCTTCATCGCGGACGCGTTGCACTGGGAGCCGGGCCCGCGCGCCGAGTGGGCCGGTTCGGCCCGATGGCACGAGGACGCGGCCGCCAGCAGCAGGTTCGCGGCGCCCGATCGACCGGACCGCCATGGACTCGCGACCCACCCCGAGGTCGCGCGGTTCACCGAGCACCACGGCCCCTTCTACGAAGAGTTGCGCCGCTTTCGCCTCGTCATCCCCGCAGCCCCATGAACCGAGTGCAGCGCATGTCTCGCTGAATAGTGTCGGGGGCGAAGTCCGTGCCGCCCGACCAGGACCAGGTCCGAGATCCCGATGCCGACAACTGACAACTCTCACGCGCTCGATCACATCGTGGTGGTGTTGTTCGAGAACCGCTCCTTCGACAACGTGCTCGGCCGCCTCTACGGCGAGGAGGACGGCAAGACGTTCGAGGGCGTGGCGGGCAAGAACTTGAGCAATCCCATTCCTGCGTGGGCCGAGCACGGAGCTGACCGGAAGGTGGTTCCGTACACGGTGGCCACCGATATGGATGCTCCGAATCCGGACTCGGGTGAGGAGTACTTCCACACGAATACGCAACTCTTCAACACGATCGACGACGCCAACCGCTACAAGATCGGTGAAGCCGCGACGGCACCGTGGAATGCTCCGCCGGCCGGCGCGGTGCCGACGATGGACGGGTTCGTCACGGACTACATCTCGACGTTCACCGGTGAGATCGGTCGCCAACCGACCTACGACGAGTACGCGGAGATCATGACGGGCTATACGCCGGAGCAGCTCCCGGTGCTCAACGGCATCGCTCGCGACTTCGGCGTGTTCGACCATTGGTTTTGCGAGGTGCCGTCGCAGACGTTCATGAACCGTTCGTTCTGGACCGCGGCGACGTCGTCGGGTTTGGTCGTGAACAGTCCGATGCGGAAGTGGTTCACGGCCAACGATGCCGAAACGATCTTCGAGCGCCTGGAAGCACACGGCAAGTCGTGGAAGGTCTACGTGATGGAGCCCATGGCGCTGTCGTTCACGGGCGTCATCCACTTCCCGCGGCTCAAGGAGCGTTGTGCCACACACTTCGTGCCGTTCGCCGAGTTCGAACGCGACGCCGCCGCGGGAACCCTGCCCGACTTCGCGCTGATCGAGCCGAACATGCTGGCCGGCCACGGCGACTACCACCCGGCGATGGGCCGATCGTTTTCCGACCAGGTCGACGTGAAAGTCGACAACCCGTCGTCGACGCTCTCCGGTGAAGCGTTCTTGGCGCGCGTGTTCGACGCGTATCGCTCGGCCACCTCGGAGCACGGTACGAACGTTTGGAACACGGCGCTGCTCATCGGTTGGGACGAGCCGGGCGGCACCTATGACCACGTATCTCCAGGGGCCGTCCCGCCGCCCGACCCTTCGGCACCTCCGGGTGAGTGCGGCTTCACCTTTGACCGCTCCGGCTATCGCGTACCCGCGATCATCGTGTCGCCGTGGGTCGAGTCAGGATCCGTGTACAACGAGGAGTACCGCCATACGTCACTCGTTGCCACGTTGCGCAAGTGCTGGGGCCTCGGCGACGCGTTCACGCAACGAGATGCATCGGCGCGTGCCTTCGATCACGTGTTCACGCGCGATACGCCACGAGATCCGAGCACCTGGGCCACGCCGACTGCCCGTCCCGTCCCGGAATGGACCCTGGACCCCGTGGTCGTCGGCAAGGGTCTCAGCGCGCTCGGCAAGGGCATGGGCCCCGCCCTCATCACCATGGCCAAGCGGATGGGCGTGAAACTTCCGGCCGAGCTCGACGGTTCCGAAGCCACGCTCACCCCGGAACTCGTCGTGCCCTTCCTGCGAGATGTCGCCGGTCACTTCTTCCCGCTCCTGGCCCAGGAGAAGGAGCGCTGACGAAGCGGTTCACCGGGGCAGGTTGAGCGGGACGGCCGCGGCGATCGTCTGCGACATCGGTCGGCAGAGGGACCGGAGTCGCTGGCAACCTTCGTCGCCCAGAGCGGCGTAGGCCACGAGCGCGCCGGCGTCGGTCCGGTCCTCGACCCGTTGACGGCTCTCGGCGCCTGTCGCCGTGAAGGAGCCTTCGGCGTCGACGTGGCCTTTGGCGCGGAGCGACTCGACCGCCGCGTCCCACTGGTCGTCCGACCACGCGCGGCTTCCCTGCAACATCGCGCGCGTGATCTCGCCGCTCGCGGCGTGGGTCACGAGCGCTTCGCACCCGTCGATCCCTTCGGCGGTCATCGCCGCGATGTGGATGTCGCCGCGGAACTCGCGCAGGAGGGTCTGCGCATGCCACAGCACGACGACGGGATCGTCGGGCCACGGGAGCGACGCGTGTCCGGCGAACAATGGCTTGCCCGAAAGATGTTCGCACGCGACCTCGGCTGCGCGGCGCGCCAGTCCGGCGGCTTCCTTCACGTCCGACGACTCAACGACCTCGGGGCCCAAGATCCGGCGCAGCGCGACGCCGGTGGCGTCGCGTCTCGCGGCGAGCAATGCCTCGGGGGTGACGTGGTCCCAGACGCCGTCCATCGCGCGGTGCACCAAGCCCGGTTCGAAGTTGAAGAACGTCGCGATCACGAGCTCGGCCGAGGCCGCTCCCATCGGCGCAGACCGCGAGGCGAAATAACCGGCGCGCCCCGACACGCCCAGCGCCTCGTAGGCCTCGGTGTGCTCGGGTGCGAAGTAGACGAAGCCGTGGATCATCTCGGGGGTGCGCCACGTCCGGCGTGCGGTCAGCGGGTCCATACCTCGTCCTTCTGTTCGCGATATTCGAGCAACGTAGCGAGAGGAGGGGAGGGACGCCCGCGTCGGCGGCGCACGAGCGATTGCCGTCGTACAGTTTCCGGCGTGCCGTTCCGCACACCTCTGAGCGTTCGCCACGACGTCGGTGAGGAGTGGCGTCTCCTGGAACCGCTCGTCTTCCAGGGCACCGACGACTACTTCGTCATGCGCAAGGGCTTCAAGACCGACTTCGCCTCGATTCCCCGGCCGGTGCGTTGGCTGTTCGACACCGCGGGCAGCAACAGCGAGCCGGGCGTCCTGCACGACGCAGTGTGGCGGGAGTCGAAGCGCAACGACGGCAAGGTGCCGCGCGTCGACCCGTGGGACGCCGACGGTCTGTTCCGTCGCGCGCTGCGCGAGTCGGGCGCCACGGCAATGACCCGCGCTCTCATGTGGATCGCGGTGCGAACCGCCGCCATCGTTGCCGGTCGTTTCGGTCGCCGCGGTCCGTCCTTGCCGGTGAAGGTCGGGCAGGTTGCCGGGATGGCGGCCGCCGGAGTCGTGTCGGTCGGCACGCCCACTGCGGTGGCGGTCATCGGCCGGGTGTTCTACTGGTTCATCGACTGGCTCGTGGCCGTGCCGTGGATGTTCTTCGAACGCGTGAAGGGCCTGGGTACCAACCTGCCGTGGCCGAAGGGCAAGCACCGTGACCGTCTCGACGACCCGCCGAAGGAGTACCTGCTCATCATCCGCATCGACAGTCCGGGTGGCGTGGCCCTTACGGGCATGCTGAGCCCGAACAACGACAAGGTCGTACCGGACGAAGCGCTCGACTCGCTACCGACCGAAGCGCTGTCGGCGTACTGACTTGGCTCGCGCTTCCGTCACTCGACGTGGAGGAGCGTCGCGGTCGGCAGGCGACGAGCGCGTCGCGCGGGGAGCAGCGCTGCGAGGTTGGCCAGCACCAGCGCACCGATTGCAATTGCGAGGAGCGCGACGGTCGGGATCGTGGGGTCGGGGAGCGCCCCGATCCGGTCGACGAACGCGTGGAAGAGCCGAGCACCCGCGAGCACGCCGAGCGGCAACCCGATCACGAGTGGGATCACGGTGAGCAGCGTCGCCTGCGAGTGCACCACCCGAGTGATCCACCTCCGGTTCGCGCCGAGGCTCTTCATGATTGCGACATCGACGCGACGGCTGCGGATCGACATATAGAGCGCGTGCAGCATCGTCATGATCGCGAGGACACCGAGGAGTATCGCGAGCGCGGTGGGGACGCGACGGACCCGCTCGACGTTGGAGATGGTCGGCGGTTGGTCCTCACCGCTATTCGGCGCGGTCTCACTACCGATCCGTCCCGCGAGTCGACGCGCCGACGCCGCCGAGACTCCGGCCCGCAACGTGATCGCGGCAGCGTTCGTGTCGGCCGGGCCGTTGACGCGTTCGAAGCCGGCCGGGTTGAGGACGCCGCCTTGGCCGACGCCATCGACGCCGCCCACGCTGGGAATGATGCCGATGCCGACCACTCGGACGGTGGTCGCGCCCTTCGCGCCGCTGAGGCGGAGCGCGTCACCGATGTGCCGCCCCAAGCTGTCGGCGCTGAGGCGGCCGAGCATGATCTCGTCGGGGGCGTCGGGGAGCCGACCGGACAGCAATCGCGGCGCGAGATCACCTTTGACCGACTCGACGCGCACGAGTGGGAGGTTCACGGTCGAGCCGACGACGCGTCCGGATCCTTCGGACAGAACCATCATCCCCACGACGTTTCGGTCGCGCGCAAAGGCCGCGCGTAACTGCGCGGGGCTGTGGTCGGACCCGTCGTCGCCGAGCGCGAGCGTGTAGTTCTGTCCGAATCGTGACCCGTCGGTCACCAGGCGATCGAGGCTCACCGCGAACGTGGCCGCACCCGCGACGAGGGCAATGATCCCGGCCAGCGCGGCGATCGTGCCGTACGCCGGACGGTTGCGGTCGCCGCGTGTGATCGCGAAGCGGGCACCGATCGTCGCGGCGCCCACGGGTACGGCGCCGAGCAAACCGCCGGCGCGACGCGAGGCACGCGATCGCGTGTACGACCGTTCCTCGTGGCCGACCGCGATCGCGACCCAGACGAGGACAGCGAGGATCAGCAGGCCCGCGCCGCCTGCGAGCGCGACCAGGTCCGCGTGGGTACCGGTGTGTGGTTCGAGGGCGCGCGCAAACCCGGTTGGGAACGCGCCGGACGGGACAACCGCCAACGCGGCGCCGATCACCAGGCCGGCCAGCGCGGGCACCGCCGCGACCAGCAGGCTCTCGGTCTCGCGCTGGCGACGGGTCAAGCCCACCGCCAGCAGCGCGTCGCGCTCGTGATCGGCGCGTTGTACGTGCCGCGTCAAGAGTTGGCCGAGTGCCACGATTGCCGCGACGGCGAGCACCGCGGTCAGCACCCACAGTCCGGTCGCTTGCGCCTCGACCGCGTTGCGGATCTCGGCTGAGATGACGACTCCAGGATCGAGCGAGAGCGCCTCGTGATTGGGCAGGGTGTCGAGCGCGCGACGAAGATCCGATTGGGAGGAGCCGGGGCGCAAGCGAACCTGCATCACGGTTGCGACGAAGCCGACGTCCTCGCGCAGCAGTGCCTTCGGAAAGATGGCGACGGTGAAATCGTCGTCGATCTCGTCGGGCGATTTGATGACGCCGACCAGGGTGGCGTCGAAGGTCGCGCCTTCCGGTTCTCCACCGAAACCCTGACCGCTGGCGATCTGCGCGCGGGAGATGCTCCCGAACGTGAAGTGATCACCGACGCGAGCGCCGGTCGCCTTCGTGAACGACGTGTCGGCAACGAACTCGTGCGGGGCGTTCGGTTTGGGATCCCGCCCGGCGACCACGCGCGACGTCAACGGCCGCTCACCCGCAAACGTCACCATGGACTCGGGCACCTTGTGCTGCTCGCTCTCGAGCCCGCCGAACACGAACGTGTAGGCCGCCACCTGCTTCACAACGGGCAACGCCGCGATCCGGTCCGTCAGCGGTTCGCCCGAGCGCTGCTGCACCAGCCCGTCGACGTTGCCGCCGACGCTCGCCGTGTACCGGTCGGGCGCGCTCGCCGTCCGCCGGGCGCCGGCCCCGACCGCGATCACCATCGCGACCACGATCGCGATCGCACCTGTCACGGCGACGGTCGCCCAGACCCGTCGCCGCACGCGGCTCCACACCCGCATCCGAATGGCTCGCATGGCATCTATTAGCCGCGAACTGGGGGCCGCCGTCCACCCGGATGGCTCGCCGTCCTTCCTCGTGGCACCACCCCTAAACCTCTGCGACGTGCGCCGGGTCGACGATCTCGAACGTGGTTCCGCCGGCTCTCAGCCCGGTTGCAGCCGCCGCCAGCAGGCGTTCCGCCACAGGACGGATCGTGGTCACGTTGGTCAAGTCGATGCGGACGGTTCTGGCCGCCGGCTCCGTGAGAGATGCGAGCCGGCGTACGTGATGCACGATCTGCTCGGCCGCGATGAAGTCCAGCTCGCCGAGCAACTTGACGGTGTGTACGTCGCCGTCCTGCTCCGACGAGAGGATCGGGGACCGTGGGGTCTTCGGATGGGCCAGCATGTGCAGGTGGAACTCGGCTGACAGGTCTTCGAGCGTCGCGACGCCGCGGGTGCTGTTGCCGCGCGAGTCGAGCGGCGGGCTGTAGACGCCGATCCCGAACTCGGCCGGTTGCACGGCGACAATCCCGCCACCGACCCCGCTCTTGGCCGGCAGCCCGACGCGGACCATCCACTCGCCGCTGTTGTCATACATTCCGCAGGTTGCCATCACCGCCATCGTCAATCTGGCAACGTCCTCGTGGATGACTTCGACGCCGGTCACCGGGTTTACGCCGGCGTTGCCGAGCGTTGCTGCCATGACCGCGAGGTCGACCGCGGACACGAGGAGCGAACACTGGCGGAAGTACACGTCGGTCGCGTCCTCTACGGACCGCGACAACGCGCCGCCGGCCAGGGTCAGGTACGCGAGGGCGCGGTTTCGGTTGCCGGTCGCCGCTTCGGAGCGGTAGACGCGCTCATCGAGCTCCAGCTCGCGTCCGGCGAATGCGGAGAGTGTCTCGCGGATGCGCGCGAAGCGAGCTTCCGCGTCTCCGGTGATCAACGCCGAAGTAACGATCGCTCCCGCGTTGATGAGCGGGTTCGCGGGCCGACCGGTTGCCGGCTCGAGGCTGATCGCGTTGAAGGGTTCGCCGCTCGGTTCGAATCCCACATGCCGCGAGACCTCGGCGAGGCCGAACTCCGACAGTGCGAGAGCGTAGACAAATGGCTTCGAGATGGATTGGATCGTGAACGTCTTCGTCGAGTCGCCGGCTGCGTACGTGCGACCGAGCACGCTCACGACCGCAATACCGAAGTCGTCGGGATCGGCGGTTGCCAGCTCGGGGATGTAGTCGGCGACCTTGCCGTCGCGGCGCACGGCGTTGCGCTGCAAGATGTCGTCGAGTGCGTTGCTGACCGGCCCCATGACGCTCCTATCCAGTGGCCTCGCGCGCGACGGATATTGGGATCCGTGGGTCACCACCTCGAGCGTCCCACCGCCGGAGAACGGGGACAACTCGGTGAGGTCGATCGGACGACGATGCGCCGGCGGCGAGCGCTCGGGTACGTTTTCGTCGTGCGGGATGGCGATTGGGGGCGGTGCGTGATCCGCTTCGGGGGCTGGACATGACGATCGATCAGGCCGCGCTGCGGGTCAAGTACCGCCAGGAGCGCGACAAGCGGCTGCGGCCGGACGGCAACGACCAGTACATCGAGCCCACTGGGCGGTTCGCGTCGATGCTCGACGATCCCTACACCGAGCGGATCGAGCGCGAGCCGTTGTTCGACGACGTGACTGTCGCGCTGATCGGCGGCGGGTTCTCGGGCTTGTGCGTGGGCGCGCGCCTGAAGCAGGCGGGTGTCGACGACGTGCGGATCATCGAGGTCGGCGGCGACTTCGGCGGCACGTGGTACTGGAACCGCTATCCGGGCGCGATGTGCGACACCGCGGCGATGATCTACCTACCGCTGCTCGAAGAGACCGGGCACATGCCCTCGGCGAAGTACGTCAAGGCGCCCGAGATCTTCGAGCACTGCCAGCGCATCGCCAAGACGTTCGACCTCCACAGCAACGCGCTGTTCTCCACCGCGGTGACCGAGCTCGAATGGGATGCGGCCGCGGCGCGCTGGATCATCCGCACCGACCGCGGCGACGCGTTCCGCGCGCAGTTCGTGGCCATGGGTACGGGTCCGCTGAGCCGCCCCAAGCTGCCCGGGATCCCCGGAATCGAGACCTTCGCCGGGCACACGTTCCACACGAGCCGTTGGGACTACGGGTACACGGGCGGTGACTGGACCGGCGCGCCGATGACGAAGCTGGCCGACAAGCGCGTCGGCATCATCGGTACCGGCGCGACCGCAGTGCAGTGCATCCCGCCCCTCGCGCAGGACGCGCGAGAGCTGTACGTGTTTCAACGCACGCCGTCGTCTGTCGACGAACGCAACAATCACCCGATCGACCCCGAGTGGTTCGCGGCGCTGGAGCCCGGCTGGCAGAAGCGTTGGTTGATGAACTTCGCGACGCTCCAAACCGGAGGCTTCGCCGACGAAGATCTCGTGAAGGACGGCTGGACGGATATCTCGCAACGGATCCGAGACCGGATCGTCGAGAAGGTCTCCGCGGGTGACGAGTTCACGCCCGAGCTCGCCGAGCGGGCGTTCCTCGAGAGCGACGACGAGAAGATGGAGGAGATCCGGGCGCGCTGTGACGCCGTCGTCGAAGACGATGAGACCGCCGCGAATCTGAAGGCCTGGTACCGCCAGCTCTGCAAGCGGCCGTGCTTCCACGACGAATACCTCCAGGCGTACAACGAACCGAACTGCCGCCTCGTCGACACCGACGGTCGGGGCGTCGAACGTATCGACGAGACCGGCGTGTGGGTCGCGGGCGTCCACTATGAGGTCGACTGCCTGATCTTCGCCTCGGGCTTCGAGGTCGGGACCAGCTACGACCGCCGCGCCGGCTACGACACCATCGGGCGCGACGGCTACCGGCTCTCCGAATCGTGGGAAGACGGGATGCACTCGATGCACGGCATCCACGTGCGCGGCTTCCCGAACCTCTTCGTCATCGGTTTCGCGCAGGGCGCCAACCTGATCTCCAACGTCACGTCGAACCTCGCGGACTCCGGCGTGACCATCGCGGCCGTCGTCCGGCAGACGCTCGAGCGTGGTGCCGACGAAGTGGAGGTCACGGCCGAGGCCGAGCAAGCGTGGATGGACCTGTTGGAGAGCAGCCCCATGGCGTTCTTCGGCAATGCGGAGTGCACGCCCGGCTACTACAACAACGAGGGCCAGCCGCTGAACCCCCGCGCGCGCTTCGGCATGGCCGGCTACCCGCTCGGTCCGGTCGCGTACTTCGAGTACATCGACAAGTGGCGGAACTCCGGCAACTTCGAAGGCCTCGAATTCCGCTGAGCCGCGCCTCGCCTACCCCGCACCGCGGGAGTTGAAACTCGCGAGCGCATCTCCAGTTTTGGTGCCTCCCGCGCCGGGTACGCGCCCTCCTATGCAGACGGCGACGATGGCTTCCGATACGGGCCGATTGCCACAACGCCCGCGCTCGGGTCGTGTGGCCGTCATTGCGCATTCGGGAAAGTCGGTCGGCGGCGGGCTGACCGAACTCCGTGAGGCCTTGGCCGCTGCGGGCATCGACGAGCCGTTGTGGTTCGAGGTTCCGAAATCGAAGATGGCGCCGAAGCAAGTGGCCCAGGCCCTCGCCGAGGGGGCCGACCTCGTGTTCGTGTGGGGTGGCGACGGCATGGTGCAACGCTGTGTCGACGCCATGGCGGGCTCGGAGGCCGCGCTGGCCATCGTTCCGGCCGGAACCGCAAACCTCTTCGCGTCGAACCTCGAGTTGCCGAAGGACATCTCCGGCGCGGTGGCGGTCGGCCTCGACGGCGAGCGACGGCAGTTCGACGTCGGCAAGATCAATGGCGAGCGCTTCGCGGTCATGGCGGGTGCCGGGCTCGATGCTCTGATGATCCGAGACGCGGACGGTCCGTTGAAAGAGCGTCTCGGTCGAGCGGCGTATGTCCTCACGGGCGCGCGGAACATCGCAGTAGGACGGGTCGCGACCCGGGTTCGTGTCGACGGGCAGAAGTGGTTCGATGGCAAGGCGAGTTGTGTGCTCGTCGGCAACGTCGGACGGATCCTGGGCAACATCGCGGCATTTCCCGACGCGCGACCGGACGACGGCCTGTTGGAGATCGGCATCGTCACCGCCAACGGACGCTGGCAGTGGACGCGAGCGCTGGCCCGGACCGCGGTGGGGAACGCGCCCGCATCACCGTTCGTGGAAACCGCGCGTGGGCGCAAGTTCGATGTGCGTTTCGCGAAGCCGACCCCGTACGAGCTCGACGGCGGTGACCGGAAGAAGACGCGCCGGCTGCGAATAAAGGTGTGTGCCGGCGCAATCACAGTCTGTGTGCCGGCGGCGACCACGTGAGCACGGCGTCTCCGGTTCCCGAGACGTGGAACTTGACCGGCGACGACGCCCGTCGGGTTCTCCGGAGTACGGGTCGGCGCCGAATCCTCGCCGACGCGTTCCTGCGGTTGCGGGTGGCGGACGGGTTCAGTCACGCTCGGTCGCTCGCGTACGCGACCTCGCTGCTCTTCGTCCAAGCGATCATCGCGCTCATCGGTCTCGCGGTCGCGAGTGGGCACGGGAGTTTCAGCCGCGTCGTGGTTCGCTCGCTCAAGGCTGCGGTTCCCGGGCCCGGAGGAGAGCTCCTCACCCACGCGGTCACGCAGGCGCATCGGGCCGGCATCTCGCACAGGTATGCGGGTCTGATCTTCGGCCTGGTGGGGAGTCTCATCACCGGCAGCACACTCGTGGGCCAACTGGAACGCGGACTCAATCGCATCTATGGCATCGAGCAGGATCGACCCACGCTCAAGAAGTACGGGCGCGCGCTCGCCCTCACTGTCACCGCCGGGACGATGGCCGTCGCTGCCTTTGCGTTCCTGGCTTTCGGTCAGACGATCGGCAACTCGATACACAGCGCCGGCGCGAACTTGGTCTGGGACACGGTGCGGTGGCCCGCCGCGGTCTTGTTGGTGACATTCGCGATCACCATGCTGTTCCGATCGTGCCCGCGACGACGGCAGCCGTCACTCTCCTGGCTCGCGTTCGGTGCCGGTATCGCGACACTCGGATGGCTCGTCGTAACTGCCACACTCGCCGTGTTCTTCTCGATGAGCACGTCGTTCGGCCAGACCTACGGCCCCTTGGCCGGCATGGTCGCGCTGCTGTTGTGGTCCCTCCTCTCGGCCGTGGCAGTGCTCTACGGAGGTGCGGTGGCCGCGCAGCTCGAGGCGGTGCGGTCGAACGCGGGCACGCCACAAGATGTCGAGAAGATCGAGCACTCCGAGCCTGAGAGCAGGAAAGACACGCTGCTCGTCGGAGCGGGCTCGTGACGATCGCGCCGGAAGCACCCGAAGCTGTCGGCGACGAGATCGCATCGATACTGCGGCGCGCGATCGAAGGCGTGATCGGGGTTCCCGCCACCGAGGGAAATCGCGTCGACGTCCTGCGCAACGGCGACGAGATCTTTCCGGCGATGCTCGACGCGATCGCCGAAGCGGACAACACGATCGACTTCCTCACCTTCGTCTACTGGGAAGGAAGTATTGGGCGCGAGTTCGCCGAGGCGCTCTCGGCGCGAGCGCGGCATGGCGTACGAGTCCGGGTGCTCCTTGATGCGTGGGGGTCGCGTCCGATCGAGCGAGAGCTGATCCGGATGCTCGAGGACGCCGGCGTCATGGTTCGATGGTTCCGGCCACTCCGCCGCCTGCAGCTCACGCAGATCAACCATCGCACCCACCGAAAGGTGATGATCGTCGACGAGGCCACGGCCTTTACCGGAGGCGTCGGCATCGCGGACGAGTGGCTCGGCAATGCCGAGAACGAACACCAATGGCGCGACACGCACTTCCGGATCCGCGGTGCCGCGGTCGATGGCCTGCGCGCCGCGTTCTTGGACAACTGGTCCGAGACCGATCCTGAGCTCTTCGACGAGTTCGTCGACCGCTTTCCCGATCAGCCCAAGCCCGGGACATCGGTCGTGCAGTGCGTGCGGGGTGCGTCAGAAGCCGGGAACACCGACATCTACACCACCTTCCGAACGCTCTTGCAGCTCGCGCAGCATCGAGTCCGCATCGCCACCGCATACTTCGTGCCGGACGCGGACATTCTCGGGCGGATCACCGACGCCGCGGGGCGCGGCGTCGAGGTGGAGCTGTTGCTGCCGGGACCGCATGCCGACAAGCGCTTCGTGCAAATGGCGAGTGAAGGAACGTACGCGGCCCTGCTCCAAGCCGGTGTGCGCGTCTGGAGCTTCCAGCCGTCGATGCTGCACACGAAGATCATGACGGTGGACGGGCTGGTCGCCAGCGTCGGATCCGCCAACCTCAACGCGCGGTCGACGAAGCTGGATGAGGAGATCAACATCGTCGTGATCGATGCGCACCTTGCCCGCGAGCTCGATCGTCACTTCGACGAAGACCTCGGTCGCAGTGTCCGCCTGGAATCAGAACGCTGGAGCCACCGCTCGTTCGTGCAACGCGTGGTGGAAACGGCAGTTCGTCCGATCAAGCGCTCATTCTGAGGTCGCCGCCGTCTCCCGTGTGATCGGGCCGGTTCTCGTTGCGCTCGGCCCGCAAGCTCACGGCGCGCACGGCCAGTGCCGACACGACGAGGCACGCGAGCCCGAAGAGCAGGCCGATGACAACGTCGGTCGGATGATGCAGGCCGCGGTACACGCGGCCGAACCCGACGCTGGCGATTGTGAGTCCGGCCAGCAGCCAACTCCCGGCCCGCGCCCAGAAGTTGTGGGTGCTGCACATGACGATGATCGCAAAGGCAACCAGGAGCACCGTCGCGGCCGCGGTGTGGCCGGATGGAAAGCTCGACGTCGCCGGCGTCGAGTTCAAACGGACGACATCGGGGCGAGGTCTCGCGACCACGAACGTCACCGAGAGGAACACGGAGATCTCGAGCAGCAACGCCGCGGTAAGGAAGACCACCTCTCGCCAACATCGGCGCCACGCGAGGAAACCGGCCAGCGCGCCCGCCGCGAGCACCACCGGCAGTGTGTTGAACAGCGCGGTCGCGACGCCGGTGACCCCGTTCAAACCACTCGTGCGTCGTCTCGCGAGATACTCGTTCACCTGCTCGTCCCAGTGACCCACTGAGCCGTTGAGCGGATGAGTGAGGAGCCAACCGACGAACAGCAGCGTCGCAGTCAGCACGAGATAGCCGATCGCGGCGATCGCGAATCCGGCCCGGAACCGATGGGCGCTCGGGAGAACTGCCCGCTCCGTCCGGGCCCGCTCGCGTCGCGGATTCAGCACGGACACCGGCGCAGTTGTTGTCACAAGGGAGGTTTGTCCGGCGAAGAACCGCGGTAAACCCTCTAAATGCGAAAGCGGGCGTCGTGACGCCGGTAGTGCTCGTCGTATTCGGCGCCGCAGCCGTTGCTGGGGTCGTAGCCGGCGCAGTTGCCTGGTTCCTGCCGAACTTCGATCCGGCCGCTCCTCACGCCACTCCGACATTCATCGCCGACCAAGCCGCAAAGGCTGCCGAAGCCCAACCGCGCCGTCGCGCCTATCTGCGTTCGCGCCTCGATCCGACCAGCTTGACGGGACTTGCGCTTACGGTCGGACTGGCACTCCTTGCTCTGGGAGCCGCGGCGGTCGGCGTGATGTTCGTCATGATCCAGCGGGACACCGGATTGGCGCACTACGACCTGAGCGCAGCTCGGTGGGGCGGGGACAACGCCACGAACGCATCGACTCGAATCCTCCGTGACGTCAGCCTGCTCGGCGGTACGCCGGTGATGATCGCGGTCGCGGTCGCGACCGCGATCGTGCAGTACCGCCGTACCCGGACCGCCGCGGTTTTCGGTTTCCTCACCCTCGTCGTGGCGGGACAAGTGATCCTGACCAACCTGACGAAGCTGCTCGTAGGCCGCGACCGACCGAGCATTCACCAGCTCACGGGGTTCTCGGGATCGTCATTCCCGTCCGGACACGCGGCGACCGCCGCCGCGACCTTTGCGGCCGTCGCGCTCCTCATCGGTCGCGGTCGCTCTCGACCGACGAAAGCGCTGCTCGCGACCGGTGCTGCGGCCATCGCGACCGGTGTTGCGGTGACGAGAGTCCTGCTCGGGGTGCATTGGCTCACAGATGTCGTGGCCGGACTTGCCCTGGGATGGGCATGGTTCGCGGTGTGTTCGATCGCGTTCGGCGGTCGAGTTCTACGCTTCGGCCGACCGGTTGAGATCGCCGATCACGCGGTCGATATCCAGATCGCACGTAGCGCACTCGACGATCTCAGCCCCGCTCCCTCGGCGCGCTGAACCGACGCCACTTTCACTGGCTGAGTGTCGCGGTGTTCGTGACCGCGCAGACCGTCGACGAGCCGATCGCGCCGGCGGTGTCGTACAGGGTGCAGCTCCCGACCGCGATGCCGTCGTGGCCGAGATGGCTCGCAACCTCGAGTCCGATCCATTCCGAAACAGGAGGCCGGCCGAGGAACAACGTGAGGTCGGCATTGATGAACTGAAGTCCCTCGGCGCCCGAGTTGGCGAGGGGATTCGGCAGATCGGCGGCGAGTGCGGCGCGCACGACGGGGGACACGGTTTCGCCTGCGACGAGTTGCCAACGATCGCGGGCCCAGAGCTGCTTGCGTTCGGCGGTCCAGAAGCCGCCGGGAGTCAGCAGCCGAATGTCCCACCCGCCGTAGCCCTCCCCGTTCTCGGGCGCGGGCAAGGTCTCGGGAAGCGGGGCGTCCCACTCCGGCGCACGCCACACTTCGGCCGCGGGATGTGGACCGCGGCGAAGCAAGAGCGCGGTCGCGCGCGCGACCTCGACGTCGTCAGCGCGAATCGATACTTCGATGACGCGCACGCGGCGCCCGCTGCGGACGTCGTGTGTGGTCACCTGGAACGGCGTCATCGGCGGCGTGCGGAACATGTCGACGGTCAGGCGCACGATCCGAAGCTCGGGGTCGGGGCCGGCGCCTTCGACCGCGCGCGCCGCCAACCCGGCGAGCAACCGTCCGTGCAACATGTCGGCTGCCCACGGACTTCGCGCCTCCGGCACGGGACGCAACCCGTCGGCGCCGGCGACGAAGTACGCGCGTTGACGCTCGCCCGCGTCGGCCTCGGCGGTCATGAACGGGCCCCGTGTCCGAGACAGAAGCGGTGACCGATCGTTTCGACCTCGATGTCGAGACCCGCGGCCGCGAACGCGTCGACGTGTCGTCGGGGTGGCCGGGGATGGTCGATGATCGTGAACTGTCGTCCGTCAGTGAGCGTGCGTTCTTCGTACTCCGACTCGGGATCCGAGGTTGCCGCCTTGTCGATGAAGCAGACGACACCACCGGGTCGTAACGCCGACGCGACGGTGTCGAGGAACGATGCGACGAGGTCGTCGGGGACCTTGCACATCCAAAAGCCGAACACGCAGGCGTCGAACTGGCGCGGCGCTCGCCACTCGAAGAGGTCGGCGACCTCATAGGTCACCTGTCCTGCCGCCTCGCCGAGACGCTCTTGGTTGACGGCGAGCGTTTCGGCGCTGGCATCGATGGCGTGGAGGGAGTGCGCACGGCCGACGAGTCGCTCGGTCCAGAATCCGGTACCCGCGGCAAGTTCCACGATGTCGCCTCCGAGCGGCACCGTGTCGAACCTGTGCACGACCCGGTCGAGGTCGGCCTGCCACTGCGTGTTCGCGCCGGCGCCGCGGTCGTGCGCACCGGAGCGCCGGTAGGCGTCGTCGTATTCGCCCGCGCGTGCGGCGTAGTAGTCGCGCTGTTCCTGAAGCGTTGCCCAGAGGCCAGAGTCCGGCATCCGACCATTCTTGCCGCCGTGACACGACGCAGCTCAGCCGGGCATCATGCGCTCCGAATCGCCCGGTGAGCAGGAGTGAACAACGCCCGATGGTCGCCCAGTGAACCAAGAGACTCGGCTCCTGTTGGGTTTTCTCGACCATCAGCGCAACCACGTGCTGGGCATCGTCGAGGGGCTTTCGGAGGAACAGCTCCGGCGACCGATCCTGCCGTCGGGCTGGAACATCCTGGGAATGGTGAAGCACCTCGCCCTGGACGACGAGCACTATTGGTTCCGGTGCATCGTCGCCGGTGAGTCGCTCGACTTCTTCCCCGACCGATCGGAATCGGACGGCGGCGCGTGGCAGGTTGCGCCGAGCGAGTCGCCTGACGACCTCTTCGATCTCTACTGGGACGAGATCGCGCGCTCGAACGCGATCATCGAGGCCACCTCGCTCGATGCCGCGCCGAGCCAGCGAGATGCCTGGTGGGGGAGTTGGGAGGTCCCGAACCTCCGCTTCGTCATGCTGCACGTCATCACGGAGACGGCCTGCCACGCCGGGCACCTCGACGCGGCGCGGGAGCTCCTCGACGGCCGTCGGTGGCTCGTCTTGTAGGGGAACGCCCTGGTGCTCGGACGACGCTCGGCGCGCCGGCGCGCCCGTGGTGCAGACTCGCGTGCGTGACGTCGCCTGATCTGCTCGATCCCAACTTCTACGCGGACATCCATGCCATGCACGACGCGTTCCGCGTCATGCGGGCCCAAGGTGGGGTGTGGCGCGACGAGAAGAACGAGATGTGGGCGGTGGTGCAGCACGCACCACTGGTGGAGGTCGAGCGGGACGCCCAGACGTTCTCGAGCAGTGGTTGCTACCGGTCGCGCGTCGCGCCGCAGGAAGAGGACATGATCGCCAAGGACGATCCCGCCCACCGCGAGCAGCGGGGGCTCGTCTCGCGCACGTTCACGCCGAAGGCAGTCCAGCGTCTCGAACGTGCGATCGACGAAACCGTCCACGATCTCGTTGACCGCTTCATCGACGATGGTGAGTTGGAGGTCGTCGACGACCTCGCGGCGCCGTTCCCGGCGCGGATGACTGCGCACCTTCTCGGCTTCGGTGAGGACCGGGCCGACGCCGTGCGTTCGTGGTCGGAACGGCTCATGCGCATCGACGAGTTGGAGAAGGACCCGAGCGTGGTGATGGGCCTCATGACCGCGATCCAGGAGTTCGCGGCCGATCTCGGTCCGCTCGTCGAGGACCGGCGGCAAGCGCCGCGCGACGACCTCGTGTCGATCTGGGCGAACGCCGAGATCGGCGGTTGCCCCATGGACACGTCGACGCTCGTGCAGGAGACCGGACTGTTCATCTCGGGTGGGGCCGAGACGACGCGCACTGTCATCGCGCGCGGGCTGTACGAGTTGTCGCGCCAGCCCGCGGCATGGGAAGCGATGGCCGCCGGCGACGACGTGATCCCGACCGCGGTCGAGGAGATCATCCGCTGGGTGACACCGCTCAACAACATGTTCCGAACCGCGACGCGTGATGCGCAGATCGCCGGCACCACGGTTCATGCGGGTGATCGGGTGATGCTGGCGTACCCGTCGGCCAACCGCGACGAGTCCGTGTTCGACGATCCCTACGTCTTCGACATCGCGCGCAACCCGAACCCGCACATCGCCTTCGGATTCGGGACCCACTTCTGTCTCGGAGCCTCGCTCGCCCGACTCGAGCTGCGCACACTCTTCACCCATCTGACCCGGCGGATCACCAACCTGCGTGTCGTCGCCGAACCCGACATCGAACCGAACATCTTCGTCGGCGCGGTGCGCTCCTTCCGGCTCGGTTTCGACCGGCGGTAGCTCGTTATCGAACCGGCGTGAGTGCGCCGCGTATATGGCGGTGTACTCACGCTGGTTCGGAGTTTTTCTTGGCGGCGCGGCGCCGGCGTTTGCCTTCGTGCATGGCTTGCACGCGGCCGGGCTGGATCTCGTGGCCCTCCGCGATGAGCTCGGCGGGGAGCCCTTGCGGCGCCGGCATCAGGTGGGACCACGGGTCGTGGCCGTCGAGCTGTTCGGCCGCGTTGTGCAGCGTGAAGTCGCCCGGTGAAATGTCATCGAGGCTGTCCCACGACAACGGGAAGGAAACGGGAACGCCCGGGCGAACGCGCGGACTGTAAGCCGCCACGACCGTCGCGCCGCCGACGCGGGTCGCATCGACGAACACCTTCCCGGCGCGGTCTTCCTTCATGAAGGCAGTCGTCGCGAGGTCAGGGTCCAACTGCTCGGCCCGCGCCGCGATCGCGCGCGTCGCGGCCGCGGCGTCCTCCATAGCGACGCTCGCGTCGATGGGCACGAAGATGTGCAGTCCCTTGGCGCCGCTGGTCTTGACCGCACCGTCGAGCCCGACCGTGTCGAGGGCGTGACGCACGAGCCGCGCGACGCGGACGACCGCCGGGAACGCGTCACCCTCGGGCGGGTCGAGGTCGAGCACGAGGTGTGTCATCCGGTCGGGAGCATCGATACGGACGAGCGAGGGGTGGTATTCGATGGCCCGTTGGTTCCCGAACCAGATCAACGTGCGGAGGTCGTTGCAAAGCGCGTACGACACGTTTCGGCGCGACGCCTCGGCCCAGAGCTCAACGGTCTCTACCCATTCGGGCGTGTATTTCGGGACGTTCTTCTGCATGAACGCCTCTTGCCCGCGGTGGACCCGGATCACCGAGAGCGGTCGGTTCTCGAGCGCGGGGATGATCCGATCATGGACGGCGTCGAGATAGTCGACGAGGTCCCGCTTGGTCGCCGCGGCACCGTCGAACAGCGCCTGGTCGAGGTTCGTCAGGGGAACGCCGGCGCGCGATTCGTCTGCGTTCGTACCGCTCATCGTGGTCAAGTTACCCGCCGGTCAAGGCGGCTCCATTGGTTACGAGCGTTGTTCTGCTAGACCCGGGGTATGCGACTGTCGATGGACGATTCCACCGACGCCGTATGCGGACGCCCGGACCCCGCGTTTGCGTCGAGATGTGTGCGAGACGCTGACCGGGAAGGCACGTAGGCATGGCCGCGATCGTGCTCGAGGATGTCTGGAAGGTCTTTCCGGACGGGACCGAGGCGGTGCGCTCGCTCAACCTCGACATCGCCGACAAGGAATTCATCGTCCTGGTGGGCCCGTCGGGTTGCGGCAAGACCACTGCCCTGCGAATGGTTGCCGGCCTCGAACGCATCTCGAGGGGCACGATCCGTATCGGCGACCGGATCGTGAACGATTTGCCCTCGAAAGAGCGCGACATCGCGATGGTGTTCCAGAACTACGCGCTGTACCCGCACATGACCGTGTTCGACAACATGGCGTTCGGTCTCCAACTTCGAAAGATGCCGAAAGCCGAGATTCGCGAGCGCGTACACGAAGCGGCTTCGATCCTCGGACTCGACGAGCTGCTCGACCGCAAGCCGCGGGCGTTGTCGGGCGGGCAGCGTCAACGCGTTGCGATGGGGCGCGCGATCGTGCGCCATCCCCAGGGGTTCCTCATGGACGAACCGCTTTCCAATCTCGACGCCAAGTTGCGGGTCCAGATGCGATCCGAGATCGCGCGGATCCAGCACGATCTGGGCGTCACCACGATCTATGTCACCCACGATCAGATCGAGGCGATGACGATGGGCGACCGCGTCGCCGTCATCCGAAAAGGCGTGCTCCAGCAGATCGACCAGCCGCAGGCCCTGTACGAGAACCCGGTGAACGCCTTCGTCGCGGGGTTCATCGGCTCGCCTTCGATGAACCTGATCGACGCGACGCTCACGAGTTCCGGCGAGGACCTGGTCATCGAGTTCGGTGGGTTCCGGCTCGTCGTCCCCGACGCGGTCCGCAAGGAGCGCCCGCAGCTCGAGCAGCACATCGATCGCACGGTCATTCTGGGTATCCGGCCCGAAGACATGGAAGACGCCGCTTTCCGAACCGATGCCCCGGCCGACCAACGCATCCGCGTGCACGTCGACCTGCGCGAGGCGCTCGGTTCCGACGTCTTGTTGCACTTCATGGTGGACGCGCCGCCGGCGATGACCGAAGACGTGAAGGAGCTCGCGGTCGATGTCGGCCAGGAAGCGCTGACGCGGGTGGAGCAGGCGGCCTCGGGCGGCCGCTCGACGCTCGTCGCGCGTGTCAATCCGCGAACAACGGTCAGGAAAGGCGATCCGGTGGAGCTCGTCGTTGACACCCATCGCCTCCATTTCTTCAGTGCCGACGACGGGTCAGGTATTTACGGCGACCGGACCGGGGTGAGCCCGACGACAGTCGCCTAGCAGTGCAGAGAAAGTGGACGAACTGAGGGAGCAAAGAAATGCGATTGCGCAGGATCATGATCCCAATCTTCGTACTTGCGTTCATCGCCGCGGGATGCGGCAGCGACGACGACACGAGTACCGGCAGCAACGACACCACCGCAACGACGGAAGCCGGAGCACCCGATCTCCGTGAGGACACCGGCACGGTGAATCTCATGAGCGCGGGCGAGCCGGAAGAGGTCGAGGCGTACCAAGCGATCTTCGACGACCTGATCAACGCCAAGACGGACTACAAGGTCGAGATCGAGTCGGTCGGGAACTTCGAGGAGCAGTTCCAGATCCGCGCCGAGGGCGGCACCCTCGACGTGGCCGCGGCGCCGCAGCCGGGAGGGCTTCCGGCGCTCGTCGCCTCGGGTTCGATCGTCGCGCTCGAGGACCTCGGGTTCGACATCTCCGAGCTCAACGACCTTCTGGGCGAGTCGTTCATGACGCTCGGCGAGGTGAACGGCAAGCACTACGGGCTCCCGACCAACATCAACTTGAAGTCGATGGTCTGGTATCCGAAGGACGACTTCGACGCGGCCGGCTACAAGGTCCCGAAGACGTTCGACGAGCTCATCGCACTGAGCGACAAGATCAAGACCGACGGCAGTACGCCGTGGTGTGTCGGCTTCGAGAGCGAAGGTGCGACGGGTTGGCCGGCCACCGACTGGATGGAAGACATCGTGCTCCGCACCGCGGGTCCCGAGGTCTACGACCAGTGGGTGAAGCACGAGATCCCGTTCAACGACCCTGCGATCAAGACCGCGGGGGAGACGTTCGGCAAGGTGATGTTCACCGACGGCTACGTCCTCGGCGGGGCGAAGGCCACGCCGGACATCGCGTTCGCCGATGCGCCGCTGCCGATGTTCGAGACCCCGCCGAAGTGTTGGTTGCACCGGCAGGCGACGTTCATCAACGCCGAATTCCCGAAGGAAGCCAAGGCCGGGGTCGACTACGACTGGTTCCCGTTCCCTCCAATTGATCAAGAGGGCACGCTGTACGGCGGCGAGCTCACGGTGGTCGGCAAGAACGCCAACCGCCCGGAGGTCGTCGACTTCCTGAAGCGGTTCATCGCCCAAGACGTGCAGTGCAAGATGGGTGGCGTCACCGCGTCGTCCCGTATCAGTCCGAACGTGAACGTCGGGAAGGCCTGTTACGCCAACGACATCCTGGCGGACGCGTCGGTGGTCCTCACCGATGCGCTCAAGAAGGGCACCGGACGTTTCGATGCGTCCGACCTGATGCCGGCCGAGGTCGGCCAGGGAAGCTTCTGGACCGGGATGATCGAGTACATGCGCGGAGGACCGGACTCCCTCGACAAGGTGTTGCAGGGCATCGAGGACAGCTGGCCCACCTCGTAACGCACGAACAGGACGGGCACGTGAGCGAGGGGCACGAGCGAGCGAACGAGCGCACGCAGGCGAACCGCTATCCGGTCGCGCTGCGGTTGCTCGGATCGCTCGCCGTGCCCGTCGCCGCGATCGCCTTGTTCTGGGGCTCGTTCAATTTCCTGCGCGACGCCGACGCCAACCGATTCCTCGTCGTCGCCGTCGCGCTCGTGGTCGGCGTCGGTGGTGTCTTCGCGCTGTTCTGGGGCATGAACCGGTTCGTCGACTGGCTTCCGGCGCGTTTTCAGGACGGCGTCCGGCCCTACGTCTTCGTGGGGCCGGCGCTCGTCATCGTCGCGGTCTTCTTGGTCTATCCCGTCATCAACACGATCCTCATCAGCTTCAAGGACGCGCGGTCGGACGAGTACGTCGGGCTCGCGAACTACCGGTTCGTGTTCACCGACGAGAGCATGCTGCGGTCGCTGCGGAACAGTGCGATGTGGATCGTGCTGGTCCCGCTCGTCGCGGTGAGTGTCGGGCTGGTGTTCGCGACGCTCGCCGACCGGCTCCGCCGGGGTGAGGCGATCGCCAAGTCGTTGATCTTCCTGCCGATGGCGATCTCGTTCGTCGGTGCGGCAGTGACGTTCCGCCTCATCTACAGCTACCGGCCGGAAGGATTCGGCACCAACATCGGCCTCCTCAACGGCATCATGGCGGGGCTCGGCAAGAATCCGGTGCCGTGGCTGTCCGAGCGGCCATGGAACAACTTCTTGCTCATGTTGATCATGGTCTGGATCCAGACCGGCTTCGCGATGGTCGTGCTCTCCGCCGCGATCAAGGCAATCCCCGACGAGATCGTCGAAGCGGCGCGCATCGACGGCGCCTCGGAGCTCCAGGTGTTCCGCCGCATCATCGTCCCGAGCATCCTGCCGACGATCGTCGTCGTCTCGACCTACATGATCATCAACTCCTTGAAGGTCTTCGACATCGTCTTCGTGATGGGCAACGCGCAGGCGAACGGCACCGAGGTCATCGCCGAGCGGATGATCAAGTGGTTCTTCATCAGCAACCACGACGGTCGCGGCGCGGCGATCGCGGTGGTGCTCTTCATCGCCGTCATCCCGGTGATGGTGTGGAACGTCCGCCAGTTCCGTGAGCAGGAGCTGACGCGATGACGCTCACGGCGCCGCTGCCGACCGACGTCGCAGAGCCTCCGCCGAGCGCGAAGGGCGATGCGATCGACGGGCGCGGCGGTGGTTGGTTCGTCCGGATCACGATCTTCGTCGTCGTGGTCATCTGGTTGATCCCCGTCGCCGGCGTCCTCATCACGTCGTTCCGCAGTGAGGCGTTGGTGGACCGGACGGGATGGTGGACGGCGCTGGCGCATCCGTTCCGGAGCGGTCAGTGGACACTCGAGAACTACCGGGAGGCGCTCGACGCCGGCGGCTTCAAGAACGCATTCCTCAACAGCGTCGCGGTCACCGTGCCCTCGACCGTCATCCCGATCACCATTGCCGCGTTCGCGGCGTACGCCTTCGCGTGGATGGAGTTCCGCGGCCGGCAGGTCATGTTCGTGCTGGTGGTGGGACTCCTTGTCGTGCCGCTCCAGATGGCGCTCATCCCGATCCTGCGCCTGTACACCGCGGGCGCCTCGATCGGCGGGGTGACGATCATTCCCGATCTCAAGCTCAACGGAACCTTCCTCGGGATCTGGCTCGCTCACACGGCGTTCGGCCTACCGCTCGCGACATATCTCTTGCGCAACTACATCGGGGCGTTGCCGTCGTCGCTGATCGAGTCGGCGAAGATGGACGGCGCCGATCACTTCACGATCTTCCGCCGCCTCGTCATCCCGTTGTCGGTGCCCGCGCTCGCGGCCTTCGCGATCTTCCAGTTCCTCTGGGTGTGGAACGACCTCCTGATCGCGTACGTGTTCCTCGGCGGAACGCAGAAGACGCGCGTGGTGACGATCGCGTTGCAGAACCTGATGGGATCCCGGGGCGAGAACTGGCATCTCCTCACGTCGGCGGCGTTCATCACGATGATCGTCCCGCTCGCGATCTTCTTCGCACTACAGCGGTACTTCGTCCGCGGCCTCACGGCCGGATCGGTAAAGGGGTGACACGATGCGACAACCGCGCGGTGCCGAACCGTTGTCCCCGCAGCGCAAATGGCGCGCGATAACGATCGCGACGCTGATTCTCGTTCCCGCGTTCTGGGCCCTGCTTGCCGGTCTGGTCGCGGCAGGGTTGGACGATGCCGCGCGGGCGCCGAACCCGGCGGCCTCCATCACCCTCGGCCTCGCCCTCATCCCGTTCGTCTTCATCGCACTGGCGTTCCTCTCCGGACATCTCGATCCGGCGGCGGCGGTCCTGAAGGCGATGGGATGGTTCCTGCTCGTCGGCATTCCCGTTTCCGCGCTCGCGGGCGACGCGGTGACGGGCATCGTGGCCGGCGTCGGCGCGGGCGGGATCTTTGCGCTGCGCGCGGATGATGCACACAACTGGCGTTCACGTGCGCTCGCGGTGATCGCGGCGTCGGCCTACACGTTCGCGCTCGTACGCACGGTCGGGGCCTTTGCGCTGCTGTCGGCGCCCATCTTCCCGTTCACCGGGATCGGCGTCGCCGACCACCTGTCCGAACGTCAGTCGGTCATCTCGGCGTGAGCGACACGATCTTCTTGTAGCCGGAGTCGGCGAGGGCGACGGTGCCGGACCCGGTCACGGCGATGCCGCGGAAGGAATGATGTGCATTCGGCGGTCGAGTCGCCAGGGTCCCGAGGTTGTCGTAGTACGTGCCGGTCGGCGTGCCGTCGTCCCAGCTCGCGGTGTCGATGTAGCCGAACGCCGAGGCGTCCGGGTGGGTCGGCCGGCTCGACTCGTTCGCGATCGTGAACCACAACTTGTCGCCGACGAGAGCGATCGAGTGGGCGTTGGAGTCGCGTCCGGGCATCGGCAGCAACAGCTCGGAGATGCACGGGTTCTTGCCGCCGACGAGCGTGGCGCAGTCGACTGCGGGATCTTCGACGGTCTTGTCGAACCGCAGCAGTGTGTTGTCGGCGTACCGGTTGAGGTAGACGGCGCGCTCGTTGACTTGAATCGCCCATGGGAATCCGTTGAAGACCGATGCCGACGGGGACCTCGGGAGCGGGAAGCTCTGCACTGCGCCACCGTCGAGCGGATAGCGACTGAGCTGCCGGCCCATGAAGTCGACGAACCAGGCGTATCCGTCGTCGGCGTCGATCGTGATGTGACCCGCGGCGCCCGCCCAGGTCGGGAGCGCGACGTGGTGGATGCAGCTCGTCTGGGCGGCGACGTTGCAGCGGTTCGCCGCGGATGCGGCCGCGACCGCGCCCGCATCCGAGTAGTTGAGGTCGTTGTTGCAAGGGATCGTGCCGTCGTCGACGAACCAGTTGAGCGCGGACGCGCGACCCGCGTTCGACTCGGTGAACCACACGCGATTGGTGGCGTGGTCGTAGTCGATGCCGATGACCTGGTTGTTGTCGCCCGGGACGGCCAGCGAGCAGACATCGTGGTCGGTCGGAGCCGACGGGTCGTCGCGGTACGAGACGCGGATGAGCGTGCTGTGATTCGCGTGCGCGCCGTTGTAGAAGAGCTCGCCGCCCTGCGTGTACCAGACCGCGGAGCCGGTATCCACCACGCGCTCGCCGAGCACACTCATCGAGGTGGGGAGGTCGGCGCCGAATATCTGCATCGCGTACGGCCGGGCCGATGCGGATGCGGCGGTCACGTTCGAGGTGCGTGCGCCGGCAAGCCGCGATTGCGAACGGGCCCGTCGCCGGCCTGGATCAACGCGGCCGTGGACGAAGCGGTCGCGGCGTTGGTTCCCGGCGCGGCCGCGGTGCCTCGACCGACGGGAGAGGCAATGTCGGTGACCTTGCCGTCCTGCACGTGCGCGATCGCCTGGCTGAACTCGCCGACCCGCCAGATGTCGCCGGCCGAGTCGAAGGTGATGTCGAGCGGGCTTCCCGTGCTCGGGTGGAGGGAATCGTCGTACGTCTGTGCGACGAACGCGCGTCGCCAGTTCTCTTTGGTCCACGTCGGCACCGACGCGCCGCCTCCCGAGACGATCTCGGTCCGTCCGACGTCGGCCGTGATCACCCGGCCGGCCGCGACGCGAGCGCGGACGCGAGCACCGTTCTCGACCAAGCGATGGAACACGCCGGCCCGCGGCGCCTTGAGCGTCCTCGTCGGGCCGCCGCGGGTTGGCTTCACCTGCCCGACGGACTGGCCGGCCTTCACCCGCTCACCGGTCTCGACCGTGAACCGAACGGTGCCCGCCGATCGGGCGACGACGTCGAAGCGGTTGCTGCACTTCGGGAGTGCGGTGAACGAACAACTCACGAGTGAGACCTCGTGCACGCCCGGCGTCACGTCCGCCGCGGGGATCGCAAAGCTGGGCTTCGTCAACCACCTCGAGACGCCGAGCGACGGTGCGATCAAGTGCCACACGTTCCCGGATCCCGACCAGGACAGTTGTAGCTCCTGTTGGGGGGACACGAACTTGCGGTACGCGCCGGTGAACTCAGCCGGACCGACGACGTACGTGACCGGCGTTCCCGCGGAACACTGCGGCGCGGCGCCTTGGGCCGGCGGCTTGCAATAGGAGATTACGAAGGTCGACCGCCCGAGTGGAAGCTGCTCGGTCCGCACGGTGAACGATCCGGTCGCCGGGAACCGAGTGGGGTAGGGGTGCACCTCGCCCGGCGCGAAGATCTTCACGAACCCGGAACCGCGGTGCGACCACGACAGTTTCTGCGGGCGGACGTCGAGCATGTCGACACTGACGCGCGGATGCACGGCGACCGGCGGCGTGAGCGGTCGCGCGGCGACTTCGCGCGGGGGCGTCGCGGCGATCGCGGGAGCGATCGGCACGCCAAGCGTCGCGACCAGCACGCACATGCACAAGGCGAGACACTGTGCCCGCAACCCGCACCTCCAGCGGCGCGGCGCCCCTCCCTGGCCGCCGGAGACTCCACACGAACCTCAAAACCCTAGGCGCGGATCTTCACACATCCGGTAGAACGCTTGGTGGTCAATCCGAGCGGAGGTGCGTCGTGACGCCGGCAGAGTGTCTCGTGATCTATGGCGAAGCCTGGTTCGAGCGGGATCCGGCGCGCCGGGTGGAGGTGCTCCGCAGGTGTTGTACGGAGGACATCGTCTTCATGGACCCGCGGCTGGGTCGCCTCGTCGGCCTCGAGGCCGTCTCCGAAATGATTGGCGGGTACATCGGCACCATGTCGGCCGGCGCACCCGACGATGCGCCGAAGACGAACACCGCCGAGCCGCGTGGGCGTTCCGGAGGCGGCGTGTCCGTCGAAGTAGTGACGCCGATCGAGGAGTATCACGGGTTCTTTCGCTACAGCTTCGTGTGGAAACTGCCCGATGGGAGCATCGGTCCCGGTACGGATTTCTGTGAGGTCGCCGACGACGGCCGGATGAAACTGATCACGGTCTGGCCCGGAAATGACGACTTCCCGGTGCCCTATCCGAGGCACGCGCCGAGCTGATCGCTCGCAACGCACACGACTCCTGACGGTCGCAGGCGCGGATCAGCACCTAGGTTGGCGCGCCAGTACTTGTGAGTTTCCTGCGAGATGCATACTTTGGTGAGTGGGGAGGTCGCCTGCTCAGCGACCGTTTGGGGGGAAGAGCGTGACAGGTTCGCGACGGGGTCGATGCCGTACGGCGGGTCGTCGGGTACCGACTGCGCTCCTCGCCGTGCTGATGGCCGTCCCGCTCGCGGGTCTCGGCGTCGTCGTCACCGGAACGGCTGCCGGCGCCGCGGTCACGCAATATCCCGACCCCAGCATCGCCTATCCGACGAGCATCGCGGCCGGGCCTGATGGCGCGTTGTGGTTCACGAACAATGCGAACAACTCGATCGGCCGGGTCACGACCGGCGGAATGGTCACGAACTACGCCGACGCGACGATCTCGAAGCCGACCGGCATCGTCGCGGGCTCCGACGGCGCGTTGTGGTTCACGAACAACGGGAACGATTCGATCGGCCGCGTGACCACCGCCGGTGTCGTCTCGAACTTCCGGCATCCGACGATCGCCAAGCCGCTCGACATCACGTCCGGTCCCGGCGGCGCGTTGTGGTTCACGAACTTCAACAACAATTCGATCGGGCGGATCACCACGGCCGGGCTCGTCACGAACTACATGAGCCCGACGATTGCGAATCCGACGAGCATCACCGCGGGACCCGACGGCGCGTTGTGGTTCACGAACTTCAACAGCAACTCGATCGGGCGGATTACCGGCGGCGGTGCCATCACGAACTTCATGGATGCGACCGGAGGCCCGAACAACATCACGTCCGGACCTGACGGCGCGTTGTGGTTCACCAACCATCGCAACGGCGCGATCGGTCGGATCACGACGAGCGGGGTCATTACGCACTACAGCGCACCGGGGATCGACAGCCCGTACAGCATCACGACCGGTCCTGACGGGGCATTGTGGTTTACCAACAACGGACACGGATCGATCGGTCGGATCACGCCCAAAGGTGTTGTGACCCACTACGCAGACGCCGGCATCGTCAACCCGTTGGGAATCGCCACCGGGCCCGACGGCGCGTTGTGGTTCGACAACGTCGGCAACAATTCCATCGGTCGGATCACCGTCGAGACCATGCCGGCAACGGTCCCCGATCAACCGACGGGTGTCTCGGTCAACTACGCGGGGACCGACGGCGTCTCGGTTGGATTCATTCCTGGTTTCAACGGTGGCGCATCAGTTACGACCTTCACCGCGACGTGCATGTCGTTGGACAACGAACCGACCGGCACGGCGTCCGGGTCGGGAAGCCCGATCGTCGTGACCGGGCTGACGAGCCTGCACCCGTATCAGTGCACCGTCACCGCGACGAATCTCGTCGGCACCAGTGTTGCCTCGTCACCCTCGAACGTGATTTGGCCCGGCACGACCGGTCCGGGATGCGGGATGCCGTCCGCGCCGAGGATGGTGACGACCGCACCGGGCAACAACTCGGCCGTCGTGAGTTGGGCGCCGGCGGCGAGTGGCTGCGTCGCCGGGTACATCGTCACGCCGTACCTGGGGTCGGAGCAACAAATGTCGACCCTGATCGCCGGCGAGGGAACGACCACCGTCATCTCGCACCTGGTCACCGGAAGTACGTACCAGTTCACCGTGTCCGCAGAGAACGGATCGGTCGCCGGTCCGGCCTCGCCGTTGTCGGCACCGGTCACCGTCGGGACGCCAACCGCGGCGACCGCGTTGAAGGTCTCCAAGGTCGCGAAGGGTGCCATCAAGGTTGCGTTCAAGGCATCGCGTGCCAACGGCGCGCCGATCACGCGCTACGCGGCGACCTGCAAGTCGAGCAACGGCGGTACGACCAAGTCGAAGATGGGTAAGGCGGCCCCGATCACCGTGGCCGGCCTCACGAAGGGCAAGACGTATACGTGCGCGGTCATTGCGACGAACAGTCGCGGGCCCGGTCCGCTCTCCGCACGGTCCGCTCGCGTCAAGGCCTGAACCCGACGCAACCCTCACCCGCCGCCGCGCTCCCGGTACGGTGCGGCGATGCCCGACGAGCACACCGAGCTCCCGCCCGTCGATCCCGCGGTGTTCGCGGATCGTTACGGACCACGCGCGCTCGTGGCCGGCGGAGCGATCGGGATGGGCGCCGAGTACTGCCGTCAGCTCGCCGCGATGGGCCTCGACGTCGTGATCCTCGACCGCGACGAGCGCGCGTTGGACGCGACCGCAACCGCGTTGCGTTCGGAACCGGATGCCGTGGATGTCGTGACCGCGGTCGTCGATCTCGGCCAGCCCCATGCCGGCCTGCTCGATGCGGTGCGCGGCGCGGTCGGTGACCTCGAGATCGGCTTGCTCGTGGCGAACGCGGCGTGGTCGCCGGCTTTCCAGCACAGTGGGATCCGAAGCTTGGAATTCACGTGACTTGAAGTCGCGGC